>Ga0101944_10007920_pt1 | contig 10376 bp, 9 predicted proteins | sample DewCreD2012metaG_FD_75245 | JGI IMG/M metagenome (GOLD analysis project Ga0101944, IMG submission 75245) | Hot spring sediment bacterial and archeal communities from British Columbia, Canada, to study Microbial Dark Matter (Phase II) - Dewar... ...
CGGCCTTCGCGTCCGCCGGCGCCGGAGCGACCTTGCCGGTCAGTCTGGCGTGGCGTTTGAGCACGCGGTCGAGCACGCGCAGGCCCGGCTCGGTGATGGTGATGCCGACGCAGCCGTAGTTGAAGCCGTCCTTGGGGTCGGTGTAGTCGGGCTCGCTCTTGGTGTAGAGGTAATGCGGCATCTGGGAAAGGACGATGTCCGGCGAGTCCCACTCGATCTTCGGTCCGGATGCCTGCGTCTGGGCCAGCTGCGTCTGGGCCGCCGAGCCGACGCCGCAAGGGCCGGCCAGAATGCACGCAGTACCAATCAATAGTGTCCAAGATCCCATGGATGTTCTCCCAACCCCTTGGATTTGCTGACGCGCAGGCCGTCAGGCTCTAACGTGCAGGCATCGGAGGGCCCGTCCAGGGTCGCCTTGCGGCCGCGTGGCCTGGAGTATCACATCGTCTGGCAGGGGAGTCAACGGACCTAAAGGCAACGGACCTCACAGCAACCGCAGGAAGTTTTCGCAGGCGATCTTTCGCAGCGTGGCCGCATCGACCCCTCGTTGAGAGAGTCTCTCGAAGAGGAGGCCTACTGCTGCGGCGTCTTCGGGGATCGGGCGGTACTGGCCGGGCGTCCCGTCGAAGTCCGAGCCGATGCCTACGTGGTCGGGGCCCATGATTTCCAGCGCGTGCAGGAAGTGGGCGCAGAGGCGGTCGAGCGTCGGGTTCTTCTCGTCGATGAACTGGGGGTAGAAGGCGATGCCCATCACGCCGCCGCGTGCCGCGAGAGCCTCCATCATCTCGCCGGTGAGGGCCCGCGAATGCGGGCACAGGGCATAGCACGAGCCGTGCGTGTAGCAGACGGGGCACTCGGCTGTTTCGATGACCTCCCAGAAGGCGGCGTCGTTGATGTGCGCCAGATCGACAGGCAGGCGCAGCCGGGCCATCTCCGCCAGGGTCTCCCGGCCGAACGGCGTCAGCCCCTTGGACTGCCGGCGGAGGTTCTCCCGCTCCTGGGCCGAGATATAGCCGAAGAATGACCGGCTGTATTGGAGTTCCGGCCGGCCGCCGCCACCGTGGGTGATGCTTGCCAAGCGGACGCCCAGCCGGTGCCAGTTGCGCAGGTGCGCCAGGTTCTCGCCGAACATTTTCTGACCTTCGATGGTCAGGACGATGCCGATCGCCCCGGCGGCACGGGCGGCGCGAACGTCGGCGGCACACAGGCAGATGCGGAAGTCGTCCGGGTGGGCGCGGCACATCTCATGCGCGGCGTCGATGAGTCGCGCGGATTGTTCGAGATCATCGTCGCCGACCATGCAGAACAGGCAGCCGAAGTTCCCGGTGCGCAGGCGAGGCAGATCGACCTGGTAGATCGGATCCACGTTCGCGAGGTCCATTGGATCGTCGCGATTTTCGCGGAGAATGAGGCTGTCGCAGTGCGCATCGAGAACGAAGAAGCCGGAATCGGGCTGGGACATGTGTGGAGCCTCCCTGGGTTCTTGGCCATCATCCCGGCTGCTGATGGGCTGATGCGCCGGCCGCTATCAGATACTGAAATCGACCGTGTACCGCGCGGCGGCCGCGCGTTCCTCGTCGATCAGATCCTGGAACGAGGTGGTATCGTACACGTCGGCCACCGCCTTCTCGGCGCGCTCCCAAAGTTTGGCGAAGGCGTGATCGCCCTTAAGCGGCTTGCGGTTTGCCTGGTCTTCGGTTCGCTTGACCGGCACAAGCGGTCCTTCGATTGTGCGGATCACATCGCCGACGGTCAAGGCCTTTGGAGGCAGGGACAGGATGTAGCCGCCTTGGACCCCGCGGCGGGACTCGATATAGCCGGCCTGCTTGAGTTGCACGAGGATAAGTTCGAGGAAGCGGGCCGGGATCGCCTGCTGTTCGGCGATCACGCCAACAGTTATCGGGCCTTGGCCATGGCGGGTGGCCAACTCGAAGACCGCCCGCAGGGCATACAGACATTTCTGCGATAGGTTCATGCCGCACCTTCCGGAGGATTATACCGATCGGAATAATAACTTTTGGTTCTTGTGGTAGCAACAAGGTGGAACACCGCCCGTCGGCTTTTCCATAGGAAGTGGGATAACTCGATGGCCTTCTTCACCCATTGAACCGCCCGGGGGACAGTCCGCAGACTGGGATCTACACCTCTAGGCCTTGGCAGTCATATACTTTCCAATGAAAATGGGCGGGCGGAGTGCCGGCAGTGCGTGGAATGACTTGACATGCGCACAGAAAGGGTCATAATCCGATCGGATATCGTAGATTCGTATAGCCCTCTGGCGGGTTTGGCGGCCGGTTGAGACTCACTCCGTATTGGGACGGGCAGAGTCTACGAGCCGCATGAAGGAAATCGACTCATGGCAAACATTCTCGACGATGTAACAGGTTCGATTGGCAAGACGCCGCTGATCCGCATCCGCAGGATTATCAAGAGCAGCGCCACGGTACTGGCCAAGGTTGAGGGGCAGAACCCTCTGGGCTCGGTGAAGGATCGGATCGGCCTGGCGATGATCGAGGCCGCCGAGCGGCAGGGCAAGATCGCCCCCGGCGGAACGATCGTTGAACCGACGAGCGGCAACACCGGCATTGCACTGGCCATGGTCAGTGCCACGCGGGGGTACCGGTGCGTGCTGACCATGCCCGAGTCGATGAGCATCGAGCGCCGGAAGGTGCTCAAGGCCCTTGGGGCCGAGGTGGTGCTGACGCCCGCGGTTGAAGGCATGGCTGGCGCGATCCGCAAGGCCCAGGAGATCGCGGACTCGACGGCCGGGGCCTTCATGCCCCAGCAGTTCGAGAATCCCGCCAACCCCGAGGTCCATCGCAGGACCACGGCCATGGAGATCTGGAACGACACCGACGGCAAGGCGGATATGATCATTGCCGGCGTAGGCACCGGCGGTACGATTACGGGCGTGGCCGACGTTTTCAAGCAGCGGAAGCGTACCTTCCGCGCGGTGGCGGTCGAACCCGCCCAGAGCCCGGTTCTGACGCAGTCGCGCGCCGGAAAACCGCTTCAGCCCGGGCCTCACAAGATTCAGGGCATCGGCGCGGGGTTCGTGCCGCGGGTGCTCAACCCCTGCCTGATCGACGAGATCGTGCCGGTCGACCAGGACGAGGCGATCGCCTGGGCCCGCCGGGCGGCGAGGGAGGAAGGGTTGTTCGTCGGTATCTCCTCGGGCGCGGCGCTGCAGGCGGCCAGCGTGGTGGCGGCCCGGCCGGAGAACTCGGGCAAGGTTATCGTGGTGATCCTGCCGAGTTTCGGGGAGCGATACCTTTCGACCGCGCTGTTCGCAGACATTACGGGATGATCAGAGGCGGACCGAATGCCCGCCGGTTCGGTTGTTCCGAATCAACCATTGAAAATGAACGATTAACACTTTTTCCTCGAGGAGCCCAACATGAGCGACAACGGATCCCCCAAGAAGCACCGCCTGGGTACGCTTACCCTGCACGCAGGCCAGGAGGTCGACCCGGCGACGCAGGCGCGGGCCGTCCCGATTTACGCCACGACGTCCTACGTTTTCAAGGATACGGACCACGCGGCCAACCTCTTTGCGCTCAAGGAATTCGGCAATATCTACAGCCGGCTGATGAACCCGACCAACGATGTGCTCGAGAAGCGTCTGGCGGCGATGGACGGGGGGGCCGCGGGGCTGGTGCTGGCTTCGGGGCAGGCGGCGATCACCGCGGCGCTGCTGACCATCGTCCACGCCGGCCAGAATTTCATCTCGTCGACGAGTCTCTACGGCGGCACGTGGACGCTGTTCACCCAGACGTTCAAGAAGCTGGGCATCGAGGTCCGCTTCTTCGACCCGGACCATCCCGAGCAGATCGCGAGGCTGGCGGACAAGAACACCCGGGCGGTCTACCTCGAGGCGGTCGGCAATCCGAAGAATGATGTGCCCGACTTCCGTGCGGTCAACGACGCGGCGCACAAGGTCGGCGTTCCCGTCATCATCGACAACACCGTGCTGACCCCGGCGCTGTACAGGCCTATCGAAGACGGCGCCGATATCGTCGTCTACTCCTGCACGAAGTTTCTGGGCGGGCATGGGGTGCACATCGGCGGCGCGATCGTCGACGCGGGCACATTCCCCTGGGCGAAGGATCCGCAGCGCTGGCCCGAATTCTGCGCGCCGGATGATGCCTATCACGGCGTGATCTTTGAGGAAGCCCTGCGGCCGATCGGCAACATCGCCTACATTCTCCACATTCGCACCCACTGGCTGCGCGACACCGGCGCGTGCCTCAGCCCCTTCGCCGCGTTTCTGTTCCTGCTGGGCATCGAGACGCTGCACCTGCGGATGCCGCGTCACTGCGAGAACGCCCTGGCGGTCGCCCGGTGGCTCGAGAAGCACCCGGCCGTGCAGTGGGTGAACTACCCGGGACTGCCCAGCCACACGCACCATGCCAACGCGAAGAGGTACCTCAAGAACGGCGCCGGCGCGATCCTCGGCTTCGGCATCCGCGGGGGCAAGGAGGCCGGCATCAAGTTCATCAACAGTCTCAAGCTCGCCAGCCACCTGGCCAATATCGGGGATGCCAAGACACTCGTGATCCACCCGGCCTCGACGACTCACTCGCAACTGACCGAGAAGGAGCAGGCCGAGACCGGCGTGACGCCGGAGTTCATCCGCCTGTCGGTCGGCATCGAGGACGTCCAGGACATCATCGACGATCTCGACCAGGCCCTGGAGGCATCGCAGGCGAAAGTGCACGCCTGAGCCGCCCCGTGCTGTTTGTGTTCCTTTGATTCCGGGAGCGTTACACCGGCGGTTTTGTGCGTTCCGACCGGTCTGCGCGATGCCGGCCGATCGGGCTATTGCGCCGCGTATGCATGCCAGGATGTTGCCCCCGTGGCGGACATGGCCAAAACTTATGGCGGGCAGCGTGCGGCCTGACGCACGGGAGCCGGACCATGGCATTGGACTATGTCTCTCTGAGCAAGACAGTCTCTCACGCGCTGCGCCACGCCCCGTGGATGTATGAACTGGAACTCGACGAAGAAGGCTGGACCGACATCGACCCACTCCTGGAGCGTTTGCGCCTTCAGCGGGAGGACTGGCGAGACCTCAGCGAGGCCGACCTTCAGGAGATGATCAGCCGGTCCGACAAGCAGCGCCACGAGATCCGGCACGGCCGGATACGCTCACTGTACGGCCACTCGATCCCGGGGCGGCTTCAGAAGACCCGGGCCTGGCCGCCGGAGATCCTGTACCACGGCACGTCGCCGTCGATTGCCCGCCGGATCATGGCCGAGGGTTTGCGGCCCATGCGGCGCCAGTACGTCCATCTGTCCAGGGACGTCCCGACGGCTGTCGAGGTGGGCAAGCGCAAGGCAAGCCGGCCCGTGATCCTCCAGGTGAGCGCCGGCAAGGCCGCCGACGCGGGGATCGCCTTTTACGAGGGCAACGACCGCGTGTGGCTGGCAGACCAAGTGCCGCCGGGGTACATCCAGGTGCTCAGGCCGGAGGGCCGGAACGGCTGACAAGGTGACAAGGCGGCCAGGCAACAGGGCGAAACGGCGGCGGCCACTGCGTTGGTGTGCGGAGCGCGCGGAACATACCGTGGGACTGCGCCAAACGGCCGGGGCCGAGGGGCCATGCCAGCTGCGAGCTACGTAGCCTATGCACCATCGATACCGGCCGGCGGCTCCTTGTCCGTTTCGTGCACGGCCTCGAGGATCACGCCGCGGCTGCGGACATCCGCCGGCTGCGTTCCGGCGGCATCGATCTGGAAGTGCATCGGGAGGCGGTCGGCGGTGTGAATCGTTGTGTGCTGCGGGCCGGCCAGGTCGTCCCATGCGTATGTTACGCGGAGCCGGTAGCCGGGCTTGAGCCTCCCGGCGGTCAGGCGGATGACGTTCCGGCCGGGCAACAGGCGTGGTAAGGCCATTACACCTTCCTGGAATCGCACGACGAAGCCCAGGCCGCTTACTTCCACGGTGGCCGCCTCCTTGGGCGCGAACATCTCCACCTTGACCAGGAACTTGTACTCGCCGCGAAGTTTCAGGTCGTTGTCATAGAGCCCCATAGACTGGCGACCCGTGCCGCTGGACTCCCATACGACCTTCCACTGGGGTTTGGCGGGTATTACCTGGTCGAGCGTGTAGTCCAGTGTCCGCCAGTCCGCCAGTGCGATGGAAACCTTGGCCTTGCCGCCAGGGCCGACCAGGAAGGTGCCCGCCAGCTGGCTGTCGACGATGACGTAAGGCGTCTGTACGAGGTACAACAACTCGGCAGGCTTGCCGGCCTTGGCCGGCCGAAGCGTCCGCCCCTCTCCGCCGACTGCCACGTTGACGGGCGGTGCGTACAGGCTGTCGGCGAAGCGATCGTTCATGAGCGGCTTGAACAGAAGCGCTCCGTGTGCGTGCCGCACTTGCAGATCGTTGCCGATCTTCTCCACGTACGGCCGGAGCAGTTCGTGGCCGAATGCAAGTTTGCTCAGATCGGCTTGGGCATATTGGAATCGCTGGAAGCCCCAACTGGTCATGATGTCGCGGGCGTCCGGGTTGGCGTTGCGGAACGCAAGGTGCGGGATGCGATCCCATGAGAGGAGGTAGGACTCGCCCGCGTAGAGCGGCTTGTCCATGGTGTAGACGCTCGGCCGGACGCGGCGCTGGGCAGGGAAGGCGGCCTTCTCGGCGAAGCGCTGGCGGTCGGTGTAGTAGGCGGGGACGGTGATGACGGCTCGGATCTCCTCGTCCTTGAGGTACTCGACGGCGGAGTTCTTGATGGCGCGGAGGATGAGGGCGGCGATCTCGGGGATGGTGAAGGGCCGGCCGTTGCCCAGGACCTCGACCTCGCCGCCCTTGCCCTCGACAATCGAGTAGTGGAAAAGTTGCTTGACCTGCTGGACGACGTAGGATGAGTGCTGGCGGCCGAGCAGGCGCTTGGAGCCGTAGATGGTGTTCTCGGGGTTGGTGAGCGACTGCCGGACCGCGTCGGGCCCGACCAGGAGTTCGTCATTGGGGGTGAAGGAGACCACCGAGGGAATGGTGAGGTAGCCCTTGGAGAAGGGGATGATCCGCGGTTGTCCATGCTCGATAATGGACGCGCATGAATTGGTGGTCCCGAGGTCGATGCCGATGATTTTAGCCATTAAAAAAACCGACGTGCAAATTATACCCGGCCCGGCCGGGATTGTCACACCACGGTCAGCGCCCGGGCCGGGGAAAGTCCATGCCGAGGAATTTTTCCACCGCCTGGTTCTTGGCCTCGTTCATGTCGATGAAGCGGAGGCCCATGCCGTTGACGGAGCCGGGGACCGAGGGGTCGATCCGGGTCACCCGCACAACCTCGCTCAAGAGTTCCAGTTCCTCGCCGGTGTCGGGGTGGACCAGGGTGACGATGAACTGGTCTCCGATCTGACGGGACTTCTGGGTCTGGATGAAGATGCCGCCCCGGCTGATGTCCTCGGAGTAGTCGTTATGCAGGACCTCGAGGCTGGGGAACCGCACCCGGAGCCGGAGTGCGACCCGTTCGTGCTTGCGGCGGTCGTTGGTTGCCGTCGGGGCCTCCTGGCGGCGGAGCGCGACATATTTATCCAGCGTCTGGTGGGCTCCATCCTCGAAGTCGACGAAATGAACCCCGATGCCGGGGTCCCAGCCGTTGCATTGCGCGGTCTCGGGGTCGATGCAGTGGACGACCTCGCCGACCAGGGAAAGCGGCTTTTCCTCCGGCAGCCGGAGCGTGATTTCCAGTACGGTCTGGACCGGCAGGGTCTGGTTGGTCTTGATAAACAATCCGCCCTTGCTGATGTTTTTGGTGTATTCGCGGTAAAACTGGTCGAAGGACTTGAACTCGACTTCAACCTTGGCGTCCACCCGCAGCAATTCCCGTCTGCCCATTTTTTTTTCGTTGGCCTTCCTATTATAGCTCTCGGTCAAGCGGAATCAGCCGTTGTTGTTAACCCCCCATGATTCCAAGATTGATTTTACCGCTTACCCATAACCTGTCAAGGAAAAAGAACTTTTATCCGGGGGCGATCTACCGGTCGGGGGGCGCGGGCAGTGTTCCGTTGAACCCCCGGCAGCGGTACACCCACCAGTCCTTGACCGGACGGCGCGGGTCGCCGACCAGGAGCGGGACGTGGATGGGTTCGACCTGGTCGCACAACGCGGCAAACCCCCGGGGCATTTTCTTGATGTCAATGTAGATCGCGTTTCGGCCCGCGGCCGGCGGCGGGCCTGGCCACAGGTCCCACTGGTTGCCGCGCTGCCCCCGGTTCCACGAGTACACCCGGGGACGGTCCGGGAGCAGGAACTCCAGCATCGAGGCCACCTGGTAGCGCCGGGCGACGATGATGGCGTTGCCCCGCTCGGCCTCGACCACCGCCACCGCCTCTTCCCAACCACCGAAATCGAGGTCCAGTCTCCAGTCGAGGTGTTTCTTCAGCTGGAATCGTTCTTCAATCATGCCGAACCAGGGACGGAAGACCCGGCGGGAAAGGTGGAGCCCGGCCGCGGTCAGGAGGAGCAGGTTGAGGGCCAGGCCGACCAGAAACACCCTTCGGCCGAAGAGCCCGGTCCAGTCCCCGCTCTCCCGCCGGCGGAAGACCTCGCCTGCGGCCAGGAGCGCCACCGGAAAATAGGCCACCCCCGGCCAGTTGCCGAACACCTTGGCCCGGAAGGCGAGCTGCGCAAAATAGACGAACACCGGCAGGGCGAGGCAGACCGGCATCGCGTCTGGGTCACCCGGTCTACGAAAAACCCTGAACGCCCCCAGCAGTAGCGCGGAGAAGGCGATCAACCCAAGAGCCGGCGAGAACATCAATGGTTGCGAGATCAGGTACTCGAAAAGGCTGGTCAGACTTTCCGAGAATGACCGGTCCCCCACGTCGGTCAATTCGCTCACCGCCTTAAGGTTGATCAGGTCGTGTTCCAGGTTCCACCAAACCACCGGCAAGTAGAGGACCGCGATCATCAACCCCATCGCCCAGGGTTGCCAGCGGGAAAACCACTTCCGGCCCCGGGGGGTCCAGAGCATGTAAAGGATGATCCCCCAGGAGAGCATCACCGCGGAGAGCTTGGCGTACATCGCGGCGGTCAAGGTGAGGGAAAAGCCGAGCCAGTCCCGGGTACGGCCGTCGTCGCGGGCGAGCCGCAGGGCGAAGCCGAAGGCCGCCAAAAGCCAGGGCAGGAGCGTGGTGTCGTGGATCATCATGATTCCGGCCAGCCACGAGAAGGGCAGCAGCGAGAACACCGCCGCGAAAGCCGCCGCCTCCCGCTCGTCCCGCCGGTATTGGAGATAAGCCCAGAAGGCGAGCAGGATGCAGAGGGCGCCCGAGACCACTGCGCCCAACCGTACGGTGAAGGCGGTCGGCCGGTCCCAGGGCAGGTTGAAGAGCCAGTCCACCCAGGCCACCATGCCGGGCTGGTCGTAGTAGGCGATTGCCGGGACCCGCGACCAGGAGAAGTAATAGGCCTCGTCCGGCGATAGCGGGAACGAGCCGATCATGGCCAGGCGCCAGGCAGTGTAGCCGACGGTGAATGCGATCAGCGCCGGTCGCGGCTGCAGGAGACGAAGCATCCAGGACATTATAAGGGAGAACTCCGCCGGATCGAACCGGCCCGCGGTCCGGTGTTGCCGCCCCACAGGGCTTGATGGTATCTTGGAGACGGTGGATAAGGCAAAAATGGCGGGGGCCGTCTGATGTTCGGCCCGACCTCGGTCAGCCGGCGGCGTTCGCGCCGGGTGGGTTTGGCCTTGCTGTCACTGTTGGCGGCGCTGACCACTGTGGTTTTGCTTTGGGGCGGCGGGGTCATCCGGGAAGAGCCATGTCTTCTCCTGGCAACCGTCAAGGACGCGAGTGGTCTCGCTGAGGGGACTCCGGTCTTTTACCGCGGCCTCCAGGCGGGAAGAGTGGTCGGGGTGCGCGCGCCGTCAGGCCAGTTTGCTGGCTGGCGGCTCCGGATGGCCATCGAGCGGTCGGCGTTCGTCCATATTTCGGCGGACGCCAGGGTGCGGGTTGAAGTGGGCCGACCGGGCCGGTCGCAGGTAGTGGTCCTGCCCGGACTCCAGCCGCCGGACCATGACTACCCGGTCAACGTCAAGGTCCTGAACGAGGTCTCGACCGAGGAGGAGGGGGTGCGGCTGTTTCGCGACGTGCTTGGCGGGCTGTCAGAACTCTCGCGGGCCAAACGCTCGGAGGCCGAAGTGATCGAACTCCGCGAGGAGGTTCAACGTCTCCGCCGAAGGCTGGCCGAACTCGAGGCGGGACGTGGCGCGCGGCCCCGGGCCCAAACGGGCCATTCATTCTCCGTCCCCCCAAAAGAAACCCAATAATCGCGATTGATAAAAAAGGGTGTAAAAAAACCTCGTTGTTCTGTTAGGATGGAGATGTTTTTCCATGAACACTCCCTAACCAACGAGGTTA
>Ga0101944_10007921_pt1 | contig 10376 bp, 8 predicted proteins | sample DewCreD2012metaG_FD_75245 | JGI IMG/M metagenome (GOLD analysis project Ga0101944, IMG submission 75245) | Hot spring sediment bacterial and archeal communities from British Columbia, Canada, to study Microbial Dark Matter (Phase II) - Dewar... ...
TCGGCTTGCGCCCGGCGGGGTGATGTGACCGGACGCCGCCGCGGGTGATACAATCCGAGTAACGGCGGTGTCACAGCATGTCGTTGATCCGGAATCAGTTTGACAGCAACGTCCTGACCACTTCGGTGGATTATGTTTTCAACTGGGCTCGCAAATCCTCAATCTGGCCATTGACGTTCGGATTGGCGTGCTGCGCCATCGAAATGATCGCTTCGAGTTGCTCGCGATTCGACATCGCGCGTTTCGGGGCGGAGGTCTTCCGTCCCAGTCCGCGGCAGTCGGATCTCATGATCGTGGCGGGCACGGTGACCCTCAAGATGGCGCCGGTGCTGAAACGCATTTATGATCAGATGCCGGAACCGAAGTGGGTCATGTCGATGGGAGCGTGCTCAAGCGTGGGGGGACCGTTCAACACATACTCGGTGTTGCAAGGCGTGGATAAGATTGTCCCGGTGGACGTGTATGTAACCGGCTGCCCGCCGCGCCCGGAGAACTTGTTCTATGCGTTGCTGAAGCTTCAGGACAAGATCGACGCCACGCCGAACCTGGTGAAGCGCCCCACCGAAGTCCGGTTGGATGAGTCGATGCTCGAGGATTTCAAGCGCCGGGTCATGATCTCCCAGATCAAGAAGCCCGCTTGAGAGAAGAGGTTGTCCGCTTTCCTGATCGACCGTCACGGAGTTTACCGCGCGGCGCTCCTGAGCCGCTTCCCGTGGTTGGAGCACGGATTCGGGACTCGCGAAACACAGGGATGGCCCGATGCCGCGCGGTTGGTGACCCTCCACCAGATTCATTCGGACCACGTGGTGCGCGTGGACGGCGGTACGCCTCCCGGGCGCGCCGGCGAAGGAGACGCCTTGGTGACCAACTGCCCCGGTATCTTATTGGGGGTGCGCACGGCGGACTGCGTCCCGGTTCTCATCGCCGATCCCGCGCGGGGGGCGGTGGCGGCGGTTCACGCCGGTTGGAGAGGAACGGCGGCGGGCATCGCGCTCAAAACCGTTGACAAAATGCGCTCCGAATTCGGCTCGAATCCCGGCGACTTGTGCGCGGCGATCGGTCCGGCCATCAGAGGCTGCTGCTACGAAGTCGGACCGGAAGTGGCTGAGCTGTTGGCGCCGCTTTTCCCAGAACGCCAAGATTTACGGGGACGCGTCCGGGTTGACCTCGTCGAGGCGAACCGCCGGCAACTGCTGGCAGCCGGACTTTCCCAATCCCAAATCGCCACCGGCGCGCCCTGCACCTTCTGCACTCCCATCTTGCATTCCTACCGGCGGGATCGTTCATCAGGGCGCATGGTGTCCGCCATTGGCGTCGCCAGCGGCGCTGATCTACCGTAAGGACAAAAAAGGCGCGGGTTCGATCCCGCGCCTTTCGAGAAAGTACTGACTACGCAGCGGCGATCAAGTCGAACTCTTCGGTCTCCTGCTGGTTCTCCCGGTTGCGGTCCGCGAGCTCTTGGCACTTGATGCAGTACGCCGCCCAAGGCACGGCGTTGAGCCGTTTCACGCTGATCTCTTCTTCGCAGTGCAGGCAAGTGCCGTACGTGCCGTCTTCGAAACGCTGCAACGCGCCTTTGACTTGCCGCAACAGATGAGATTCGCGGTCGAGATTACGGATCGCAAGCTCGCGCTCAGCCGCATGTTGCACTTCATCCAATGCGTCCGGACTCTTTTCGATTGCGATTCCGTCCCGCTTGCGCAAAACCAACGCCAGTTCCGCCTGCTTGGCCTCCAAAATCGCCTTAAACTTGTTCAACTCGGTCTTCGTCATGGCCAGTACTCCTCTATCTCTTTTTTTGTTTTCTACTTCGAACCATCATCCGCTCGGTGACAGCGGTTTTCACTTCCCTCTAAGCCGCATTGAAAAGACGCACCAGTTAGCGCCCGGTTTCAAAAATCGGCACGTGGCGGCCACCCAGGGAAATCGGCCCAGCCCGATGGTTACCGACTGGGGCAATTCAACAGCACCCATCATACCACGGCTGTCAAGCAATTCCTTTGCCAAATACCAAGGTGCGGCGCCCGATGCGCCGTCCCGTCCTATCGCCTAGTCTTATCGGATGCCTGTAATTCTCATTTGACGCGGAAGTTAACGGAAAGTTCCGCCAAAAGCGCCTATTGGCGACTTTACCGGACTTCCAAAGCCCGAACCGCCACGCCTATCGGGGTGCCGGCTCCCGGCAGCACGGCTGTCCGCCCCGTTTCCAGTTGTACTTCGATACGGCTAGCGCCGACCACGCCGGCGGGGAGCGCCAAGCTGAACGCAAGAACGCGGTCGGGGGATGTTATATCCAATTCTTTCAGTGGATTACCGTCGATTCTGACCTTCAATGGCAAAGCCCCGCCGGCCAAATGCTCGGGGCGGCAGTAGACCCACAGCCAAAGCTGTTGGCCCGCCTTTTCCGGACCGCGCAGGAATGCGGTCGCCGATTGAGCCGTCCAGCGCAGGTCCCCGACGATTTGCAGCCAACCCTCGCCGAGAAACCCTTCGAAGCCCGGACGGGCGGGTTCCACCCGCGAGGGCGGATCCTCACTCCAGTGCGAACTGACCTCCGTGCGAAAGAACCTCGTCACGTTCAACAGTTTAGGCCGGCTCGCATCATACACGACGGCTTGCTGGTTCTTAATAGCCGCGCGGGCTGCCGCCTCCGCCATAACAAACTCTCTCCAGTTCGGGATCGTGGTCTCGATACCGGCAGGTCCGCCTCCCGGGGCGAGTAAAACTTGCGCACCGAAGACCTGAAATGCACGGTCGTATACAGCTTCATGGAAAAGCAGATCCGGCACGCCGGTGAGGAGAATCAGCTTGCCGCCGTGCATCCCGTAGGCGGCTTCGGCGCCCAGGACCAATTTCTTGATCTCCCGGCTGCGTCCCGCGAACCAGTCCAACTGCGCTCGAAGGATCGGAAAGTGAACGGCTGCCTGCAATGCTGCAAGCGCCAGCACCGCCACTCCCGCCAGCCGACGCCGTTCCCAGGCAAAGGCGGTCAGCGCCGCCAGGCTGGCGGCAAGCCCCGCCGTGGCGGCGAGCATGTAATAGTCGCACCGGTGCAGTTTCAGCGGAAGCACCGGCGCCAGAGCGATGAAGAACCACGACAGGAAGAAGAGCGGAGCGTAAAAGCGCCGCCAGGCGCTCCAAAGGACCAGCCCCGCCAGGATTGCCGAGAGCAGGGCGGCGCCTCCTGCCGCCACTTGGGCAGTGGGCCAGGCGAAATACTCCGGGTAGCGCGCCACGCCCAGGGCCCACCCCCAATAGGTGGCGAGCGTGGCGGCCAAGTCCCGGTCGAAGAACAAGGCGTACTCACCTTGCGTCGGCTTAGGCGCCACGTAGAAGTGCAAAACGGCGTAAACCGCCGAGGCCGCAACCAGCGGCGCCGCCGCCTTCCACCGTTCGCGGGCAAATAGCAGCGCATAGATCAGCGCCAGGGCGGGGAAAACTATGTTTCCTTCTTGCACCCCAAATCCAATCAAGAACGAGGCCCACACGGCCGCCAAACGGCGCCGCTCCCCTGTTTCGCAGTATCGGACCCAGAGCCAAAAGCTGGTGAGCAGGGACAACGCCATCAGAACTTGGTTGAATGCCGAGATCCAGATCAGCGGATTGGCCGGACCGGCGCTGAAAACCCAGAGCGCCGCCGCCAGCAATCCGGCGAGCCGCGAACCGGTCATTCGCTTGACCAGCGCGGCTAGCAAGGTTGCGGATGCCATTTGGGTGGCCAGGGCGACGATGCGGAAGGGAAGCGGATCGGGCCCAAAAGCCTGATACAGCGCCAGGAAATACGCGCGTTCGCTCAGCGGGCGAATGGTGCCTTGCGCCATGGGAGTAAACAGCAGGCGAGGAAGATCCCCCCAGGAATGAAACGAACGGGCCAGACCCAGCCACGCGAAGTCGTCCGCTCTGAACCAGAGGTCTAACGTGTCCCAATACACTGCCAGCGTCACCGCCGGAGGCGCGAGCCACCAGAGGAGAGCCGCCAGGCGCTTCATTGCGGCTCAATGGCGATGGTCTTGACCACCAAGCCAAGTTCCCTAAGGTCCACTTCGCCGGCTGCCAGGAATTTGCTCAGGCTGAAGTCGACGCTGACGACTTCGGAGCTGAAAGCCTCCGGCGGCACCTTGACGGAGTATTCGTGCTCGCCGGGCTTGTCGAACTTGTGCGTTGGCAGCGCTCTGCCGTTGAGCACCGCTGAGATCTCGATGGACTTCAACCGCTCGACGACCAACTCCGGAATGGCGAATTTCATGGTCAGCACCCCGCCCTTGACCGCGGCGGTCGGCGGGCTCTGGAGCGCTACGCTGAAATGCCCCTTCGTCCACCGCCAGGAATTCTGTTCGACGGCGTGGAATCCTTTGGTAAGCTGCACCGCCGTTTTGGGATCGGCAGTATGCACCACCGAAGAAAGTTGTCCGGCTCCTTCATCGATGAGATCCACCGTCAGGCTTCTTTTTCTCTTGCAGGCGGGCGTCAGGCAGAACGCCGCCGCGACCGCTAGGCATAGGATCCAGTGTCCGAATGATCTACGCATCTTACTACCTGCACCAAACAGTTATAGAACGTGGGACCGCCCCCGGCGTCGGTGAGCCGGGACGAGGTCAAAACGTTAACGCCCGCGCCGCCGGGCCGATTCTTGTTCCATCCCACCGAAGGAATGCGCACCACGCCGGGGCGGACATCTTCGCATACTTTCGCTATCCATTCGCCGGCGCCTCGGCCGTTAAACACGCGCACCCGGTGGCCGCTCTCGATGCCGCGCGGCGCCGCATCTTGCGGGTGAATCCACAGCAGCGAGTTCTGCGCTTCCACGCGCGGGCGGTGCCCGAAGGTGCTGTTCAATCCGTCGTCATTTTTGGAAGAGACCAGCTCCAACGGATAACGGGAAGCCAATTCGGCTGCGCCGAGCCGGGATTCCAACGGCGGCTCGTAATCCAGCCCGGTTGCGTCCAGGTTCACCCTTCCAGCGGCGAAAGGCAGAAACGGCTCCCCCACGTTCAGCCGCACGGATCGCTCCGCTTCGAGCCTCTCCAGAGTGATCCCCGCGAGATAGGGCGAGCCGGAATCGAGAGCGGCGCGGATCATGTCGTCTTCGGTTTCCCGGAAGCAGGGCTCGTCAAAGCCCATCCTCTCGGCTAGCAGCCGGAAAATCTCGACGTTCGGCTTGGCTTCGCCGGGAGGTTGGAGCGCCGGGCGGCCTAGCTGCATGTGGTAGTGCCCGTATGCGAAGTAAAGGTCGGTGTGTTCGAGAAACGTGGTCACCGGCAGAACGTAGTCGGCGAAATCGGCGGTGTCGGTCTGGAGTTGTTCGAGCACCACCTTGAACAGGCCGGCGCGCCGCAGTCCCGCTACGACCCGGTTCTGATCCGGCGCAATGGCGGCGGGGTTGCAGTTGTAAACGATGAGAGCTTTGATGGGCGGGTCGCTGGCTTCCGTGAGGATACGCCCCAGCTCGGACATGTTTAGCACACGGGTCGGATGGGGCTGCAAATCGGGGCGCTCGAGCGCTTGCCGGTTGATCTGGAACGCGCCGGATGTAGTGAGCAGAAGCCCTCCGCCCCGATGCCGCCACGCGCCGGTCAACGCGGGAATCATGGCGATCGCTCGCACCGCCGCCGCGCCGCGCTCGCTTCGCTGCACGCCATAGTTCAGCCGTATGACCGCCGGCTGCGACGTGGCCAGATCCCTCGCCAGCCGCACGATATCTTCCGGCGGCACGCCGCACAGGCTCCCCGCGCGCTGCGGCGGGTATTGGGCGGCTAAACGGCGTAGCGAGTCGGCGCCTTCGGTGCACTTTTCGATGTAGTCGCGGTCTTCCAGTCCCTCAGCGAAAATGACATGGGCGACGCCGAGCGCGAGCGCGAGGTCGGCGCCCGGATATGGCGCGAGATGCAGGTCGGCGAGCGCGGCTGTTTTCGTCCGGATGGGATCGATGACGACCAGGCGCGCTCCCCGGCGGCGCGCCTCGACGATAAACGGCCATAAGTGGATATTGGTCCCGTGTATATTCGCGCCCCACGCGACGATAAGCTTGGCGAACCGGAAATCCTCCGGGGGGGCGCCCACGCGGGCGCCGAGAGCCGCCGTCAAGCCCGCTCCGCCGGCTGAGGAGCAAATGGTCCGGTCCAGGCGTGATGCGCCGAGGCGGTGAAAAAAACGCCGGTCCATTCCGGACCCGTTGAGATAGCCCATGGTCCCGGCGTAGCTATAAGGCAGAATGGATTCCGCGCCGGACTCTCGAATGATCGCTTCTAGCCGTCCGGCGATTTCATCGAGCGCCTGGTCCCAACTGATGCGCTCCCAGCCGCCGTTGACCCGCTTCTTGGGATACAAGATTCGCTGAGCGGAATAGACGCGGTCCAGGTACTGCGCCACTTTGCCGCACAGAAAGCCTTGCGTGACCGGATGCGCGGGATTTCCGCCCAACCTGACGCCACGCCCGTCTTCGATTTCGACGAACAGCGAGCAGCAGTCCGGGCAATCCAACGCGCAGACGGAGTAGCGGCGTTCACGCACACTCCGATTATAGCCGCACCGCTTTGTACGGGTTCCTGTCCCGGTTTTCCGCAGTTCTTGCGGTTTTGCCGGCGATGTTAGACTGGAAAGAGCCTGAACGCCTTGAAGGATTTTCTCCAAGATCTAAATCCCCAGCAGAGAGAAGCGGTTTGTCATATCGAAGGTCCGCTGCTGATCCTGGCGGGCGCGGGCAGCGGCAAGACGCGCGTCATTACGCACCGCATCGCCTACTTGGTTCATTCGGAGGGCGTGCCGGGTCCGTCCATCCTGGCGGTGACTTTTACCAACAAAGCGGCGGGCGAGATGCGCGAGCGGGTGGCGAACTTGATCGGTCTGTCCGATTGGCGCCGCGCGCCGCTCATTTCCACGTTTCATTCCTTCTGCGTCCGCTTGCTGCGGCGCGACGGCGATCCTCTGGCGGATTTGCGCCCCGGTTTCACCCGGGACTTCACCATTTACGACGACGACGACCAACTGGCTCTGATCAAGCAGATCTACCGCTCGCTCGGCTTGGATGACAAGTCATTGCCGCCGCGCTCCGTCCTTTCCACGATCAGCCACGCCAAGAACCAAAAGCAGACTCCGGAGGACTTCTACAAGAAGGCGGCCGATCCCAAGGCTTCCCGGCTGGCGGTCATCTTCGAGCAGTACGAGGCTCGCCTGCGGCAGGCGAACGCCTTGGACTTCGACGACCTCTTACTCGAAACCGTGCGCCTCCTGGGATCGGACGAAGCCACCCGCCTCGCCTATAACGAGCGCTTTCGGTTTCTGATGATCGACGAGTATCAGGATACGAACCGGGTGCAGTACGAGTTGATGCGCTTGCTGACCGTGAGCCACCAGAATGTGGCGGTGGTGGGCGACGAAGACCAGTCCATTTACGGCTGGCGAGGCGCCGATATCCGGAATATCCTGGACTTCGAGCGGGATTTTCCCAATGCCCGCGTCATTCGTCTGGAGCAGAACTACCGTTCCACCAAGAACATCCTCGAAGCCGCCAGCGCCGTGGTGTCTCACAACACCCAGCGCAAGGGCAAATGGCTGTGGACCGAAGCCGGAGGCGGCGCGCCCATCGGAGTGTACGAAGGTTGGGATGCGGAAAACGAGGCGCTCTTCATCGCCCATACGATCGATAACCTCCTGCGCGACTTTCCGGAAGACCGCGTAGCCGTTCTGTACCGCACCAACGCTCAGTCCCGGCAGATTGAAGAGGCGTTGCGGCGTTATGGACGGAAATACCTGGTGGTGGGCGGCTTGAGCTTCTATCAGCGCATGGAAGTGAAAGACGCCATGGCGTACTTGAAAGCCGCGCTGTCGCCGGACGACTCGGTGAGCCTGCTGCGGATCATCAATACCCCCGCGCGCGGCATCGGCAAGACCACGGTGGAGCAAGTCGAAAGGGAGGCTGCCGCGAGAGGCGTCAGCTTCTGGGCGGCGCTGCGCGCCTTGCTCGAAGAAGGGCAGCTTTCGGCGCGCGCGCAAGCCGCGCTTTCCGCCTTCGTCAAGCTCATCGGCGAGCTGCACGAAGCCGCTTCCAGCGGCATGGCGGTTCATCAGCTTTTGTCGCTGATTCTGGAGCGCACCGGCTACCGGCAGATGCTGGAGTCGGATCCCTCTCCCGACAGCGAAGCGCGGCTGGAGAACCTGAACGAATTGCTCAACGCCGCAGCGGATTCAGCGGAACGCGGAGAGACCCTGGCTGAGTTTCTGGACCATGCGGCGCTGGTGTCGGAGTCCGACCAGTTGGATGACCAGGCGGCTGTCAGCCTGCTCACGGTGCATAACGCCAAGGGGCTGGAGTTCCCGGTGGTCTTTTTGGCGGGTCTGGAGGAGGGGCTGTTCCCGCACAGCCGCTCGCGTGATTCGGCTGACGCTCTGGAAGAGGAGCGGCGCTTGTGCTATGTCGGTATGACGCGGGCGCAGAAGCGCTTATATCTGACTTATGCCCGGTCCCGCAGGCGTTGGGGCGGCGGCGCGCCGGAATCAAGCTTTCCGTCGCGCTTCTTGAGGGAAGTGCCCTCCCATCTGACGAAACGGTTGGGCATGGACCACACGATGGAAACGGTCGATCTCTTCGCTGAGCGCCACGAGGTGAGGGAAACGGTCAAGAAGAACCTCTATACGGGGAAGACTTTCAACTCGATCGATAACATTGCGCAGTACTTCGCCGAGCGCGCCGCGCAAGCCAAGAGCCATACGGCTCCCAGTGCGCCGCCGCCTTCCGGTCCGCCTGTTTCCGCGCCTGCCCCTCCGCCTCCCGCGAGAGCCGCCGCCAGTCAGGGCGGGTTGCGGATGGGGACCGTGATCCAGCATCCTAAATACGGTAGGGGCACAGTGCTGCGCCGCGAAGGCGACGGCGACGACGCCAAACTCACCATCAGTTTTCCCGGCTACGGCTTGAAGAAGCTGGTAGCCAAGTATGCAGGATTGAAAGTAGACGAATGAACACCAAGCACATCACTGACAAAGCGGAACGCAAGAAGGCCAAGCGCGCTGCGCGCAAAGAAGCGCCGCCCAAAGCGAAGCGCCCGGCGGGGGTGGCGCGCGGCGCCAACAAGAAGAAAGTCAAGAAGATGGTCAAGGGCCAGCGTAAGCGCTAGCCGCCGCCTGTGTCTCAGCTTTTCCGGACCAAGAGTATCGACGCGCTCATCGCGGCATCCGAAGAGCCGGGGCGCCGCCTGCGCCGGACTCTTGGCCCGTGGAGCCTGACCGCCTTCGGCGTAGGCGCGGTCATCGGCTCGGGTATTTTCATCCTGACGGGCACCGCCGCAGCAGGCGAGACGCTCAGCTTCCATTCTTTGCTGCATGCGCCCGTGTTGGACATCTTGATGCACGGTGGCGGCGCGGTTTCCACCATTGGACGCCCGGGCGCAGGACCCGCCATCTCGCTTTCGTTTCTGCTGGTGGCGATCGCGTGCAGCTTCGCCGCCCTCTGCTATGCCGAACTCGCTTCTATGATTCCGGTGGCGGGAAGCGCGTACACTTACGCGTATGCCACCCTGGGCGAGATCTTCGCCTGGATTCTGGGCTGGAACCTGATTCTCGAATACGCCGTGTCGAATATGGCGGTGGCGGTTGGCTTTTCCGCCTATTTCAACGACATTCTGGACAGCCTTTTCGGCTGGCATTTGCCCAAGCAGCTCTCCGAGCCGATGATTGCCGGCGGGCAGTTCACCGGCAGTTGGTTCAATGTCCCTGCCCTGGTGGTCTTGTTGATCCTCACCTGGATTCTGGTGCGAGGCGTCAAGGAAAGCGCGGAAACGAACAACCTGATGGTGCTCATCAAAGTGGGCGCCATCCTGATCTTCGTTTTCGGCGCAGCCAGCGCGGTGAAAGCAGAGAACTGGCGCCCGTTCATGCCCAACGGTTTCGCTGGCGTGATGACCGGCGCGGCGATCGTTTTCTTCACTTACATCGGCTTCGACTCCGTGTCCACGGCGGCGGAAGAGTGCCGGCGCCCACAGCGGGATCTCCCGATTGGCATCATTGCGACATTGATCGTGTGCACCTTCCTGTATGTGGGGGTGGCGGTGGTGCTGACCGGCATCGCCGACTATAAGACGCTCAACAACGCCGCGCCGGTGGTCAACGCCCTCCAGTCGCTCGGCTATGACAACATCCGGCGGTGGGTGGGCGTGGGCGCCATCATCGGGATGATTTCGTCGCTGCTGGTGTTTCAGTACGGACAGGCGCGCGTCTGGTTCGCGATGTCGCGCGACGGACTGTTGCCGCAAGCCTTCTCCCGGGTTCACAAGAAGCATCAGACGCCGCACATCAGCACCTGGGTAGCCGGCCTGGCCGTGGGCATACCGGCGGGGGTGTGGGACATCGGCACGTTCGCCGACTTGTCGAATATCGGGACGCTG
>Ga0101944_10007922_pt1 | contig 10374 bp, 8 predicted proteins | sample DewCreD2012metaG_FD_75245 | JGI IMG/M metagenome (GOLD analysis project Ga0101944, IMG submission 75245) | Hot spring sediment bacterial and archeal communities from British Columbia, Canada, to study Microbial Dark Matter (Phase II) - Dewar... ...
CCTGCTCTCCATGGCTACAGGGTGCGGCAAGACATTCATTGCCGTCAATCTGCTCAAACGGCTTTCCGATGCCGGTCAGATGAAGCGGGCATTGTTTGTCTGCGACCGCGACGAACTGCGCACCCAGTCGCTGGCCGCCTTCCAAAATGTTTTCGGCTCAGATGCTGCAGAGGTATATCGCCAACCGGACGGAACCAACAATGCCAAGAACGCCCGCATCCACATCGCCACCTACCAGACCTTGGGCATCGAAAATGAGAACGGAGACGCCAACTTTCTGACCACCTTCTACCCGGAAGACTATTTCACCCATGTGGTCATTGACGAATGCCACCGTTCCGCCTGGGGCAAGTGGTCGCAGGTGCTGACGCGCAACAAAAACGCCGCCCAGATCGGCCTCACCGCCACACCCCGCCAGCTCAAAACCACCGCCCAGACCCCGGAAGCCCGTCAGGACGCCGAGATCACAGCCAACAACATCGCCTATTTCGGCGAGCCGGTGTATGAATATACCATCTCTCAAGGAATCGAGGACGGCTACCTTGCCGCCTGTGAAATTCAAACAGGCCGTGTCAATCTCGACGATACCGGCATCACCGTCGACGAAATCATGGTCCGCAATCCGGTAGACGCGATCACGGGACAACCCGTGGTGCGCGAACAGATCGAAGAGTGGTACGCCAAAACCGACTATGAAAGCCGGATCCTTCTGCCAGACCGTGTGCTGGCCATGTGCCGAGATCTGTTCCAATATCTGTTGGAGACCGGCGGCCCCGAGCAGAAGACAATTATCTTCTGTACCCGCGACCGACACGCCGACGATGTAGCTGTCTGCATGAACAACCTCTATGCCCGATGGTGCGCCGAACATAATATACAACACGCCGAATCCTATGCCTTCAAATGCACCGCAGCCTCCAGGGGCAACGATCAGCTTCCCGACTTCCGGGCCTCTACCCGCAGCCATTTCATCGCCACCACGGTGGATTTACTGACCACAGGCGTGGATGTGCCCTGCGTGCGCAACATCGTTTTCTTCAAGTATCTCAAATCGCCCATTACCTTCCATCAGATGGTGGGCCGAGGCACCCGCATCGATGCCACCACAGGCAAGCTGATGTTCCGGGTTTATGATTACACCGACGCTACCCGGCTCTTCGGCGAGGAGTTCATCAGCAAGCCGCCTCGGCCAAGAGAGCCCGGCGAAAATACCGAACCACCGCCGCCCCAGCCACCGGAACCGACGATCATCGTTGAGGGATTCGATGTTCACATCACCGATGCCGGAAGGTTTATCGTTGCCGATGTGGACGGCCGCGCCATGCCCATTCCGGTTGAGGAATACAAGGCACGGCTGGCCGCGCGCCTCGTCCAGGAAGCCCAAACGCTTGAAGACTTCCGCAAACGCTGGATCGATCCGCCTTCCCGGCAAGAGCTCATCAATACGTTGGTGACCTCCGGCTACTCTCCGACCGTTGTGCGGATGGTGGACGACAAGCAGGAGTACGATCTTTACGATGTGCTGGCAGAACTGGGCTGGGGCATGAATCCCCGCACCCGGGCCGACCGGACGATGGCTTTCACCTACAAGCATGAAGACTGGATCAACGCCCTGCCGAAACCAACCGCTGCGACCATCCGCGCCATCGCTTGCCAGTTCGAGCGCGGCGGCACCGAAGGGCTCGAGAACCCACAGATTTTCCGCACGCCGGAGGTGAAAGCCGCGGGCGGCCTCGCTGCGCTGAAAGCGGCCGGTAACCCGAGGGAGTTGTTGATTGAAACCAAGATGAGGATGTTTGCGGCATGACCGAGAACAAACAAGACGCAATTTCCGTTGGGACAACGCATGATAAGACGGTAGGGGCGACCGGCCGGTCGCCCCTACCGGACGGATGGCGATGGGTGAGGCTGGGGGATGTGATTGCTGATGCTCAAGCAGGATTTGCCTCAGGCAAGCGCGATCCTAATGGAGTAATTCAACTTAGGATGAATAACGTAGACACGCGGGGCAATCTGGTTTGGAACGATGTAATACGAGTTCCAGCAGACGCTGAAACCATCGATCACTACCGCTTAGTCGTTGGTGATGTGATGTTCAATAATACGAACAGCATTGATCTTGTTGGTAAAAGTGCTCTCTTCGAGGGTTACAATGAGCCCGTTGTTTTTAGTAACCATTTCACACGTATCCGTCCCAAAGGAGACGTACTGATTTCTGAATTTCTGGCTTCGTGGCTAAATCACCAATGGCTGAAAGGGGTTTTTGCCAACATTTGCAACCGATGGGTGGGACAAAGTGCTGTCAAATATGACAGGCTTATGAAGATAGACTTTCCTCTCCCACCCATCCCCGAGCAGCAGCGCATCGCATCAATCCTTCGCGAGCAGATGGCGGCTGTTGAGAAAGCGCGCAAGGCGGCGGAAGAGCGATTGGAGGCGGTCAATGCCCTGCCTGCTGCCTTCCTTCGCCAGGTCTTCCCCCAACCCGGCCAGCCCCTGCCGGACGGGTGGAAATGGGTGAGGCTGGGGGATGTGTGTGAGTTTTGCAGGGGGCCTTTCGGAGGCAGTTTACGCAAGGATATCTTCGTTAAGAGCGGATACCCAGTTTACGAACAATCTCACGCTATATACAAAGACTTCGGAAATTTTCGCTACTATATTGACGGTAGAAAATATATAGAAATGTCAAGGTTCAGAGTGACTCCCGGAGATTTAATTATGAGCTGCTCGGGTACCATGGGAAAAGTCGCTGTCATAACGAAAGATGCGCCTGAAGGGATAATCAACCAAGCCCTTCTCAAATTAACCCCAACTGCTAAAGTGATAAGCGCTTTTCTAGTTTTCTCGATTCAAAGTCCAACTTTTCAGCAAACAATAGAAGCTTTAACGCTCGGGGCAGCTATTAAAAACGTAGCGTCGGTCAGCATTATCAAGAGAATATCAATTCCCCTCCCCCCTCTCTCCGAGCAGCAGCGCATCGTAGCGATCCTGCGTGAGCAGATGGCGGCGGTGGAGAAGGCGCGCAAGGCGTCGGAGGAGGAATTGGCAGCCATCAACGCCCTGCCAGCGGCCCTGTTGCGCCGGGCGTTTTCAGGAGAATTATGACCGGCACGGTTGCAGAAAAATACCACCGCCGGTCCATCCGTCTGGCCGGATACGATTATTCCAGGGCCGGGGCGTATTTCATAACCGTTTGTACCCACGACCGGATTTGTTTATTCGGCGATATCATGGACGGCGAAATGCGGTTGAACGACATAGGCCGGATCGTTCATGACGAATGGTTGCACACGGCGGATATACGGCCCAATGTGGAATTGGACGCGTTCGTGGTCATGCCCAACCATTTTCACGGAATCATCGTATTACATGGTAGGGGCACGTTGCAACGTGCCCCTACGGTGGAACAATTCGGCAAACCGACATCCAATACCATTCCAACGATCGTGCGTTTATTCAAATCCGCCGTTACCAAACGCATCAACGAAATGCGCGGTTCCCCCGGGGTCCCCATCTGGCAACGCAATTATTACGAACACGTAATCCGAAAAGACGAATCCTTAAACCGGATCCGCGAATATATCATGACAAATCCCATCCACTGGGATGACGACGAGGAAAATCCGAATGGCAAGAGGCAATAGGAACGGGCGAAAAAGTGTTCGCCCCAACAACAACGGCCGCCGCCTGGCGACACAGGCCTCGGTGGACCAGGCCGTCAAAAGCATCTGCGACATCATGCGTCGGGGCAACTGCGCCGGCGCGATGCAGTACGTGCCCGAACTGACCTGGATTCTCTTCCTGCGCATCCTCGATGAAAAAGAGGAACGCGAGGAGCAGGAAGCCGAGGCATTGGGCGTACCGTTTCAACCCTCGCTGGAGGCGCCTTACCGCTGGCGCGACTGGGGCTGCCCGCCCGAATGTCTGCCCGAAGGCCAGACAAACAAACGTGCCGAACTCCAGGATGCACCACAGAACGCTCTTTTCAACTTCATCAACATGGAGTTGCTGCCGCACCTCAAGGGCCTCAAGAACCGGCCCGACGCCACCCCAAGGCAAAAGGTCATCAGCGAGATCATGACCGGGGTCGAGCGCGTCCGCATCGATACGGAACGCAATTTCTGCGATGTGCTGGACAAGGTGCACGAGCTTTCCACCGAGACGATTGACCCGACACACGTCTTCACGCTTTCGCAGGTTTACGAAGGGCTGCTTCTGAAGATGGGCGAAAAGGGCAACGACGGCGGGCAGTTTTTCACCCCAAGGCAGGTCATCAAGGCGATGGTGCAGGTGATTGATCCGAAGGCGGATGAGACCATCTATGATCCCGGCTGTGGGACAGGCGGCTTTCTGGCCCAGAGCTTCGAGCACATCATGAACAAACTCGGTAACGACGCCACGGCCGAGCAATTGGAGACGCTCAAACAGCGGACGTTTTGGGGCCGGGAGAAAGAAAACCTCATCTATCCCATTGCCTTGGCAAACCTTGTGCTGCACGGCATAGACAAGCCGAACCTCTGGCACGGCAACACCTTGACCGGCATGGAAATCTACGGCGGGCTGTTCGAGGACGCTCCGCAGACCTTCGATGTCATCCTGACCAACCCTCCCTTCGGCGGCAAGGAAGGTAAGGAAGCCCAAACCAATTTCGACTACAAGACCGGCGCCACACAGGTGCTCTTCTTGCAGCACGTCATGCGGTCGCTGCGTGACGGCGGCCGCTGCGGCATCGTGCTGGATGAAGGCTTGCTCTTCCGCACCAACGAAGACGCCTTTGTCAAAACCAAGCGCAAACTGCTGGATGAATGCGACTTGTGGTGCATTGTCAGCTTGCCAGCCGGTGTCTTCACCGCCGCAGGAGCCGGCGTGAAAACGAATTTGCTGTTTTTCACCAAAGGAAAGCCGACGAAAAAGATTTGGTATTACGACCTGAGCAACCTGAAGGTGCGCAAAAAATCGCCGCTGACGTTGGCGCATTTCGATGAGTTTTTCCGCCTGCTGCCGCAGCGAGCCGCCAGCGAGCTGTCCTGGACCGTGGACATGGACGAGAGAAAGCGGATCGCCGATAGTGAAGCCCGTCCGCTCAAGGAGCAGGCCGCGACCAAAGGCCGGGAAGCGGCCCTGTGGAACGAGCGGCTGAAAGAACTCAAAAAAGCCAAGCCGCTCGACGAAGAGGCCATCGAGGAAGCTGAAGCCAAGGTCAAGGAACTGACAAGCCAGGCAAGAGAACTTGCAGCCAAGGCCAAGGAGATCGAGGATGCCGTCTACGACCTCAAGGCCGTCAACCCCAACAAAAAACCTGACGTGGACACACGTACGCCGGAGGACCTTATCGACATCATCGAGGCCAAGGGACGGGAAATTGCCGAGGCGCTGGCGGCACTCCGCAGCCAGACCCGCATCATCCGTTTCGACGAGTAGGGAGTTGACCAGTGATTCAGAACATCAGCCTAACGAATGGATGCAACGGTGAAGGCATGCTCTGCCGTGCTCAGGGCTGCCTTCTTGGCCAGCTTGCCGGAGACGCTCTTGGCAGTCTGGTCGAGTTTTGCAATCCGGATGATATCCGTCGGAAATACCCGAAAGGTGTCCGTGAGCTTACAGACGGAGGCACTTGGAACACGATTGCCGGCCAACCGACCGACGATTCCGAGATGGCGCTTTCGCTGGCCCGCATGCTGGCGGACCAAGGAAGATACGATCCCGAGGAAGCGAGGAAGGCCTATGTGTTCTGGCTGAACTCCGGTCCCTTCGATTGCGGCATGACCGTCGCCGGAGGTCTTCGAGGCCGTCCCAATCCGGACAGCCAGGCCAACGGTGCCATGATGCGAATCAGCCCGCTGGGTATTTTCGGAGCCAACCATAATTTGGAGGATGTAGCCGAGTGGGCGCGACAGGATGCAGCAATCACCCATCCCCATCCGGTATGCCAACAAGCCAACGCGCTGTTCACCATGGCCATTGCCTATGCCATCCGCCAGGGGTGCGATGGCCATGATCTGTACGAGCAGATCGTGACCTGGGCGGAGGAAGACATGAAGGTGGATGGAAGCCTCCTGGAGGCTGTCCGGGGTGCCGCCGAATCACCGCCTGCGAATTATATCCGCCGGCAGGGCTGGGTCCTGACGGCATTTCGCAACGCCTTGTGGCAGCTTCTATATGCCACGAACCTGGAGGAAGCCGTTGTGGACACCGTCATGCGCGGGGGAGACACCGACACCAACGCTGCCATCTGTGGCGCGCTTCTGGGCGCTGTATACGGCCGGAACGCCGTCCCCGGCCAATGGGTCGAATCCCTGCTCAACTGCCGCCCGGCGGCCGGACAGCCGCATGTGTACCATCCTCGGCCCGAGTGTTTTTGGCCCGTGGATGCATTGAAGTTTGCAGAGCGACTTCTCCACTCGCAAGCAGCGTGATGATCTTCCAAAAAGATGTTGTCTACTGGACTTTGTTATTTCAGTATGCTGCTGTTGCATCTGTCACAAGTGCTGCAGAGGACGAATCCATTCACACCCTAAAGGAGGTTTTCTACAGTGGACATTCCACGGATATTCAACATCACCGAAAGCGCTCACCGTATCCACAACCCGATCACCCCCGATAAACTCGCCACCCTTGGCGCGGCGCTGCGTCTGGAACCGGGGGCCCGGATACTCGATCTCGGCAGCGGTTCGGGAGAGATGCTGTGCACGTGGGCGCGTGACTACGGCGTCATCGGCACCGGCATCGACATGAGCCGGTTGTTCACCGAGCAAGCGAAACGCCGCGCCGAAGAACTCGGTGTCGCCGATCGCGTTACGTTCATCCATGGCGATGCTACCGGTTACGTCTCCGCCGAAAAGGTCGATGTGGCGGCCTGTGTCGGCGCGACGTGGATCGGCGGGGGAGTGGCCGGTACGATCGAACTTCTGGCCCGAAGCCTGCGCACCGGCGGAATCATCCTCATCGGCGAGCCCTACTGGCGGAAGCTCCCGCCGACGGAAGAGGTCGCCAAAGGGTGTCTTGCCCACGCGATCTCCGACTATCTCATGCTTCCGGAACTTCTCGCTTCTTTCGGGCGCCTCGGCTACGACGTCGTCGAAATGGTTCTCGCTGATCAAGACGGTTGGGACAGGTATGAGGCGGCCAAATGGCTCACCATGCGCCTGTGGCTCGAAGCGAATCCAAACGACGAATTGGCCGAAGAGGTTCGAGCCCAACTGACTTCGGAGCCCGTACGCTACGCAACCTACACGCGTGAATACATGGGCTGGGGTGTGTTTGCGCTCATGATGCGGTGATTCGTTGTGGTATCCCCCGGCGATGGGCACATGCGATTCAACGCCGCTTCAGCCCTGCCGGGGCACCCGATCCTCATGCCAAGTGTCGGTTCAAATCGGTCCCATCGTTGGGCGCACCCCATCGAGGTAGGCCTTGGCCTCACCGACGACATACAAGGAACCTGCGACACAGATCACGTCGTTCGGCTTCGCCTTTTGCAGAGCCGTTTGAACGGCGCGATCGACCTTCGGAACGGTGATCACGTCCGAAACAATTTTCCGGGAAATGTTTTCGATGGTTTCGACGGGCAGGGCCCGATCGATTTTGGGTTTGGTGCAAATGACCCGCTTGCACAGGGGGACCAGAATCTTGAGAATTTTCTCGTAGGGCTTGTCCGACAGGATGCCGATGACCAGTGTGATGTCACGACCGGCATAGGCGGTTTCCAGATGTTTGGCCAGGGTTCTGGCTGCATCCAGGTTGTGCGCCCCATCCAGAATGAGCTCCGGTGACTGACGCACGATTTCAAGCCTTCCCGGCCAACGGGTGCTGCGAAGTCCTTCACGGATCGCACGCTCATCGATCAGTACCTGCCGATCCCGAAGCAGCTCACATGTTGCAATGCTCAGGGCCGCGTTCTTCAGTTGATGGTCACCGATGAGTTGCAGTTCAAGGTTGGGATAGGCATGATCCATTCCCCGATAGCTGATTGTGCCGTCGGAGTTTTTCTGAATATTGAAGTCTTTTTTCAGGCGATACAACTCGCACTTGCGAATATCGGCAATGGCCTGCAGAACGGATAGCACCTTCGGCTGGCTGGCGCCCGTCACCACCGGGACGCCCTTCTTGATGATCCCCCCCTTTTCCCAGGCGATCTCTTCGAGGGTTCTTCCAAGATACTGCTGATGTTCGAGCCCCACATTGGTGATGATGGAAACGACGGGAACAATGACGTTGGTGGCATCCATCCGACCGCCCATGCCGGTTTCCACCACGACCCAATCGACATGCCGTTTTGCGAAAACGGAAAAGGCCATGGCCGTCGTGTATTCGAAGAACGTCGGTTCCCGTTCACCCGGAGAAATCGAGCGGACGGACAAATAGGCTTCGAGAATCTCTTCGTCCGTGGCCAGCTGACCATCGACTGCGATGCGCTCGTTGAACTGGACCAGGTGGGGAGAAGTATACAGGCCGACCGAATACCCCGCTTCCATCAAAATGGCGTAGAGGGTTGCGGCGACCGATCCTTTCCCGTTCGTTCCGGCGATATGGATGGTCTTGAAGCTGTCCTGCGGGTTGCCCAGCCCGGCCAACATCCGCCGGATGGTTCCCAGCTCGAGTTTGACACCGAAACGTCGAAGATTGTACAATTCCTTCAGACACGTCTGCAACGAAAGATCATGTTCGCTCATGGCATAAAAAAGGCCCGGCAAAGCGATGGGGATGCTTTGCCGGGCCTATCTCCTTCATGCATCAAGAAAAACGGGTTGAATGCTACCTTCCGGCCCTGCTTTTGGCAATGGCAATCCGCTGTCTGCGAATGGCCTCACGCTGTTTTCTGCGCTTATATTCGCTGGGCTTTTCATAACTCTTTTTCAGTTTGAGCCGCTTGAACAGGCCGTCGTTCTGAATCTTCTTCTTGAGAATCCGCATGGCCTTTTCAAGATCATTGTCGTACACCTTGACATGAATTTCCTTCAACCGCTTCTACCCCCCCCTCTTCCTTCGAATGGCTTGCGCTTGTAGATACAGCACCAACGCAGGCGACGGATTAAAAACCGATTTTGTTCGCTCATTATAGGTGAGGATTCGTTGATTTTCAAGAGAAAAGACGGGACAACCCGACCCACCGATCAGGACGTTTCGAAAATTCCGATATCTCCCAGACCGGCACGGATCACGACAGGCGTATCGTCGATCAGGGAGATGACGCTCGAAGGTTTTCCGGGAACGGGTCCACCGTCGATAACCAGGTCGAGTTGTTTTCCGTAGTGGTCGTGAAGCAGGGATGGATTCAGGAAGATGTCTCCGTCCGGTGAAGCGGCGCTGGTCGAGATGATCGGGTTTCCAAGGGTCTTGACGATTTCGATGCTGATCGGATGATCCGGAACGCGGATACCCGCCGTTTTTCTGCGGGTCAGCATCATCTTGGGAACTTTCTTCGACCCTTCGAGGATAAAGGTATATGGTCCCGGCAGCAGGCGCTTCATGGTCTTATAGGCATAATTGGACACCTTGGCATAGTCGCTGATGTGCTTGAGGTCCGAGCAGATGAAGCTGAAGGGTTTGCCCGGGTCCCGTTGCTTGATTTGGTAAATGCGCTGGATGGCCTTCTTGTTCATGATGTCGCAGCCGATCCCGTAGAATGTATCTGTTGGATAGGCGATGACACCGCCTTCAAGCAGCAGGTCGACAACCTGTTTGATCAGCCTGGGCTGGGGATTGACAGGATTGATTTCGATAAGCATCCGTTCTCTTTCTAAAATACGACGGTAGAGCGATCGGTTCCGACGGCCAACATCGGGAATTCCTTTCCATCATCGATTCCGCTCGAAAAATGCGACCGCATCGAGCAGTTCCCGAAAGCGATAAATGATGTAATCCGGCTCGACGCCTTCCATTTCCTGCCTGCCTTGATTCGATCGGAAAAACACCGTTTTCATTCCGACTCGTCGGGCGCCATAGACATCCCGATACATGTCGTTGCCGACAAAGATGACATGCTCCGCTTTGAGACGCATCCGATGCAGGGCCGCTTCGAAAAGCCTGCGATCCGGCTTGCGAAAGCCGAAATCCCCGGATACGACAATCGGATCGAAATATCGCGCAATGCCGGTTTCCTTCAATTCAGGAAGAGCCCAGGCGCTTTGACCATCCGACACGACGCCCAACCGATAACGGCCTGACAGCTCATCGAGCACCCTCTGCACATCGGCGTAAAGGCCAAGGTGGATCCGTGAAAGCGCCCGATACATTTCGGTCAGGACTTGGGGAAGCTGGCCGCGTTTGGCTTTGGAAATGCGCATCGTATCGGCGTATGAATCGATCAGTTCTTCCCAGATGCCCACGACATCGAATTCCGGATGTGATCCACCACGCTTGCGTCGCTGTGCA
>Ga0101944_10007924_pt1 | contig 10374 bp, 8 predicted proteins | sample DewCreD2012metaG_FD_75245 | JGI IMG/M metagenome (GOLD analysis project Ga0101944, IMG submission 75245) | Hot spring sediment bacterial and archeal communities from British Columbia, Canada, to study Microbial Dark Matter (Phase II) - Dewar... ...
CCGCCCGGGCGGTGAAGATTCCCATCATTGGCATGGGCGGAATCTGCAACGCTCGGGATGCGGTGGCCTTTCTGTTAGCCGGCGCGTCGGCCGTCGCGGTTGGGAGTGCGTCTTTCCGCCAGCCGGATACTGCGCTCCAGGTAATCAAAGGGCTCGAAGACTATCTGGAGGAACATGGTTTCAGCCGGGTGACGGAGCTGGTCGGGGCACTGAAAGCGGAGTGATTCGGGCAAAACGCGCGTGACCGGACAGGGCTGAGAATGTACCTTGCGGCTTATCTTGATTAAACGCATAACATGGCTGGTTATCGGCACGGGGGTGGCGTTAGCAGTCCTGTCTCTTGTTTTAAACTTTGGAACGTCTAACCCTGCAGATTCCCCCAGCCTGCATATTGCTTACCAGGGTACGCAGACCGACTCATGGTTTCTGGTTTCATGTGACGATTTCCCCGGTTTTTGGTCCCGTTTTGAAAAGTCGCCGGCGGGTAAGTCCCTGAGACGGGAGGCGGATTTTCTGCTGGAAGCTCCCCGGCTGTCCTTGAGAAAAATAACCGGGATTCGTTTTACGCCGCTTCGGTGGCGTTTGTGGCTGGGCCGACGCGTGGTCTTTGGGTGGTGCCCGGATGGCGAGTGGTTTCTGGCGGCTCAAGGGGGACCTTTATACCGGGCAATTGGACGATACCTGTTCGCTCAATCTCCAACACCCGTGCAGAAAACCTCTTCTGCCAGTACGTACCTGTTACAGTGGCATCCTGAATGGGGATATTGTATTTTTGCATCAGAACAGGCTTTTAAAGGATTTAATGAAATAAAAAAAGACCTTAAAAAACAAAAAACATTACAGATAAATATTAATCCAGAGTTGAATTTTGAGGGGATATATCGTTTAACAGAACCTCACACTGTCACAACCTTGACAGATCAGCCCTCCGTTACTTTGTCCAGTATACTCTCACAGCGTAACAAAAGCAGTATAAGCGTTCAGGGAAGCATCCAATTTTTGGTAAACTTATCTGTTGAAAAAACAATAAAAAACGACAAAAAAATATATAAAAGTTTATTTGCCGTCTTTCTAAATCAAAACTGGAAGGAAGGTTATTGCTTCGATCTGGAAGTACAGGATGGCATTCCCGTTCCAGATATTGTTTTAGCGGGAGACGCTCTGGATATACCGGCGTGGGCTGAAAAATATAACCTTTCCATTCGGAGTCGATCATTCGGATCTTATGAAGGTTGGGAAATTGCGCTGTTTCCCCCGTGGCTGACGGGGTATGTTGCACAAGTGGGAGATGTGCAGGTGTTTGCTACGTCAGCTTCGCGGCTTGCCGATATTTTGGATGGCCTTTCTTTCCTTCCTGACAGTTCCCGGGAAGTTTCTCAGCCGGGAAATAGGCTCTCATTACGGGTCAACTGGCTGCGGCTGGCTAAACCCATCCAGAAACTGCTCCCGGTCATGGCCGAAAATCACATGTTAATGGGCATTTCCGATCCCAGGGAACTGGACCTGCACTGGTTTCCTCTGCTCAAGTGGATCAAGACACTGGGGGAAACTCTTTTGGAGGTCTCACCAGCCGGGGCGGATACCTGGCGGATTGAGGGGCATATATGCAGCGTGTCTTCGGACCAGGGGGGATGACGGTGACGCAGGGAGAAAGATGCTTCTGTCTATCCGGCGGGATGGGACTTCTGTTGATGGTGTGCGTTTACGCGCTGACGGCTTTTCCTGAGGTTGGGGCTTCCCATTCTCCGGACCGGAATTTACGCGAGCAGTGGGCGGAAAAGGTGCCGGATGCCGCATGGATAGACTGGTTGAGGCAATTGAGGGGCGGATCTCCACCTCAGATGACCTGGGTCGGCAGTAAACTGGTCGCGGGAATAGATTCCGGACAACTGGTCAGCCTGAGCTTGGGGTTACGGGGCAGTAACTGGTTTTCCGGTCCAGGCCGGGGACAGTGGTTTCTGGAGGAGGACGGCCGGGAAATTCCAGTGGGCGGATCGACTGGACACCTGATGGAACGGTCAGTAACGCCTGACCGCAACCAGATCCGGGAAGTATGGCGATTGGAGGGGAACGGTCCTGAGGTGTGTTTAACCTGGCTGGCGGACGGGCAGTATGCCGGCCTGGAGTGTACCGCGGAGCGGTTGAATGCCTCTTCGGGTGCATTTCGGTTTATCTGGGAAGCCGAGCTTAATCCGGAAGCGCCTGTTAACGAGGCCTGGGCGGGAATTTTCCGGGGTGGAATGGACGTGGCCTGGACGCCAATACCCGGGATGTCTGATACGTTCCTGGCGGTATCTGCCTGGCTGCTTCCCTGTTCAGAACGTTTGGTCTGGCAGGAGATACCGGCATCAACTTTGGATGATTTGAAGCGTTTTCAGCGGGCTGACCGGTATACCGAGGTTTTGCCCGGCAAAGTGCTCGGATGGCGGGTAGCCGCAGGCGCGCGCTGTTATGATGCTGACACCGGCGGATCATTAGCCTGGAATATCCGAAAACCGGTAAGGCGGATCCGGGTGTTTTTTTCCACCGGCGGGACTGGATTGATAAGGTATGCCGTTGGAGATGCTCCGGAACCGGTACTGGAATCCTGTATGGTTCGGGGCTCCGCGCGGGAAAACGCAGCTCTGCTGCTGGAGCGCGAAGGCGGATTTGGTAAAGATATCCCGGTTCAGGCTTTGGAAGCCTTGACTGACGCTGAAACGGGCATTACTGTTTTCCACCCAGGGCGTGGACATTTTTACCGGACAGTCCGCCCCGACTGGGCCTGGCTGTTTGCGAGAATGTGGCTTGGCAGCAACCGGCCGGAACGCGCCGCAGCCCAGATTGAACCTTTTTTGAAACCTTTTGGCAAACCGTTTCTTCCCGGTTACACGCCGGTCAATGCGCCGGCTCTGGTAAATATTCAGGGGGAACCGGTACTGCCCCGGATTTTTGACAGCTTCGGCGACACCGCCGTCGCGGTACTGGCGGCAGTGGACATATTGGAGTCTATGCCATCATCCGCGCGCCAGGATGCCGTATCCCGCTGGATGTTTCCGCTGGAGCAGGCGGTCTGGTCCCTGTACTGGCAGGCGGATCCCGAAACAGGAATACCGCCTCCCGGATTTCATCCGGACGTGATGGTGAGCACGGCCTCCGAAGCGGACTGGACAACCGCGCTGGCTGTTTTGGGCGCGATGGAGCAGCTCTACGGCGCGGAAGGCAGGCAGGTTCCGCCAGAGTGGCTGACTTGGCAGAAACAGCTGGATACGCGGATCCGTTTCCGCCTGCATGACGCCGGGACGGAATATTTCTGGCCTGTGCGTGCAATCGTTGCGCTAGTGTTGGCCAGAAGGGAGGGCATCATGCGCCTGCCTGATCTGATGCGGTTAAATCTTGCCGGCGCCGTGTTCCCGCGGCGCATGGTACGGTCTGTTTTGTCTGATATGGGGGAAACACTTTACCTGGAGGAATTCTATAGGGTGTGGTTCAGATAGGCCGGTGGGGACCAGCCGGGCGGACACCCAGATATTACAGTTTTATATATATCCCTTTTCGCCGGAGGATCCAGGCGGTGCAATAACAGGCGAAGTAAACAGCGGCCATGCCTGTCAGCGCAGGAACCAGGGTCAAATCGGAATCCAGCCAGTCTGATGCGATCTGGTTGAGTCCGGCCTGCATCAGGTACAGCACCAGCGGATTGGACCCAAAGGTGGTGAGGTGGGGGAGTCTGAAATGGATGCCGTCACACAGCAGAATGAACGCGGCAACGGTAAGCAGGCTCAATCCGCTGGAAAATATGGGATACGGAGCTGTCATTCCATACTGGGTATGGGGCCAGGCTGTTTTTACTCCCGGCCATTCCAAAGACAGCAGCTGTCCCGCGGCCATGAGCAGGAAGCCTGCGGCGGCCATCTTAATCAGCGGCCGTCTCATGGACCCGGTTGCTCTTATTTCTTCGATCCAATCCATGGCAATGGTGCCTGCCAGTAGAGGAAAAGCCCAGCTCAGCGGCCCCAGGGGACCGCCGTTGATGGTATGGGCCATGACCCACTCACCGTATCCGGTCGTCATGAAAATAACCTGATAAGCCGCCAGAAGCAGTACTGCCGTGATGAGACGTGTCAGAGAAGATCGGTGGATGACGGGCAGGGCTATCAGCGACGCCAACGCGATGTCTGTCAGGGCATCCCACACGCTGACTTCCAGGTCAAAATGGCCGTACAGCAGGCCGATTCCCAGGAGTTTCAGATTCCGTTCCACCGCGGCGGACCGGGCAGCGGAAAGCCCTCCTTCCCGGGATCGACGCTGAAAAGAAAGCCTGAAGGTCATGCCAACAACAAAAATGAATAAGGGTGCTATGGTATCGGCATAGGTCATGCCGGTTTTATGATGTTTCAGCCACTCCGGGAAGACCGTGAATATACTGGCGTAATTCACCACAATCATTCCCAGGATAGCGTAGCCCCGGGTTTGATCAATACCTTCGATGCGGGCTTTAGAAGTAAGTGGTTTGCTCAAATGGTCTGTCATTGAGATTTAACGCGTGCGTTTGGGGTTAAGTGGATCCTAGAGAAAAATCCCACGCCACCCATGCGCCTCCCCAATGCGGCATGACGTGGTCCGGGATCGGTGAAGCCGATATGATAATATGTTATGGCTTTCTTTCTTCTCCGTTCAAATACAGGGTGTGTTCCCATGGGATCCAGAAAACCGATCATCCGGAAAGACGAACAGTTTGCGGATATGGAAGACGCGCTGATGAACGCGCTGACCAATCTGGAACACGCAAACAGCAAAGTTCAGGAACTGTTGGCCCGCGAGGAGGCGCCTGTGGCCGTTTCGGAACCGAGCTCTGCGGAAAAATCTGAAGGGGATGTGACAGGAACGGCCGGTGATTCCTCCGTGAAAGCGGAGCCATGAACCGTCCGGCCGTGCCTGATATCCTGCGGATAGTCCTGGCGGATCCGCACAGCACGGGCGGAGGACAGGTCAGGTATGTTGCCGCGCTGGCCTCTGAACTGCGGAAAAGAGGACACGACATTACTGTGGCCTGTCGTATGGACAGTCTGTTGGAGCGTCTCGTCGCTCCGGAAAATGTCCGTGTTCTGCATCTGTCCTATCCCCGGGGGTTAAAACCAGCCCGGTGGGTACGTGATTTCCACCTATGTAAATCTTTTTTAAGCGAACACCGTCCCCATGTGCTCCACGTGAATGGATCCCAGGACCACTGGCTTTTCGCGTCCGTGAATCACCTGCTGGGGCACCCCTGCGCGGTGGTGCGTTCCCGGCACAATACCTATCCGGTTTCCGCGCATATCCTGAATCGGGTATTGAACCGGAAATGGACCGATTGGCAGATTCTGGTGGGGCCGGCACTGATGCCTCTGTATACCGGCCATCCTGTTTTTGATCCGTCACGGGTGACGGTAGTCCAGAACGGTGTGGACGTGGACCGGTTCAGGCCGGATCCGGCAAAAAGAGCTCTGGCGCGGAGCAGATTCGGCTTCACAGATGTAGAGATCGTCTGCGGGATTGTTGCGCGCCTTACTCCTGCCAAGGGACACCGGTATTTATTGGAAGCCGTGGCCGGACTAAAGGATGAAATTCCGGCGCTTCGGATTTTAGCGCTTGGAAGCGGCGAACTGGAGCAGGAACTGAAAAATATGGTTGACGCCCTGGGGCTTTCCGGACGGGTGGTTTTTGCCGGTTACCGGGAAGACATGGATGTTTGCGTCCACGCGATGGATTTTGGGGCGCAGCCGTCGGTGGGAACGGAGATTGCTCCTTTCAGCGTGCTGGAGATTATGGCGTGCGGCATTCCCCTGGTGGTTTCGGATTATGGCGGGTTGCCCTACGCGGTTACCGACGGAGAAGATGGCTTTGTGGTGCCCCACGGAACGGCGGAACCGCTTCGCGAGGCCATACGGAGCCTGGCGCTTGATCCGGAAAAACGCAGGAAGTTAGGTGAGAAAGCCCGGCAGCGGGTGGTGAGGTCGGCTTCCATGGATACGTTTTTGTCGGGTACAGTCCGGGTTTATCAGTCGGCGTATGACAGGGTAGTCAGGCGCAGATGACGCATCGGGAATATCACATGACGGTGCTGCATCTGGATGAGCAGCGGGGGCTTCGCGGCGGTGAGCTGCAGGCGGGGTGGCTGATGGCCCGGCAGGTCGAATGGGGGCATCGGGTCTACGCGGCGGGCCGTCCCGACGCGCCCTTTCTCTCTGAACGGGTTGGCGGCAGTGGCGTTCGCCGGATTGCGCTGCCTCTTCGGGGAGAGTGGGATATGTACAGCGCCTGGCTGGTTGCCGGGTGGTGTCAGCGGGAAGGGGTGGAGCTGATCCACGCGCATACCAGCCATACGCACGGAATCGCGCTGCTGGCCGCAAGCCTGTGCGGCAGAAGGTTTCGTCCGAAGGTCGTGGTATCCCGCAGGGTTGCTTTTGAGCCCGGAAACCACCTGTTTAACCGATGGAAATACAACCGTCCGGACTGCATTTTATGCGTTTCGGCGGAAGTATTTGAGACGCTCAGGCGGTGGGGGTGTAATCCTGAAAAGATGCGTGTAGTTCACAGCGCGGTGGACAGCAGCCGGCTGCAAGCTGCTTCGGTTTCCCGGAGGGATTTTGGCATACCATCGGATGTTCCGCTGCTGGTTACCGCGGGGGCCCTCGAGCCTCACAAGGACCATGCCATGCTGCTGGAAGCGTTTGCCCTGGTGCGGCGGCATGTTCACAATGCCTGCCTGGTCATTGCCGGGGATGGCCGACTGCGGAGCAATCTAGAGAAACAGGTTCAGGAGATGGGGCTGGCCGACAACGTGAAGTTTATTGGATACCGTTCCGATGCGCCTTCGGTGATTGCCGCGGGGGATGTATACGTGTCCTCGAGCTGGTCCGAGGGGCTTGGAACGTCTATTCTGGAAGCGATGGGTCTCGGGGTGCCCGTTGTAGCGACCCGGGCCGGCGGAGCGGGAGAGATGATCATACCGGGGGTAACCGGCTGGCTGGTACCGGCGCGCGATGCCCGGCTCCTCGCGGACGCACTGATTGAGTGCCTGCAGCACCGGAAAGAAGCGGCCCAAATGGCCGCTAATGCCCGGCTGCTGGCCCGCGGGTATTACTCCGCGGACCGTATGGCCAGGCATACCCTTTCCGCGTACGGCGAGCTGCTGGGTAAGCCGATTGCGGGGGCTGATCCAGACCCCTGTTCAGATCCATATGAGTGGCTGCGGCTGCAGGGTATAGAAGTCAACGCAGGCTGCCAACCGGGGAAAGCGCGATGAAAGGAAAGATCACGGTTTTAGTGCTGGTGCCCAACGCGGGCGATCGCCTTCCCAGGTGCCTGAGCAGCGTTACCTGGGCAGATGATATTTTTTGTGTGGTGGATACACGGACCACCGACGGTTCAGATGCGGTGGCCCGGCAGTTTACCGACCATGTGGTTTATCACGAATATGAAAACGCCGCCGCCCAGCGCAACTGGGCCATTCCCCAGATCGAAACGGAATGGACCCTGGTGCTGGACGCGGATGAATGGGTTTCCGAAGAACTGGCCCAAAAAATCAGGCAGATTATTGCGGATCCCGGCAGCTGTGACGGCTACAACATTAAGCGGGTCTCCTGGTTTTTCGGCCGGATAATCCGCCATTGCGGCTGGCACCACGACTATAACCTGCGCCTGTTCCGGACCCGTAAAGGACGCTACCTGGACCGTCGGGTGCATTCCCGGGTCGTGGTGGATGGCAAGGTCGGGGTGATCAATGAAGTCATGTATCACGACACGTACCGATCGTTTGAAGAATACCTCGCCACCTGCCAGCGCTTTACGACATGGGGTGCTCAGGATGCCTATGACTGCGGAAAACGGGCCGGATGGTGGGATCTTTCCCTGCGTCCGCTGCTCCGGTTCGTTAAAATGTACATCATCCGCCGGGGGTTTCTGGATGGGTACCACGGGCTGGTACTCTGCGGGCTTTCCGCGTTTTCCGTATTCCTAAAATATGCCAAGCTGTGGAATTTGGAACGTCAGTACCGTTTTGGGCCGGCCGTAAACGTGCCGCAATCCGAAGATCGGGATACCTGGACGCGGAGATGATTTTATCGGTGCAGATAATGTAATCGGAAACCAGGAAAATGCTGTTTTTTACGCATATCAGCGCGGCCCTGTTGAGCGGGTCTCTGTTGGGCTTAATCGCCCGCCGCGTCCTGGCCGCGGAAGGGTTAGTGGCCGGGTTTGGGCCCGGGCTGCTCCTGGCCGGGATGGTTGCGGCGGCATGGTGTCTGCTGCAACAGATCTGGATGGCCGCGGTGTGGCTGTTAAAGCCTTCCCGGAGCCGTCTTCCGCTGGTATTCGATACCCTTTCCAATTTGTCTGTCCTGGTGGTGGTGCCGTGGCTCATGGGTTATTCCATTCCCCTGCCCTGGCGCAGTGTGCAGAAGTATGAGATTCTGCTGCTGCTGGCGGCATTCGGCGGGCTGCATGTGTTTTTTAAACTGATGACTTTTTACGCGGCGCTGTATGTCTATCCGGGGGGAAGAACCCGATTTCTGGGCCATCTCGGCGCTACCGTGTTATGTCTGGTTGTCGCGCTGTTCTGCTGGCGGGGACTCACGGAAGGCAAATGGGAAATAGGCTGGGAGCCCGCTCCTCCTTCGGCGGACTATGAGGTGGGAGGCATGACGTCCCGCGCGGCTGCCCTGCGGGAAGGGGTGGCCTATAAATTGCCGATTTCGGAGAAAATTAATGCTGGCATGATGGCTGTGGTCTGGCTGGGCTGTGAGCAAGGGAACCATGAGAAGACGATCCAGGTCGCCTACCAGTTTCTGGATGTATTGGACCGTCCGACTGGCGCGCTGATTACCCGTGAGATGCAGGTTGATAGCGCGATTTGGCGTTCTTTTTCCATTCCGGTTACCCAGGCTACGGCGAACGCTGCCTCGGTTCGGTTTTCATGGACTTCCAAAGTTTTGCCGGACTGGGTCATGGCGTTGGGGTTGCGTCCGGCGTCCGGCGGCTCCGAGACCATTTTGGCGGCGGGTCCGCATGCCGTTGCGGCGCCGACCGGCCGCGCCGCGGATACCGTGGTGGTGGTTGCCCTGGATGGGTTGCGCGCGGATGATATGGCTGTATTCGGAGGCAGAACGGATGCTATGCCGAAACTGTCCGAGCGGGCGCGCCGCGGCCAGATCTGGGATCGTTTTTACACCACCGCGCCTGAACCGGCAGGCGCGTGGATATCCCTGTTGACGGGAAGGTCACCGCTCACGCACGGTTATTTAGGGGGGCATGAAGGGGACGCGACGCTGCCCACGTGGGCGACCCAAATGCGAGAAAAGGGATATGTTACCGCAATTTATACCGCCGCTAAGGGATTGGGTATTGATCCCCTGGAGAATAATCCCCTGGCGGTGAAGGGCATGCTTTTCGTAAACCACCAGTGCCCGGCCGAACAGGTTGTGGACAGCGGAGGCGCCGCGCCGCCCCGCATGGTGCCAGGGAGTGTAGCGGAAACGCTCGAACATGCGGCTGTCTGGATGGAAGAGAACCGGGACAAGGCTGTATTTCTGGTTATCCGGTTGCGCGAATCGGATCATCCGGTCTGGCTGCCCAGGCATAATCCCGGTTCCATGCCCCGGAGCGGAAGGTTAAGCGCGGACCAGCAACGATACGACGTGATGCGCCACATCGACGAAAAGTTGGATATTTTCTTTAACCGACTTTCCGAAATGTTGGGGGAGCGGGCCGTGTATTGTGTGCTTTCCCCGTTTTCTTTGGATATTCGCAGAGATCCCATGAAATCTCCGGAACAGGGTCTGAGAATTCCGGGGTTCTGCTGGGGAAGCTCCGTTTCCGGTGGGCGGGTATCGGTTCCGGGCACCCTGTGTGATGTGTTTCCCACGGTAATGGCCCTGGCAGGATTGGACTTTCCGGAATATCCCGAGGGAGGCGTCCTGCACCGCATGGGTGATGGGCGTGTCTCTGCGTCCGTATGGGGCAATCCGTTGCAGCTTTCCCTGCGTTATGGCGGATTCAGGCTGACGCTGGATACGGGAATCAGGCCGTTCAGCGGAACCGCGCCGGCGGAGATGCGTCCTGTTTCCTTTGAGCAGATTAGTGAAGACGGATCCGCAAAACAGGTATCCGCGACAGCAGGTCCCTATCAGACGGTGCTTCAGAATCTGCTGAATACAGGCCGGAACTTTTTAAATGCTGAAACACCTGCGTTACAGTAAAACATGGAGGCTGGCATAAAAGAAATGGTATGTTTTGGCGTGCTATACTCATCTGACAGAGGGTAAAAGCATGGTCCTTACAACGGGAGTTCAGTTCATAACGGTGCTGCTGGCGCTGGTTGTGGTGGGGTTTGCCGGCGCCGTGGCGGTAGACATC
>Ga0101944_10007925_pt1 | contig 10374 bp, 8 predicted proteins | sample DewCreD2012metaG_FD_75245 | JGI IMG/M metagenome (GOLD analysis project Ga0101944, IMG submission 75245) | Hot spring sediment bacterial and archeal communities from British Columbia, Canada, to study Microbial Dark Matter (Phase II) - Dewar... ...
CGGTACGCTCACTCATGAACTGCCGGCCACGCCGGAGACCGATGTCCGTGGCGAGCCCCCGCGCATCGGTGTCTTCGTCTGCCACTGCGGCATCAACATCGGCTCCATCGTCAACGTCCCGGCCGTGGTCGAGTACGCCCGCACCCTGCCTTTCGTGGTCTATGCCGAGGAAAACCTCTACTCCTGCTCCGGCGACACGCAGGAGAAGCTGAAAGAACGCATCCGTGAGCACCGACTCAACCGCGTAGTCGTCGCCTCCTGTTCGCCCCGCACCCACGAACCGCTGTTCCAAGCCACCCTAGCCGAGGCCGGGCTCAATCCCCAGCTCCTCGCCATGGCCAACATCCGCGACCAGTGCTCCTGGGTGCACATGAAAGAGCCGGAGAAGGCGACGGCCAAGTCAAAGGACCTCGTCCGCATGGCCGTGGCCCGCGCGACCCGGCTCCGGCCTTTGCCAAAGGTCCGACTGCCGGTCAGGAAGTCCGGACTCATCATCGGCGGCGGGATTGCCGGACTCAGCGCCGCGCTCGCGCTGGCCGATGCCGGCTTCGAAGCGACTGTCGTCGAAAGAGAACCGGAACTCGGCGGCATCGCCCGCACCCTGTACCGTTCAATCGAAGGCGCCGACATCCAGGCCCGGTTGAAGGAGCTCGTCGCGCGGGTGACGAACAACCCCGGCATCAGGGTCCTCACCTCGGCCCGCATCCAGCAAATTGACGGCTTCGTCGGCAGCTACCGGACGACAATCCGGACGTCTGACGCGTCCAACAAGTCCGACTCGTCCGACCTTATGGTTGAGCACGGCATCTTCATCGTCGCCACCGGCGCCCAGTACCGCACGCCCGCCGAGTACCACTACGGCGAATCCGACCGCGTCATCTCCCAGCAGCAGCTCGAGGACATCCTGCAGTCCGCCCGAAATCGCAGGTCGAAGACCACCGCCATCAAGTCCGTCGTGATGATTCAGTGTGTCGGTTCACGTGACCGCGAAAGGCCTTGGTGCTCGCGCATCTGCTGCGCAGAGACGGTGAAGAACGCGCTCGCCCTCAAGGAGCTCAATCCCGACGCCGACGTTTACGTCCTCTACCGCGACATCCGGACCTACGGCCTGCGCGAGGAGTACTACCGCAAGGCCCGCGAGCAGGGCGTCGTCTTCATCCGCTACTCCGCCGACGCCCCGCCGGCCGTCGAGGTCCGGCCGGAGCTGTCGGTCACGACCCGCGACCCTATCCTCGGCCGGGACATCCGGCTCGCACCCGACCTGCTGGTCCTCTCCTCTGGTGTCGTGCCGCAGTCCGACTCCGGTGAGCTTGCCCGGATGCTGAAGGTCCCGCTGAACGCCGATGGCTTCTTCCTCGAAGCCCACATGAAGCTCCGACCGGTTGACTTCGCCACCGAAGGCGTATTCATGGCCGGACTCTGCCACTTCCCCAAGTTTATTGACGAATCGATAGCACAGGCCAGAGCCGCTGCCGGACGCGCTGCCACGATTCTCTCTCGCAACGAACTCGAAGCCGAAGCGACCGTCGCCCACGTCAACCCCGACCGCTGCTCTGCCTGCCGCATGTGCGAAGCTCTCTGCGCCTACCGCGCGATTGAAGTCAGAGTTGCCGATGAGCGCACGAACCGCGAGGCCGCCGTGGTCAACGAAGCCCTCTGCAAGGGCTGCGGCGCCTGTGCCGCCAACTGCCGCTCTGTTGCGATCGACATCCGCGGCTTCTCCGCCGAGAACATCACTCGGGAAATCAAAGCCCTGCTCGACTGAGTCGGACCGGTCTTGCACCCGAGACATTCTGACAGTGCGACTTGCGGTCGGGCCGCAGCCCGGGAGGCCGTACCCTCCCGGATCATTCGGAGTTTCCTCTCAGTCCGCTTCTCGTCCCGGCGGCTCATCATCCCAATCTCCCGTAGCCATCGTGTCGAACTGTGGCGATTCCCGGGCCGCTGGATGCCCCCCTCGCGCCTGGAATCGCTTTGCGACGACCTGCAATCAGTCGCCCTCGCCCGGTTGGGCTCGGTGCCTGCATACGGCATCTTCCGTCCCGGCCGTGAGGCACTGGCCAATCGTGTGGTAACTGTCGTCTACCACCAGGACAGGCCGGTCGCGTTCAGCACCGTGATGTATTGCCCGCTCCTTCTGAACGGCTCGTTCAACCCGCTTTACCAGCTCGGACTGGTCGTCTCCGACAGCCGGTCGCGCAGCCTGCTCTACCCGCTCTACTTCATTCCCCTCACCTACATTCTGGCCATCCGCGGTTTCCAGTCCTATCGCGTCGGCTCGCTGTCGACGGTCCCGAAGGTTATCGGGATGTTCGCCGATAACCTCGCCGACGTCTATCCCCACTATTCACGGCCGGGCCGCCCGCCGCGCGGCGCGGTTGAAACCGCTTCTGTTCTGCTCCGCGACTTCGGTTCGGAGTTGGCGGCCTGCAGCCGCAGCGAGTTCGACCCGGCCCGTTTCACCATCAGTCACGGCTACGAGGGGGCAAGCGCTGTTCTGCGCCGGTCATTCGCCGACCAGCCCAAGTACGATGTCCCGGAATGCAACGCGTTCTGCCAGCGCATCCTCGACTACGAACGTGGCGACGACCTGTTCCAGCTCGGCCGGGTGCATCTCGGGTTGTTCCTGTGGACGGTATTGATCCGCCTCGCCCGCAACCTGTGATTCCCGGACTGCTCATCCGTCCGGCAACGCCGAATGACAACGGCGAGATACTGAGACTGACACAACAGCTCACGATACCTGCACGGGTGCCGCTGGTAATCGACCGCGCGCCCGACTTCACGGCTTTCGACCGCACCGCAGGCGCCGGCTTCGATATCATCGTCGCGGAGATCCACGGCCGCCTTGTCGGCCTCCTAGAAACGCGCTACCTGCGTCTCGTCTTAGGCAACGAACCGATATGGGCTGCCTACTTTGCACTTGCCGGAGTGGAACCGTCGCAACGGGGCCGGGGCATCTACCTTGAACTTATCACCGAAGCTGAACGACTTGCCCGCGCCGCCGATGCCCGCATTGGCCTCACCCTCGTCAACGACCGCAATCAACGCCAGTTCGGCTTCCTCACACAACGGTTTGGCGTCGCAGTTCCGGCGCGACATATCACGGTCTCGTCATATCTGGTCGGCCCGCGCTACCCAACGCCGGCCGGATTCTCCTGCGAACCCGCCCCCGACTCGGAGCTGACCGCTGTTGTCGACCTGCTCCGTCGCTGTCACGGCGAACACATCATCTCACACAACGTCACTGCCGAGACGCTCACCCGGCCCGGACTGCTCAGACTGCTCGTGGCCAGAAGCCGCACCGGCCGCGTCTGCGCCTGCCTTGGAATCTGTGACCAGCGCGGCTTGCGGCGTACAATCGTCCGCCGTTACCCACGCCGCGAGAATCTGCTCCGCCGTGTTGTCAACGCCACGCGCAGTCTGACCGGTATCGCCGCCCTGCCAGCGCCCGGAGGCGAACTGCGGATTCTGCACGCCATCTACGCCGCCGCCGAACCCGGACACGAGCACGCGTTCGCTGCCCTGCTCCGCCACGCCTGCAACCGGCTTCGCGGATACGGCCATCACCTGCTGGTCGTCGGGCTGCCGGACGGCGATCGGCTGGGGTCCTGTCTGCGCGGCCTGCTGCGGATATCTGGTGGAGTCGTCCCGCTCTTGTTCTTGCCCGAAGAACTCGACCAGCAGTTGGGAGCCGAAGCCCCGTCGGTTAGATTCGAGTACGCATTGGCCTGAATCAAAGCTGCGTCCGCCTGACCGACGTCATTTTTCACTCGGTCGCCGAAGCTAGAAGCCAACTGTCTGCCACACAGTAAGACCCTCTGATACGGGCGCACTTGACAATCGGAGCTCAGCACGACTTAGCGTCGGCATGTTTCGGACTTGCACCTTCCGTCGGTTGTGCTATCTTCACTCTCAAACTGGTCTTCGTTTCGCTGCGCCGGGAGGTGATTGGTGTTGCCGACTTGTCTTCTCCTCTTGACGGTAGTCCAGCCGCAGGGTCGTATCCTCTGGTCATTCGAAGCCAACGACGGCGTCTACAGCACGGTGACACTGCCCGATGTCGACGGCGACTCGCTGCCTGATGTCGTTGCGGCTATCTATTACGGTGCAACGCCATCAGACCCGCGCAAGCTGTATTGTGTCTCAGGGGCTAACGGTGACTCCATCTGGGTGAATCGCACCGCCTACGGCACCTGGGGTAACAAGGCGCTTGACACATCGCCCGACCTCAGCGGCGATGGCTGCGCCGACATTCTCCTCGGCACGGCTGGCGGCTACACCACCCCGGGGCGCTCTGTCATCGCCGTCAGCGGCCTCACTGGCGACACCCTCTGGCGCTACACCCGGTTCGAACAGTGGGGCTGGGTCTACTGCGTCCGCAGCTTCTTCGACGTTGACGGCGACTCGGTCCCCGATGTCCTCGGCGCGGCCGGCACCTCCACGACCCCGCCTGGCTACACCGGCGCCGGCGTGCTGGTCTCGGGCCGGACCGGCGCCGAGGTCTGGTTCTTCCGCTTGCCGAGTGATGCCGCGCAATGCGTCGCGCCGTTCATTGACCTCGATGCTGATACGATTCCAGAAGTCTTGCTCGGGGCCGGCGGCAACAGCATCAACGATACCATCTACTGCCTCTCCGGCCGCACCGGCAACCCGGTCTGGAAGTTCCGTACCGGCGGCTCCGTGAGCGACTGCGAGACAATCCGCGACGTGAATGGTTCAGGTCATGCCGACGCTGTTTGCGGCGGCTGGGCGAGTTCGGTCTACTGCCTCGAAGGGTTGACCGGCGCTCTCGTCTGGACTGCCCCAATCGGCCGCGTCGTTATGGAAATCGTCCCGGTCCGCGACCTGAACGGCGACGGGGTTAACGACGTAATCGTTGGGTCTTGGGACTCGAGTGTTCGCGTTCTGTCCGGCGCCGACGGCAGCCAGCTCTGGTCCGGCTATCTCGGCTCCGACGTCTGGAGTGTAGACACGCTCGCCGACGTCACTGGCGACGGCCGGCCGGAAGTCATCGCCGCCGCCCTCAACGGTCGCAATGTCCGGGTTTTCTCCGGTGCCGACGGTTCCGAGCTCTGGTTTCACAACTTCGCCGAGCGGGTCTACGACGTCACTGGCGCCCCGGACTTGAACGGCGACGGCCGGCCCGATGTACTCGTCGGTCTGCAGGACCAGAACGCCGAGCAACACCATCTTCTCTGTCTTGACGGACTGCCGCCATCGGGCGTCGTTGAGTCCGGCCCGGCGCCGGTCATTCCGCTGCGGTTTGCCATCCGGACAAGTGGCGTTGTTGAGGTCGCGGTGCCGACAGGCATGCAGTATCGGCTGCGGTTGTTCGATCCGGCCGGCCGCCGCCTGCTGGCGCCGATAGCCGGAACCGGCAGCGGCGAAGTCGCTCTGCCCTTGGAACAGGTCGGGTCAGCCCGGATGGTGTTCGCCGTTCTTTCGCTCGCCGACGGCCGCAGCGCAACCGCCAAGGCCGTCCTGCCTTCAACGTCCCGTTAGCCCCAGGCGTTGGAACCAGCCCGACCGGCAACTGGTGTTGGCGGCTTGACTTGGCTGCAGCCGGTGCTAGCCTCTGAGTAGACACACGCCCGCCACATGCCCGCAGACCCGGGAGGTCAGTCATGTCAAGATTCTCCGAGATTCATCAGGCCTACATCGATGCGCGAAAAGCGTTCTTCGCCGAGCGTGACCGCTGCGCGGCCTTCGCCGCCGACCTGCTCGACGGGCTGGAACGCTACCTCGGCTGCCCGCCAGCCCATCTCCGCTTCATACCTCACGGCGGCCTGACCAGCTCCGTCAAAACGCGCGAGGCGCAGGCGACTCCGACAATCGACGCCGACGGGATCTGGCACTGCGAAGCTGCGCTCGAAATCGGCGACACTGCAGTCGGCGCCCACAAAGAATCGGCACGGCAGACAATTCACTTCGAACTGCTCCTGCAGCCGACCGCCGCCGGCTTCAACGTCGGCATCAGAGGGACGGCCGAGCGTTTCTCTCTGCCGCCGCTCCCAGCGTCATCCGCGACTCCGCGCCCGCCCACCGACTCGCCGGAGCGCACCGCATTCTACGAGTATCTGTTCCAACGGATGGTCGAAAGCTACCGCCAGCCCGGGCAGCGTTTCTTCGAGACGCTGGCCGACTCCAAGCGCAGAATCGGCGGATAGCGGCAACTGCCGGATTATTCCCCTGCCTTCCTTGACCCCGAGCCGCACCCAGCTACTATCAGAGATGCACACCTGCTCTTCCTTCGGCCATTTCCGCGAACTGGTCGTCGGTCTCGACCGCCCGGTCCCGACTCTCTGCGGTCAACCCAAACCCTACGTCAGCCTCGACAACGCCTCCTCGACCCCGACCCTCAAGCCAATAATGGCCAAGGTAGACGAGTTCCTCGGCCACTACTCCAACGTCCACCGCGGCGCCGGGTTCAAGAGCCAGCTTGCCTCCTGGGCATTCGACGAGTCGCGCCGGATTATCGCCCGGTTTGTTGGTGCCGACCCGACCGAAGACGTCGTCGTCTTCACTCGTAACACCACCGAAGCCCTGAACAAGCTCGCCCGGCTCTACCCCTTCGAACCTGACAGCGTGATACTGACGACGCTGATGGAACACCACTCCAACGACCTCCCCTGGCGGCGCCGCGGCCGCACCGTGCCGGTCGGCCTGACACCTGATGGTGCCTTGGACATGGACGACCTGCGCCGCAAGCTCGACGAATACCGCGGCCGGGTCGCCATGGTTGCGGTCTCGGGCGCCTCCAACGTCACCGGCTGGGTCAATCCGATTCACGAAATCGCCCAGCTTGCCCACGCCGCCGGCGCCCGGATTGCTGTCGACGCGGCCCAGCTTGTCGCCCACCGGCCGATTGACATGAAGCCGGCCGACGACCCCGGACATCTCGACTTCGTCGCCTTCGCCGGCCACAAGATGTATGCCCCCTATGGCGTCGGCGCGCTCGTCGGCAGCCGCAGAGTTCTGGCGCAGGCTGAACCCGACTTGGTCGGCGGCGGAGTCGTCCATCTGGTTACGACCGAAGCCGCCATCTGGAACGATTTGCCGGCCCGCGAGGAAGCCGGCACCCCGGCCGTGGCCGGAGCGGTCGCACTGGCGGCGGCGGCGCGCCTGCTCGAGAAGACCGGCTGGGACGCCATCCGCGAACACGAGGAGAACCTCGCCCGCCGGCTGCTCGCCCGGCTGTTGAAACTGCCGGGCATCGCCATCTACGGCTGCGCCGATGAAACCCGGGTCGGCGACCGCCTCAGCGTCTTTGCCTTCAACCTCGCCGGCCTGCGCCACTCGCTGGTCGCCACTATCCTTGCCTGCGAAGGCGGCATCGCGGTCCGTTGCGGCATGTTCTGCGCCCATCCCTACATGCTCAGCCTGCTGGGTATCGAACCGGCTGCTGCCCGCAGGCTCGGCGCGGAGATGGCCGCCGGCGATTACCGCAATCTGCCCGGGGCGGTGCGCGCCTCAATCGGCATCTACAACAACGAAGCCGACATCGACGCTCTCGGCGACTGGCTGGAGACAATCAGCGCCGGCCGCCACTCCGGCCGCTACCGGCTGGTGCCCGCCACCGGGGGTTACGTGCCGGAGCAGGGTGAGCGCTTCGAAAACCTCGGCCGCTACTTCTCGCTCGACCCGCTCTAGCCGGACGCCTGCCGGTTGACTTGCCGGCGGTTTCCGACTATTGTCAGTTATGCTTCCATTCACGCTGCTGGCTGCACTCCTGCTGTCCGGAACTCCGGCCGATTCCGCCCGCATCACGGTTTTGGCCGACCAGCCCGGCATCCCGGTATACCTCGGTGACGAGTACCTCGGCACCGCCCCGGTTCACAACCGGCTGGTCGAAGCCGGCAGACACTGGATAACCGTCGCCGACACCGACAGCCTCGAGGCGCTCTACTCCCTACTCCGCACTGCACCGCTTGGCGCGAAACTGAATGCCCTCTGGACCATGGCCCGCATCAACGCCGCCACGACCAGGGTCGAGCTCGAGCCCGGCCGGGCCGCGGCCATCACCCTCAGCGCCCGCGAAATGGACCGTGCCGAAACTCAGGCCAAGTGGCTCGTCTACGGCTCCGCCGGCGGCCTCTTCATCCTCGGCGCGGTCATCGGCGCGGTCGTCATGGCAGTGGCGCAATAGCCCGTGCGAGCTGAGTCTCCGCCTGTCGTTCCGCACGTCAAGAACGCGACGTGAACCCTTGAACCAGGGAACCCTTCGATTGTCAAGTTTCTTCCGCATCCTCTCGTGTCTCGGCCTTCTCGCTACCCTCGTCCTGCCCCCGGCCCTCGCCGGCCGGGCCGCTCTGCCGCCCCACGAAGCGCAGTTCTACTCGAAGCTCTCCGGCGGCAGCGTCCGCTGCGAGCTCTGTCCCCGCCGTTGCGTCATCGCATCCGGCCGTCGCGGCTTCTGCCGTGTCCGCGAAAACCGGGGTGGCAGACTCTACTCCCTCGTCTACGGCCGGCCCTGCTCGATGAATAAGGAACCGATCGAGAAAGCGCCCTTCTTCCACTTCCTGCCCGGTCGGCAGCGCCTGACGCTGGCCACGGTCGGCTGCAACCAGCGCTGCAAGTACTGCCAGAACTGGGAAATCTCGCAAACGGCTCCGGAAGCGGTCCCGGCCGATACGCTCGCTCCGGAACAGGTCGTTGCCATCGCCCGGCGCGAGAGCCTGCCTGTCATCTGCTTCACCTACACCGAGCCGATGGTATTCTACGAATACATGTCCGACATCGCCCGGCTCGCCCGCGCCGCCGGTATCCGCACCGCCGTCGTCACCGGCGGCTACATCAACCCCGAACCCCTGCGCCGGCTCTGCAAACTGGTTGACGCCATCAAGATTGACCTCAAGGGCTTCACCGAAGACTTCTATGCCGACGTCTGTGGCTCCTCGCTTCAGCCGGTTCTCGAAGCCTGCCGAACCGTGGCAAAGGCCGGCACCCACCTCGAACTGGTCAACCTCGTCGTCCCGGCCCTGAACGACGACTCGACCTCGCTTGCCGCGATGTGCCGCTGGATTGCCGACTCGCTGGGCGACACGGTCCCGCTTCACTTCACCCGGTTCCACCCCAACTACCGGCTCATGAACACACCGCCCACTCCCCTCGCCACGCTCGAACAAGCCGCTGCCATCGCCCGCCGCTCCGGGCTCAGATTCGTCTACATCGGCAACGTCCCCGGCCACGAAAAAGAAAACACCCGCTGCCCCGGCTGCAACCGGTTCGTCGTCCGGCGCCGCGGCTTTACCGTCCTCGAAAACCGGGTCGGCAGCGGAACCTGCCCCTACTGCGGCACCCGCATCCCCGGAATCTGGCAATGACGGCTACGGCGACGGTTTTCTTCGCTCCGCCCGAACGCGCCCGCGAAGCCGTCGGTGCGGCGCTCGAGGCCTCCGGGTTCTTCGCCACGCTCCGGCCGCGCAAGAAACTCGGCATCAAAGTCCACTTCGGCGAACACGGCAACACCACCCACATCCGGCCCGAACTCGTCCGTGCCGCCGCCGTCGCCTGCAGCTACCACAACATCCAGCCGGTCGTCATCGAAACCACCGCCCTCTACCGCGGCCGGCGACAGGAAGCCACCAGCCACCTCGAACTCGCCCGCGAACACGGCTTCACTTTCCCGGCTGTCCTTGCCCCGATCGAAATCCTCGACGGCCGCTACGGCGAAAAACACTACGAGGTGCCGCTCGACTCCACCCTCGTCCCCCGCGCCCGGCTCGCCCAGGGCCTGCGCCGGTTCCGCTACCTGATCAACCTCGCCCACTTCAAAGGCCACTTCGTCGCCGGCTTCGGCGGCGTCATCAAGAACCTAGCCATGGGTCTCGCCGCCAAAGCCGGCAAGCTCGAAATGCACTCCACATCCAAACCCTTTGTCGAACCCGGCCGCTGCCTCAGCTGCGGCGCCTGCGTCGACTACTGCCCCCACGACGCCATCAACTTCGTCGACTACGTCGCCAAAATCGGCCGCTCCTGCACCGGCTGCGGCGGTTGCCTCGCCGTCTGCCCTCAGGGCGCCATCCGCATCAACTGGGACGCCGCCTCCGAATCGGTTCAACTCAAGATGGTCGAATACACCCGCGCCGTCCTCGCCGGCCGCCAGGCCTTCCACTTCAACTGCTGCCTCAGGATAACGCCCAACTGCGACTGCCTGCCCCGTCCCGAAGACCCGCTGATGCCCGACGTCGGCCTGTTCGCCTCGGCTGACCCGGTCGCCTGCGAACAGGCGGCCTGGGAACGCGTCGGCCCGGAAATAAAAAAACTCTATCCCCATCTCAAACCCGAACTCATCATCGAACGGGCCGAAGCCGCCGGACTCGGCTCGCGCCGGTTCCGGCTCGTCAACATCTGACCATGACCCAGCCCCCG
>Ga0101944_10007926_pt1 | contig 10374 bp, 6 predicted proteins | sample DewCreD2012metaG_FD_75245 | JGI IMG/M metagenome (GOLD analysis project Ga0101944, IMG submission 75245) | Hot spring sediment bacterial and archeal communities from British Columbia, Canada, to study Microbial Dark Matter (Phase II) - Dewar... ...
CGGACCGGGCCAGGATTGTGCGATCCTGCAATGGCCGCCCGAGCGCCGCTTGGCCTACAAGATCGACCAGGTGGTCGAGGGGGTTCATTTCGTCCTGCGCGGACCGGAGGCCGCTTCGCCGCGGCAGGTCGGCTGGAAGGCGATGGCCAAGGCCTGCAGCGATATGGCGGCGGCCGGCTGCTGGCCCGTTGCGGCCACGGTCGCCGCCCACCTGCGTTCCGACCTGAACGACGCATGGGCGCTTGAACTCTACGATGGAATGCTCGACTGCTGCAGACGTTTCGGCTTCGCGCTGGCGGGCGGCGACCTGAGCAGCGGTGGCCCGGCTGTTCATGTCGCGGTCGGCCTGCTGGGCGAAGGCCCGGACGGCCGCGACGGGGCGGGGGAGCCCTGGCTGCGCCGAGGCGCGCGGCCGGGCGATGCGTTGCTGGTGACGGGCACGCTGGGCGGTTCGCGCGGCGGAAAGCATCTCGATTTCATCCCGCGGCTCGAGGAGGCGCGCAGGCTGCGCCTGCGGGCGGGGCTCGACGTCCATGCGGCGATCGACGTCACCGACGGCCTTGCGCGCGACGTGGGGCATCTGTGCGACGAAAGCGGCTGCAGCGTGGAACTCGAGCGCTCCGCCCTGCCGGTGGCCGAGGCGCTTCGCGGGCTGCCGGCCGACGAGGCGTTGCGGCACGTGCTGGCGGATGGCGAGGATTTCGAGCTGCTGCTGGCCGTGGCGCCGGAAGCGTTGGGACGGTTGCTCGCCGGCTGGGACGCCCCGGTGGCCTTGACACGGATCGGGCGCATCCTGCCCGCGTGCGAGGCGCGCCGCATCCGGGCACCCGACGGTTCGCTTTCCCCGCTGCCCGACATCGGGTATGAGCACCGCACGGCCACGGATGGGGAATGCGCATGAAGGCAGGCATCGTCATCGATACGCATGCATCGGACGAGACGCAGGCTCTGGGTTTCTTCGCCGGCAAAGTGGCCCCCGAAGGCACGCTCTTCTGCCTGCAGGGCGAACTGGGCGCCGGCAAGACGGTCTTCGTGCGGGGCCTCGCAAGGGGGCGCCTGGGCAACGGCCAGTTGCTGGTGACCAGTCCGACCTACGTGCTCCAACACGTTTATCGCGGCGGAAGCGGCACGGTGTATCACCTGGACCTTTATCGCCTGACCGGCGGCCCGCCGGATTTCGAGGGGGCCGGTTTGGGGGAATGCCTGCAGGATCCCGAAGCCCTGGTGTGCATCGAATGGCCCGAGCGGGTGCTGGAGATCCTGCCGGCGGACCGCGTGGAGGTGGAGATCGAGCACCAGGGTTCCGAGGGCCGCCGGGTGCACCTGCATGCCACCGGCCCGTGCTGCGGCCAGCTGGTCGATCGGGTGGCGCGCGCTGTCGGTTCGCGCGAACGGCTCAAGGCATTCATGGAAAGCGGGCTGCAGATGCCGGTGGTGTGAACCGAATCGTCTGTTTTGCAGAGTCGGTGCCGCATGCTCGAGGCCGGATGCGGGTCCGTTTCGGCGGTCGGGCGTATTGACGCCGTCGTGCCGACCCGGGCTACGACAGGGCCTTCAGGTAGCTTTCCCGCGTCAATTCGGCGGTTTTCTCCCACGTGAATTTGGCCGCGCGCTTGAAGCCCTTCTCGCGCAGTTTCGCGCGGATGCCGCCTTGGTCGAGCAGGACCTCTTCGAGCGCCTCCCGCAGTTCCTGATAGGGCTTTTCGGCGAAGGTGTTGCAGACGCGCGTGGCATTGCCGCCCACCTCCATCAGGGCGGGGATCTTGCTGACGATCGTCGGACAACCGCAGGCCATGGCTTCCAAAATGGGCATGCCGAAGCCTTCGACATGCGACGGCAGCACGCAGACCTCGGCCATGCTGTACAGGAGCGGCAGGGCGGCTTCGGGCACGTAACCCAGCAGGCGCACATAGTCTTCGGCGGCGTGCCCGCGGATGTCTCGGGCGAAGTGGGAGACGCCCCAACCGGTGCGGCCGGCGAAGACCAGGCCGTGGGGCAGGTTGCGGTTGAGGCGCGCGGCGACGAAGGCGCGCAGCAGACCTTCGATGTTCTTTTTCGGTTCCAGGGTGCCGACGAAGAGCACGAAGCGTTCGGGCAGATTCCAGCGTCGCCGGGCTTCCTCGTGCAACCCGCGGTCTTCCACGGGACGGAACTCGGGCCCCACGCCCCAGGGCACCACGTCGATCCGCTGCGGTTCGATCTTCAGCACGCGTTGAACCTCGCGGAAGACGGCTTCCGACGGCACGATCACCCGCCGGGCCGCCTGGGCGCTGCGCGGCAGCACGATCTTCTGGATGCGGGCGCTGCCGGGCGTGCAGAAGAGCGGGTGGGTGAGGGCGATCACGTCGTGAAGGGTCACGACGGAAGGCAGCGAGAGCGCGGGGGGGAGCGCATACGTGGCACCGTGGAGCAGGTCGCAGCGCTGGCGGTAGCAGCATTTTTGAAGGCGCAGATCGCGCCAGAGCGTGCGAATGCCGCGCCAGCGGCCCGGGAACCAGGTCCGCCGGACGCGAAACCGCTCGCTTTCGGGTAGATCCGGCAGGCCTTTGAAATCGCGCGGCGCGAACAGGGTGACGGTGTCGTCCGGGTACTGTCTGCCCAGCGCGGCCAGGAGTCGTGTCAGGGCGTACTGCACGCCGCTGTACTGGCCGAAGAGGTGCAGCCCGTCGATGGCGATGTGCAACCGGACGTCCTCCGCAGGGCGATCCCGGAACCGGCCCTTGCGCGCAGAAGATAGCGCAGGCCATCGAAGAATCGACGCGGTTTTCGCCGGGGCACTTGTCGGTTGTCAGAGACTGCCCTCGGCGGGTATACTGGCTTTCCGGTTCTGGGAGTCGTTTCGCGGCTGGTACGGGTTGCGCGTCGGATTCGCGGTGAACCCTGCCAACATCGATGGATGGCGCGTATGGGCGAGATCAAGGATCATTTATTCGGTACGCTGGCGATTCGCGGTCATTTCGTAACCGAAGCGCAGGTGGAGGAGGCGATTGCCGAGCAGCAGCTCTTCGAGCAGACCGGGCAGCCGGTGCCGCCGCTGGGCGAGGTGCTGGTCCAGAAGGGCTACATGACGGTCGAGCAGGTCAAGGCGGTCTTGCAGGGACAGACGAATCGCAAGGCCAGGTTCGGCGAGATCGCCGTCCAGTGGAAACTCTGCAGCCAGGCGTCGGTGCAGGCCGCGCTGGCGTTCCAGGCCGAAGCGCGGGCGCGGGGCGAGACGGCGCCGCGGATCGGCGAGATCCTGGTGACACGCGCGCTGCTCAAGCCGCATCAGGTGCATGCGATCCTGCAGACGCAGGGCAAATCGATCGTCCGATGCCCGCACTGCAAGACGCGCTACAACGTCACGGGACTGATTCCGGGGGGCAAGCTCAACTGCGGCCGCTGCAAGAAGGATTTCCATGCGGTGGCGGAAACGCCGCCGGCGACGGCCAACGGCGCGGCGAAGGAACTCCGCTCGGACCTGACCCAGCAGTTGCCGGCGATCACACTCGAGGAGGCGACGGGGCCGCAGAAGATCGGTCCGTACCAGATCCTGATGCGTCTCGGCTCGGATCATTCGGGGGTGTTGTACAAGGCCAGCGATCCGGCGTCGCGGCAGTCGGTAGTCATTCGCGTGCTGTCCGAAACCATCATGCAGGGCGCGGAGGATTTCGAGCGCTGGGTGGCGGCCGGGCAGGCGGCGGCGGAACTGGACCATCCGAATCTGCAGCGCATTTTGACGATGGGCTCCGAGAATGGCCGCGCCTACCTGGTGATGGAGTACATCGACGGCCAGTCGCTGCGGCAGAAGTTGCGGGACCGCGGCGCGCTGCCGCTGCTCGAAGCGCTGGACATCCTGATCCAGCTTGCCGAAGCGCTGGCCTACGGCCATGCGCACGATCTGATCCACGGCGATCTTCATCCCCGGCATGTCCTGATCGGCACGGACAAGCGGGTGCGGCTGGGCAATCTGGGCACGCCGAAGAAGATCGTGCAGGACCTGCGCCTGATGGCGCAGCTCAGCGGTTCGCTGCCGTTGTACGCGGCTCCTGAAGTGCTCATCGACGAGTCGGAGGTGGACGAACGCTCGGATCTCTACAGCCTCTGCGCCCTGGGCTATCACCTGGTGACGGGCAAGCCTCCGCTGGAGGGGCGGGATCTCCTGCAGGCCGGTTTCATGGCGGCATCGGGCAACATCCCGCCGGCGCAAACGCTGGTCCCGGCGCTTCCGCCGTATGTGAACCGCGTTTTGGCGAAGGGGCTCAGTTCGGAGCCCGAGGAGCGCTACGCGACGGCCGACCTGCTGCTGGCGGATCTTCGCAAGTGCCGGGCGGGGGCCATGGTGCAGGCGGTGGACATTCCCGATGTGGCTCCCCTCGCGGAACGATCCGTCGCGCCGCGCCGGCCGGTCCGGATGCGGCCGCGCCATCGGCCGGGCGACCGGCGCAAGGGCACGTTCATTCTCCGCAAGCCGAAGACCGCCGGACCGCTGCGGCCGGTGGGCGCGCCTGGCAGCCGCGTGGGGTCGGCGGTCCAGGCGGCGTTGACGCCGACGCGCAACCCGGCCGTGCGCACCGGATCGGCCTCCAAGCTGCAGCCGGCCGTCTCGTCCAGCAAGGCGAACCTTCCGGCGATGGGCAGCGGCGGCCTCACGGCACCGCGGCCGGTCCCCAAACGTCGTTTGCGCAACGCGATGGACGCGGCCCGTTCCCAGTTCGACGACCTTTCGCCCTTCGCCAAGGCCATGCTGATCTTCGTTCCCCTGATGCTGGCCGGGGCGATCACGTGGGCCTTTGTCGCCTTCCGGCCGCCGGCGCAGATCGCGGAACAAGAGATGGTCCATCTGGTCGATTTCCGCAAGGCGGTCCAGGAAGAGATCTCTCCGGCCGAGCGCAAGGCGCGCAACGAGTACCATGTCGTGCTGGACTTTGCGCGCAAGAACCCATCCGACCACGCCGGGGTGGTCCGGCAGATCGACCAGTTGCTGTTGGCCAATCCGAGCCTCGATCCGAATTCGAAGACCCTGGCGGAGGTGCGCAGGTTGCGCGACGAATTCGCGAAAGCCGGCGTGCAGTACTCCCTCGATCCGCTGCGCAGCAAACTGGAGCAGTTGACGGCTTCCCACAACTTCCGCGAGGCGGGCGACGAACTGGGACGCTGGAGCAGGCTCTGGGGGCCGGACGCGGCGGGCGAGGTGTCCAAAGAACTGGCCGCCTGGCTGGTCCAGCGCGAGAAGACCATGGCCGAGGAACTTCTGGCCCGCGCGGCACGGCTCTGCGGCGACAAGGACTTCGCCGGCGCGCGCGCCGCCTGCCAGACGATCCAGGATCACTTTTCGCAGGAGCATGTCGCCAAGGCGCTGGTCGAACGCCTGGCGGTGGACGAAGCGGAGCGCAAGGCCGGCGTCAACGCGGCCGCGGAAGCCGAGCGCGAACGGCAGCGCCAGCTGGCGGAGACGCGCGAGGCGCAGGCGCCGGAACGGTACCTCAAACTCCTGCAGCGACTCGTGCCGTTCGTCGCGCGGTTCGACACCGAAGCGGCCCTAACGGAGATCGAGCGCGAGACGACCGAATTCACCGGCACGACGGTGGGCCCCAAATTCCAGGCGCTTAAAGCCGACATGGCGCGTCTGAAGAAACTGCGCGAACGCCTGGTCGAGGAAGCCCGCAAGGGCCGGCTGGCGGAGATGAAGATCGACTACCACCAGGAACTGTATCCCTTCAACGATGCCGCGCCGCAGGGGCCGGTCCTGGCCACCCGGAACGGGCGCGTCGAGACGCGCTGGAGCGAGTTCGATCCGCCCGTCTTGACGGAAATGGTCGTGCGCATCACCGATGTCACCAACGGCGAGCAGATGCTGGACCAGGCGATCTTCCGTCTCTACGCGGGGCAGCTGAAGGAAGCCGAGGTGTTGCTGGGCAAGGCCGACAAGCTGGCGGCGGTGACGCAACCCTATGTGGAGCAGCTGGCCGAGCGGATGAAGGCGGTGCCGCCCCCCCCGCCGTCGCCCGCCGCCGGCGTCGAGGCCGCCAGGGAACTCGAACAGGATCCCGCGGTGGTGCTGGCCTTCAAGGCGCTGGGGTACGAAATCTCGCAGGGTGTCTGGACGATTTCGCCCGAACGTGTCCTGTGTGGCCAGCCGGCCGGCAAGGATCCCCAAGGCAATCCTTCGCGCCTGATGAGCCTGCGCCGCGCCCTGCCGCCTTTCAAGATGCTGTCCTTCGAGGTCCGGGGGGAGGGGGAGAGCGCCGGGCTGAGCTTCGGCAAGGGCAAGCGCTGGATGATGGCGCCGTCTTCGGAGTGGCAGCAGGTCGTCTTGAAAGTGGACAGCGTGACGGGCCGCAGTCTCTTCACGGTGAACGGGCAGCCCAAGGTGTCGCTCGACCCGCTGGAGGGGGATGCGGCCCGGGACCTCGGCGATACCGTCTACTTGCGGGCCGTGGGCAAAAGGATCGAGTTCCGCAATCTCGCGGTCGACGATCAGGCCGTCGGCGGCGCTTCCGCGCCGCTCGCCCCGGCCAAGCCGGCGCAGGACCCGGCCGCCGCGCAGGCGTTGAAGCTGTTGGGGTGGGAGATCGTCGGCGGCGTATGGAGCATCGAAGGCGAGAACCACTTTGCCGCGATCCCCGATCAGGCGCATCAGGAAGTCGGGGTCAGGCGGGAGATGGGCAACGTCCGCGCCCTCTCGGTCGAACTGCGCGGCAAGGGCGAATCGGCGGGCTTCAGTTTCGGTCCAGGCAAGCGTTTCATCGTCAAGCCGACCGACGAATGGCGCCGGATCGTCCTGGTGCTCAACGAGGGCGGCAAGCCCCAATTGCTGCTGAACGGCCAGCCCATCAAGTCGATGGAGGACGTTTCCAAGGTCGTCAGCGCCGATTTGACTGGCGCCTTCGGTCTGCGTGGCGTAGGCTCCCGCATCGAGTTCCGTAATTTCCGGTTCGAGTGACGGTGTCGGCCCATTTCCCAAGAAAGGCGGTTGCAGCGTGAAGGCGCCCTGGATTACCTGTCGTCCCGAGATCAAGGTCCTCGATTGCACGGTCCGCGATGGCGGACTGATCAACGATCATCGCTTCGACGATGCGCTGGTCAAAGCCGTCTACACGACCTGCGTGGACGCCGGCATCGACTACATGGAGATCGGCTACAAGAACGCCCGCCGCCTCTTCGCCAAGGACCAGTTCGGTGCCTGGAAGTTCAGCGACGAAGCCGATATCCGGCGCATCGTCGGCGACAACCCCACGCCCCTCAAGCTCTCCGTGATGATGGACGCCGGCAAGTCCGACTGGCGGACCGATCTGTTGCCCAAAAAAGACAGCGTCATCGACCTGATCCGGGTGGCCTGTTACATCCACCAGATCCCGGAAGCCGTCGACATGGTCAAGGCCGCGGCGGACAAGGGCTACGAGACGACCTGCAACATCATGGCCATCTCGACGGTCCAGGAACCCGAAATCGACCAGGCGCTGGAAGTGTTGCGCGAAACGCCGGTCGGCACGGTGGTGGTCGTCGATTCGAACGGCGCGCTCTATGCCGAGCAGGTCGAGATCCTGGTCAAGAAGTACAAGGCGGCGCTGGAGGGCACCGGCAAGGAAGTCGGCATCCATGCGCACAACAACCTGCAGTTGGGCTTCGCGAATACCATCGAAGCCATCATCCATGGCGCCAACCGCATCGACGCCACCATGGCCGGCATGGGTCGCGGCGCCGGCAACTGTCCCATGGAACTGCTGCTCGGTTTCCTGAAAAATCCCAAGTTCAACCTGCGCCCCGTGCTCAAACTTCTCCAGGAGCAGTTCGTGCCCCTGAGCGGCCAGCTCGAGTGGGGTCCGCTGGTGCAGTACAACATCTCCGGGCAGCTCAACCAGCATCCGCGGGCGGCCATCGCGGCACGGGCGGGCAAGGATCGGGACAATTACGTGGAGTTCTACGACCGCTGCATCGCGGACGTCTGACCCGCATCGCCAGGGCGTTTCAGGCCGGCGTGGATCGACGGGGCGCCTGCGGGCCTCACTTCGCGCTTCGCGGATCCAGGGCGTCGCGCAGGCCGTCGCCGAAGAGGTTGAAGGCCAGCACCGTGCCCACGATCGCCAGGCCCGGAAAGAGCCCCAGCCACCACGCTTCCACGTAGTGATCCGTCGCCTCCGCCAGCATTCCGCCCCAACTCGGATACGGTTCCTGCACGCCCAGGCCCAGAAAGGAAAGTCCCGCTTCGCCGAGGATGTTCCCTCCCACGGAGAGCGTCGCCACCACCACCAGCGGTCCCAGGCAGTTCGGCAGGACGTGCCACAACACGATCCTCAGGTGGCCGAGACCCAGAGCGCGCGCCGCGACGATGTAATCCGCTTCCTTCACAACCAGCACCTGCGACCGCACCACCCGTGCCAGACTTGTCCACCCCACCAGACCGAGCGCCAGGAAGACCACCCCCAGGCTGGGACGGTCGAAAACGGCCGTGATCGCCACCGCCAGCAACACGCTGGGAAAGGCGAAGACCGTGTCGGTCAGGCGCATGAGCACGGAATCCATCCAGCCGCCGAAGTACCCACTCAGCAAGCCCACTGTGCCGCCCAGCGCCAGGCTGACCAGCGTGGCCAGGACGCCCACCAGCAGGCTGACCCGGGCGCCGTAGAGCATCCGTGCGAACGCATCTCGCGCATGATGGTCGCTGCCCAGAAGGAAGAGGTGCGTCGTTTGCGCGGCCTCCGCGGATTCGAGAATCGCCCGGGCCAGCGGCGGCTCGATCTCCGCCCCGCGGAACTGCTCGTCGTAGCGGCACGGCGCGATCAGGGGCGCAAGAAAAGCCGACAAGATCAGCACGCCCAGAAATCCAAGGGCTGCCAACGCCAGCCGGTTCGACGTCAGCCGTCGCCAGCCCATCCGCCACGGGCCGGCCGGCAAGGATGATCGCGGCTGGGGTGTCGTGTCGTCGGTCATGGCTAGCCCCCCTGCCTTACACGCGGGTCCAGAAACGCATACAGGATATCCACGGCCAGATTCAGGACCACGAAGACCACGGCGCAGAAAAGGCAACTCCCCAGGATCACCGGATGGTCGCGCTCCAGAATCGCCTGAAACGTGACGCGGCCCAGCCCCGGCAACGAACAGGCGGTCTCGGTCAATACCGCGCCGGCCAGGAGCCCGGCCAGATTCGTGCCGATCACGGTCACCACCGGCAGGAGCGCATTCGGAAAGGCGTGCCCCAACAGCGCCTGCAACCGCCCGAGGCCCTTCGCGCGCGCCGTCCGCACATAGTCCTGCGTCAGCGCCTCCGTGACGCAGTTCCGCGTCAGCCGCGCGATCAGCGCGGTGCTCAGCAGGCCCAGCGTGAGCACCGGGATGACCAGATACTCCAGATGCCCAGGCTCGTAATCGCTGATCGGCAGCCATTCCAGTTTCACGCCCAGGAGCAGCGTCAGCAGCATCGCCAGCCAGAAGGCCGGAACGGAGACCCCCACGCTGGCCCCCGCCGCGCTGGCGTAGTCCACGAGCGTTCGCGGACGGTGCGCCGAAAGAAGACCCGAGAAGAGGCCGAGCGCGACGGCGATCGTCATCGCGCCGAGCGCCAGCTTGGCGGTCACCAGCGCGCCGCTCGCAATCATCTCGCTCACCGGCCGGTGATGCCGGTAGCTGCGTCCCAGATCGCCCCGCAGCACCCCCCACCCGTAACGGGCCAGTTGCACGACCAGCGGTCGGTCAAGCCCCAACTGTCGGCGGACCTTTTCGCGCTGCCATTCGGGCGCCTTCTCGGGCACCAGCACCCGCACGGGATCGCCGGCCAGCTTCAGCAGCGCGAAACAGACGATCAGGATGCCCAGGAAGACCGGGATCGACTGCAACACGCGACGGACCACGAAGGTGCCCATGGCTCAGCGCTCCAGATCCACATGGAGGAAGTCCACGTAGTTGAGCCCCGGTCCGCTGTCCATGGCGGTCAGGCGCTCGCGCACGCCCTTGACCCAGGGTTGCAGCAGCAGCACGTTCGTGCGGTGTTCGAGCAGTGCCCAGGGAAGGTCGGCCAGGATCAGTTCTTCGGCCCGCCGATAGAGCGCCATGCGTTCCGCCGGGTCCATGATCGCCCGGCCACGGGTCAACAGCCGGTCCACGTCGGGGTTGGCATAGCGCACGTGATTGTTGTCGGCCCACTGTTTGGAGTGGAAAAGCAGGTACAGGAAATTGTCCGGGTCGTTGTAGTCGGCGACCCAGGAGAGCAGAAAAAGGTCCGGCGGATTCTTGTCGAGGCGATCCAGGAAGGCCGCCCAGTCCAGCGACTGGAGTTCCGCCCGGATGCCGACCGCGGCCAGGTCGTAGTGGATGGCCAGCACCAGCTTCTTGACATCCGGGTTGTTCGCATACAGGAAGGTTAAGGCCGGCAGGCCTCGTCCCTCCGGAAAGCCG
>Ga0101944_10007928_pt1 | contig 10372 bp, 1 predicted proteins | sample DewCreD2012metaG_FD_75245 | JGI IMG/M metagenome (GOLD analysis project Ga0101944, IMG submission 75245) | Hot spring sediment bacterial and archeal communities from British Columbia, Canada, to study Microbial Dark Matter (Phase II) - Dewar... ...
GGTCCAGGTGACGGTGACGGATTTTTCATCCGAAGAGCCGGGCGCGCCGAAAGCGCAAACAGGAGTTGCGGGCGGCGCGGGCGGCTCCCTGTCCACGGCCATGCCTTCCACGGGCGCCGATTGAGCGCTTTCGTTGCCCGCCGTGTCCACGGCCGAGATCTTGTACCAGTGCGCGACTCCGCTCTCCACGGGCGCATGCGCGAATGTGAGCGTTTCCGACGCCACATCCTCGCCAAGCTTATCGAATGTGCCGGAGGCATTGTCCGCGGTGTAAATTCTGTAGGCTGCGATATCCATTTCCTGGTTGGGCGCCCAGGACAGATTGATGACCCCGTCGCCGCCCAGGGAGAACAGGGCCACGGGGATGGACGGCGGCTCGTAATTGGGCGCAACCAGCGCCACGGGCTGCGACAGCGCGCTCTCGTTCGAAACCCAGTCCACGGCTTTTATCACATAGTAGTAAGTGGCCGCGGAATCCACATGCGTGTCCTCGTAAGACTGCGTGCCCGCGAGGATGACTTCGGGCGAAACCAGTTCCTGAATCGCGAGGTCCGGCGTCCTGCTCCGCAGCAAATAATATCCAAAGATGTCCTTTTCCGTGTTCGGGTCCCACTCGATGAGAATGGAGCGGTTGTCCGTGGGCTGGCCGCGAAGTCCCACGGGCGTGGCCGGGGGGATCGTGTCCGGTATTCTTATAAGCGTCTGCACGGAGGTGGCGCTGATGTTTCCCGCCATGTCCACGGCTTTCACGAAATACAGGTAATTCATTCCGTTTTCCACATTTGTGTCAACGAAGGTTGTATCCTGTGCCAGCTCCGTGGTGATGGTGACGGGTATGTTCACAATCTCCCGCTCCAGCGCCTCCTGGATTGCCTGGCGCACCCTGGGCGACAGTTCGTTGATGTCCGCGTTTTCGTCAACCAGGGGGATGGGGATGTATTCCTTGCGCAGCACGGTGTAGCCCACGGTGTCCGTGGATGTGCTTGGCTCCCAGGTGAGGGTCACGGTCATGGTCTCGCTGGCGAACACGCCGTTCACGCCCAGCGCCGGGTCCGGGGGCGTCATGTCGCGCGGCGTGAGCATGACGGGTTCGCCCTGCGCGCTTTCGCCGCCCATGAAGTCCAGGGCCGTGATGCGGTAATAATACGGCGTGCCGGTCGTCAGCCCGCGGTCCGTGTATGCAGCTTTGGGAACGATGTCTTTGTTGACTTTTTCAAATGGGCCTTCCGGGGAAAGAGACCTGTGAACGCCGTATCCGACAACTGGCAGCGGCAGGCTCTTCCACTTGAGCATGACCGTGGTTTCCCCCTCCACGCCGGAAAGCTCCGAGGGAACGGGCACGGAACCGCTTACCGCCTTGATGTCGAAAGCCGCGATGTCGCGGTTTTCCCCTTGCGCGGAAGCGGATTCGAGGCGGTAATAATAGGTGGCGCCTTTTTGAATGTCCCTGTCCACGAACATCGCGCCCATGATCTGCGCGAACGCCGTGAACTCCTGGGAAACCACCTCGATGGGCGTTCCGAGCTGGTATTTGTCCCAGAAGCCTTTGATTTTGTCGAGATCCATGGCCAGGGTTTCGGTGGCCGCATCGGCGCCGAACAGCGCCTTGATCGCCGCGGCGTCCGTTATCGGCGTAACGGGTTTGGCTGTGAGCAGTTCGTAGTCTTCCCTGGCCGGGGGCGCCATGCCGTCCCACGGCCCCGCGCGATGCACCGTGAATCCATCGGGGTATTGCTTCGCCAAATAATCCGGCAGCAGGAAGAAAACGGCGTTGTCCGAAGGAAATCCGATGCCGCCGCCTTCCCATTCCGCCATGTATTGCGTGGGCGCGGCCTCTATGGTCTGCGACGGTTCGCTTTCCCGGCCCATGAAGTCCACGGACGCGACACGGAAGAAAACGGGCTTGCCGGGCGCGAGATCCCTGACTGTAATTTCCGTTTCAAGCAGAGGAAACGGGTTGATCTTTATAAACGGACCGTCCACGGAATCTGCGCGATACACATTACAGCCCGCGGTGTGGTAATCCGTGACGGGTTTCCATGAAAGGCGCACTTTGGCCAGGCCGGCCAGGCCGACCAAATCCTCCGGCGTCGCGTTCTTCTCGGGAACGGTTTTGATCCTGAAGGCGTCGAACTCGATTTGTTCGCCCTTGAACCAAGCGAGCTGGTAATAGTAAATTTTGCCCGGCACGACATCGCGGTCAATGTGCATCATGCCCAGTATGCGCGCGAACGCGTCGAAGTTGGCGGCAACCACAGGGGACGGAGTTCCGGTGCGGTGCGCGGTCCACGCGGATTTGATCTCGTCGAAGGACATTTCAAGCGCGGCCGGGTCCGCGCCGTCTCCGAGAATCTCTTTTATCCTGACCGTGTCCGTGGACGGCATCACAAGCTCCTCGATGAGGGGCTTGAACTCAATGTCACCATACGGCACATCGGAGTCGAACGGCCCGGCTTTGGCGACGATGAAGCCATTGGTCACATTCTGCTCCTGGAACGCCGGGACAAGGATGTAGACCGCGTCCCCGGAGCTGAACAGCCATCGCAGTGCCGGGTCCAGCGCGGCCTGATCCGTGGGCTTGTAAACATCCTGCTGCGCACGGGCCTGGCGCCCGGCCGCGAGCGATAATGCGCAAACCAGCAGTATTGCCGCAATGAGTATTCGTGTGTTCATGTCACGCGCCTTTGCAAATCATCCGCTCCGCTCAATCGAATATGTCCTTGAGGGTGTCTTCGATGCTCCGTGTGTGGATGCCCTTGTCGTCTATCTTAAACCAGAAACTGAAATCCTTGCATGAGCGCGAATCACAGCCCGCGCCGAAAAGACCGCCGATAGCGCAGCCCGCCTTCATGATGTCGAGGTCTATGCACGCGCCCGCGTTCAGGTTCCCGTCCATGCCTTTTTGGTGCACTTCCACTGTTCCGGACCAGTTCAGTTCGCCTTCGCCCACCAGCGGGATGTCGCACCCGAACTTGCCGTTGGTCCACATTTGCGCGCCCTTGGAGTAAATGTTCAATCCGATGACGGTTTCCCCGTATATCAGATACAGGTCCACGCCCATTCTGCCTTCGATGCTGAAATGGCTTTCATCCGCGCTGATATTTATGGAGCCGAGGTTCATCCCGGCGATGCTCACCCTGCCCGAACCGGTTATGCGCGTCTGGGTGCTGTACAGATGGCTTGTGGACTTGCCTTGGGACTTCATGGTGTTGTAGGTCTTCTTCAATTCTTCGACCATTTCCCAGGGTTTCCAGCTCACCCATTGGATGCAGTCGATCCATTCCATGCCCGGGAAAGCCTTTTCGCACAGGTTGGCGGCGTCCACGGGATCAATATCCGGCCAGCACCCGCTGGGCGATGGGGATTGAATGTTTTCAGCAAGATAGCCGGTCTGGCCCCAATCTGTCTTCACGCGGTATCTGCTCAAGTCCTTGATTGTGGCTCTCTTCTGAAGTTCGTAAACCACTTCGCCGTATTTCACGGTTTCATACGGCTCGGGCCAGTAGAATTCCGCCCTTGTGAGCGTTCTTGGGCACACATTGGCTTTGTCCGCTTCACAAAACGCTCTTTTGGTCAAGTCGCTCATTGTTACAGATCCGAACATCCCGGTGCCGGGATACTTCTTGTTACAGTCGTCGCTGCAGTAATTTCCGTAGGTTCCCTGCTTTCCATAGTTCGGGTTGTTGTAAGATACGGTTCTCATGAGCGGCTTGAAGCCTCTGAAGAAAAAGGTTCCGTCCTTGTTCACTTCACTGCTTGCGCTGCACGATACGGGAACATAGCCTTCTTTGTATCGTCCGCCCATTGCATTCATCATATGTACCTTTGACATGTCCGACGGCACCAGGTGTGGGTTCGTCGGGCAAAGGGCTTTATAGTTGTTCAGAAGCGTCTCCATGGGCTTGTTGGTGATGCGCCCGGAACTGGGGATGTCCTTGCGTTCGGACCTGGGATAGCACGCGCTTTTCGTGGGCAGTTCCACGCACATCTCTTTGCCGAAATACGGAGCGAAGGGGTACTTGTAGCAGACCTTGCCGCCGGGCTTGACTGCGCCGGGCGTCATGGCGATGTCGAAATCCTTGAACAGGTCCTCGATGGTCTTGGTTCTGCTGAACCCCTCGATTTCCGCCATGATGGTAACCACGCCGTACAGGTCAACGCCCGCGCGGCCCTTCATGGTGAAGTCGCCGGTCTTGAAGTCCGCGTGCAGCTTGAAGTCGGCCAGAGGGATGGCTTTCACGAGAACCACGCTGGCCTCGATGTCGAGGTATCCGTCGGTGTGGTATTTGCCGTCCACCTTGCCGTGCATCAGGAATTCGGTGACGAAGACCATTTCGCCGCCGATTCTGAACTCTCCAACCTTGGTCGCCCAGTTGTAGTCCATGCCGCCGTAAAGTTTGGTGATGCTCAACGGGCCGAGTTGGAGATTCAGGTTCTTGGCTTCCAGGTCAATCTTGATGCGCGAGTTCGGAGAATCTATGAGGAACGAGGCGTCCACCTGGGGCGAGAACGGCCCGAGGGACTGCCCTCCGGGGCCGATGATCAGGGTGCCGTTGCCCTTGAAGATCATGTCCTTCCAGCTCAACTTGGCGTTGAACGCGTAGGTCGGTCCCTTGAACGCGATGCCGATGCCGGACATGTACATTTTGCCGGACCTGTGAATCTGGAAGTCGTCCACCTCGGCGCCGAAACCGCCGATGGTCAGCCCGCCGCTGAAATACACATACGGGTCCGGGTCTGTGTCGTTGAGACCGAAGTCGCGGATGGACAGCGTGTTGCCGCCGATTGACAGGGAACCGGCGATCTTGTCCACATCAATGCTGAAGTCCTCGCCAATCTTGAGGTTGGTGAAATCGAGTTCTCCCCCGAGGCCGCCGGTCTTGAGCCCCACGGAGCCGGAGAATATGAACTTGTTGATGCCGTTTTCCTCGCCGAAATTCACGCTGCGCGGGCAGAATTCGAGGCCGCTGACCTTGAGGCAGCCGGACTTGGACTTCATCTTTGAGCTGTCCTGTTTCGCGGTTCCGGACCCCAGGCTCAAGCCCATGCCGTCGAATGTGATGTCGCCCACGCCCTGGGGCAGGATGACTTTTCCGCCGTAGGACAGGTATGCGGTTTTAAGGTCGTACGACACATTGGATATTTCGAACCCGAAGCCTCCGATCTTGTAGCCGGGTTTGTTGCCGAGCTTGAACATGCCGCTCTCGGGCTGGCCGTTCTTGTTGATCACGATGTTGCTGGCGATGAGCTTGATGCCCACGGCCTTGATGTCCATGGCGCCGTCGAGCGCCAGCTTGTCCGTGGAAAGCACCAGCCGGTTGATGGTGATGAATTTGCTGAAGCCTGCGGGCAGCGGGTTTTTCTCGTCGAACCTGACCTCGAGGCTCGGGATGCCGTTGATGATTTTCAGGTTGTCGAAATCGTACTTGGCGCTTTCGCCGAAGGACAGGCCGCCCTTGACCGTGATCTCCATCTTGCCCGAGGCCAGGGCCACGCGCGCGCCCTTGAGCACGAAGTCCACCCCGAACATCTCGAACCGTTGCGGGCATGGCAGGTTGATGTCGCCCTCGACCTTGCCCTGGTTCGAGACCGCGAACTCCTTGAACTCCAGTTCGAGATCAATGGACGGCACCTCGAGGCTGCCGTCGAAAATGACCTTGATGAGCCGGTCACCGTTCTTGGCAGCGGGCCGTTTGCTCTCCAGCTTCAGGCGGGTGAGGCCCAGTTTCACGGCCTGCAGGTCCACAGACACGGGCGCGCTCACATCCGCGAAGATGTCGCCGTCCGAATAGGTGAATTCGTTGAGGGTTGCCTTGGCGCTGGAGCCGAGCAGCGAGGTCATGTCCATGGACGCATTCCTGACCGTGAAGGCGAACGGGCCGTTCTTGGCGTAGGTGAAGGAAATCTCGTCGCCCAGGGACAGCTTCACGCCGCCGACATCGAACTTGAGGCCGCTGTCAGTGATCGTGGCTTTGCCGCTCAATTGCTTTTTGGCCTGGTCGTATTCGAGCAGATCGAAGCCGATCGTGGCTTCGCTGGGCTGCAGGATGGTGAGCGCCGCGTTGGTGATCTTGAAGCCCTGGAACTTTTTGTCCTTGATGGAGATTTTCGCGCTCTTCACGCTCACGCGCGCCAGTTCGGGAATCTCGAAATTGAACAGGTCGGGCATGCCCGGCAGGGCCATGAGATCGAAATCCATGTCGAACATGCCGATCTTGCCGAACTTGATGTTGGGGATCGTGAACTCCGGGATGTCGAACCCGAAATCCATGTTCACATTGAAGTCCACATCGAGCAGGATGTCCGGCAGCTTGCCGAGCTTGAGGGTTGCGAAGAAGTTGGGCAGGCGCAGCACGGACAGGTCGCACTTGAAGCCCGGAATCTCAAAGGACGGGATGTCGAACTCCGGGATGTTCAGTGTCGGGAGGTCGAAATCAATGGCGATGCCCTTGAGCGCGAGATCGAAGTTGATCGGCTCTGGCAGCGCCAGCTTGCCGTCGAACTTGGGCTTGTTGTCAATGATGTCCAGGCGCGTGATTTTGAGGAACGGGAACCAGTCGAAAGTGAGCGGATTGGATTCGGAGTATTCGAGCTTGAGATTGATGAGACCCTTTTTGAGGCTGAACTCGGAGAACGATGTCTTGAAACCGCCGATGCCGAGGCTGCCCGCGGCGGAGAAGGACAGCCGGTCGAGCAGCGCCTTTTTGTCGTACTTGAACGACGCCTCGGTGAGGCTGAACTCGAATCCGAGCTGCGGGAATGAAAGCGGCTCGGTGAATTTGGCCTTTGCCGAGAAGCTGCCGTCCGGGGCGAACTCGATGCGCTCGAAGTCCAGGCCGAAAGACATCTTGGGGAATTCGAGGCGCGCGCCCGAGAGGCCGAATGTCTCGACCTTTTGCTGCTTCACGGACAGGAACGCGCCCTTGATGTCGAGCCGCGCCCAGCCATCGAGGTCCAGGGACAGCATCGAGGTCTGCCCCTCGCCCGGCCCGATATCAAGGAACAGATCCTTGACCCCCGCGCGGGTGAACTCCACGCCGTCCACGAGCACGGACACGGATTTGTCCTCGCCCACGGGCAGCTCGGATTTCATGTAGAGCGTGAGCAGGGTTTCGGGCGCCTTGCCGCCTTTCATGATTAGCAGCGGGTTGGGAATCGTGATGGCGTCCAGGGAAAAAGAAAACCCGCCGGCCTTGAACGGGGTTGTGTCCGCGTTCTCGAGGGTGATGAGCGCCGGGTCCGTGACCTGCTTCCATTTCTTTTCGGCCTGCCTGCGCGCGGATTCGGGCATGGTGGTGATCACGGTTCCGTCCGGCCGCACTTCCACTTGATCAAATTTGAATGTGTAGGGGAACGGCTCGGGCACCACAATTTTGCCGCTGAATTTCAGCACATCGTCCGTGATGTTCATGCCCGTAATCTTGAGGGGCGGCATCCATGCAAACCCGATCGGGTTGCTTTCGGACGCGTCGAAGGTTCCATTGATCTTGCCGTCGGAGGACATGCCCAGATCCTTGAACGCGACCTGGCCGTCTCCGAATGACATTGCGCCGGAAAGGCTGAAAGAAATCGCGCCTCCCTCGTTGGAAAAGGTCACGCTGCTGATGGTCTGGCTCATGCCCAGCATGGTCACGGTCTGCGGCGGGGACACAACCGCGGTGCCGGAGACATTGCCGTCCGAGTCCAGCTTCATGCCCGAGAACGCCACGGTGGCGCCGCCGATGGCCGCCTTGCCGTCAATGGTTGCCTTGAGCAGAACCGAGCCGTCCGCTTTGTTTTCCGATGTGATGGAAATGTGCGTGAGCGTAAGCTGTGCGCCATCCACGCCCACGGTCTGGTTGATGTCTGCCTCGGCGTTGAACAGTCCGTCCGCGTAAGTCAGTCCGGTGATGGAAATCGGGTTTGCCCCGTCCACGACCTTTGAGATATCTATGGCCGCGGCCGGGATATCCGCGGAGAACGCGCCCGCGCCGTGGTAGGAAAACTCCATGTCCTCTGAAATAGTCAGTTTCAGCACGCCAATGTCAATGCCGCCCGAGGCCTTGCCCGAAATGCCGTCGGCTGACACCACGACATCGGTGAGGGTCATGTCCGAGCCGAACAGGCGCATGCTTCCGGAGAATGAAGCCTGCGAGAATCTGCCGTTCCTGACCTGGATCTCGCCCGATGTGAGGGTGAGTTCCGACTCGCCCGTGCTCTGCGAGAAGAAGTGCGCCTGTCCCGGGGGCGGGTTGAGGGCGATGGTTGTGTCCTGAATGCCCTGGGGCGTTATTGGCAAGTCCGCTACGATTTCGGACGAGGACCCGCCGATGTTGAAATTGAGGATGACCTTGACATTCAGGTGCGCGTCTTCGCCGTGCTTGAAGGAAATGTCGCCGGACGCGATCCGGCCGCTGAAACCGCCCGCGCTGATGCTCGGGGTGGAAACGCCCTGGAGCACGCCGTTGCCGTTTGAGTCCAGGGTCACATTTTCAGATGTGACGACCGCGCCGGAGCCGAACACCGCGGAAAGGTCCAGAGTTCCCTTGCCCTTGAGGATGAGCAGATCCCCCTGCGCCTCCATGGAGTAGTTCGAGATTTCGACCTTGAACCCTTTGATGTCGAATGTCCTGGTGTCCGCGAACACGGCGGACGCAAGGCACGACTCGATCACAAGGCCGAGCGCGAAGAGCATTGCGTATCTTGATAATGTTTTCTTCATAAAATACCCTCGACGGCGGATGCGCTCACGCCGGATTTGCCTGTTTATTCGATAGGCTCGCCAAACCGCAGGCCTCCGGCCTGGGTGGATTCAATCACAATGGGGACACTCACATTGTCGGCGCCCGCCTGCGCGGCGACCCGGCCCGAGGCCTTGACCCGCGCCTGGCTCGAATCCAGCATGAACTCGAGCCTGTCAATGGCCATGGAGAAGATGCCAACGCGCCCTATCTGCGGAGAGTCCAGTTTGACTTCGCCGATCATGCCGTCGTTGGAAATCCGAAGCCCGTAGAAGTACAGAGGCCCGATGCCCGGCACGCCGTTCGCGCCCTTGAGGGTCACGGACCCGTCCGCGGACACCCCGTCGGAGGTGAGCAGCGCCGCGCTCACATTCACGGTAACAGGGCCTTTCTCGATGGTGTAGCCCTGCACATCCACCAGAGAGAACCCGTCAATCACATTCTTGCCGGACTGTTCGGTGACGGAGATGTTGCGCAGGGGCACCTCGACCATGATGTCGGACATAGGAAGCATAATCCTGCCGGAGCCTGTGAAGGTTTTCGTTTTCGCGTCGAACGAGGCCTGGACATCCGAAACATTAATAGGGCCGGCCCAGAAGTTCGTGAGGCTGCCCGGGATGGCCGTGGGGGTTCCGGTGAACGAAACCGGGCCGATCTCCCTGTACTCGGGCGAGGTGATGCGCAACGCCACGGTGTTGGCGCCCTCGTTCAAAGGCTTGAGGCGCGCGGTGATGGCGCTCTGCCCGCCGTTCACGATGTCCACCGAGAACTTTTCCGAGAGGTTGCCGTTCAGAATCCACTGCCCGGAAACCGTGCCCATGCCCGTGGTGGCGATGCTGGCCGCGGCCACGGCCTCGCCGCCCGCGAATCCGCCGGGCGCGGGCGAGGTGATCTCCGCGCCGCCCAGCGCGAACGCCATCCCGGAATTGGACGCGGTCAGGGTTACGGGTATCGCAAAGGTTACGGACACGGCGTTGCCGCCCGCGTCCGTGCCCGTGTAGTTCAGTTTCAGTTCCACATTGGCGCGGAACACCCCGGCCATGGCCATGAGCGCGATGCGCGCCGGAACGGTCATGGTGGTCTTCTCGCGCCGTTCCTCGCCCGCGTTCACCACAAAGGCCGTTGTTTCAACCGGATCCTCGATAACCGTGCCGCCGGGCAAAACGAAACTGCGTTTCAACTGCGTGAATGTGGCCTTGCTGCCGCCCGTCTCCCTGATGATGGTTTCGATGGGTACCGGAACATCGGTTCCGCCGCTCGCAGACGCAATCAGCTCAAGGGGCAGGTACGAGAAGGAAATGGCCGCGCCGTTCACTCGCGTGACGCCGTCGCTCGTTCCGATGGCGCTCACGAGGCCGGCCGCATTGGTGGCGCGCACGCGGATGTAATACTTTTTCTGCACAGCCAGGGTCAGACCCGAGGCCGTGAAGGCCGCGCTGCCGCCCATGTCCGTCCAGCCGCGCACATCCGTCTTGTCCGCGGCGGTGCCGATGGCGTACTCGACTTTGACGATCGGCGACTCGGGGTCTGTAGAGCTTTGCGTGAAGTTGATTGAAGTGGGCAGGGCCGAGATGTCGCCGTCGTCTGCGACAACCGGGGTGGAGGGCGGCGTGGTGTCCACGGTGATGCCGTTGGAGGTCGCCGCGGCGCTG
>Ga0101944_10007930_pt1 | contig 10371 bp, 10 predicted proteins | sample DewCreD2012metaG_FD_75245 | JGI IMG/M metagenome (GOLD analysis project Ga0101944, IMG submission 75245) | Hot spring sediment bacterial and archeal communities from British Columbia, Canada, to study Microbial Dark Matter (Phase II) - Dewar... ...
TACGACTTGCATGTGTTAAGCACGCCGCCAGCGTTCATTCTGAGCCAGGATCAAACTCTCCAAAATTTCCTTCCCATCCCCTAACCTAAATCAATTTAGGCAAGAGGACATCAAACGTCGATCCCCTCACAAGCTGTCACTATCCGATTTTCAAAGATCAAGAAAAACCGTCCAGCATCAAAACCTGGACTTTATACGCTTCTGATGTTCTGGTGTCAACCCCTTTTTTCAATCCTTACAAAAAATCGGTTTGGACCTACCATCCCGTCAAAAGACTCGCCCTTTTACGCCGATGCGACGTAAAGGTCAAGGGGAATTATTCAGCCGGCTTGACTGCGCACGTGTCCCCCTAACCGGAAAGGCTGATCAGATCCTCTACCCGGATTTTCCCTATATTTTGCGATCAAATTGTGGTAGGTACTCGCAAGAAGCATATTGAACGTTCCATCTTCCTTTATATATTTGCAATGCCGGATATCATCCCAACGACATCTGTTTCCATGCCCCCGCTGCTCCGGGTGGACAACCTGGTCAAATCCTATCCCATCCGAAAGGGAATGTTCCAGGTACATCCAGAGACCTTTGTTGCGGTGGATCATATTTCGTTTCGGATCCATTCCGGTGAAACCCTTGGCATCGTCGGGGAGTCTGGAAGCGGAAAGACGACCACCGGCAGAACGGTTCTCTTTCTTGAAAAGCCGACATCCGGAACGGTGCTTTTTGAGGGAAGGGACATCGGCAACCTCGACGGCCGCTCTCTAAGAAGTCTGCGACGGCAGATGCAGATGATCTTTCAGGACCCCTTCGAATCCCTGAACAGCCGCATGACTGTCGGCGAGATTATCGAAGAGCCTTTCTTCATTCATCGAAGCGGTTCATTGAGGGATCGTCACCGATCCGTCCTGGAGCTGCTCGACCGGGTCGGCCTTCCCGCTTCCGCCATTGACAAGTACCCTCACGAATTCAGCGGAGGTCAGCGTCAGCGGATCGGCATCGCGCGGGCCATCGCCCTGCGCCCCAAGCTGATCGTCTGTGACGAACCGGTTTCCTCCCTCGATGTGTCCATTCAGGGACAGATTCTCAATCTCCTGATCGATCTGCAGCAAGAGCTCGGCATGGCCTATCTGTTCATTTCCCACAACCTTTCGGTCGTCAAACACATTTCCGATCGGGTGGCCGTCATGTACAGAGGCAGATTCGTGGAAACGGCTCCTGCCGAAACTCTGTATCGCAATCCCCTCCATCCCTACACCCGAATGCTGATTGACGCCATTCCAACCATCGATGTTCGGAAACGGCAGGCCGTTCAACCGGATATCACCGAAACAGGCGCCGTACCTCCATCCACCGGATGCCATTTTGCCTTCCGCTGCCCGATGCAACAGGAGCTTTGCATCCGAGAGCGCCCCGAACTCGCTCCGGTTCATGCTTCGGATGAACCGGAGCACCTTGTCGCCTGTCATTGCCGTTCCAACCCTTCCGCCTCGTCATGACCGCCTCCGTCCCAAACGCCCTGAGCTCCGGAACACTCGCATCCATCCGACGCGGCATGCATGCAGCCCTGCCCATTTGCATGGGATATCTGCCCATCGGCATCGCCTTCGGCGTGCTCGCCCAGAAGGCCGGCCTCTCCATGATCCAGATCGGGCTGATGTCCCTGATGGTCTTTGCCGGAAGCGCCCAATTCATTGCTGTTTCCATGATGCAGGATGCAGCCGCCGGCATTTCCATCGTTGTCACCACCTTCATCGTGAACCTGCGGCATCTCTTGATGAGCTCTTCCCTTGCCGCCGTGATGCCTCCTACGGGCATTGCCAAACTCAGCCTCTTTGCCTATGGGATAACCGATGAAAGCTTTGCGCTCAACCATCCCCGGTTCATCGACGGAGACTGGGACATCCGCTCGGCGCTCGCGCTCAACCACACGGCCAATGCCGCTTGGGTTCTGTCCACAATGATCGGGGGATACGGCGGACGGATGATTCCAGACAGGGCTTTCGGATTGGATTATGCGATGACGGCGATGTTCATCTGCCTTCTGGTTTATCAAATGCGGGGAAAATGGTATGTGGCAACCGCCTTGATCGCCGGCGTGACATCGACCCTGATGAGCCTGTGGTTCGAAGGAAACGTACACGTTCTGGCGGCTTCGGTAATCGGCGCAACCACGGGATACGTTTTACAGCGAACCAGCCTGCGCAAGGCTGCTGCAACACAATCGTCTCATCCATCGACTTCGAAGGACGATGCATGAATACAGAGGATTATCTGTGGATCGTCGCAGGAATGGGGATCGTCACCTATCTTCCCCGCTGGTTGCCGCTGGCGGCCCTGAACCGAACCCCCATGCCGGAATGGCTGTGCCGATGGCTCGATCTCATCCCTTCGGCGATTCTGGGAGCGCTCCTCTTTCCGGCCGTATGGACGACCGGATCCCCGAAGCATTTCATGGTGCTCCATCCGGCAAGCCTTGCCGCCATACCGGCCCTGTGGACTGCCATCAAGACCCGGTCACTCGGCTGGACGGCAGTCATCGGAATGGCCGTCTATTGGCTGCTGGAAACCTGGGCGCCCGCCTGGATGCACACCCCCTAATCCGGTCGATCAGCCTTTGCCGCCCCATCGGGCCAAGACCGTACTGGCCAGAAACCATGCAAAGGACACCAGAATGATCGTTGCACCCGTTGCGGTCTGGGCCCAATCCTGAGCCGAGACAATTAACCCTGCAACGGAAGAACTCATCCCGATGGCGATCGCCCACCAGAACATGGCCCCTGCAGACCGGGCGATATTCCGCGCGGAAGCTGCTGGCACGATCAGCATGGCTGTCACCAAAAGAACGCCGACGGCCCACACCGACAGAATGACCACCAGAGACAGCAGGGCCGCAAACACATACTGGTAGAGGGCCACCCGCACCCCATGCACGGATGCCAGCATCGGATCGAAGCCGATATAGAGCATCCGGTTGTAACCGAAGACCTGAAAACCCGCCAGAACCACGAACAGCCCCATCATATACAGGATATCCTCATCCGAGATGGTCAGGATATCGCCATAGAGAAACTGCTGCAGATCGCGCGACAAGTTGGGATCCCTGCTGACGACGGCAAGCCCGAAAGCCACGACAGCGGCAAAGAACACCCCGATCACGGTATCCGTAGACAGCTTCTTGCTCCGCCGCTGGGTGGCCATGATCCAGATGCCGACGAGCACCCCAAAGAGCGGCATGGCAAGATGCGGATGCCAAGAGAAGATCAGGCCGATCGCGACCCCCGCAAAGGCGGAATGGCTGATGGCATCGGCAAAAAACGCCATCCGGAAATTCACCACCTGAACCCCCATTGCAGCGGTCATCGGGGAAAGCAGAAGCAAGCCCAGCATGGCCTGCTGCATGAAGCGGTCTTGCAGGCAGGCGAAGGGAAACACCCAAGAGAGGATCGAATACAGGTTCGAGAGTTCCATGATGATTGGTTTGTCACTCGATAAAGGTTCATGGCGAGGTCAGCCCCACGGAGATGAACATTCGGCATCGGCAGTTCCTGTCCAGCCCTCTGCAAAGGGAACAAGGGAATTTGAGTTGCATGGTCATCGCCCTTCGAGCCATGAAACCATCGCGTCATCGAAGGGATCTGGACCTTTTTGCGCAACCGAAAACGAAGCTCCCAGAGAAAGGGCTGTCGCCTCCATCCATAAAAACAGACGTCAACCGTTTTTCTCCTGAATGCCGACTTCTGACGTCCGACTCCTTTCCCCTCCGTTCTCCAGACAACACAAGGGGCCCCGTCCACACGGTTGCCACAGCGATGCATCCAGAACTCCCTTGTGGGGTCCGAACAGAACACCGAGCGTTTCCGGAATGAGGACTTCCTGAGGCGGACCTTCGGCGATGCATGTGCGGTTGATGGCGATCACATGGGTGGCATGGTGCAAGACGGTTCCCAGATCGTGGCTGACCATGATCTGGGTGAACCCATAGCGCTCCTGAAGGCTATGCAACAGAGAGCACATCAGATGTTCGGCCTGAACATCCACGCCTGCAGCAGGCTCGTCCAGAACCAACAGCTCGGGTTCATGCTGCAGCGCAAGGGCCAGCAGAACCCGCTGCAGCTCTCCCCCGGACAACGCACCAAGCCTTCTGGAGGCAAGTCCTTCCGCCTGAACGGAGGCCAACAGCTCGAGTGCCTTTCGTTTCAGAGCAGAACGTTTCCCCAACCACAGCGGCAACCGCTGCATCCCCATCATCAAGAATTCAATCACCTCGATCGGCATGCCGCGATCCACAGCCATGCGCTGAGGCACATATCCAATCCGGGGAACCTTTCCGTCTCCACCGAAGCGGACAGCCCCGGCATGAGACACCTGACCGAGCAAGGCCATCAGGAGCGTTGTTTTCCCTGCCCCGTTTGGGCCGATGACAGCGGTCCATCCGCCTGCAGGCACCCTGGCATGGATGTGATCGAGAACGGCGATGGGACCGAAGGCGACGGACAGATCGTCGAAAAGAACGGCAAGGCGTTCGATAGCAGTCGATGGGCTGAGGTTCATCGTTTTCTCGGACGATGGCATTGGTCTCGAAAAAAGTCGGCAGTGAGCAGTGGGTTCTGGCCCATTTTCATCTCCGTTGGCAGCAAAACCCCATTTCCATGAACATAGCTCGAAAAAATGCCTTCACTACCACGTGCGCATCTCCTTTGGCGGTCCGGGTTCTAACGCCAGCCACCCCCGACAATCCGGCTCCCGTTCGACAGAAAGGGGGCCGGGCCTTTTTGCGCAACCATCTCAAAGAAATCTTGAACTCTTGCAAGAGATTTTGCAAGATAGATTCGCCATCCGGATTTCCTCGAAAGGCACCCAGGAAAATGTTGCCATGAAACCATTTGTTTTATATGAAGAGAACAGCCTAACGGACGAATCCAATTCATCAGGATGGACTGCACAACGAGATCGGATGAGAGACCTTTGATGAAGCGAAACACGTCTCAGCGGGAAGCGATCAAGGCGGTTTTCCGAAAGGAGCGTCGGGCACTCGGCATCGACGAGGTGCTCATCGGCGGACAGCGTCTGGTGAAAACGCTGAACCAGGCCACGGTATACCGCAACCTCAAGCTTCTTGTCGAGGAGGGATGGCTCAAAAAATGGCATCACCCCATCAAGGGAACCATTTACGAGCCTTCCGATCTGGCCCATCACCATCATTTTCATTGCCGCATCTGCGAACACATTTACGAAATCGAAGGCTGTCTGCTTGATCCATCGGCCAAAGCCCCCCAGGGGTTCCTGACCGAGGCCCATGATGTCTTTCTTTATGGGGTCTGCCCGAGCTGCAGGAAAGCCGAAACCATCACCGAAGGCGCACCATGACTTCCACTGAATCCATCTGGGCCGAAATCGATCTGGAAGCGATCGCCCACAACATCCGTCAGCTCAAGGCCATCCTCACACCGCCCGCCCGGTTCATGGCCGTCGTCAAGGCAAACGGTTACGGCCATGGGTCTGTCGCAGTCGCATCCAAAGCCATCGAAGCAGGCGCCGACATGCTCGGTGTGGCTCGAATCGACGAGGCCATCGCCCTGCGACAAGCCGGCATCGCCCATCCCATTCTCGTTTTCGGCCCGCCTCCGCCGGAACGCATCCCGGAAATCGCTGCATACGACTTGATTCAATCCGTCGGAACCTTTGCCTATGCCCGAAGGATATCGGACCATGCCCGACATGCCGGTCGATCCATCTCCGTTCATATCAAGGTGGATACAGGCATGGGAAGGCTCGGCGCGCTTCCGGCTCCCGTTCGGTATTCGGCCCTCGGCAAACAACTGGGCGGAGCGGCCATTCGGGAAGTCGAATCCATCTGTCATTTGCCGGGGCTCGTTCCCGAAGGCATTTTCACCCATTTCGCCAATGCGGACGATCCGGATCTGGATTTCGCTCACGACCAGCTCCTTCGTTTTCTGGATTTCATCCAAGCGCTGGAGCAGCGGGGGATGCAGTTTCCCATCCGGCACGCGGCCAACAGCGCCGGCATCCTGCGTCTTCCGGAAAGCCACCTCGATCTGGTCCGGGCAGGCATCGCCCTGTACGGCTATCATCCTTCCGAGGATACCCGCAGACCCGATGTGGATCTGAAACCGGCCTTGTCCTGGAAAAGTCGAATCGTCCACATCAAAAACGTTCCGAAAGACTTTTCTATCAGCTATGGAAGGACGTACAAGACCCCTGCACCGACTCGGATCGCCACCATCGCAGCCGGATATGCGGACGGTTTGAGCCGCTCCCTTTCCTCGAAAGGGGAGGTCTTAATCCATGGCAGGCGGGCACCCATCGTCGGCCGGGTTTGCATGGATCTGACGATGATCGACATCGGCCATATCCCCGAGGCCGTAGTCAACGACGAGGTCGTCCTCATCGGAACGCAGGGAGACATGCAGATCACAGCGGACGATCTGGCCGCACGTCAACAAACGATATCTTACGAAATTCTGACGTCCATCGGCCAGCGGGTCCCCAGGCTGTATCGGCCGTCCGATCAATCCTGAGCGAATGCGTTTGACCCCATATTCGTCTTCATTCAACGAAAGACAGAAAGGTATCGGATATGAACATTGTCGTTCTGTTGAAACAAGTCCCATCGACCGACTCCCTTGTCGAACCGGCTCCGGACAAGCGTTCGATCAAGACCGCAGACTTGAAATGGGTCATCAACCCGTATGACGAATTCGCCGTCGAGGAAGCCATCCGGGTGCGGGAATCCAAGGGAGGAACCGTCACCATTGTCACCATCGGCGAAGCCAAGGCCGTCGAAGCCGTCCGCACCGCACTGGCTATGGGAGCGGACAAGGCCGTTCTGGTGCAGGACCCGGCCTGCGCAGGATTGGACGGTTTGGGTATTGCGGAGGTCCTGGCAAAGGTTGTCTTCGGCATTCAGCCCGATCTCATCCTTGCAGGCCAGCGAGCCGTCGACGACGAGAACTGGTTGGTTCCTGCCGCAGTCGCCCACCGCCTGAACATGCCCTGCATCTCTTTGGTGATCGGACAACAGATCGACGGGGATACGATCGTCTGCAAACGCACGATCGAAGGCGGTATCGCGACGATCCGCGCCAAACTTCCGGTCGTGATCACCACCCAGAGAGGGCTGAACGAACCCCGCTACGCCTCGCTTCAGGGCGTCATGAAGGCCAAAAAGAAACCTCTCGACATCGTGAAGCTCACAGACCTCGGTCTTACCCCCAAGGCAGCCAAATCCCGGATTCTCGAACTGAAACACCCACCGACACGAACGGCCGGAAAGCAGATTCCCGGCGCCACGGCCGCGGAAAAGGCAAAGGAATTGGTTCGGCTGCTGCACGAGGAAGCGAAAGTGATTTAGGAATAACGATATCGGTTCTTCTTTCGACAGGAGGTATTTATATGCCCAACACCATTCTGGTGATCGGTGAAGTATCCAATGGCAATCTTCGCAAGGTCAGCATCGAAGCGATCAGCGAAGGACGGCGAATCACCGACCGGATCGGCGGCAGCCTCCAGGTGCTCTTGATGGGGGAACGCCTGGACGCAGCTGCAGGAAAAGCCGCCGAATTCGGCGCAGACACCCTGATCTTGGTCGATGATCCAAGACTGGCAACCTATCTGCCGGATACATGGACTGCCATCGCCGCAGATATCATCCAAACGAACCATCCTGCTTACATTTTGATCGGTTCGACCACGGCCGGACGGGATCTCGCCGCCTGTCTCGCCGCTTGTCTCGATGCCCCGCTGGCGATGGACTGTGTCGCCGGTCGGTGGGAAGGGGACGATCTCGTCCTCACCCGCCCCATGTACGGCGGTAAACTCCTCGCGGACATCGTCCTGGAAGGTGCGCCCCGGATCATCGTCAACCGCGCCAATTTTTTCCCGGCCGCTGCCCGAAAAAACGACGTCAACCTCATCCGCTATGAGGGGCCGGTTCCGTCATCGAAATTGTCGATCGACGATGTCCAGCGGGAAGCCTCCGCTAGACCGGAATTGACCGAGGCGGATATCGTCGTTTCCGGAGGAAGGGGCATGGGAGGGCCGGACTTCAGCGTTCTGGAAAAACTGGCCGATGTGCTTGGGGCCGCAGTAGGCGCCTCCAGATCAGCAGTCGACGAGGGGTGGCGGCCCGTATCGGATCAGGTAGGTCAGACCGGTAAAGTCGTATCTCCCAATCTCTATATCGCCTGCGGCATTTCGGGCGCCATCCAGCACTTCGCCGGCATGCAGACCTCCAAGGTCATCGTCGCTGTCAACAAAGATCCGGAAGCCCCCATTTTCGCTAAGGCCGATTACGGCGTTGTCGGCGACCTTTTCGAAATCATTCCGGCCATGACGGAAGAGATCGCACGGTTGAAGGCAGGGCAATGATGAACCCGGAACGTGAAACCATTCCATTCGATGTTCTCTTTGTCGGCGCAGGCCCGGCAAGCCTTGCCGGGGCCATTCGACTCAAACAGCTGGCCGATGCCAACGGTCGCGAGCTGGAAATCGCAGTCATCGAAAAAGGCTCCGAAGTCGGCGCCCATGCCGTCAGCGGGGCCATTCTCGATCCATGCGCCCTCAAACACCTGCTTCCGGATTTTCTGGACCGCGGATTTCCGTTCGAAGCGGTGGTTCGCGGGGATGCGCTCTACTACCTGACATCCGACAAGGCCCTGCGCGCACCTATGCTTCCCCGCTACCTGCACAATGGGGGCAATTATGTCATCAGCCTTTCCCGATTCACGCGCTGGCTGGGGACACTTGCCGAAGAAGCCGGCATCAATGTGTTTTGCGGATTTGCCGGAAAGGAAGTCCTCTACGACGAAACAGGCAAGCGGGTCATCGGCGTTCGTACGGGAGACAAGGGGCTCGACAAGGAAGGCCGCCCCAAGACGAATTTCGAACAGGGTGCGGACCTGACGGCAGAAGTGACGATTTTTGGAGAAGGCGCCAGAGGAAGCCTCTTCAAGGATCTGGCCGTCCGCATGGGGCTTGAAACCAACCGGATGCCCCAGGTGTATGAAACCGGCATCAAGGAAGTCATCGAGCTTCCGGAACCGGGAGTCTTTTCCGCCGACGGACCGAACGTGATGCATTTTTTGGGGGATCCCCTCGGCCCCTTCCGAGCCGGCGGGGGGTTCCTCTACGAGATGGGGGAAAAGCGCATCGGCATCGGCTACCTGACAGCCCTGGGCTATACCGAACCCTGGATGGATCCCTATGAAATGCTGCTGCGGTTCAAATGCCATCCCTTCATCCGGGAGCGTATTTCATCGGGCAAGGTCATCGAACAAGGCGCCCGAACGGTGTCGGTCGGCGGTTTCTACACCATCCCGAAGCTTGCCATGAATGGAGCTCTCGTCATCGGCGCCAGTGCGGGCATTCACGACGTACTTGGCCTGAAAGGCATCCATGCGGCCATGTATTCCGGAATGTGGGCCGCAGAGGCAGCCTTCGAGGCGCTGCAATCCGGCGACACATCCGAATCCGGCCTTTCCGCCTACCCGAAGGCCTTCGAAAGCAGCCGACTTCGCTCGGAGATTTTCGAAGGAAGAAATACGACCGCTGCCCTCGCCAAACGAAACCCCGTTCGTTATCTCTTTCTGGGCGCCCAGTATGTCAGCGCCGGAAAAGGCCTCCGGGATCCCATGTGGCTTCATGCCGACGCGACAACGCTTGAACCGGTGAACCGCCGACCGAAGCCTTCCGAAAGGCCCCCGACATCTCCAGACGGCGTTTATATGGTGGACAAGCTCACCGGGGTATATCTATCCAAAACCCACCACCGGGAGGATCAGCCCTGTCATCTGATCGTTCATGACCGGAAATTGTGCGAAACCACTTGCGCCGAGCGTTACGGAAACCCCTGCACCCGTTTCTGCCCCGCCCAGGTCTATGAAATGCACGAGCATCCGGAAACCGGCCGAAAGGAACTCCGGCTCAATCCATCGAACTGCCTGCATTGCAAGACCTGCGACATTAAAGATCCCTTCGGAAACATCACCTGGACCTGCCCGGAAGGAGGCGAAGGACCTGAATACAGGCTGGTTTGACAGGGGACAGGCCTCTGAAGGCTACGGTTTGTCATGGAGACCATAGGGGCGTACAGCCGTACGCCCCTACAAATGGTTCCGGTCCTTTTTCACGATAAATGCGCATAGCGACGGGTGATCGCCGCCCCCGGAGATGAAAATGCTGTGGCGGAATCGGGCGGATGGGGCATGGTTGGCGCCACCCCGAAAGATAGGCCGGTCGTGGCTGGTTCAGGTGCGCCGGATCTGTTTGGCGAAGCCGAAAACGAACTCATGTGCCCGGCCTCGTAAGGCTGGACAATGGCCACACCCGCTCCGGGAAGGCCATCGGTCTTCGGCA
>Ga0101944_10007934_pt1 | contig 10366 bp, 8 predicted proteins | sample DewCreD2012metaG_FD_75245 | JGI IMG/M metagenome (GOLD analysis project Ga0101944, IMG submission 75245) | Hot spring sediment bacterial and archeal communities from British Columbia, Canada, to study Microbial Dark Matter (Phase II) - Dewar... ...
CGTGCCCATCTACCAGGCCCTGGAGAAGGTGAACGGCAAGCCCGAGGAGCTGAGCTGGGAGCTGTTCCGCGACACCCTGATCGAGCAGGCCGAGCAGGGGGTGGACTACTTCACCATCCACGCCGGGGTGCTGCTGCGCTACATCCCGCTCACCGCCGATCGCGTCACCGGGATCGTCTCCCGCGGCGGCTCGATCCTGGCCAAGTGGTGCCTGGCCCATCACCGGGAGAACTTCCTCTATACGCACTTCGAAGAGATCTGCGAGATCATGAAGGCGTACGACGTCAGCTTCTCCCTTGGCGACGGGCTGCGCCCGGGCTGCCAGGCGGATGCCAACGACGAGGCGCAGATGGCCGAACTGCGCACGCTCGGCGAGCTGACGCAGATCGCCTGGAAGCACGACGTGCAGGTGATGATCGAAGGGCCCGGCCACGTGCCGATGCAGTTGATCCGCGAGAACATGGAGCTGCAGTTGAAGCACTGCCACGAGGCGCCGTTCTACACGCTGGGCCCGCTGACGACCGACATCGCGCCGGGCTACGACCACATCACGAGCGCGATCGGCGCGGCGCTGATCGGCTGGTACGGCACCGCGATGCTCTGCTACGTGACACCGAAGGAGCACCTCGGGCTGCCGAACAAGAAGGACGTCAAGGACGGCATCATCGCGTACAAGATCGCGGCGCACGCGGCCGACCTCGCCAAGGGCCATCCCGGGGCGCAGTTGCGCGACAACGCGCTGTCCAAGGCGCGCTTCGAGTTCCGCTGGGAAGACCAGTTCAACCTCGGCCTGGATCCCGACACCGCGCGCGACTTCCACGACGAGACGCTGCCGAAGGAGGCGATGAAGACGGCGCACTTCTGCTCGATGTGCGGACCGCACTTCTGCAGCATGAAGATCACGCAGGACGTTCGCGATTACGCCGAGCGGCAGGGTCTGAGCGCGGACGAGGCGCTGCAAAAGGGCTTGCAGGAGAAGGCGGTCGAGTTCGTTCGCGGCGGCGGCGAGGTCTACCGGCGGGCATAACGGAAACGTCCATGGACCTCAACCTGTCGCTCGCGGAAGCCCGCGTGCTCGGCGTGCTCGTCGAAAAGGAGCGCACCGTCCCCGACATCTATCCGCTGTCGCTGAACGCGCTGGTCGCGGGCTGCAACCAGAAGAACAACCGCGATCCGGTGCTCAACCTCTCCGAAGCCGAAGTGCAGGCCGCCGTCGACGAGTTGAAGCGAAGGTCGCTCGCGATCGAGTCGAGCGGCGCGCGCGTGGCCCGCTATTCGCACAACCTCGGCCGCGTGCTGAAAGTGCCTTCGCAGGCCGAGGCGCTGCTGGCGGTGCTGATGCTGCGCGGCCCGCAGACGGCGGGCGAGCTGCGGATCGGCGCCGAGCGGCTGCACCGCTTCGCCGACATCTCTTCCGTCGAGGCGTTCCTCGAGGAGCTTGCGACACGGCCCGACGCGCAGGGCGGCGCGCTCGTCGTCAAGCTGCCGCGGCGCCCCGGCGAACGCGAAAGCCGCTGGGCGCATCTGCTCAGCGGGCCGGTCGACGCTTCCGCAGAAAGTGAACCGCCGGCGGTGGCGGCGACGGGCGAACTCGCCGCCCTGCGTCTTGAAGTCGAACGACTGCGCGCCGAAGTCGCCGAACTGCGCGCTGCGGTCGCTGCGCTGCGGCCGCCGAATTGAACCCGCACGCCGCGGTCGGCGGCGCGTCGGCGTTCGACGCGAGCCGCACGAGCGCTTTCAGTCGCGGTTCCTGATCCGCACGAGCTTGAGCACGAGCACCGCGATCGGCGCGAGGTGGAACAGCAGATCGAAGATGTCGATCGGCCGGCGCAGCGTGCCGGCCGCGAGCATCCGGAGCTTCTCGACCAGATGCGGCTCGGGGACGAACGGCGCAGCCGCGAGCCAGATCGCGACGGCGACGATGAGCCACAACGGAATTCGGTCCAGCCAGGCCATGCGCGGATTGTCGCATCGCGGCCGGCGTCCACCGCGCTTCGCCGCTTTGGCCGAATGTCGCGATCAGAACAGTTCGAACGCGGCGCTGGCGCCGACGCTTTCGATCTCCACCGCGTTGCGTCCTTTGGCCTTCGCGCGGTAGCACGCCGCATCCGCGCGCCGCACCAGCGCCTGACTGTCCTCGTCGCCGAGCGCGAAGCTCGCGATACCGAAGCTGGCGCCGACCGTGAATTCGTGTCCGTTGCGCTCGACGCGCAGCGCGGCGATCTCGGCGCGGATGCCGTGCGCGACGGCTTGCGCGCGCACCTCGGGACAGCCGGGCAGCACGAGCGCAAACTCGTCGCCGCCGAGGCGCAGCGCGTAGTCCGACTCGCGCACGTTCGCCCGCAGCACTTCGGCGACGCGCCTGAGCATCTCGTCGCCTGCGTCGTGGCCGCCCTCGTCGTTGACACGCTTGAAGTGATCCAGATCGATCAGGACCAGGGCGCTGTTGATGCCGTGGAAGGCGAATGCCTCGTAGCGCGCGGCCAGCGTCTCCTCGAACGCGCGCCGATTCAGCAGCCCGGTCAGGCTGTCGTGCCGCGCCTGCCAGGCCAGATGCTGTGTGCGCGCGCGGCGTTGCGACGCATCGCGCAGCACGAGCACGCCGCCCTGCAGCGCGCCCGTTGCCGCCTGCGGCCCCGTTCGCACCCAGTGGACGTCGACCGGTGTGCGCGAGCCGCTTGCGCCCTCGCACCACCACTCTTCGCTCGTCATGCGCGGCTCGCGGCGATGCGACGCCAGGTCGACGCGCGCACCGCCCTCGTCCGCGAACAGGCGTACGACGTGGTCGAGGTCGAGTCCGACGGCGGCCTGCCGTTTCCAGCCGGTCAGCCGCTCGGCCGCCGCGTTGAAGTGCGCGATGCGGCCCGCTTCGTCGACGACGATGATGCCGTCGGTCATCGCTTCGACGACGCCGTCGCTGCGCGCTCGTTCGCGATCGGCCTGTTCCAGCGCGTGGCGCTCGGCGGTCACGTCGGCCAGCGCACCGACGAAGCCGCCCGCTTCGGCGTGCTCCGGCAGCGGCGCCGCCTGCACCTGCACCCACACGGTGGATCCGTCGACGACCAGACGCCAGCGCCCTTCGAGCGGGCGGTTGCCCCGCAACGCCGCCGCCCACTCCTGCGCGACGCGGCGCCGGTCTTCCGGATGCACCGCCTGCAGCCAACCGTCGCCGGCGAGCGTCTCGAAACGGTGCCCGAACAACTGCTCGAGGCGCCGGTTCACGTAGGTCCACTCGCCGCCTTCGTCGGCGACGAAGATCGCCAGCGGCGAGCTTTCGTTCAGCGATCGGTGGAACGCCTCGCGCGCGGCCATCGTCTCGCGCAACCGCGTCTGCGCATCCTGCAGCCGGTTGAACGCTTCCGCCACGGCGCGGACCTCGCGCGCACCGCCGACGGTGACCTTGCCGCTGCGCGCCCCCTGTTCGAGTTCGCCGACTTCGTGCGCGAGCCGCGCGAGCGGGCGCAGGCTGGCGTCGGCGACGAGCCAGACGAGCAAACCGAGGGCGACAATCGAACCCAGCCCGGCGACCAGGGCACCGGCCTGCGCGCGCCGAACCGGCGCCAGTGCTTCGTCGGCCGGCAGGTGCGCGCCGACGATCCATGGCGCCTGTACGAGCGGCTTGAACGCGTAAACGCCCGCCGCATCGGCAGGCCTGTCCACGTAGAGCCAACCGGTGTAACCGGCCAGCGCCCGCGCACTCGCGGGATCCTCGGCGGCCGGCGGCACCGGCGCAAGCAGCCGGTCGGGGCGCGGGTGCATCAGGATCGAACCGGATCGCGTCAGCGCGAGAAATCGCCCGCCTGCGCCAACCGGCGCGTTGCGAACCTGGTCGAATATCCCGCCTTCGGTCAGGTACATCACACCGATCAACATGCCGCCGAACCCGCCACCGGAACCGGTGAGCGGTACTGCGAACGTCACGACGGGGGCGTTGACGAGCTTGCCCTTGACCGGCTCCGAAACGACGAGCCGGCCGCTTTCGCGCGCGCGTCGGAAGTACTCGCGGTCGGCCAGGTTCAATCCCCGCCACCCGGCGGCTCGGGGTCGCGCGGCGAGCGCGTTGCCCTGCGCGTCGACCAGAACGACGCGCTCGAACAGCGCGAGCAGCGAGCTGCGCTCTGCAAAGAAGGCCTCGGCCGTTTCGGCGTCGATCGTCTGCCCCCGGTTGACCGTGAGGTCGAAAGCGGCTGCCTCCAATGCCCGCTTGCGTACGAGGATGCGGTTGTCGATATCGTCGGCGGCGCGGATCACGGCGGTGTCGACCTGACTGCCGACCTGAGCGAGCAGGTACTCCTCGACCTCGTACAGGTAGACCACGCCTGCACCGAGTCCGATCGCCGCCGTGCCGGCCACCATCAGGGCCGCCTGCCGCACGGCCAGGCGATCCGTGACGTGCCGCCACCAATCGGCGAGCCGCGCGCGCCACGGCCCGGGACGCGCGTGCGCTTCCCCGGGGCGGCGGGCGGCCGCGGCCGTTGGCGAACCGTTGTTCATGGTGGGCAAGGGTAGCGACCGGGCCGCGCGCGCCGGTCCGCGAAAACGGGGAGCAACGCCCGCCAATTCCATGGCGGCAGCGGCCGCAGCGGGGTCGCGACGCGGCCGGCGGCGCAAAGGCGTGATGGCGCCGTCGCCGGGCGGCGCTATCTTGCGCGGCGCGCGAAGGCCCAATACCGTCGCGCGATCGCCATCGCGGGAGAAGACGATGAAACTGCATCACGCTGCTTGGCCGCTCGCCGTCGCGGCGGCTTTCGTCGCGACCGGATGTTCGACCGTTCGCGGCTGGTGGGACTCGATGACCGGGTCGGGCGGCCCGGCGGCGATCGCCGAACTCAAGCCCACGCAAGGCAACGCGACGAGCGGGCACGCGCGCTTCGAGCAGCGCGGAAACAGGGTGCTCGTGACCGCCGAGGTCCGCGGGCTCAAGCCGAACGCCGAACACGGCTTTCACGTCCACGAAAAGGGCGATTGTTCCGCGCCCGATGCGATGAGCGCGGGCGGGCACTTCAACCCCGGCGGCAAGCCGCACGGATACCACGGTCAGGCCGACCGCCACGCGGGCGACATGCCGAATCTGAAGGCCGATGCCAATGGCACGGCCACGCTGCGCTTCGAGACCGATCTGCTCACGGTCGCCGCGGGGCCCGCGAGCGTGGTCGGCCGCGGCCTGATCGTTCATCGCGACGCCGACGACTACAAGACTCAGCCGACGGGCAACTCGGGGCCGCGGCTCGCCTGTGCGGTGATCGTCGCGGCGAAGTAGCGGGATCGGCCGCCGAAGGTCCCGGCTTGCGCTCGATCCGCAGCCATTCCCGACGGAAATCGCTTGCGCGTTGCCGTCGCAGCGCCGGCATCGCCGAGGTGTCGGTCGACGGTTGACGAACCAGCCACCGCGGGTTCGTCCTCTCGCCCGCCTGTGGGACAGGGCCGGTGGAGAAGGTAACCGGGCGTTCACCATGTCGAGCACTTGCCGAACGCTCGGTAACCAGATGTGAGCTCGCGCAGCGGTCGCGTAGCCCGCACCTACAATCGCGCTTTCGCAACGAAGCGCGATCGATGAATCCCGGATCCCTGCGCCGGCCGCGCGTGCTCGCGGCCGTGCTGATCGTCATTGCCGGCGCTGCAGGCGCTGCCTACTGGTACCTGCGAGGCGAGGCTGCTGCGCCGACATACCGCCTCGCGAAGGTCGAGCGCGGCCCGCTGACCGCCACCGTATCGGCGAGCGGCACGCTGACTCCGGTCACGTCGGTATCGGTCGGCACGCAGGTCAGCGGCCAGATCAAGGAGCTGTTCGTCGATTTCAACTCTCCGGTCAAGAAGGGCCAGCTCATCGCGCGAATCGATCCGGAGACCTTCGAGTACCGCGTGCGGCAGGCGCAGGCCGATGCCGACGCCGCGCGCTCGGCCGTGTACCGCGCGCAGGTCAATCTGGCCAACGCGCAGCGCGAGCTGACTCGCGCGAAGGAGCTCGTCGGGCGCAACTTCGTCTCGCCGGCCGAACTCGATGCGCGGCAGGCGGCATACGATCTGGCCGCCGCGGAGCTCAAGACCGCGCAGGCCACGCTCGCGCAGCGCGAAGCGCAGCTCGCGTCGGCCAAGGTCGATCTGGCGCGCACGGAGATCCGCGCGCCGGTCGACGGCGTCGTGATCAAGCGCAGCGTCGATGTCGGGCAGACCGTCGCTGCGAGCCTGCAGGCGCCCGAGCTGTTCGTGATCGCCAAGGATCTGCGCGACATGCAGGTCGAGACGTCGATCGACGAGGCCGACATCGGACGAATTCGCGTCGGCCAGCGCGCGACCTTCACTGTCGATGCGTTTCCGGGCCGCACGTTCACCGGCGAGGTCAAGCAGGTACGCAAGGCGGCGCAGACAGTGCAGAACGTCGTCACCTACACGGTGCTGGTGACCGCGAACAACGAGTCGGGCCAGTTGATGCCGGGAATGACCGCGAACGTGCGGATCGTCACCGACACGCGCGAGTCGGTGCTCAAGGTTCCCAACGCCGCGCTGCGCTATCGGCCACCCGGCGAAAGTCCGGCGCCGACCGCGGATGCGGGCCGGGCCGCGGGCAATGGTGGCGCGCCGGCCGGTGCGGGTGCGCAGTTGCGCGAGCGGCTCGTCAGCGAGTTGAAGCTCGACGCCCAGCAGCAATCGCGGCTCGATCCGATCCTGGCCGACATGCGCACGAAGTTCATGCAACTGCGCGACCTGCCGGAAGAGGCGCGCGCGAAAGCGGCGAGCGCAATCCGCGCGGAGGCGCGCGCGAGGATCGAGGACATCCTGACGCCCGAGCAGAAGGCGCGCTACGCGGAGATCGCCGCCGAGTTCGGCGGGCGATCGTCGGGCCCGAGCGCGCGCGGGCGCATCTGGGTGCTCGCCGACGGCAAACCCAAGCCGATCGACGTCCGCGTCGGACTGACCGACGGCACTGCGACCGAAATCAGCGGGCCGGGCGTGGTCGAAGGCATGGAAGTGATCGTCGGCCAGCAGGGCGGCGCGAGCGCCCCGTCCGCACCGAAGGGCGCGCCGCCGCGGATGTTCTTCTGAGGCGGATCGCGGATTGGGCTCGACCGATTCCCGGCGTCAGGCTCTTCGAGAGAAAGCGCGATGCTGATCCGCGTCGAAGATCTGCACAAGGACTACGCGCTCGGCGACACCGTCGTGCACGCGCTCGACGGCATTTCGCTCGCGATCGATGCCGGCGAGTTCGTCGCCGTGATGGGGCCGTCGGGGTCGGGCAAGTCGACCTTCATGAACATGCTGGGCTGTCTGGACCGGCCGACCTCGGGCGCGTACTGGCTCGCCGGCGAAGACGTCGCGCACATGGACGCCGATCAGCTCGCGGCGATCCGCAACCGTCGCATCGGCTTCGTGTTCCAGCAGTTCAACCTGCTGCCGCGCACGAGCGCGGTGGAAAACGTCGAACTGCCGCTGATCTATGCCGGCGTACCGCCGAAGGAACGGCGCCGCCGCGCCCTCGAGCGGCTCGCGCAGGTCGGGCTGGCCGCCCGTGCCGATCATCAGCCGTCGCAGCTTTCGGGCGGGCAGCAGCAGCGTGTGGCGATCGCGCGCGCGCTGGTCAACGATCCGTCGCTGATCCTCGCCGACGAGCCGACCGGCGCGCTCGATTCGCGCACCGGCATCGAGATCATGGCACTGCTGCAGCAGTTGAACGCCGCGGGCATGACGATCGTCGTCGTCACGCACGAGCGCGAGATCGCCGCGTATGCGCGCCGGCTGATCGCGTTCCGTGACGGCCGCGTCGTCAGCGACCGGCGCCAGGCTGCGCGCGACGCCGCGGCCGACCTCGCCGCGCTCGATACGCAGTCCCACGAGGCGGAGCCCGCGCGATGAGCCTCGCCGCCGTGCTGCGAATCGCGCTCAAGGCGCTGCGCGTGAACAAGCTGCGCACGTCGCTGACCATGCTCGGCATGATCATCGGCGTGGCCGCGGTGATCACGATGCTCGCCGTCGGCCGGGGCGCGCAGGAGCGCGTTCGCGAGCAACTGAAGAACCTCGGCTCGAACCTGATGCTCGTGCTGCCGGGATCGACCACCGCGAGCGGGGTACGGCTCGGAACGGGCACGCAGCAGACGCTGACCGAGGAGGACGCGGCCGCGATAGCGCTCGAGGTCGAAGGCGTCGTCGTCGCCGCGCCTGCGCTGCGCGGCACGGGCCAGGTCGTCGCGGGCAACGCCAACTGGTCGACCCAGTTCTTCGGAACGACCAACGACTATCTGATCGCGCGCGACTGGCCGCTCGCGGCGGGCCGCGCGTTCGAGCCGGCTGAGATCGCGGGGTCCGCGAAGGTCGCGCTGATCGGGCAGACGACCGCGCGCATGCTGTTCGGCGACGCCGATCCGATCGACCAGGTGATCCGCGTGCGCAAGGTGCCGCTGACGATCATCGGCGTGCTGGAGCGCAAGGGTCAGAACGCGCTCGGGCAGGACCAGGACGACATCCTGCTGATGCCGATCTCGACCGCGCGCAACCGCGTGCTCGGCCAGGCGCAGGGGCGGCTGAAGCGCGTCGGCTCGATCTCGGTGAAGGTCGCCGACGGCGTCGACATGAAGCTCGTCGAGGAGCGTATCCGCGATCTGCTGCGCCAGCGCCAGCGCGTGCAGCCCGGCGCCGAGGACCCGTTCACGATCCGCAACCTCACCGAGATCCTGCAGGCGCAGGAGGCCGCGAGCCGGGTGCTGACGCTGCTGCTCGGCGCAGTCGCGTCGGTCAGCCTGCTCGTCGGCGGCATCGGCATCATGAACATCATGCTGGTCAGCGTGACCGAGCGCACGCGCGAGATCGGACTGCGCATGGCGGTCGGTGCGCGCGCACGCGACATCCTGGAGCAGTTCCTCGTCGAGGCGGTGACACTGTCGATGATCGGCGGGCTCGTCGGCATCGCGCTCGGCGTGGTCGGCTCGTACGTCGTCGGCGCGCTGGCCAACTGGACGATCGCGATCACGCCGCAGTCGATCGCGCTCGCCGCGGGGTTCTCGGCCCTCGTCGGCGTGTTCTTCGGCTTCTATCCGGCGCGCAAGGCCTCGCGGCTGCTGCCGATCGAGGCGCTGCGTTACGAGTAGCGCAGCGCCCATCCCATTCGCGCGGGAGCACCGCGCGAAACGAACTCGCGCCGTCCCGGTCGAAACGCCAGTTTCCGCGCTCGGCTCGTGCCTCGCCGCGCCGTCCGCGTACGTCCGATGACATTGAGAAGAAGAAAAGGGCCGCTGATCGTCGCCGCGCTCGTGTGCGCGTCGGCGATCGCGGTCGTCGCGGTTCGCCGGACCGCCGCGGGCAACGCGCCCGCGGCGACTCCACAGTCGGTGCCGACGCCCGTGGTGGTCGCGCGCGCCCGCGTCGGCGCAATCGACAACTCGATCGACCTGCCCGCGCGTGTCGAGGCGCGCTCGTCGGTCGTCGTCAAGTCGCGAATCGACGGCCAGATCGTCGCGATCGCGGTGCGCGAAGGCGGGCGGGTCCGCGCCGGCGACGTGCTGTTCAGGCTCGATCCGTCGGCGCTCGCCGCGCAACAGCGGCTTGCCGCAGCGAACCTCGCCCGCGATCGCGCGCAGCTCGCGAAGAGCGAGAGCGATCTGCGCCAGCTCGAGGAGCTCGCGCGCCGGGGTTTCGAGTCGGAGGCAGCGTTGACCGCGGCGCGCGCCGGCACCGATGTCGCGCGCGAGAGCGTGCGCGCCGACGAAGCGGCGCTCGACGCCGCGCGCGTCGCGCTCGGCTACACGCAGGTGCGCGCGCCGTTCGACGGCGTGGCCGGCGCGCTCGCGGTGTCGGTCGGCCAGGCGGTGCGCGCGAACGACACGGCGCTGCTGACGATCGTGCGCGATTCGCCGCTGTACGTGACCGCGGCGCTTCCCGAGTCGCGGCTCGCCGATGTGCGCGCTGCGCTCGCAGCCGGGCCGGTCGCGGTCGATGTTGCCGTCCCGAACGGCGCGAACGATCCGACGCGCGTCGCGCGCGGCACGATCGCCTTCATCGACAACGCGGTCGATCCGACGAGCGGAACGATCGCGGTGAAGAGCGAAGTCGCCAACCGCGACGGCGCGCTCGTTCCGGGCCAGTTCGTCAGCGTGCGGCTGCACCTGCGGCCGCGCGAGCGCGCGGTGTCGGTGCCCGCGGCGGCGGTGCAGCGCGGCCCGGACGGCTGGTACGTATGGCGGATCGACGGCGCGACCGCGCGGATGCAGCCGGTCGAACCGGGCGCCCTGATCGGCGGGCGGCGCGTGATCGACGCCGGGCTGGCCGGCGGCGAAACGGTCGTCGTCGAAGGGCAGTTCCGCCTCGTCGCCGGCGCGCACGTGCGCGTTCAAGCCTCGTCCTGACATGTCGATCTCCGAGCCGAGCATCCGCCGTC
>Ga0101944_10007935_pt1 | contig 10366 bp, 6 predicted proteins | sample DewCreD2012metaG_FD_75245 | JGI IMG/M metagenome (GOLD analysis project Ga0101944, IMG submission 75245) | Hot spring sediment bacterial and archeal communities from British Columbia, Canada, to study Microbial Dark Matter (Phase II) - Dewar... ...
GTCGGCTGACTTGTTATGTATGCTTTTTTTATAAATTTGCGATTGTTGAACCACCGCCGTTCCTCGCAATGACGGTTGCTATGGCGCCATTAAAGAAACGCGTCAGTGCGAGCTCGTAACATTATTTATTAACCATGATACGGGAGTGTGAAGGTGATCATTAGTAAGGTCTGGTTTTGCCATACCGATTCGCTGCTAAATAAATGCTTTAGAGAGTCCGGGCAGGTAATAGTTTGGGCGACGCAAAGTGAAAATGAGGAACAGACATAATGCATAATATAACTTTGATACCAGGTGACGGAATAGGTAAAGAAGTTACCTCTGCCGCATGCAAAGTAATTGAGGCGTCCGGTGTAAGTGTTAACTGGGATATCCAAGAAGCAGGAGCATCTATGATTGAACGGCACGGCACGCCTCTGCCGCCCCCGGTTATTCAATCAATAAAAAAAAACAGAATTGCACTTAAAGGTCCCATAACAACACCGATCGGTTCAGGGTTTAGCAGTGTTAATGTTGCGCTGAGGAAAGCATTTGATTTATACGCAAATGTAAGACCATGCCGGACATTGCCAGGCGTCAGTTCCCGTTACGAAAAAATTGATCTGGTGATCATCAGGGAAAATATTGAAGACCTTTACGCAGGCGTTGAACACATGGTTGGAGATGATGCAGCAGAAAGCATTAAAATCATTACCCGAAAAGGTTCTGAAAGAATAGTAAAATTTGCATTTGATTATGCAGTGAAGGAGTCGCGATCTAAAGTTACCGTTGTGCACAAGGCAAACATTATGAAATATACCGACGGTCTTTTTCTAGAGGTGGCGCGCAATGTTGCTGAACGCTATCCCTCGATTCAAGTCGAAGAAATGATAGTAGATGCGATGTGCATGAAGCTGGTGCAGGTTCCAGAACGTTATGATGTCCTCGTAATGCCTAATCTGTATGGTGATATACTATCAGATTTATGTGCGGGTCTGGTTGGAGGATTAGGTGTCGCGCCCGGCGCAAACATTGGTGATGAAATTGCTATTTTTGAGCCTGTCCACGGAAGTTCACCAAAAAATGCGGGAAAAAACATGGCCAATCCGACAGCAACCATTTTATCTGGTGTTCTGATGTTAAAGCATCTTGGAGAAATAGCATCTGCGCTCAAGATAGAAAAAGCGGTAATGAATGTTTTAAAAAAAGGCCGCCATCTCACCTATGATCTGGGTGGGTCGGCGACCACTGATGCATTCACAGATGCAATTATTTCGGAATTAACAGAACTAACCTCATTGTCATGATTCGTAATATTTATCATTGGGCATACATCAATACGAGCCCCATACGCTATTGATACGCTGCACTGCCATGAAAGCCATTTTAGCATTAGAAGACGGGAGTGTTTTTACGGGCACATCCGTTGGCGCAACCGGCGAGCGGTATGGGGAGGTGGTATTTAATACCAGCATGACCGGATACCAGGAAATCCTAACCGATCCATCGTATAAAGGGCAGATTGTAGTCATGACGTATCCGCTGATTGGCAATTACGGTGTCAACGATGCAGATGTGGAGTCGGCACAGCCGCAGGTAGAGGGATTTGTGGTGCGGGAAGTAAGCCGCATAAGCAGCAATTGGCGATCGCAGCAGACGCTTGCGCAGTATCTCAAAGAACATAATGTGGTCGGCATTGAAGGCGTTGATACCCGCAAGCTTACCAAACACATCCGCACAGTGGGTGCGATGAAGGCAGTGCTGTCCAGCGAGGATCTGGATGAGCGGCGGCTGGTTAAAAAAGCCAAGGACTCACCGGGGTTAGTCGGGATTGATCTGGTCAAAGAAGTCACCTGCCGGCAGCCGTATTCATGGAACACGCTGCGTGGGCAAACCGGCATCACCGCCTGCGATAACGCGTCGCCGGCAGGCCGGTTTTCTTATAAGGTGGTCGCCATAGACTGCGGTATAAAATATAACATTCTGCGGCTTTTGCAGACTGCGGGATGCGATGTAACCGTGGTGCCTGCCCATACCAGCGCGCAAGAGATTGCCGCCCTGAATCCCCACGGAGTTTTTTTGTCCAACGGGCCGGGCGACCCCGCCGGTGTGCCTTATGTGGTTGAAACGGTGCAAAAGCTTATGGGTTCGTATCCCATTTTTGGCATTTGTCTGGGGCACCAGATGCTGGGTCTTGCCTACGGCGGCAAAACCTATAAATTGAAGTTTGGCCATCGCGGCGGGAACCAGCCGGTCAAGCACCTTGCAACAGGCAAAGTTGATATTACCTGTCAGAATCATGGTTTTTGTGTTGACGTAACATCCCTTAACCAGGAGGACGTGGCACTGACGCATATCAATTTAAATGATCAAACCATAGAGGGGATGCGGCATAAAAAATATCCGGTATTTTCCATCCAGTATCATCCCGAATCATCCCCCGGTCCCCACGATGCCCGTTATCTGTTCAACGAATTTATAAAACTGATGCAATAGGTTCCCTGCGCGTAATAAACACATGCCACGCAGAACAGACATCCATAAAATTCTCATCATTGGTTCCGGCCCCATAGTCATCAGCCAGGCCTGCGAATTTGACTACTCCGGCACGCAGGCATGCAAAGCGCTGAAAGAAGAAGGGTTTGAAGTGGTTCTGGTTAACAGCAATCCGGCCACCATCATGACCGATCCGGAGATGGCTGATAAAACCTATATTGAACCCATTACCCCGGATAGTGTTGAGCTGATAATCAACCGCGAGCGCCCCGATGCGCTGCTGCCCACCATGGGAGGGCAGACAGCCCTCAACGTTGCATCACTGCTGGCGGAGAAAGGCGTGCTGGAGCGCTACGGCGTGCAGATGATTGGCGCGCACTATGAGGCAATCCGCAAGGCGGAAGACCGGGAACATTTCAAGAACGCGATGAAAAAGCTGGGTTTTGACCTGCCGCAGAGCGGACTTGCCCACACCATGGATGAAGCGCGCGCCATAGCCACGCGCTTAGGATTTCCGCTCATCATCCGTCCCAGCTACACGCTGGGCGGCACGGGCGGCGGGATAGCCTACAACACACAGGATTTTGTAGAGATCGCAGCCCAGGGCCTGCAGTGCAGCATGATCAACGAGATTCTTATTGAAGAATCGGTAATCGGCTGGAAAGAGTATGAGCTTGAGGTGATGCGTGACCTGAAAGACAATGTGGTCATTATCTGCTCGATTGAAAATCTTGATCCTATGGGCATCCACACCGGCGACAGCATCACCGTTGCGCCTGCGCAGACGCTGACCGACAAGGAATACCAGCAGATGCGGGATGCCGCCATTGCGATTATCCGGGAAATCGGGGTTGAAACCGGCGGATCAAACATCCAGTTTGCAGTGAACCCGGAAAACGGGCGCATGGTGGTCATAGAAATGAATCCCCGGGTTTCGCGAAGTTCCGCCCTTGCCTCAAAGGCCACGGGGTTCCCCATTGCAAAAATGGCGGCAAAACTTGCAGTCGGCTACACCCTTGACGAGATACCTAATGATATTACCAAAGAGACGCCGGCTTCCTTTGAGCCCACCATTGATTATTGTGTGGTTAAAATACCGCGTTTCACCTTTGAAAAATTCCCTGAAACCGACCCGACGCTGGGCATTTCCATGAAATCAGTGGGTGAAACCATGGCGATTGGCAGAACCTTCAAGGAAGCGCTGCAAAAGGGGCTGCGCTCCCTTGAAATTGGGCGCTGGGGGCTTGGCGCAGACGGTAAAGACCCGGTTGTTGCCGATCAGCAGGCATGGAGGGCGCTGGTGAGAAAAAAACTAGCGACCCAGAATGCGGAGCGCATCTTTTATGTGCGCCATGCTTTTCAATTGGGAATGTCCCTGGCCGAGATTCGCGATCTGAGCAAAATTGATCCGTGGTTTTTAGATAACATAAAACAGATTGTTGACACTGAACAGCAGATACAAACAGCGGTTAGGACATGGTGCACCGCACCGGCTCATACCCAGAACCCGATTGCAGGGGACGCCACATTTCTCTGGAAGATTAAACAATATGGATTTTCTGACCGGCAGCTTGCCTGGCTATCAGGCCTTGAGGAAGATTGCGTTCGCCGGATGCGGGAACAGGCGGGCATCAAACCGGTATTCAAGCTGGTTGACACCTGTGCGGCAGAGTTTGAAGCCTATACGCCCTATTATTATTCAACCTATGAGCGGGAAAACGAGGTCAAAAAAAGCACCTGCAAGAAAATTATGATACTGGGCGGCGGTCCGAACCGCATCGGCCAGGGAATTGAGTTTGATTACTGTTGTGTGCATGCGTCATTTGCTTTGCGGGATCTGGGGTATGAGACCATCATGGTCAACAGCAACCCGGAAACGGTAAGCACTGATTATGATACCTCAAGCAGGCTTTATTTTGAGCCCTTAACCCTGGAGGATGTCCTGAATATTGTCGCAGCAGAGCAGCCTGACGGGGTCATTGTGCAGTTTGGGGGACAGACGCCGCTTAATCTTGCGGTGCCGCTGGCGCGACACAATGTGCCGATTATTGGCACCTCGCCCGACAGCATTGACCGCGCGGAGGACCGCAAGCGCTTTACCGCCGTGCTGACAACACTGGGGCTTCGCCAGCCGCCCAATGCGACAGCGACCTCGGTAGCTGAAGCGGTACACAAGGCCCGCGAACTGGGGTTTCCGGTGCTGGTGCGGCCCTCGTATGTGCTGGGCGGCAGGGCAATGCGGATTGTTTATGATGAAGATACCCTGCGCCGGTTTGTGCATGAGGCCATAACGGTCAATCCCGAACACCCAGTTCTGGTGGACAAATTTCTTGAGGATGCCATAGAAGTTGACGTGGATGCGGTTGCAGACGGGGAGAGCTGTGTTATTGCCGGCATCATGGAGCACATTGAACAGGCCGGCATTCATTCAGGCGACAGCGCCTGTGTCATTCCGCCCTATTCACTGTCAGACCGCATACAGGAAATTATACGGCATAATACCTTTGCCCTGGCGCGCGAACTCAATGTCGTAGGCCTCATGAACATCCAATGTGCCATAAAAAACGACACCGTTTACATTCTGGAGGTTAATCCCCGGGCATCACGCACCGTGCCGTTTGTCAGCAAGGCAACCGGCACACCCTGGGCAAAAATCGCGGCCCAGGTCATGGTCGGGAAAAAACTTCAGGAGCTTGGCATAACCAGCGAGGTGAGGATAGGGCACTTTGCGGTCAAGGAAGCAGTGTTTCCGTTTAATCGGTTTCCGGGCGTGGATCCGATTTTAGGCCCGGAGATGAAATCAACGGGCGAAGTCATGGGCATCGACGAGGACTTTGGCAAAGCATTTCTCAAATCGCAGCTTGCTGCAGGCCAGCGGTTGCCGCGGGACGGAACGATCCTTATCAGTGTCAATGATCGGGATAAAGAATTAATAACAGAAAGTGCAAAACAGATGGAAGCATTGGGGTTCACTCTGGTGGGCACTGTTGGCACCGCCCGGTATCTCAAGGAGCAGGGAATCACCATCAGTGCCGTGTCAAAACTGGGGGAAGGACGGCCCAATATACTGGACCTGATAAAAAATGACGCCATTAATCTGGTAATCAATACACCGTCAGGCAAGGAGTCTGCACACGATCAGATAACCATTCGGCGCAGTGCAATACAGTATGGCATTCCCTATATTACGACTATTCCCGGGGCTGCGGCTGCCGTGCGCGGCATTGCATCCTTGAAAAAAGGCACCCTCACGGTTAAAACCATTCAGGAATACCATCAAAAAAGCAAACCATAACTTCAAAATTCTAAAACTAAATAATATCAAATCTCGCCGACTAAAAAGTTTAGAATTTAGAAATTCGGATTTAAGTTTTAACTGAAAACTGAGTATAGTAATTATTCAATTTATATTAACCCCATTGCCAAAAAGAGGCAGAGAAATGATGAAATATATGCCTTTGTCACGAAGTTTGCGTGAAGAGTGCGGCATTTTTGGCATTTATCATCATCCACATGCGGCTGAGATTACCTACCTGGGACTGTATGCCCTTCAGCACCGGGGCGAGGAGAGCGCCGGCATAGTTGTTTCTGATGGCACGCGAGTCATAGGCCATAAAGGTATGGGGCTTGCAAGCGAAGTGTTTAACCCTGAAATTCTCCGGCAGCTTTCAGGACACCATGCCGTGGGACACATCCGCTATTCCACCACCGGCGCATCAGAACTTAAAAATGCGCAGCCGTTTCTGGTGGAATATTCGCAGGGGCCGGTTGCCATTGCCCACAACGGTAACCTGGTTAATATCAGAGAATTAAGAGCTGCCCTTGAGCAGCGTGGTTCAATCTTCCAGTCAACCATGGACAGTGAGGTAATTGTCCACCTTCTGGCCTGTTCGCAAAAAAACGCAGTAGAGGATCGGCTCATAGATGCGCTCGCGCAAGTGAAGGGCGCATATTCCCTTATTTTCCTTTTTAAGGATAAGCTGATCGGAGTCAGAGACCCGCGCGGATTCAGACCGCTCTGTCTGGGAATCTTGAATGGCTCGTATGTGCTTGCCTCTGAAACCTGTGCACTGGACATTATACAGGCTCATTATCTCCGAGATATTGAACCAGGAGAAATTGTAATTATAGATGATTCTGGAATACGATCCATGTATCCCTTCCCTCCGGAAAAACATGCCTTTTGCATCTTTGAATTTATTTACTTTGCGCGACCGGACAGTTCCATTTTTGGCAAGGGGGTTTATAGTGCCCGCAAGGAACTCGGACGGCAGCTTGCCCATGAAAGTCCTATTGCGGCAGATATTGTTGTTCCCATGCCCGACTCTGGGAACTGTGCGGGGCTTGGGTTTGCAGAGGTATCAGGGATACCGTTTGAGATGGGCATCATCCGTAATCATTATGTGGGAAGAACGTTTATTCAGCCGGCGCAATCATCCCGTGACCTGCGGGTAAAGATAAAACTAAACCCTGTACGTGAAGCAATAGCAGGGAAAAGCATTGTGCTGGTAGAAGACTCCATTGTGCGCGGCACCACCAGCCGTATCAGGATCAAAAACTTTAAGGAGGCCGGCGCACGAGAAATTCACATGCGCGTCAGTTGCCCGCCCCACCGCTATCCCTGCCTGTACGGCATTGACTTCCCCACCCGCGAGGAGCTGGTGGCGTCCTCCCACACCGAAGAAGAAATACGGCAGTTCCTCGGCCTTGAAACCCTCGGCTACTTAAGCATCGAGGGAATGCTCAAAGCCATGCCCCTGCCTTCAGAAGAATTCTGCCTTGCCTGTTTTACTGGCAAATATCCAACCTGATATCATAGAATCCGGGATACAGAAGTAAGATGACAGAATATTAATGCTGACAAAAAAGCTGGTCCGTTAATCTATCCCGAACCATTCTGGCAAACAATCTAAAATGGCTCGGGACATATTTGTAGATGCTGGTTTAGCCGCAAAACTATTGCGCATAAATGCGCTCTTGCAGGAATTTAATATGTTTTAATAGTGTTACAGTACTGCTGTTGCCTTTTTCCACACCCACTGAATCGGTGAAATTCTCATAAAGCATGCAAGTGTCCAGTAGGCATTACCGAGCAGCAGACTTCCAGTAAAAATCTTCCCGTCTCTTTATTGCCTCGATTCCCAGCCAGTCACGCTGTGCCCGGTCATAAAAGCAAATAGTGAGCATGCAAACAATGAATGAAAGCAAGTTTATCACAACGCCCCTGTCAGAATACCGAATTGATAAATAACAGATGGATCAATGCCAAAGTTAAAAGTCCAAACAATGGCCGCCAGATAAACCGTGCACCTTTGTTAATGTTTTCTTCAATATCTTCTGCCTTGTAAACGTATTATGCGATTGAGTAATAACACCTGCACATGTGCTATGCTGCTTGATTTTGTCCACAATATGGGTATATAAACAAAAAAATACACGGCACGGTTAACACTATTAGAACCAATATTATAATTGATGTAAGCTGATTTTTGAAACAACCAAACTCAGCCGATTAAAAACTAAAAAAGCCATGGTTTAAGAAGGATTGAAATTATTAATTAGTATTAAAAGGCAGATACAAATATGGAAATTGAAAGGTCAGCTCAAACGGGATGATGAATCTTGAAAACAACAGTAAAACGCGATTGCGTATCCTAATGGTAGAAGCATATGCAAAAAATTCTCATCATAGATGACGATGTCCGGTTGGTAAAAAACGTTGAAACCTACTTAAAAGACTTTGGGTATCGGATTGACGCCGCCTTCAACGGGTCTGATGGATTACAGAAAGTAAAATCTTTCCAGCCGGATCTGGTTGTACTTGATCTGATGATGCCCGGACTTGACGGGATTGAAGTATGCCGGCAGATACGCCGGGATAACGCAGTCCCCATTATAATGCTTACTGCCCGCGGCGAGGAGTCTGACGTGGTCGCCGGACTTGAAATGGGCGCAGATGATTATCTGACGAAACCGTTTAGCTTGCGCGAGCTTGCAGCGCGCATTAAAGCTGCCTTGAGGAGGACCCGCGCAGAACCGGAGGCACCGGCGGCGGCAAAGAAGATGCTTGTATTTGGAGAGCTTGCCATAAACCCTGTCACCAGAGAAGTTACCAAGAAAAAAAAGAGCATTACGCTGACCAATACTGAATTCAAACTTCTTATGCTGTTTGCATCAAATCCCGGCGTGGTGTTCAGCCGCGACCGGCTGCTTGACGAAGTGCGCGACCGGGAACTTGAGCCGTTTGACCGTTCAATTGACGCGCATGTCAGCAATTTGCGTCATAAAATAGAAGATTCGCCAAAGAAGCCCCGCTACATCATAACGGTGTGGGGCGCCGGGTATAAGTTTCAAGGAACCTGAATATGATCGGCGTCCGACAAAGCGTTTATTGGAAATTGCTCCTGGCTTTTATCGCCTCAATTATTTTAACCGCGTCGGTCATGGTGCTGATGTATGTTATCTTTGCCCCTGACATTGAGGTGCATCCACATATTAAAAAAAGCCTTATCGACGAAACCCGCGCCATTACCGAAAAGATGGCGACTGCTTCTGCCGCTTCTTCTGCGTCGCTGAGCGATATTGCGCGCACCATACACGAAACTGAACATGCCAATATCCGCATCTTTGACCGCAGCGGCAGAGAACTTGGGGCCTGGATGGATGAGCGGCTCAGGGACACTCGACGAATCTCTCAGACCGTTATTGAAGAAACGCTGCGGAATGGAGAGTATCTGGAACTTATCTTTCCGCGCTGGATTCACGTGGTATCCATGCCGTTGCAATTCGGGGAACAACCGGAAACACTCGTACTGCAAATCTATTATCCACTCATTGAGAAAAGCATATTGCCGCAGGGGATTCCCACGATAATGGTTCTCGTTTTATTGGGCGCGCTGACGGCCGTGTTTTCGCGCATATTCACCAAACCAATAAGAGAATTAACCCATGTGGCACGGCAAATGGCTGCGGGAAAATTAGGATTACAGATAACCACGACACAAACACGGGATGAAATTGGCGAGCTGGGCACGGCGTTTAATGAAATGTCAGCTCGACTTGCCCAATTCCACCGGTCACGCAGCGAACTGCTCGCTGACATATCTCATGAAATTCGCTCGCCGTTGGCGCGCATCCAGACAGATGCAGAGATCCTTATGGATAAGGATGTGGGAAAAGAGGCGCAGAAACAGCATTTGCTTCAAATCTGCGAAGAGGTGCAGCAGATTGACCATTTGATTGACGATCTATTGCTTTTGAGTCGGCTTGAAAACAATCAGCTCGCATTAGAACGCCTCCCCGGGTCCCTTGAGGACGTTATAAGCAGAGAAGCTGCCCGCTTTTCGTTGCAGATGGAAGAAAAGGCAATCACTCTGAAAAAAAATATTCGAACCGCGCTTCCCGCAGTGAGCATTGATCAGAAGCGGATTGGCCAGGTTGTGGCAAATTTACTCATGAACGCTATCCGTTACACACCGGCTGGCGGCACCATTGAGATAGGAGCACAGGCAGAAGAGGCACGGGTAACAGTATGGGTCAAGGACAGTGGCCAAGGAATCCCCCGGGAAGATCTTCCCCATATATTTGAGCGGTTTTATCGCGTTGATAAATCGCGTTCGCGGGCGACTGGTGGAACCGGGCTTGGTCTTGCCATAGCCCGACGGTTTGTCGAGGCGCATGGAGGAACGATTCGCGCAGAAAGCGAGGAACAAAAGGGAACGTGCATTACTTTCACGCTGCCGCGCACAGCATAAAACTTATTCAATGAACGATTCAACCAGAGCATTCGCAAAGCGCGCCTGGTCACATATAGCATAAACTGCTATCCCAATGAGCAGCGCGATAGCGGTAGAATAGGCAAGGTAATAAAAAAAACACCTTTTAGTATGCT
>Ga0101944_10007936_pt1 | contig 10365 bp, 12 predicted proteins | sample DewCreD2012metaG_FD_75245 | JGI IMG/M metagenome (GOLD analysis project Ga0101944, IMG submission 75245) | Hot spring sediment bacterial and archeal communities from British Columbia, Canada, to study Microbial Dark Matter (Phase II) - Dewar... ...
GCGTGTCGTTCAAAGCCTAAATATTTATATAGGCGGAGGTAATATTAATATGTAACGGGGATATGAGGAGAATGAGAAGGAGGTTTCCTTCTTGTTCATCCTTAAAGAATTCTCATGGATGTTTATTACAGTATATGCTCAATCCGGATGCGTCTTCCTGCCTATGAAGAATGCGATAGTGAAAACCACTACAAAGCTTGCGAAGAACACCGCAACAAGAGGCAGGAAAGGCGCGCTTTCGATGCTGAATCTTACAAATGCCAGCAAGAGCACCAGAAACGTAAATACTAAAAGAGAGACAATCATCTCCTTCTTCCACCATGTCCTCCAATGCTCAAGTCGCATCATCCATCATCAATTTGACTTGCTCATTATAAATATTTGCCCGCAGCTCTCATGAAAGTAATGCCACTGCCATTTAGCGCTCCTAATTGAGAAACTGATGCCGGCTCCAAGATTAGGCAAGACCCTCCATAGCCATTTTTGTGTTTGTTAGAGGACACTATGCATACTTGAGGACTTTGCCATCTTCAACCAGGTTTCCTTTTCCACATTTTATTGCTTAGACTCATAATTCAAATAAGGCCAGGTGGATAAGTCATGGATGAGAATATGGGCACCAATAAAAAATCATATCTATGCACGATAATCTTATGCACAATCTTTATAAAGCAGCATCAATCCCAAGGGAGAAACAATTCAAAGGTGATATAATGGGTGTAGTGGGATTCAGTCTGACAAGGATCAAGGCACAGCGGTTTGAAATACCTGGGAAAGGTATCAAGATAACAAATGATGCAAGCATAATGGATGTTCAGGAGGTTATGGTCTCCTTTGGCAAGGAAAAGCAGCCCACCTTGAGATTCAAGTTCCATTATAAGTCCGATTACGAGCCGAAAATTGCTGAAATCGAGCTCCTAGGCGAAGTCATGTACCTGCAGGACCCAAAGAAGCTCAAAGAGATTGAGGCTCATTGGAAGAAGAACAAGAGCCTGCCTGCAGACATCGCTCCGGCTATAATGAACCCAATAGTCAGTAAGTGCAGCGTAAAGACAATCACCCTGGCAGAGGAGCTTAACATACCATCACCCATACCACTGCCAAAGGTTCAGCCCAAAAAATGAAAGAAGTGAAGCTTAAGGTCGCAGAGGCGATACAGGACGATGTAAATAAAGGAATAGTCAGGGTAGACTCTGGATTCATGCATGAGATAGGGGTGAGGCCTGGAGATATCGTCGAGATTTCAGGAGAGAGGAAATCTGTGGGGATTATAGACCGGAGCTATCCGGGGGATATTGGGCTGAAGATCATCCGCATGGACGGAATAATGAGAAGGAATGCCAAGACAGGCATAGGCGAGGTAGTCACTGTATCCAAAGCAGATGTCAAGGAGGCAAAGCGCATCGTGATTGCGCCTGCCCAGAAAGGCATAATGGTAAGAGCATCCCCTAACCTTTTCAAACAGGGACTTCTTGGAAGGGCAGCGGTAAAAGGCGACATTATAAGCCTTGGCGGCGCAAACAGGAGAAGAAGCGCAATGGGCGGTTCGCCGTTCTTTGACGACATATTTACAGGCATGATGGAAGATGGTGTAGCTGGCTTTGGCTTCGCTGATATAAAATTCCTTGTTATAGACACTATGCCAAAACAGCCTGTCGTTATAACAGAGCTGACTGAAGTGGTTTTCAACCCGGAAGCTGTCGAGGTGAAGGAAGAGAAAGTCCTTGAGGTGACCTACGAGGACATAGGCGGCCTCCACGACGAGATAAAGAAGATAAGAGAGATGGTGGAGCTGCCGCTCAAGCACCCGGAGATATTTGAGAGGCTTGGTATTGAGCCGCCAAAAGGCGTTCTCTTGCATGGTCCGCCGGGAACAGGAAAGACAATGCTTGCAAAAGCAGTCGCAAACGAGACAGCGAGCAATTTCTATCTTATCAATGGACCGGAAATCATGTCCAAATTCTATGGACAGAGCGAAGCAAACTTAAGGAAGAAATTTGAGGATGCAGAGAAGAACGCACCGTCTATCATATTCATAGACGAGATTGATGCGATAGCGCCGAAGAGGGAAGAAAGCTATGGCGAAGTGGAAAGGCGGGTCGTTGCCCAGCTGCTTGCCATAATGGACGGCCTGCAGAGCAGGGGCAAGGTTGTAGTAATCGCAGCGACAAACATACCAGACGCGCTCGACCCAGCACTGAGAAGGCCCGGAAGGTTCGATCGCGAGATAGAGATAGGGGTTCCTAGTAAAGAAGGAAGGCTCTCAATTCTTAAGATTCACACAAGGAACATGCCTTTGTTCACCATTCTTGACTCACTGCGCGAAAACAAGTCAATAGATGATAATTACCGGGAAGCGATTATAGATCTGTATACGAACTTCCGTGAGAAAGATCTGCTTTCGACCAGAACTTTGGATAAGCAGATAGGCAAATACCTAAAAGATAATCCAGACAAGAACAAGCTCTTCTCGCAGATTGATTACCAAAAGATGAAATCTATTATAGATGAACTCATGCAGGATGATAGGATTGTCAATCTCCGCTCTCTTGCAGATGTCACCCACGGCTTTGTGGGAGCGGACCTTTCAGCGCTTACAAAGGAAGCAGCCATGGAAGTCCTAAGAAGGCTTCTCCCTGAGATCAAGCTTAGGGAAGACGAGCCGATATCAAAGGATTTATTGGAAAAGCTAAAGATAACGCACAAGGATATGACAGAGGCATTGAAAAGTGTAAGACCAAGCGCGATGCGCGAGGTGCTAGTGGAAGTGCCAAGCGTCAAATGGACTGATATCGGTGGACTTGAGGATGTTAAGCAGGAACTAATTGAAGCTGTCGAGTGGCCTATCAAGAACCCGCAGAGCTTTAAGAGACTAGGTATCAAGCCTCCTAGAGGCATTCTTGTATATGGTCCGCCTGGAACAGGTAAGACAATGCTTGGGAAAGCTGTGGCAACAGAGAGCCAGGCGAATTTCATCTTAGTCAAGGGTCCTGAACTTCTCTCCAAATGGGTCGGAGAAAGCGAGAAGGCAGTGCGAAAAATCTTCAAGAAAGCCAGGCAGACCTCTCCAACCATCATATTTTTCGATGAGATAGACAGCCTTGCGCCCAAAAGAGGCCAGAGCAATGACAGTGATGTTACAGCAAGGGTTGTAAACCAGCTCCTTACAGAGATGGACGGCCTTGAGGATTTAAAGGATGTTGTAGTCATTGCAGCCACAAACAGGCCTGACATTTTAGACGCCGCGCTCCTTAGACCGGGCAGGTTCGACAGGATAATCTATGCGCCTGTTCCTGATGAAAAGGCAAGGGAAGAAATCTTCAAGGTCCATACAAGAAAAATGCCCCTTAAAGGAGTGAACCTAAAAGAGCTCGCGAAAAGGACAGAAGGGTATGTCGGCGCAGATATAGAGGCAGTATGCAGGGAATCAGCGATGCTCGCGCTTAGAGAGAATATAGAAGTAAAAGACATCACAATCAAGCATTTCGAGAAAGCGCTTGAGAAAGTAAAGCCTAGCGTGACTAAAGAGATTGAACAGGCATACAAGGAGATGCAGGATAGCTTCAGGATGGCGAAAGCGAAAGAGATCGAGAAGCCTGCGTACATGGGTTGAAGATGGTAAAGAGAGCATTGCCGCTGACATCGATGGAGAGGGTGCTGAAGAAGTGCGGAGCAGAAAGGGTCTCTGATAAAGCGAAGGAAGCGCTCAAGGATATTGTAGAGGAGAGAGCAGAGGAGATAGCAAAGAAGGCAATAAGGGTAGCTGAGCATACAGGCAGAAAGACTGTGAAATCACAGGACATCAAGCTCGCATACAAAGGGTGAAAGATATGGGAAGGATCAAAACAGACCTGATAAAGAGGGTCACAAGGAAAGTCATGGAAAAGCACGGCGAGAAGTTCGCCGACGATTTCGAGACCAACAAGAGAGTTATCATAGAGCATGTGGATCTTCCGTCCAAGAAGATAAGGAATACAGTTGCAGGTTACGTGACAAGGATGGTCAAACAGAAGAAATCTCCGAAGGCAAGGCGCATTAGGATTGATAAATCCGAGGAGGCATGGCAATGAGCTCAACCCTTTATTCCAAAAGATACAAACCTAAATTTGGCAGGAACAGGAAGCCAAGGCCAAAGACTTTCGCATCCGAGGAAGCTGCAAAAAGGTGGGCAGCATCACACAAATGCGACTGCGAAGTTGTGCCTGCCTCCAAGAAAGGCAGGTTCTCGCTGAAGTGCTAGTTTCTCCAATAGATTATTATATCCTAAGGGCATGGCTCATGTATGCACGGCAGAACAGCAGGATTTGGCGCTTTGGTTTGGATTGGAAGCGCTTATGCGTATGAAGACTTCATTCTCATTGAAGGCACTGGTTTTTTCATAGGCCTCCCCATCATCGTATTTCTGGTGATGATTTCCCTGAAGCTCATAAGGTGGGTGCATGATAATCTATGATTACGTAATCCCTTTCATCATTACAGTTGCAGCAGAATCAGCTGTGGCTCTTGCCTTCAACATCTGGCTGAAGCTTCGGTTAAAATACCTAATTATAGGTATCTTTGCCATCAATCTTATGACAAATCCGACCCTTAATTATATTCTGGATCTGACAGTATTCATCGGGATAGGAATAATAATCCCCTTAATAGTACTTGAGATTGTTGTCGTGCTTATAGAGTGGTGGGCTTTGAAGTACATGTTTGGAAACAGACAGGCTCTTCTATTGCTATCTCTCTCAGCAAACGCACTGTCATTCTTAGCAGGTTTGATTGTTTTCTCATTTATCTTAAGACTGCCCTGACCTTTCCAAGTACAAATCTCCTTCCAGGCTCGAAAAAATCCTCTTCATCATTATTATCTCCTTTCATTATCAGCGTATCTCCTTTGTCATTGATTACTCTATGGACTATGATTCTCCCCTGCGAAGGATTGTAATATGCGATTACCTTGCCATCAAGGTTCTCTTGGGGATTAATTCCCTGGATTAGGAGTATGTCTCCGGGACGGATAACGGGCAACATAGAATCGCTTTGTATAATAAGAAACGGGCTTGGCGTTCTTAATAAAATTGGCGCCGCATAGTACAGTACTAATAGCATCTCAGCTATTACTACCGCTATCCATACTGTTCTATGTCTATTGAGCCTTGAATTCATATTCTATACCTCTTGCTTCCAGGTATTCCAGAAAAGGCCCCACAAACACCTTATAGCTATCGACGTCATGATAAAGTATCACCTTCTTGACATTGTATTCGCGGATAATCCTGTCAAGCCTTTCGCTTTCAGGTTCGCTCTGACAGTATGCGCCAATGGAAAGCGCGCTGTTCCTGTATATCTCCAGGTCCTTGTTCTTCACCCAGCTAGGAGAGCAGAGATTATGGGCTATGACAACTGACTTCTTGTTTGCGACCTGATAGTAAAAATCCTGTGCGACAAGACCGAACATTGCCCTTTTGCTGTTTTGAGGAAGAACTGATGGGATTACTATCTCCCCTTCTTTTCCAGGCTTCTTTATATACTCCTGCAACGCAAGGTATGCCGAAGGATTGAGACCGTTCATGTCGCCAAGAATCAAGGTGTATTTTGTCCCGGGTTGTATATAATAAGGAAAAATGCCTGTCTGTTCAAGGAAACCAGCTTTCACTGCTTCATTGAATCTCTTGGCCTGAAGATTTTGCAGGACAATCAGGCAAATAAGGACAAAAGCAAGCGCGCCCGCTATCTGTTTCATATCAATCAATATGCGGCACTTCCTTCATTCCTTTCTCACGGAGATACGCGTTCAGCTCATCTACATAGCCGTCAATCTCCTTGATGTAGCTGTTTGTAGTATCAACATGGGGATAAAGATAAGTCCTTAGGCCGTGATAGAACCCTTGCGTTACGAAAAAGTAATCTACTTCTTCATTCTCATTTGGCTGGAGATTTCCTGCATCAAAAGTCAAGTCAATATAATCTCCCCGAACAGTATGGGCATAATCAAAGTCTTTCAAAAGCAGTTTGTCTTTGACATCTCCATATCGGCTGTGGACTGCTGAAGCCAATGCAAGCGGCTCTGTCTTAAATGCCGCAGGTCTCATTGAGATGAACCCTATCTTGTCAACTTTATGCTCTTCATCCCATACAATCTTCATTGTAAAGATACCATTTTTGTCAACCAGGCCGTCAGTTTCAATTTTCCTGTAATTGCTTGACCTAAGTGAGTGGGCCCTAAATTTCCTGCCAAGTTGCTTCCAGCCGTCTTCTGTCTTGGCGTTAAGAATGAAGCATCTTGTTGCGTCACTATATCCATCCTGCAAAGGGCTATTGATGAGTTTTGGGATGTACTTGTTCTGCCAGGCATTTGCATACAGATAAACATCATCATCTCCAGGCTTGAATGTCAATACTAAGTATCCGCCATTGCCTTTTTCAATGTAATTTCCGTCCTCTTTAGAGATTATATCAAGGCAGTCCATCCCTTTATCATCCTCACAGCTCAACACTTCAATTTCATTATAATAAGATGCATGAATGCTTCCGATAAGCCGGTCATTTGAATCAGATGAGAATGCGAGCGTGCCTTTGTCATGTATAACTTTAATCAGCTCAACCCTATCTATGTTGCTCTCTTCGGGCTCCAGCTCCCTTATTTGCAATAATATCTTTCCATCCGCAACAGTCGGTTTTAGGTTCAGCTTGTAAATCTCGTTCTCAGCATACTGGTCCCCATATCTCTGGGCCTTGTATGCAGACTCGACCTCTGCTATACTCAAGCCCCTGTCCTGGAAAAATGTGTTCATCACATCATTCTCGATTAGATACTTATTGTCGCTATTTACGAAGAGATAAGGTGTTGAAATAGTACCACTACTTTCGCAACTAGTACAGATACTTGTTGTACTCATAGAAGTCACCACACCACCAGAACAGCAGATAGTAACTGCAGCCCCCCAAGCAGTGCAAGAAGCGAACCACCCACAACTAAGTCCCTGTGCAGAGGCCATGCAACCTGACCATGTGCACGTCGCGCTGCCTGTATTATCAACATTATCTGAAAACCCTGCTGGCTTGTTAGTGATTTCGCTCCAATCCGTCCCATCCTTTACCCACCATGGTACTGTCGGGTCGGTCTCAACAGTGATACCTACCTGGTCGCCATCGTCAAGTCCCGCAGGTCTTCCTGTAATCTTCCCCCATGCTACATCATTAATCTTCGCATTTGTCACTGCAAGGTTCTGCAGCTTTGAGGTGCTGACGCTGCCATCTGCGAGCTTCGCGTTCGTGACACTGAAATCGCCAAGCTTGGCATTAGTCACCGCAAGGTTCGCTATATCCGCTGTCCCGACACCGCCGTCCTGGATGTCTGCGCCTGTAACAGTCCCGTCCTGGATCTTCGCTGAGTTAACTGCATCATTCGCTATCTTCGCATTCGTCACCGAGCTGTCCTGGAGCTTTGAGGTGCTGACGCTTGCATCTGCGAGTTTAGCCATTGTAACGCTCAGATCCGCAAGCTTTGCTGTCGTCACAGCAAGGTTCTGGATATGGTTTGTGCTTATGCTGTCAAGCGCTATTTTTATCCCAGTGACTGCGGAGTTTGCTATCTTGCTTGTGATAATTGCGCTGTCAAGGATTTTGGCGGTTGTGACAGCATTATCGGCGATTTTTGAGGTGATAACGCTGCCGTCAGCTATCTTTGCGGTGGTCACAGCCCCATCCTGGATCTTGCCAGTGCTCACGCTTGCATCATCAAGTTTCGCATTGGTCACTGCGAGGTTCGCGATGTCAACAGTAGCTACGCCGCCATCCGCAATATCAGATGAGGTCACCTGACCGTCGGTTATCATCCCAGATGTTATTGAGTTGGCCTGGCCTTCATTGACATACCTGGCATCAAAAGCAGAGGTGTCTATGTCATTTATCACAATAGTGCCGTCGGCAAGGTCTGCTGACGTCACAGTGCCGTCCTGGATTTTGATGCTGTTCACGGCGTTGTTAGCTAGCTTCGCATTGGTTACAGAGGCATCAACAAGCTCTGCGGTATTTACGCTGTTGTCTGTCATCATCACATTGGTTATTGAGTCAGCCTGGCCTTCATTCACGTAATTAGCATTGCCGAACCCTAATGTCACGACATTCGCCGCATTGCCTATCACCGGGTCATGCGCGCTTATTCGACCATTAACAGTGAGCATCTCTGTCGGCGCGTTTGTCCCGATTCCTACATACCTGTTCGCACCAAGTATAGTCAGGGCTCTGCCTGAAGATGCTTCTATATAGAACTGCTCTGCTGTGTCCTTGCCCAAAATCCATGCGTTACCGGCATCGTTCCTGAAATAGATGGAGGTTATGGCACCGGTATTGCCATCAATGGAAAGCACAGTGCTTCCGCCAGGATTGCCGTATACAACAGAAAAGCCAAGAGAATTCACGAAAAGGTCAGTCGCAAGGTCTATTATACCATTGTTGTTCGCATCCGCGCTTATCCCAGCATCATTTATGCTTATATCCTGCAGATAATGCCAGGCAGGACCCCTCGTGTACGGCAGTGCTCCGCTGCCATGCTGGGCGAAGATGCATGGCAGCGCAATGATGGAAATTATTAAAGCCAAGAGCCATCTCATTAATAATTCCTCCTTTTCTACCTCTCTAGATATTCAAGGTTAAATAGTTTTCGCCATGTTTCAGCTGCGCGGCTATAAAATCAGGCAAATTGATTCGCTGCATCCAGAATCTTCATATACAGGGCTTTAATGATTTTGACTGACTCTTTTATATCTGAAGCCTGTGTTTGAAGACAAGGCTTATAGAATATTATGCTTCCTTTAGCGACTTCTATTGCATATTGCAGATTACTGCAAAAATAATCCACTATTTCCTTGCTGAAAAATTCACTGATTCTACGGTCGCTGCTTTCGATAAAGAATTTTCGCGAGAAATCCGTGTTTGATACTATGTCGGCCTGTTTGAAACCTGAAAATTCCGCAAGGCTAAGCGCAGCATTCTTGGGCCATATCGAGAATGTAGGTACTTTTTCACTTATCTCAGCCATGTAGACTGTCTGAGCGATAACAATACTGTATTTATAGCTTGCTTTAAGGTAAGCATAATCAAATATGGTCCAGGCCACACCTTCTTCTAATCTCATTATGTTCTTCACAGAACCGCTTCTCTGGAAAAGCGGCAATCTCGGAAGCGTCAAGACACTGTTTGGTTCAAAAGATATTCCGTTCTCTTTGGCAAAAACAGCAAGTTCACGCGTTCTGGCAGCAGCCATCTTCTTTCCAATAGATACCGCAATTAGGACAAGAATTAGCATGAAGGAGAAGGAAACAATTAGGGAAACTATGACTATTATCATAAGCATCTGGTTTCATGAATTCGCATCTGGCATAGCCAGAAACCTTCGTGCACAGCATCTGTTGTGTGTATCATCCGGACATACTTTTGCATAAAACAGGATAGGTCTTTTTAGGAATCAATTCTTGCAGCATATCAGCACATTAATGTATGGAGGTAGGTTTGATTGGGAATCGCTTGAACCAGAAAGTCCACCACCAGCAGCTGCACCTGTTGTGCCACCGTGATTATGAGCATAATTATTAGTATACAAATCTGTCACATGGTTCCATGCGTCTGCTTCCGTAGTTCTTCCCATTAATCCTAGAGTTGTCTTTGCTCCCCCCCCTACAATCTGTACCAGATTGATGCCATTAGATGCAAATCCATAGTTTAATCCACTTGACTCCCATTGGTACCATTTATGATTATGTGTATCCATGCTTATGCTATGCGTATGGGCCCCTACAGAATATGTCCCTGCGCCGTGCTGGTGAGTTGCTGAGCCGCCTGTCCCCCCGGGTGATGATGCACCAAATAGGGCTCTGCCATCGGCACCCCCATATCTACTATAACCAGCAGGGCATGAGCCTTGAGTAAATGAGATTAAGCAAAAACCAGAAGGGATAGGTGAAGGTTGGTTGCATTGCACAGCACTGCCATCTCCTTGGCACCATTGGCCGTTGTTCACAGCACCAACCTGAGGATCATCTTCAATAGCACAGGCAGTAGAACCGTCAGCGGCTATTGTGACAAGCTTCTGTCCTGCTGGGCATGATACCTGCGGCCTGCCAGTTATCTTTGTCCATGTGACATCGTTTATCTTCGCATTGGTGACTGCAAGATTCGCTATATCCGCTGTCCCAACACCGCCGTCCTGGATGTCTGCGCCTGTAACAGTCCCGTCCTGGATCTTCGCTGAGTTAACTGCATCATTCGCTATCTTCGCATTCGTCACCGAGCTGTCCTGGAGCTTTGAGGTGCTGACGCTTGCATCTGCGAGTTTAGCCATTGTAACGCTCAGATCCGCAAGCTTTGCTGTCGTCA
>Ga0101944_10007937_pt1 | contig 10365 bp, 6 predicted proteins | sample DewCreD2012metaG_FD_75245 | JGI IMG/M metagenome (GOLD analysis project Ga0101944, IMG submission 75245) | Hot spring sediment bacterial and archeal communities from British Columbia, Canada, to study Microbial Dark Matter (Phase II) - Dewar... ...
GGATGATGGACTTCGATCAGGTTGCCCACACCATCGAGGAGGGCTACATCGCAGCCCGGGAAAAAATGGCCGACATTCGGAACCTTTACGAATCGGCGTCCGGTTGAGGGGGAAAATCCAGTTACCACTTTTTGAAAAACGCCCACCACATATAGACCCCGAAAGCTACCCAGGCGAGGATACAAACAATGGTGTTCTTCCAGCGGGACGGCACACGGGCGTATCCAGTTTTAGGATCCAGGGCGCCCACCCGATGGCCGCAGGAAAAGCATTTTTCTTCGTGGGACGCCAAGTTTACGCGGCAGTAGGGGCATCGTTTGGTTCTGTATAAATTTGGGTAAACCATGATCGATATCTCTCGAAGGTACATCCAGAAGAAGGAGATGGTATATTGGAATCACATTATATCGTTGTTGAACAAAACCACTTGAATTTCCATTCAAATCATTTCTTTAAGTAAATGTGGATTCGTTCAGACTCCAATTTCCCGGTCACCCCGCCCCCCCTTTGCAAATAGGGGAGCAGCAACCCATGTAACAGGATGCCTTTCACCCGAGATTGGGCGTTTCGGGAATGAATGCAGGCATCCTGTTTTTTTTGGATCGAAAGATATCGATAAATTGCTTTGCGTCAAGATCGATTCAGCGGAATTCCCCCTTTAAATGTCGAAATACAGAAGGAATTCGTGTGGATGGGGTCGAAGTTTCACCGGGTCGATTTCTTTCTCCTTCTTGTAGTCGATCCAGGTATCGATGACATCCTGGGTAAACACATCGCCCTTCATGAGAAACTCATGATCCGCCTTCAGCGCTTCGATGGCTTCCTCGAGGGAACCGGGCGCTGAAGGAACGTTGGCCAGTTCTTCCGGCGGAAGATCGTAAATGTTCTTGTCGAGCGGATCGCCCGGGTCGATTTTCTTTTCGATGCCGTCGAGAACCGCCATGAGGATTGCGGCAAAGGCGAGGTATCCGTTGCAAGAAGGGTCCGGAGTGCGGAATTCGATCCGCTTGGATTTCGGGGATGTCGAATACATCGGAATTCGAATGGCAGCGCTGCGGTTCCGGCTGGAATAGGCCAGGTTCACCGGGGCTTCGTATCCGGGTACCAGACGTTTATAAGAGTTCGTCGTTGGGTTGGTGAACGCACACAGTGCCCGGCAGTGCTTTAGAATGCCGCCGATGGCATAGAGCATCATCTGGGAGCCGCCTGCATACCGATCCCCTGCAAAAAGCGGCTGGCCGTTCTTCCAGATACTGATATGCGTGTGCATCCCTGTGCCGTTGTCGCCGAAGAGCGGCTTCGGCATGAAGGTGACGGTATGGCCTTTTCGATAAGCCACATTCTTCAACACGTATTTGAACCACGCCAGTTGATCGGCCATCTGTACAAGCGGACGGAATTTCATGTCGATTTCAGACTGGCCGGCCTGTGCCACTTCGTGATGTTGGGCCTCGACTTCGATTCCCAGCGATTCGAGGGTCAGCATCATTTCGGTTCTCAAGTCCTGAAACTTGTCCATCGGCGGAACCGGAAAATAGCCTTCCTTGAGCCTCGGCTTGTATCCCAAGTTCGGGCACTCGTCTCTGCCGGTGTTCCAGGTGCCCTCGACGGAGTCGATCTCGTAAAAGGCCCGATGCGTGGAAGATTCGAAGCGGATATCGTCGAAAATGAAAAATTCGGCTTCCGGTCCGATGTAGGCCACATCACCGATTCCGGTGGATTTCAGATAGGCTTCAGCCTTCTGGGCGACGAAGCGCGGGTCACGGGAATAGGGGGTAAGGGTGGTCGGATCAACGACGTTCGCGATCAATACGAGGGTCGGTACCTCGAAGAACGGATCGATCTTTGCCGTTGAGGCATCCGGGATGACGAGCATGTCGCTGGCGTTGATCGGCTGCCAGCCGCGGATGCTCGACCCGTCGAAACCGAATCCATCTTCGAAACTCGATTCTTCCAGGGCGCCGATAGGCACGCTCAGGTGCTGCCATATTCCCAAAAAATCCATGAATCGCAAATCGACGACCTTGACGTTATTTTCTTTGGCGTATGCCAGTACTTCTGCCGGTTTCATCGATATTCTCCTTTCATCAGTGTTAAAAGGTATGATTATACTTCCAGAATCGCTCATGCATGCTCCGATATGAAATCCAGCCACCCTGGATAAGAATCCTACCTGCTGCCAGGGCTGCACCTCGTTCCATGATACCCCCGGGACGACCTTCGAAAGAACAGGATCCCTTCGCTTTTCTTCTGACCTGTGACTTCTGACTCCTTATTCGTGACTTCTGACTTCCGACATTTATAGGAGCCATCACCCTTCCGAATCAAATTGCGTCCTTCCCGCGTTCCCCGGTCCTGACTCGGATGACCTGTTCGATCGGTACGACGAAAATCTTCCCATCTCCCAATTTTCCGGTCTTTGCGGCGGTACAGATGCGCTCGATCGTCTGTTCGACCATCCCATCCTCCACAACGACTTCGATCTTGATCTTGGGGATGAAATCGACGATGTACTCCGCTCCTCGGTAGATTTCCTTGTGCCCTTTCTGACGGCCGTATCCCTTGACCTCGGAAACCGTCATGCCCTGAATCCCCAATTCATTCAAAGCCTCCTTGACGTCATCCAATTTGAAAGGCTTGATGATGGCTTCGATCTTTTTCACGATTTCCCTCCTTTTTTCATGATGCAATCCAATGTATCCAGAATGGTTTTCTGGATTTCTTCAACCTGTTCCGGTGCATCGGCCTTCTGGCCGTCGAAATCCCGTACATAAAAAACATCGAGAATCTGATCGACCTTTGTGGAAATCTTGGCCAGCCAGATATCGAGACGCAATCGAAAAATGGCATCCGTCACCCAGAAGAGCAGTCCGGGAAAATCATCCGAAAAGACCTCGATGATCGTAAAGAAGCTGCTTTCCGTATTGTCCACCTTGACCCTCGGCGGGCGCCGATCTCCGGGAGGCGGCAAAGAACCGTAGGAGGCCATTTTTTCCGCAATGGCTGCCGGAAGGTCGAGTTGCTCCTTTAGGGCGGCTTCAAGATTCCGCTCGGCCCGCATCCAGCGCTCCCCCTCGAAATAGGCGTCCACAGGAGGACTGACATGAAAGATGTCGAGAGCGGTGTTGTTGCGCCACGTGAAAACCTGCGCGTTCAGGATATTCATACCGTTGAGTGTAAGCACACCTGCGATTTTCGAAAACAAACCGGGACGGTCTCTCGCGCAGATGGTCACCGTACGAGTGCTGGTATCGACATCTGTTTGAATTCTCCAGATGAACGGACGGGATTCGAGACCTCGGTACAGATCGACATGTTCGAGGATTTGCGGTATTTCGGCATAGAGAAGATACCGAGGAGACATCCATCCATAGATCCGCTCGAGTTCATTTCGATCGATCCTTCCGGCTGCAGCGTCGAAAAGCTGGGCTTTTTTTCGGGCCATATCCCGGACCACCTGATATCCGGCCAGTTCCTTCCGCTCCACGATGTTCAGCACCTTGAAAAAGAGATCTCGAAGCAGCGCGGCCGTCCATTCGTTCCAGGCCTTGGGGCCGGTGGACATGGAATCTGCGACGGTCAGCAGATAGAGCATTTTCAACCGTTCGACATTGTTAACGGTTCGCCCACAGGTAATGGCAACTTCTTCGTCGTTGATGTCTCTGCGGGTGGCCGTTTTGATCAACAGGAGGTGGTGCTCGATCAGGAAGGCGACCGTATCGATATCCCGTTTCCGATACCCCAACCGGTTGAGGATGCTGCGAGCGATTTCAGCCCCCTTCCGAGAATGGTTGTCACTCTGAACCCCTTTCCCGATATCGTGTAGAAGCGCCGCCCACAAAAGCCATTTTCGGTGAGATGAGATGTCGCGGTAAAGTTCCGCACACAGGCTGCACCATTCCTTGGTTTGTTCCGCGCCGAAAGACTTGATGGCCTGCACGGTCTTGAGGGAATGGGCATCCACAGAGAATAGATGGTACCGATCGTATTGAATGCGGTCCCGGATCGAAGTGAATTCCGGGATCAGGCGCTCCAACATTCCCGATGAGGCCATTTCCTCGAGAACGTTGACCTCCACCCTGGATGCCATCAGAATCGACTCGAAGGCCTTCAAAGCTCCGGGCATTCGCAGAAAAGCCTCGTTCACGAGGTAGAGAAATTCCTGAACCAGTCTTCTTGCATCAATGCACAGAGGCAAACCCTGTTTGGCGCTTTCTTCGAAAATCCGAATCAGCAGAACCGGATGGCGAACGATGGCTTCCGAGGTTGAAAAATGCAGTGTTCCCCGATCGGCATAGATATCGGATGATGTGGTTTTCGTAACCGATCGAGGATTTCTGGAAGAACTCCTGTTGGCATCGATTTCCCGAATTCCGATCTGAACCAGCTGATTGAGCCATTCCATAGCGGAGTGAACCTTGCTCAGCATCTGTTCGACGGGTTGTCCATTCTTGCCTTCAATGAATCCCAGCCGCCGGGCGACTCTCGGCTGGTATTCAAAATAGAGTCGATCGCATTTGCGTCCGGCAATGTCGTGCAAATGGTTGCGAACAATCCAAAGCCAGTTGAGCGCATCGATCAGCCGCCCATATTCCCGACTGGAGACATATCCGTAGTATTCGAGATCTCGGATGTCCCGAACTTCCGACAAGATCATGGCCATCCAGCGGAACGTATGGTAATCTCGTAAGCTTCCAACCCCTTCCTTGATGTTGGGTTCCAGTAAATAGGCGGAATCCCCGAAACGAGACCGCCTTTCTCGGCAGCTCTTTACGATAGTCTCGATCCAACGATCCTGGTTCGGCAGGATGACTTCCCGGCGGAACCGTTCCATGAACGTCGAAAACAGCGGACTCATCCCGCAGATGAGTCGGCTGTCAAGCATGGCCGTGAAGGTGTCGAGGTCGGTGGCAGCCAGTTCGAGGCTTTCATCGATCGATCGGGTGGCATGACCTACCGTCACCCCGATGTCCCAAAGCGGATAAATGATTTCCCGAATCAGGGCCTCCCCGTTTTCAGGTACGTTCCGATCGAAAAGAAAGAGCAGGTCCACATCCGACTGAACGCATTCCTCTCTGCGGCCGTATCCTCCCAGTGCAACGAGCGCGTAGGGGTTGCGTTCGATCCGCATCGTCGGCCCAACGATGCTCTTCTCGTAGACCTCACAAAAATATGCATCCAGCATATCCGACAGCAACCGGATCAATTCGGCGCAGTTGGTTTTCAGCCCTTCGGTGATCAGGCGCTTGCGTTTTTTCTTCAACAGGATTGCTGGATGTTCATCTGCCATCGTCGGTACTTTCGTGATTGGGCTGCAATTTAACCCCTGGATGCATCCGAGTGTCCGGATGCAAAGGGGAAAAGCAGGAATCATGCCAACCGGGAAATATCCTGTCAGAATGCAATGATTTCCTGAAATTCAGGTGAGCTAACCGATGTCCGTTTCGGGGAGCGTCGTACGGATTTGTTGAAACTTCCGGTCTGAACGCTACAAATTTGTCGCTTCCGATTTTTTATGGTCGTATCATTTCATACCATCGGGAAGAATGCAATGAATTCCAGGAGACAGGAGTCAGGAAACAGCATTCAAGGAGTAGAAACCGTGGGAAGGGATGGTCTGTAGGAGCGAATGGCCTTTTGCCCATCATAGGTAATGTCTGACTGACCAAACGGTCCTTGCCCACACCCTTTCTGGTAAACGTGCAGAAGTGGTCGTAGAGATTGTCCGGGGCCTTTCTACGGCATTCGAGTTTGTCGGTGAACCGGGCAATGGGCGTCTGACCTGTTGCGCCGCGCCTTTTCCGATGATACCCTTTGCAACAAGAGCTCGAAGGCTTCGTTCAATTCCTGCAGAACCGTTGCGGTTGTGTTGGAATGAAAGTATGATGCGTCTCATGAAAAAAGAACGAGTGGAACATTCGCTCCTCGCGCCATGATATGGGCACTGAAGGAAGCCCATACGGCTTGGCGCTGATCTTCTCACGGCAGTGCCGTAACAAATGCGGCTTGTGCAATGAGCGCCAGTAGGATGAAAAAGATACTGCGGTTTCATGCCCCCTGCCCTTCTCCTCGGGAGGAGGACCGTGGTGGTTGTTCATGATTTCTTCTCCAAATTGCAACGAGCTGAAGAAGAAAGGAACGTTTACATGCGTATTGTGACCCGTCCTGATTTCGATGGTGTGGTATGTGCCGTGCTGCTCAAGGAAGCCCTTTCGATCGACACACCTGTCGTTTGGGTGGAACCAGGCGATCTTCAGAACCACCGTGTTCAAATCGAAATCGGGGATATCCTTGCCAACCTACCGTATGCCCCCGGCTGCAGCTTGTGGTTCGACCACCACCATTCCAACCGGATGTCGGAAACGGTCCCGGGACTGTTTCGCATGGCGCCGTCTGCAGCAGGTCTTGTCTTCGAATATTATCGGGAACGCTATCGGCGGGATTTCTCCGAACTGGTACACGCGGCCGACAAGATCGATTCCGCCGATTTGACGATGGCCGAAGTATTCTGCCCCGAAGCCCATCCCTATCTCCTGCTCTCCATGACCCTGCCCGGCCACAGCCGCAGAGAAGAGGCCTACTGGAACCATGTGGTCGAGCTGCTGCGCAGCCACCCCATCGAAGCGGTGATGCAGGATCCTCTCGTCAAGGAACACTGCGATAGGGTTCTTTCCCAGAACGACGCCTATCAACAGCTGTTGCTATCCCATACCCGATGTGAAGCCAGTGTCGCTGTCACCGATTTTCGGGATGTGAATCCCGCGCCAGACGGCAATCGTTTTCTGGTATACGCCCTCTTTCCCCAGGCCAATGTTCACATGAAGATCCGCTACGACATCCGCAACCCCGAATTGGTTGCCGTCAGTGTGGGGCACAGCATCTTCAACAAGACCTGCAGGGTCGATATCGGCACGCTGTTGAGCCGTTACCATGGCGGCGGTCACTTCACCGTCGGCGCCTGCCGGTTTCCCAAGGAGTCGGCAGACGAGTATCTTCCGCAGATTTTGGCCGCTCTCATCGAAAACCGCAACGAATCTGCATCCGAACCTTGATGGTACGACTGCCGCAGGACCTGCAACGAAAAGTTTCCGAAACCATCCGCAGACATCGGATGATCCGCCCAGGCGAAGCCATCCTCGTAGCCGTATCGGGCGGGACCGATTCCGTCGCCCTGCTCCACATTCTTCTGGCCCTCCCGGAAACCCGTACCTGCCGCATCGGTGTCGCCCATTTGAATCACCGGTTGAGGGGAACGGCTTCGGATGCAGATGCCGCTTTTGTTCAATCCCTCTGCGAAAAGCTGGATCTTCCGGTCTTCACGTCCTCCATCGATTGTCGAAACCATGGCTTTGGCAAGGGCGTTTCTCTCGAAGATGCAGCCAGGCGAATCCGATACGCCTTTCTGAACCGGACGGCCGCAGCAAACGGATACGACCGGATCGCCCTTGGCCATCAGGCGGACGACAACGCCGAGCAGGTGCTGCTTGCCCTGTTTCGCGGCAGCGGCATTCATGGGGCAGCCGGAATTCCCCCGATCCGGGAAGGAAAGATTGTCCGCCCTCTGATTCGTGTCCAACGATCGGAAATTCTCGATTTTCTGCGTTCCAACGAACTTTCCTGGGTCGAGGACGAAACCAACCGAGCCATCGTCTGCAGACGCAATGCCGTTCGCATCGACATTCTGCCCTTGCTGAAGCGCACGTTTTCGAAAGCCGTTCCAGAGCTGCTCAGCCGATTCGCCGAAATCGCCCTGGATGAGGACGAATGGATCGAAACGCTTCTTGAGCCTGAATATGCCACAATCATTCGATGCATCGCTCCCGAAGAGATTCGGATTTCCGCAGGCGCCCTGCTTTCCTGCCATCCGGCGCTCCAGCGTCGCATCCTGCTGAAGGCCCTGACCACCCTTAGGCATCATCGACAGGCCCTGGACTTCACCCATGTAGAAGCCATCCGGGCGCTGCTGGAAAGACATGAATCCGGCAGCTGTCATCTCCCCAACCATGTATCGGTTCTCAAGATCCAAGACGACATCGTGCTGAAGCGTTTGCCCCCCTGTTCCGGAAGACACCGTGAACCTCTTCGAACCGCCGGATACCGTCATCTCTTGGAACAGCCGATTTCCGACGGGATATCCTCCATCCGGCTGTCGGAAATCGGGCTCGAAATTCGGGCGCATATGGTGGATCATTCGAAAGACTCGGAGCCCTTTCGCCGAAACCATCCAAATAAGGTGTTCTTCGATGCGCGAGACCTTGCCTTTCCGTTGATCGTCCGAAGCCCTCTTCCCGGAGACCGTATCCGACCTTTCGGCATGACGGGAAGCCGAAAAGTCCGCAAGTGCCTGATCGACGCCAAGATTTCACGTGATCGCAGAGCCCTTTGGCCGATCGTGGAGTCCGACGGCCATATTCTGTGGGTGTGCGGCTTACGCAGAAGTGCATTCTTCCCCGTTCTCAAGGAAACGCACCCCGTCTTGTGCCTTTCCCTTCATCCTATGGGTCCGGAAAACCGTTCCTTGATCCTTCGGATCCCGTGATACCATCAGAACTCCGTCAACATCTTCCGGCCTATAGTGACTGCTCTCGTATCCTTCAGAGGTGTGTCGGCCTGCGAGGCCATCCCACAAACCAGGGATGATCAGGACGTCCTTGTAAAAAGACGAATAAGGCTTGCCTATTGGGGAAAAATGGCTAAAATGACCTTGTCGGATCAACCCATTCTCAGAGGAGCGTCGTTTTGAACCCGTTTTACAAAAACCTTTCGCTGTGGCTCGTCATCACCCTGCTGATGATCATGCTCTACAACCTGTTCAACCAGCAGCACACCAGCGAAGCCAATCTCACCTACAGCGAATTTCTCTCCCTTGTCGAAGACGGCCGCGTCCCGGACGTCGTCATCCAGGGACAGGAACTCATCATCACCGATACCAACCGCAACCGTTTCAAGGTCTATGCCCCGAACGATCCCGGGCTGATCGATTTTCTCCGGAAAAAAGGGGTCTCCATCGCCGTCAAACCCCCGCAGGAAACGCCGTGGTACATGTCTCTTCTCGTATCCTGGTTTCCGATGATCGTCCTGATCGGGGTATGGGTGTTCTTCATGCGCCAGATGCAGGCAGGCGGGGGAAAAGCCCTTTCTTTCGGTAAGAGCAGGGCCCGTCTGCTTTCGGAGTCGTCCGACAAGGTGACTTTCGACGATGTGGCGGGCATTGACGAAGCCAAGGAAGAGCTGACCGAGATCGTCGATTTCCTCCGTGATCCCAAGCGTTATACACGCCTCGGAGGTCGCATCCCCAAAGGCGTTCTGCTGATGGGCCCGCCCGGAACCGGAAAAACCTTGCTCGCCCGAGCCATCGCCGGAGAAGCCGGTGTGCCCTTCTTTTCGATCAGCGGATCGGATTTCGTCGAGATGTTCGTCGGCGTCGGTGCTTCCCGGGTCCGGGATCTCTTCGTCCAAGGAAAGAAGAATGCGCCGTGTATCATTTTCATCGATGAAATCGATGCCGTGGGCCGCCATCGAGGGGCCGGTCTGGGCGGCGGGCATGACGAGCGCGAACAAACTTTGAATCAGCTCTTGGTGGAAATGGACGGCTTCGAATCGAACGAAGGCGTCATTCTCATTTCGGCCACCAACCGTCCGGACGTCCTCGATCCCGCCCTCTTGAGGCCCGGCCGATTCGACCGCCAGGTCGTCGTACCGCTGCCTGACATCAAGGGAAGGGAGAAAATCCTCCAGGTCCACATGAAGAAGTCCCCCATGGCGCCCGAGGTCGATGTCGCCACTCTGGCCAAGGGGACCCCCGGCTTCTCGGGAGCCGATCTCGAAAACCTCGTGAACGAAGCCGCCCTGCTTGCCGCAAAACGCAACAAGGAGCGGGTGGACATGGTGGATCTCGAAGACGCGAAAGACAAGGTCTACATGGGTCTCGAGCGCAAATCCAAGGTCATCCGGGAGGAAGACCGGAAGACGACGGCCTACCACGAGGCCGGGCATGCACTGGTAGCCCGATTCCTTCCCGGAACCCATGCCGTGAACAAGATCACCATTATTCCCAGAGGAAGGGCTGCAGGCATCACCTGGTTTCTTCCCGAAGAGCAGGACTTCAAGTTCAAAGATCAGCTCGAAAGCGAGCTTGCCGTCGCCTTCGGAGGACGGGCTGCAGAGGAAATCATCTTCAACCGCATCAGCACGGGAGCCGCAAACGACATCAAACAGGCGACGGAACTTGCTCAGAATATGGTCCGCGCCTGGGGCATGAGTGCACTTGGCCCGCTTTCCTTCGCCAAGAGCGAAGAGCAGATTTTCCTCGGTCGGGAAATCGCCCAGCATCGGGATTATTCGGAAGAGACGGCCCGCCGGATC
>Ga0101944_10007938_pt1 | contig 10365 bp, 7 predicted proteins | sample DewCreD2012metaG_FD_75245 | JGI IMG/M metagenome (GOLD analysis project Ga0101944, IMG submission 75245) | Hot spring sediment bacterial and archeal communities from British Columbia, Canada, to study Microbial Dark Matter (Phase II) - Dewar... ...
GCGCGCGCAACAGCCGCGCTTTGCGCCGCAGATGCTGTCCGCGCTGCTGCAAGATGCGGCCTCGGCCGCGCGCGCCGTGCGCCTCAACCGCGCTCTGAATCTGCGCGCCACGGCCCGCGCGGCCCTGTTCTTCTTCGCGGCCCTGTTCGTGTGCGCCATCGGGTTCGCGGCCCGGCCCCATGCCCTGGCGCGCGTGCCCGCTTTCATCACCCCGCCGTACATGCCCCGGCCCGCGGTGTACGCCATCGAGTGGGTGAGCGGCGGCGCCACGATCCCGGCCGGCGGCGGCGTCACGATCCGCGCGCGGCTGTCCGGGGACGCGCCCGGCGCGCCGCGGGTCACGCTCGCGCGCGAGGGCCTGGCCCCGCAATCGCGCGGCATGCGCCTCGAACAGGAACCGCAAACCTTCGCCCTTCGCCTCGACCGCGTGCAGGGCGACACCACTTACACAGTGTCCGTGGGAAACAAAAAATCCCGCGCGTTTCGCATCGTGACCGTGGAGCCGCCGCGCGTGGAATTCGTGCGCACCCGGCTCACCTATCCCGCGCACACGGGCATTCCCGCGGAACTGCGCGAGAACGCCGGAGACATCGCCGCGCCGTTCGGCACGCGCGTGAAAATCGAAGTCGGATCGTCGTCCCCGCTGCAATCGGCGCATCTGATGCTGAACGGAGAAAAGAAGCCGCTCAAACTGGCGCCGGGCCGCGCGCCGCGCGCCGCGTCCGGATCGTTCACCGTGGACCGAGACGCCCGCTACACCGTGCGCCTGGCGGACGCCCACGGGTTCGGCAACCGCACGCCGCCCGAGTATTCGATCCGGGCGCTGCCGGACGCGGACCCGGAGATCACGCTGGAGCGGCCCGAGGGGGATCTGGAAATGCCGCGCGCGGCCGCAATCGCCGTCAGGGGCGCGGCGCGCGACGACTACGGCGTGGCATCCGTGACCCTGCACTACCGCATCGTGGACAGCGAGCGCCGCGGCTCGTTGCGCGTGCCCGTCACGCCCGGGCCAGAGGTCTCCTGGGAGTTCCCCTGGGACCTCACCCGCGCGCAGGCCTTTCCCGGCGACATGATCGAGTTCTGGCTCTCGGCCGCGGACAACGACACGCTCACCGGACCCAAGTCCGCGCGCACCGCCGCGCGGCGCATCGCCATCCTGTCCCCCTACGAGGAATACCGCGAAGTCGAGCGCGAAACCGACGCCGTGATCAGCAGCTTGAGCGCCGCGGTGCGCGAAGCCGATGCCGTGTCCCAGACCTTCAAATCCCTGTCCCAGAACCTCGCGCAGAAAAATGCCGCCGAATGGAAACAGAGCGCCGATGTGCAGCGCGCCCTGGACCGCCAGGCCGCACTCGAACGCGAACTCGCGGACATCTCGAACAGCATGGAGCGCGCCTCCGAGCGCATGCAGACAAACGAATTCGTGTCCCTCGACACACTGGAAAAAATGAAGCAGATCCAGTCCATCATGGACAGCATCCTCACCGAGGACATGAAGCAACTCATTCAAAAGATCCGGAAGAATCTTGAAAATGTTGACATCTCGCAAATGGACCGCGAGCTGCTCGAATCCCTGAAGGACCACGAGCGGCTGCTGCGCAATCTCGAAAACACCCTCGAACGCCTCAAGCGCATCCAGGCAGAGCAGAAGCTCAACGCCATGAGCGAGCGCCTGGACCAGCTAACCCGCAGCCAGGAGAATGTGGTCAAGCAGTCGCAGGAGTTGAAGAGCAAGCAGGACAAGGGCGGCCTCTCGGGCGCGGACCGGCGGCGCATGGACCAGCTTGCGCGCGAGGAAGAGCGCATCAACCGCGAGATGGACGAGGAACTGGAGCGCATGGACGCCCTGGCGCGGGAGCTTGCGCCCCTGGACTCCTCCGCGGCCGAACACCTGCGCGCCATGCGCGGGCAGAGCCGCGATCAGGAACTGTCCGGCAACCTCCGGGACGCCGCAGACTCACTGCGCGGCGCACGCATGCCCCGCGCAGCGCAGCGCGCGCGCGCCGCTCTTGACACCATGCTCAAACTCTCGCGCGGCGCGCAGGACCTCGAATCCCAATTTTCCGCGCAGATGTCCGCGGCCATGCGCGCCATGCTCATGCGCTCCCTGCGCAAGGCCCTGAACCTGTCCGATGCGCAGGAACAAACCCTGGCCCAGACCGAGCGCATGGCCGCGCGCCCCGGCAGCTCATGGACCGAGGAGGAGGAGTCGCGCATCGTCAGCAGCGCGCGGCTCCAGCGCGATGTGCTCCTGGAGCTGGCCGCGGATTTGGCCGCGCTGGCCAACGCCACCATGCTCGTCTCGCCCATGCTCTCCGCGGACGCCCGCGCCGCGGCACGCGACATTGACCTGGCGCTCGAAGACCTCAAGCAGGACCGCCCGGCCGCGGACGCGCACTTCCGCCTGCGCGGCGCATTCACCGCCGTGAACCGCATCATGCTCGCCCTGCTCGACGCCAAAAGCGGCGGCGAAAACCCGGGCCAGGGCGGCGCCATGCAGCAGCTCATGGACCAGTTGCAGAGCCTCGCCGATTCCCAGGAAAGCATCAACCAGCAGACCCGGCAGCTCATGCAGGGCGGGCTGCCCATCCCGCAGATGGGCGCGGGCATGCAGGCCCTGGCCGCGCAGCAGCGCCTTCTGCGCCAGGGCGTGAGCAAGCTCTTGGAAACCGCGGAAAGCATGAGCGGCATGGGCGGCCGCCTGCGCGAGATCGAGGAGCAGATGGAAGAGATCGAGCGCCAGCTCATGGACGCCAAAGCCGACCCCGGCGTGCAGCGCCGCCAGGCCGATGTGCTGCGCCGCCTCAAGGACGCCTCCCTGTCCCTGCGCAGGGAAACCCGCGAAGACCGGCGCAAAGCCGAGACCGCGGGCCGCTACGCCCCGGCCGCGCCCCCGGCCCTGGAAATCAAGAAAGGCCCGGAGCTGCCCGAGCACATCCGCATGCAGATTCAGAAGCTCAAGCAGGAAAACAGAATCCCCGGCTTCGAAAACGCCATAGACGCGTATTACCGCGAATTGCTAAAAGTCAAATGAAGGCAGGAAGAGTATTTCCAATTTCAGGTAAATTTTAGGTGGGTAGTCTCTGCATAACCGAGGTTAGAGTAAGATAATTTCGGGATACCCCTATCACTACTTTCCGGAGATTGATTTCAATGATGCAACCGCTCTTTCTCTGACTCCCATGATCGTGACTCCGACGATTTCGCCTGTATCTTCCTGATAGCGCAGAATGACGCCTTCGCCCGAATCCAGTCCGAGAGCTTTCGCGGGTTTGCCTATGCTGATGTAAAGGACATCCGCTTCCTCGTCATAGTCCCAATTCAAATTTTCTTTTTTATCGAGAATCTTGAGCATTTCCATGTTGTTGTTCTCCTCTCGGACAAACTGCGCAGAAAATATTTGGTTTGAGCAATTACTTGAGTTCGATTTTCATGTCCACGAGCAGGTTCATGTTCATGCTTACGGATTCGTCTTCGAGGGTCGAGGACATGGCGCCGCTCATTTCCTGCTCCAGGACGCCTTCGGCGCCCACGAACACGCCTTCTTTGTGCGCGAAATAGAGCATGCCGCTGAAGTCGAGCAGCATGCGGTCGAAGCGCATGGACACGACTTCGTCTTCCCCGCCGAAGCCGGGCAGTTCGATGGCGCTCAACTGTTTGGTGAAGTCTTCGCTGACCGAGACCGCGATGGCGGCGCAGTCCAGGCCCTTGACGGTTTCATAGCCCTGGAGGGTGAAGCTGTAGGTGAACTCGATGCTTTTTTTTTCCGCCGGGGGCAGGGGGAAGGCGGCTTTGTGCTCCCAAGTTGCGCCCGGCGCCACGGCCTGGGCGGGCAGCTTGAACAGGGCCTGCTTGAGGATGTCTGCCGGACGCAGGTCCGTGGGGAAGAACATGCCCATGAGCTCGTCCGGGTCTTCGCCGGCATCCGGGAATTCGGCCTGGAGCACGCCGCCGTCGCTGGCCATTTTGAGGGTCAGCGGCTCGTCGAACATGGCTTCGATGACCGCAGGCATGTCTTCTTCTTCGTCCACGGAGTCCACGGCCATGTCCGGCCCGGCGTTCATGCGGAAGCGGTTCACGAAAATCTCGATGCCGGCGGCGCCGTCCTTGTCCACGCCCGTGACATTGAGTTCGAGTTCCGAGTACAGGGAGAGGTCAATGGGGAGGTCGAAGGTTTCCTCGTCCATGATTTCCGGGGCGCGCATGGACATTTCGCCGGTGCCGCTGATTTCCACGGCGTAGTGATACACATCGCCGGTGTTGAACTTGAGGCGGAGCAGGCCCTTGTCCTGGGCGCAGGCGGCGCGCGCGGCGAGCAGCAGCAGGCAGGCCGCGAGCAAGAGTTTTCTGGGCATTGCGCAAGCGCTCCTTATTTCAGCATGACGATGTCGCCGGGCTGGATCTTGAGTCCGAACAGGTCTTTGGCTCTGGCCTGCGAGTAGCTTTCCTTGACATCCACGATCTCGATGGTGGCGATGCGGTCCTGGATGCGGTCCACGGTTTTGCCGGTGATGGGGTCCACGAGCAGGTCGCCGACGCGGTACACGGTGAGCACATCGCCCTCGCGGATGCCGTCAATGCTGGTGAGGTTGACATAGACCCAGTCGCTGACGACCTTGAGCACATAGCCTTCGAGGGGGAATGCGCCGCGCACGGCGGCGTCCACCTGGGAGAGCATTTTGCGGACCGCGCGCCCGGCCAGGCCCTCCGTGGAGCGGATGTCGGACGCGGCGATGAATTTCTCGGCGTCGTCCGCGGATTTGAGGGTGAAGGTGCGCTCGTTCATGTTGGCCTTGAGCAGGTCGTACACCACCCACTTGCTCTTGCGCGCGTCGAGCACATGCAGCTCGATTTCCATGTCGAAGTTCATTTCGAGGTAACCAGCGCCGCCGATGCCGTGCTTTTTCACATGCGGCTCGTAGCGCACGATGCGGCCGGAAACCAGGCCGTCCACGCCCTTGACCTCGAGCCGGTGGGTGACATCGCTGGCGCGCACGGCCGCGGGCGTGAGGCGGCTTTGCTGAAGAACTTCCATGGTTTCCTGTTCGCTCAAGAACACGAAGCGGCGGTCTTTTTTGAATAGTTCGCGCAGCATGTCCGTGAAGATTTCATCAAGGGCCAGTGTCTGGTATCCGCTGGCGTTTTCGAAGGTCAACATGGCGATGCGGTACGGCTCGCCAACCTGCTCGGGGGAGCGGGCCACGAAGGTTTCGCGTTCGGCGGGCGTGATTTCCGCGCCTTTGCCCTCGGGCGCGGCCGGAGGCTCCTTGCCCGTGATTTCCGCGATCATGCCCTGGTAACCGCTGGGGCCGTAATAGGGGAGAAGGAGCGTGACCTTGACCGTTGCGCCCTCCTGGGTTTCGTTGAATACGCGCGCGGTGCCGATGTAGCGGTCAACCACGGCGCGCTTGTCCGGGTTGCGGGTGACGAACTGGCCCACGGTCATGGAGTCCATGTCAACATATTGTTTCTGAACGAGGATGAGCATGTTGTTGCGCGCGTTGTCCACGGCGCGGCGGCGCGCGGTTTCGTAGCTTTCGCCCGAGGCCACGGCCGCCTGGCCCATGGCTACGACGATGCCGGTCTGGTCGTCAATGTAAGCGTTCGAGGCAAGGGCCGCGGAAGAAAGGACCATCGCGGCGCACAGGGCCGCCAGTATGAATCGTGTTTTTTTCATGGCAACAGCCGCTCCTTGTTGCAGTCATTCCCGTTCACAAACATGAATTGTCCGAGGCGCGCCGAACTTACATGCTGTTCTGTATTATGAAGGAAGCGCGCGCGGTTTGGCAATGCGCGGCGTCACGCGCGGCCCACGGCCAGGCCGATGCGCTCGAAACCGCGCAGCCACCCGTCCCGCGCATTGTAGTACATGTGCGCCTGGGTTTCGGACACCTGGCGCACATCCAGGGCGTACACTAGGGCGCGCTTCCACCCGTGGTCCTCGGGCCGCAGCACGGGGTCCGTGTCCTTGTCCCAGTTCACGCCGTCGCGCGAGGTGACAACCATGATTGCGGATCGCGAATGGCCCTTGCGGTCCCGGTAGATGCCGTTGTTGAACCCGTAGAGCACGCCGCGGCCGGGGTCCGGGATCACCTTGATGGCGCCCGCGCCCATGTTGCGGTGCGGGTCGCCGGGCGAGGGGCTGATGCACGGCTCCGGGTCGGGCGTGAACGGGCCGCCGAACTCCGCGGCGCGCGCCACGCCGATGTGCAGCGGCTCGAAAAACAGGCAGTCCGGCAGCAGAACCACATTGGCGCTGTAGTACATGAGAAACTCGCCGCCCCACGGAATCACGCACGGGCAACTGCAGGTGCGCACGAATCTCCCGTGCCACTCCAGCGACGGTTTGAGCACGATGCGCTCTTTGCTCCATTTGCGCAGGTCCGGCGAGCGGCGCAGGGCGATGGCCGAGCGGAACGGGGAATAGATTTTTTCATAGAACAGGAAGTATTCGCCCTGATGTTTGCGCACGAACGGGCGGATTGCGCCGTTGACCGCCACGCCGCGGCGCGTCCACGCCACGCCGTCCCCGGATGTGTAGTGATGCACCCGCGGGATGGAGTTGGCGAACAGATGCCACAGCCCGTCCGGGGTTTCTTCGGGCAGCAGGAATGTGGGGTCCGCGATGAGCCAGTCCGGCCATTGGGCCGTGATCAGCGGATTCGCGGGATGATCCGTCCAGTGCAGGCGATCGAATTCCATGACAAAAGCCCCCTCCCGAAAATTCAGCCGCTGGCGCAGACGATCTGGTCCGCGGCCCCGGCGTTTGGCGGCACGGATGCGCCGGGCGCGATCATGCAGCGCGCGGCTGAAGCGCCCGCGCCCACGCGCGCGCCGCGGCACAGCACGGCATGCGGCCCGACTCGCGCGCGCGGCCCGATCACGCAGCCGGGCGCGATGCGGCACGGAGCGGCGATCGCGGCGTCCGGCGCAATGTCCGCGGTTGCCGAAACGCAATGCCCGCCGCGCAGTCCCGGCACGCGGCCGTCCAGCGCCCGCATCAGAAAATCCAGGTACGCCCGCTCGTTGCCGATGTCCGACCAGAACCCGCTCCAGGGATACACGAAAATCCCGTGATCGCCGCGCGCCAGCAGCGGGGCCAGAACCTCGGAGAAGCCCGAGAACCGTCCGTTCGGGACATGCTCGACGAGGAAAGCGGGATCGTACGCGAACACGCCGATGTTGATGCCGCGCCGCGGCGCGGGCGCGGGCCGCGCGGGTTCGCCCCGGATGTCGAGCAGCGCTCCGCGCTCGTCGAACCCGAGCAGATTCAATTCCGAATCCGGGAGATCCGTTTTGGCAACGATGGTCACGCGCGCGCCGCGCTCCCTGTGGAAACGCATGACCGCGGCGCAGTCAATGTCCGCGTACACATCGCCGTTCATGACCAGGAAGGGATCGCCGCCGAAAAGCTCCGCGGCCTGGCGCAGGCCCCCGGCGTGGCCCAGGATTTCCGGCTCTTCGGAGTAGCGGATCTCCATGCCCTCGAAGCGGGGGCCGACGGCCTCCTTCACGGCGCGGGGCAGGTGGTGCAGGTTGATCACGCACAGGGAGGTTCCGGCGCGGGCCAGGCGGCGCAGGGCGTGGAACGCGAGCGGCTCGTCCGGCGCGGGAACCAGGGGCTTGGGGATCACATTGGTGAGCGGGCGGAGCCGGGTTCCCAGCCCCGCGCACAAGAGCATGGCTTTCAAGGGTTCACCCGATTTCCGGCAGATGCTTGGCAAGCAGTCCGCGCAGCGTGCCCATGCGCGCGAGTTGCTCGAACGCATCCCTGACATGGCCTAGGCACTGGGGCATGCGCGCCAGGTAGCGGCCCATGTTCTTCACGCAGTCCAGGTACGCGAACGATCCCGCGGCCTTGAGGTTCCGCTGCAGGATCATGAGAAGATAGACCTCGCGGAACCGGGCGGGGTCCGCCCCGCCGCCGGTTTCGCGCTCGTGCCGTTCGAGATACATGCCGTAGAGTTTTTCGCGCACGGGCGCGGGCATGTCCACATAGGAATCGTGCAGCAGGCTGACAAGGTCGTATTGCGCAGGCCCCATGCGCGCGTCCTGGAAATCAATGACCCCGAGCGCGCCGCCGGGCAGGGCCATGAGGTTGCGGCTGTGATAGTCCCGGTGGCAGAGCACGCGCGGCTCGGCGGCCAGCTCGCGGCACAGGGCTTCCAGTTCCGCGCGCAGCGCCTGCTTTTCTCCGGGCGCGAACTCCGCGCGCTTCCAGTTCTCCAGCGTGTGCGCAATGAAGAAATCCATCTCGAACATGAGCTTTTCCACATCAAAAGCCAGAGAGAAGCAGGGGCATGACGACGAAGCGCGCTGCTTCAGGGGCCGGAACTGGATGTCCGCCATCACGCGCAGGGCTTCGGAGTACAGCGCGATCCATGTTTTCTCGTCCGCGCCGCGCGCGGCCTGCTCCAGAGTGCGGTCCCCGAAATCCTCGAGGAGCATGAGGCCCGCGGCCGGATCGAAGGCGTGAATTGCGGGCACGGGAACCCCGGCGCGCGCCAGGACTTGCTGCACGGAGACAAAAGCGGGGGCGGGATCAGGCTCGCCCATGCGCATGAGGATGAGGGTTTTCGGGACGCAGTGCACGCGGAAATACATGCGCGTGGACGCGTCGCCCGCCAGTTTTTCAAGGCGGCATTCTTCGCCGTTCAGGCGCCCGGCCAGAAAGTCCCGGACCGCCAGGTCCATTTCCGCGAGTTCCATTGCGCGATGCGCCTCCCGTCATTCCCGTAATTAAACACCAGAACCCCGCGCGGTTCAACCCGGAGATGCGGCAATTCGGAGCCGCGGCTGTCCTGGGAGCGCAAATTGATTTATTCTTAGGGAAGCGGACCCAGGCCCGCAACCGGAACCGCCGCCCATGAGCAAAAACACGAACAACACTGTGATATTGGTCCGGCCTCCGAGCAGCATGGGCGCGGCGCACGCGCACGCGCTGCAGCACCCTATGGGCCTGTGCCTTCTGGCCGCGTGCCTGCGCGACGCGGGCTTCACGCCGGAAATTCTGGATTACGAGGTGAACGAATACCGCGCCGCGCGGTTCGCGGAGCGCATCCGCCGCGCGCGGCCCCTGGCCGTGGGCATCACGGCCATGACGCCGGTGATCGGCCACGCGTTTGAAATGGCGCGGATCGTGAAGCGCGAGCGCCCGGAAGCCAGGGCGCTGCTGGGCGGCGCGCACGCCAGCATCCTGCCCCTGCGAACGCTCGAGGAATGCCCGTGCGCGGACGCCGTATGCACGGGCGAGGGCGAGAGCAAAATCACGGCCCTGTGCCGCGCGGCCGCGCACGGCGAATGGGACACTCTCGAACTGCCCGGCGCAATCCTCCGCGCATCGGACGGAACCCTGCGCGATTTCACCGCCGCGCCCTGCGAACACCTGGACCTGGACGCGCTGCCCATGCCCGCGCGTGATCTTCTGGATTTCGGCAAATATCTGGGCGCATCCACGCCCGGCATTCCAGCGGGCAAATACCGCAGCACGCAACTGTTCACCAGCCGGGGCTGCCCGGGCAAGTGCATCTTCTGCTGCAGCGACCGCATGTTCGGCTCGCGCGTGCGCTTCCGCGGCATCGAGCACATCATGCGCGAAGTGCGCGAGTGCATGGACCGCCACGGGATCAACCACTTCACTATAGACGACGACACTTTCACCCTGCGCCGCGGCCGGGTCATGGAGTTCTGCGGCCGCATGGCTGCGCTGCCCGCGACATGGGACTGCGACACGCGCGTGGACCAGGTGGACCGGGACATGATACGCGCCATGGCGCGCTCGGGCTGCGTCAAGATCGCCTTCGGCGTGGAGAGCGGCAGCCAGCGCATTCTGGACCTCATCAAAAAGGGCGTCACCGTAGAGCAGATCCGCAACGCGTTCGCCTGGACCCGCGAGGCCGGCGCCATGTCCTGCGCCTTTCTCATGGTCGGCAGCCACCCCGAGGAAACCGCGCGAGACATCCGCCTCACCTGGAAGCTGATCCGGGACATCAAGCCCGATCTGATTTCCGTGATGATCGCCACCCCGTATCCCGGATCGGAACTGCATGAACTCATGCGCCGCGAGAATCTGCTGCGCGAGGTCCCGTGGAGCGCCTACGCCCAATCGTTCGAGGCCAGCAGTTTTTCGAGGACGAAAACCCTGTCCGCGGCGCAACTCAAATTCTGGCAGAACCGGCTTCTGGCCGGGTTCTATCTGCGTCCCGGATACATCGCGGGCCGCCTGGCGCGCATGGACTCGGCCGCGGACCTCGAATACTGGGCGCGCGCGGGCCTCGGGTTCCTCAAGCACCTGGCCGGAAAATAGCCCCGCGCAGGTCGAGAAAACCTTGGGACAGAGGGGCCAGCGGCCGTAAAAAACAGGTA
>Ga0101944_10007939_pt1 | contig 10363 bp, 10 predicted proteins | sample DewCreD2012metaG_FD_75245 | JGI IMG/M metagenome (GOLD analysis project Ga0101944, IMG submission 75245) | Hot spring sediment bacterial and archeal communities from British Columbia, Canada, to study Microbial Dark Matter (Phase II) - Dewar... ...
CCTTCACCATCGACCGGGATGCCGCCGGCTCCCCCACGGGCCGGGCCGGGATCGAAGTGGAGAACGGCGACGACCCCAACGCCGCGCTCAAGTTCAACCGGGACACGGGGCGCTGGGAGTATTCCGAGGACGGCGGAGCCTCCTGGAAAGTGCTGGGCGAGGCGGACCTGTCCCTGGGGGCCCAGGAGTTTTCCAAATTTGTGCCCAGGGAAGACCCGCCCGAGGTTTACTACGAGGCGGGGCGGGGGTCTTCGTCGGACTATGAGACCGTCGACCTGACCTCTTACCTCGGGAGTCCGCAGTTCGGGGTGAACGCGGCGCTGCTCCGAGTGTTTTTCCGGGACGTCTCCCCCGGCGTCAATACTAGGGTGTTGTTCCGCAAGGGCGGCGGCCCCCAGAGCCCGGCGACGGCCTTCACCGTCTGGTCCGACGAGAGCGACGCCGAGAGGAAGGCCGCCGACCTGGTGGTCCCCCTGGGGGACGGCGACACCGTGGACTTTTACCTCTTCGCCTCCGGGGCCGACACCGCCACCCTCCGGGTCTTTCTCCTGGGGTATTTCGAGGTGGTCTACGGGGTGGGGACCCAGGAGAAGACCCTCACCCAGGCCAACCTCAGCGTCCCGGCCAACAGCACCCAGAATTTCACCTTCGAGAATTTCTGCAACCGGGGTCTGGTGCATTACTTCAAGGTAGAGGAGACCTCCGGCAACCCGGCGAACGTTTACGACCTGCACCTCTACGCCGACGCCGCCTTTTCCACCCTGCTTTACAAGGTGGAGGGGGTTATCCCCGGCAGCGACCCCTTCGAAGACTGGCTGCCTTTCTGGGTCCATGATGCCGAGGTTGAGCGGAAAATCCGTGCCCGCATCGTCAATCACGACCTCTCCCAGGCCGGGACGTTTGCCGTAACCATCAAAGCTGAGCAGTTCGCGTAAGGAGACCTGACCATGGGCCTGGTGTTCATGAGCGGATTTGAGTGGGGCACCAACCGGGAGTTCGACCAGGTTGGCGGGAGCGTCGTGACTTCACAGAAACGAAGTGGTGCCTACTCCGCCGACATCGGCAACGGGCAGTGGCTTCACAAGACCTTGCCGCAGCCCCTAACCGAGGTCTACGTCCAGTTCGCCTACCGCAGCGGCTACGCCTTCACCGCAGTGTCTTTCGTCATCTCCAAGGGCGGCACCGACATCCTGAGCATCAACAAGGACGGCAACTACCGCCTCCAGGTCTGCTCCGGGTACGGCGGAACGGTGTACTGCACCGGCGTCACCCCCCTTCAGCAAAACGTCTGGTACCTCATCGAGCTGCACTACAGGATGGCGGACACGGGAGGGCTTATCGAGCTCAGGGTGGACGGCAACCTGGAGGCAACCTTCTCCGGCGACACCAAACCCGGTGCCGACGGCAACTTCGACAAAATGCGCTGGGGCGCCACCACCGGCACCACCGTCTTTAACCTGGACGATGTGGTGATCTTCGACACCTCCGGCGAGGTCAATAACACTTGGCCCAACGGTCTGAAGGTGGTGCTCCTCAAGCCCAACGCCGACGGAGGCGTCAACCAGTGGGAGCCGACCCCCACGGGCAGCCATTACGCCTGCGTGGACGAGGTGCCGGTGTCCGGCTCCGATTACCTGAAGGCGGGGAGCGCCGACCTCCTGGAGGTCCTGGGCTTGGAGGATCTGCCCGCCGAGGCCCAGTCCGTCAAGGCGGTCCGGGTCGACTTCTGGGGCCTCAAGGGCAGCATCCAGCCCCCGCAAAACCTGCAGCTTGGGGTGAAGATCGGTGGAAGCGACTACCTGTCGCCTGACAAGGCCCTGCCCCTGGCCCAGGGCCTGGTGAGCCACTCCCTGGATCAGAACCCGGCAGGCGGCAACTGGAGCGTCGCCGTGGTGAACGGCATGCAGCTCCTGGCGAAGTCGAGGACTTGATCCATGGCGAACGACTTCTCCACCGACAGCCGCTGCAAGGCCCTGTGGCGGTTTGAGAACAACCTGGACGACGGCAAGGGCGGCAACCACCTGACCGGCTCCGGGTCTGTGGCGTTCAGCTCCGCCGACAAGAAAGAAGGCTCCTATGCCGCCGACTTTGAGCAGGCAGAGAGCGACTACGCCTACCGGGCCGACGCCAACCTGGACGCGGGCTTTCCCCTCAAGAGCGGCGACGCTGTCAAGAAAATCTCGGTGTGCTGCTGGGTGAAGCCCGAGAGCAACCAAGCCTCCGCCAACCTTTTCGCCAAGGTGGACACCACCGGAAACAGGCGGACCTTTTCGCTGGCGGTGTGGAGCGGCATAGTCAAGGTGTTGAACGGTTACAGCAACGGCGCTCTCTGGGAGATCCTTGACACCGGGTACCTGCTCACCAATGGAGAGTGGTATCAAATCGGCGTTTCCTTCGACGGTGTAAACAAATATGCCCTGGTGAGGATCTTCCGGGCCTCCAATTTTTTGGTCTACACGTACCAGTTCAATTTTGCAAACGAGACCAATGTCGAAGACGCGGACCTCACTGTGGGAGCCAGGCACGGCGGCGGCGACTATTATGACGGGCTCATCGACGAGTTGGTTGTTTTCAATGACCTGCTCACTACCATAGAAATCGACGCCATCCGCGCCGGCACTTACGCCGGTCCCATGCCCCAGGTCAGGGGCGAGGCGGTGGGTTCTCTGGCGGCCTACGAAGGTCAGGCGGCGGTCCAGGCCGACGCCCTGGGAGTGATGGCGGCTTATTCTTTGACTCCGGAAGCAACCTACGTGCAGGGCGATGTTATGGGGCTCCTCGCCGCCTACCATGTGGCGCCGCCGCCGAAGCGGGTGTTCCCGGTCCCCAACCTCCGGGTCCGGTGGCAGAGCCACCCGAACCTGAGAAAGTTTCCCGTGGTGAGCTGAATCAGGAGACAGAGGAGGGTTTATGGATGACGGTGCAACTGGGGCTGGAACTGATGGTGGCGGGCTACGCCATCGAAGGGGAGCTGCGGGAGCGGGAGGCAAAGACCCTCCTCAGGGAAATCGTCCGCCTGATTGACATGACCCCTGTGGGGAGGCCCTTTGTCAAAAGGTTTCCCACGCCCGAAGGCTTGGGCGGCGTGGGGGAGACTGTCGCCCAAGCCTTCACCGCGGCGCAGCCGCTGGTCTTTCAGTCTTTGGCCGAGTCTTACAGCTTCATCCTGCCCGGCATCATCCCCCTGGACGCCTGGCCCGAACACCTCAAACCCAGGGGAGGCTCGTATCTGGTGGTGGCGTCCTGCAGGCGTTTCCAGGAAGGGGAAGTGGAGGATTACCTGGCGACAAAAGGATTGAGGGTGGTCAGCAAGGGGGCCATGCTTTTGAAACTGGAGGGAGGTGAGGCAGAGCCATGAGCCAGGAAGCTTTGACGGTGGCGCAGCTTTTTTCCATTGTGCTGGCGGCCTGCGGCACGCCGGGGCTGACCTTCTGGGTCATAAAGAAGATGAGCCGGGAGGCCCTTTCCCAGATCAAGGAAAACTGCAAGACTTGCCGGGCGCACCTGGACGAGAAGATCGCCGGTCTGGACGGCACGCTCCATGAGGCCGTAAAAAGGCAGCTCACACTCCGGGAAAAGCTGCCCATAGACTACGTTAGGCGTGATGAATTCAACCGCCATTTGAACGGTGAGAAAGAGAGCAAATAGACCTGGAGGACAACGACATGGGTGATTTTGAAAAGGCTGTGAAGCTGGTTCTGGGCTTTGAGGGAGGCGTCTCCGCCCGCCCCCTTTCCGAAGACCCTGGCGGCCTGACGAACCTGGGCATCTCCACCCGTTTTCTGCGGAGCGTTGGCGATCCCCGGGACGTGCGGGACCTTACCGTGGCGGACGCGGTGGAGCTTTACCGGAGGCATTTCTGGAACAAGGTCAAAGGGGACGACCTTCCGGAGCCTCTGGCGACAACCGTATTTGACCACGCGGTCAACGCCGGGCCGGGGACCGCAGGCAGGCTGCTGCAAACTCTGCTGAATGAGTATGGGGCCGACCTAGCGGTGGACGGAGCCATCGGGGCCGCGACCTTTGGGGCCCTGCAGGAACTGGGGGGAGAGCCGGAGTGGCTGGCACAGAGGTACCTTTGGCGGCGCATCCGGGACTACGCCAACCGGCCCAGCCTGGAGCTTCGCCGGGTCAATCTCTCCGGCTGGTGCAACCGGGTCTGCAACCTGGAAGAGAAGCTGTTTGGCGAGGAGGGCTAAGCGACATGTGCAACTTCAAACCCCACCGGCTGAGCGAGCTGTGGACCGACCCCTCGAGCGGCGAGCTCTCCATGTCCCGCCTGGGGGTGGCGGTGGTGGTCCTGCTCTTCATCCCTGGCCACGCCGTCCTGGAGGTCCTGGGCTACCACCTCAACGCCTGGTCCTTCCTGACCACCGTGCTGGGCATCCTGGCTGGCATCTACGGGGTCAACTCCGCCGCCGGAGCCTGGAAGCGCAAAGGTGAGCTTAAAACTCCTCCACCAGACGAGAAAGCTTCATAAGGCCTCCGCCTCCCTCAGAAACTTCACCATTATTTTTTTCCTCATGCCGCAAAATCCTTTGACCGCGGGTTTTTATAGTTTTATAATCCTTAAAATAGGATTCTTATCCCATGAAAATTTTTTGCAAGAAGGCAGTGATAGCCTTAACTGGGGTGTCCTATAAACAACTGGACCATTGGGCGGTGACCGGCTTAATTCGGCCTTCAGTAAAAGCCGCCAAAGGTAAGGGCTCCCGAAGGGAATATTCTTTTAGGGACTTGGTTCAGATTAGAGTCGCCAAAGGGCTAAGGGACGAGGGGATTAGTCTCCAGAAAATAAGAAGCGCCTTAATTTTCTTGCGGAAGCATTTCCCTGACACTGAAGCCCCCCTGGCCCAGTTGAAGTTTGTGACAAACGGTTCGGATATCTTTGTCCTTGAGAGAGACCCACAAAAGGTGCTGGACGCGCTCAGGGGCCAGTTTGTTTTCTCCTTGGCCCTGGGAGAGCTGATCGACGAACTCCGGGGGGAAGTGCGCCAACTTGCCTCCCCAAAAGAGGAAAGGTTCGTGGTGGGAGGCAAGGCCTTTGTCGTGACACTGGCCGTGGACAAGGAGCAGGGGGGGAACTATATAGCCACATGCAAAGAGGTTCCGACAGCCGTGGGGCATGGGGAAACAGAACAGGATGCAGTTGACCACATTTTAGAAATGCTTAGGTTGTCCCCAGGGGCTGAAAAGTCCAGAAAGAGAAGGGCATAGCCGTCCAGTGTTTAAGGACGCTATTTACAGGAAGCATTTTTGGGAGTGGGAGGTCTTGACCTTGGGCTTAACGATTTGGTTGTTGTTGCAGCATTCTCAAGGGGGCCTCAGGTAATCTGAGAAGGGGGGAGGATGATTACCATGGCGACAGCTGATACTTATTTAACTGATAGCTCCGCTGATAGCATCCGTGCAGCTGTTCACTCTCGTGAGCCTGTTGCGGGATATACTCACTCCTTTTATCGTTATCCTGCCCGATTCTCGCCCCTCTTTGCGAGAGCTATAATAGAGACATTTACTATACCAGGAGATCTAGTCTTGGATGTTTTCATGGGCGGCGGCACCAGTCTTGTCGAAGCCCGCGCACTTGGAAGAATTGCTGTTGGCACCGATATTAATAGACTCTCAGTTTTTATTTCTAAAGTTAAGACAACGGTTTTTTCCAAATATGAACTAGCGAATATATTGCAGTGGGCTGAAGCTTTGGTTAAACAGATAAAATTGAATAATCCTCCTTTACGTGCATTTGATTGGGCAGAAAAAGGGTATCAGCGTAATATCAGTGGCAAATCAACGTGGCCTATCCGTAAGACGATTGAGCTGGCTTTAGCTCAACTGGATAAATTGCCTGAGAAACGGCAGCAGAGTTTTGCCAGGTGCGCACTGCTTAAGACGGCGCAATGGGCCCTTGACTGCCGCCAAGAAGTTCCGGCTGCCAAGCAATTTCGACATCAATTCCTAAACTACATTGAGGAAATGACCAGAGGGGCTTGGGAATATGCGAAAGCTGTTAGGGTGGGAAATCGTCTGTACAATTTAGTCGGCCCGAGGAGGACTCTGTGTCTAAATCGATCCGCGGCGGGAATAGAGGCAGATGAAAGAATAAAAAGTTTCCCTACACCAAGGCTCATATTAACTTCCCCTCCCTACCCTGGGGTTCATGTACTTTACCACCGCTGGCAAGTTGAAGGCCGCAGAGAAACACCCGCACCTTTTTGGATCGCAAATTGCCTGGATGGAAGTGGAGCAAGCTTCTATACCTTCGGTCATAGAGAACAAAAAGACCTTAAAGGTTATTATGAAAAAGCTTTTGCTGCTTTTTCTTCATTAGCAAAAATTGCGGACGAGAGAACCATTCTGGTTCAATTAGTAGGATTTTCTGAGCCGTCATGGCAACTGCCAAAATTCTTGTCCGTCTTAGAAATGGCAGGCTTTACTGAAGTTCAATTCCCTGTCCTTGCGAACTCCTCCGATGGCAGGCTGTGGCGCTGCATCCCAAATAGAAAATGGTATGCTGATCAGAAGGGTGCTATCGCTGCAAGCAAGGAGGTCGTTCTCTTTCACCGTTTGTCTTGAGTAGGTTACGTTTCTTCACCAGATGTATCTGAAGTATACCCTTCATTCACATTCAGATCGCCAAGAGAATCAATCAATGGAAGAAGGATAGGAGCAACAGCACTACTGAATTCTTCTACTTTTTTCTCGACATCCCCATTTTTAGCATCATCATTTACTTCACCCTCCTCATCAGTCGGTTTTTTCGGCTTCTGCATCTCTTGCTGAAGAAGCGCCATCCCGAGTAGAACAAGCCCACATCTAAAACGTTCTCTGACAAGTCTTGCATCTTTGAGTCCTAACTTTAACTCAGTTTTAAGATAAACATTGTCCATATTAACAAAGAAATCATAGATATCTCCTCCATTTTCCTCAGTTCCATTAGTTTCCGAAACACCCGCATTCTTTATACGAAGAGCAGAAGTTTTATTAAACGGCGGTTCCTGCTTTTCCCATTCATTTTCATAGACTTCGATTATATTAGGTAGTTGAATTCCGCCAGGAATTTCTCTATCAACTCCTTCCTCTTTACTAGGTGGTTTAGCTCTCTCCTTTGAAACTGAATGTGATTTAACAATTGTTGATGGTTTAACTTTAATTACAAAGGTATTTACAAAAGGATTTATTTGAGTACTGTCTGTAACGGTTAATACAAAATGGAGATCATCTCCAACGTTACAATTGTCAGGTAATTTAACATTAAGGTGAGCTAATCCATTCCACAGGTTCATATTATAGTTATCTATAGGGAAATTGATCTCGCCTTTAATAATGTATAGTGAGTGTTCACCCGGATCAATGTCTCGGGTAAAATAATCATTAGTAGCGTCAGTTTCAAAGGTGATGCGGCACCGCATATTTATGTGACAATCTCGATAAAGTACTTTCCCTTGATCAAGGCCTTTGAATCTAAAGTATGTTGGATAAGGTTTTCCTACAAATTTAAGGTCGCTTTTGACTTTTATTGATTTAAAAGGATTAGAAGCTCGCTGTCCTAAAAGGAAAAGGTTTGTTAACGTAGGGGAGTGTTTGATCAATGATTTAAGAATATTTTCAAGGGGCTTATCTTCTGAGATTTTGTCCTCGATCGCCTCCAGCCGTCGGCGCTCTTGGAGTTCTTTCAAACCAGTATGGTTTTTAAGCATCTCCTCTAACTCATACTCGAGGTTAGTACGCAATTCGCCCCCACTCAAGCGATCCCTGCTATTCATGAAAAGGTCTTCACGGGTTTTCCCACTTATATCGCTGCAATCAATCATGACCAAAAGTGAATCAGCTAAATAGCTGAGCTTAACATTTTTGCGCCTGAAAAAATCTGTTGATAGGTGGGCATGCGTCTGACCATTAACTGTAAAAATTATGCCCTCACTTTTACGATACCTACGCGCAGTCCCCTTTTTAAACGCAAAAATAGTGGCATTCATCTTCTCGCCGTTTACAGTAATGGAGGAAGAGGAAGGGAAATTTTCTTCAAGGTTTTCGGCTTTGTCATCATCAAGCCGCACTCTAAGGCCAGTGATTGTAGTTTCGAAGCTCGCGGCCTTTGACCCTGGCTTCCAAAATTTTTTTCTACACTCATGGATTCTTATAGGAAGGGCAACTTCTGGAAGTAATAAATCCACTGGATCTTTAACTGAGCCTGTCAAAGGAATCTGGCCCTTAAACCCTGTCGCATATTCATAAAGTTTGATAAGCGTTCCCCATGGAGATAAACGCCCATAAGGTTCAGGTTTCTCAGGGTAAACAGAGGGGAAAATAGGCATACTTTCTGCTTCAAAACGAAGAACCCCGCCTTTACCGGGGGCATCTTTTGCCCCAATCGGTGCAAGATAGGTATAAACAGAGCTCCGGCGGCCACCCTCGGGAGGTTCTCGCCTGACGATAGTGAATCCCCATTGCATATCTGAAGGATGATCCAATTTTCTTAATTTTAAAATTTTAAGGTTTCGGCGGCTGACAATGAGCTGTAGACCGTTCTGGCCACAAAATTTCAATGCCCCCGTCCCGCCCATATTAAATTTCCCCTGAACAAAGGGGATTCTAAGTTTATTTTCCCTGACCAAGGAAAGTAAGGTGTTTGGCATCATTTCAGGAGTCTGTCCTTCGCCACAGTCAGAGATAGTGAAACAAGGGTTACCTTCCCGGGCGGTTGCACCAGTTGCTGTTAAAGTGATACCTCTAGCAATTTCTCTTCGCTTTTCATCTCCCCACTCTTTGATTAACCCAGCCCTTACACTTTTTAGTTTACTATCTTCAAAAAAAGCGGCCACAGCTTCTTGAATTGATTGAGGTGCTGACGGACTTGTCGGATCAACTCCTCTAATGAGACATTCATTCATCAACCTGGCATCGACAGAATTAACCAATTTTTCAATTAATGCTGCATCGGGCCGTGCTTGCTGGTTTCCTATGGTACTATAATTATTCTCGATATCTCCGTAGAATCTCCAAACTGAGTGATCCTCCCAATAACCAACTTTTTTTAGAATAGTTATAACCTCATCTTCAGTATCAGCTTTCATTAGGTAAAGGCAAAGCTGCTTTATTTGGTCATTATTCATAATTAATTCCTCCTTGGGAATCCATGAAAAACGAGAGCCGAAGATCTCAGCTGAAAATATCTACAAGGTGGAGGAGGGAAGAATAGTATGAGGCATCAGGAAACTTATTCCTGTGGCATCTCTGTACCAATCTTCCCGAATCCCCCCTTGGGTTTTCTGCAAAATCAAAGCTTGAAAACAATTTCTTCCGAGGCGCCGTGGGTCTCAAAGCGCTGCTTCAGTTTTTTGACCTCCCCCTCCAGGGCTCTGATGATTTTTCGGACATCCTCGTCAGTATAGCTGTAGTTGCTCTTGTTTGAAAGATTGCCGATCAGGCGGATATCCTTGATCGCCTTGGAAACCCTTTTCTCGGCAAGATCAACAAATTTATCGCGGTCTTTTTGCCTCTCCATATTTTCTCCTGATAAAATATACGCGTTTATTTGAAATATATGATAAGGAGTAAAAAATATATGTCAAGGAAAAAATTTATCCCTTGGCAAAAGATAATTTTTTTGAGAATTTTACACATGCAAAATGTTGGGTCAGGTTTATGGCTTTAATTCCGTGCTATGGCTGCAAGTGTGCGAAAATACTTGATATAAAAGATAAACCCTGCTATAAACATATGCATGGTGGGGGCGATAAGGACAAAGGAAAAATGCCTCAGGTTCAGGGGCAAATTTGTGGGCGAGCCGCTAAGGTGTCCCACCTGTTTTACCACGCCCAGTCGCTACTTCGTGGACTTCTCCTGGGCCGGCCAGGGGCGTGTGAAACTTTATTCCGATCAGCAGGGCTACCCCCTGGATTCCTGGGAGAGGTCAGTGCGGCTGCTCACCGCCATCCGCTACGAGATCGACCAGGGAAAATTCGACCCCAGGGAGTATGTCAAAAAGGAGGTCCACGCCCTCAGGTTCGAAAATTATGTCCAGGGTTGGCTGGAGAGGCTGGAGGCCAGACATGGAAGGAGAGAAGTCTCCTGGGGGTACCTTCAGTTCGCCAGGGGTGTGGTGAAGAAATATTTGACCCCTCTCCTTGGGGGCAGAGACGCCCGGGACATCCGGGAGGGGCAGATCGAGGATTTTCGGGACGCCCTGCCAGTCTCCCTCCAGCCCAAGACGGTGGCGAACATCATGGGGCTACTGGGAAAAATTCTGCGGGACGCCTACCGCCGGCGGGACATCGCCTACCTGCCGGAGATGCCCAAGATCGAGGTAGGGGAGCCTGTCACCCGGTGGCTTTCCCAGGAGGAGCAGGAGGCGGTGCTGGCC
>Ga0101944_10007940_pt1 | contig 10361 bp, 9 predicted proteins | sample DewCreD2012metaG_FD_75245 | JGI IMG/M metagenome (GOLD analysis project Ga0101944, IMG submission 75245) | Hot spring sediment bacterial and archeal communities from British Columbia, Canada, to study Microbial Dark Matter (Phase II) - Dewar... ...
GATCAGCCGCTCGCTATACCCCAGGGCGCGGACCTGATCCAGGTTGTCCACGAACCGCTGCCGCCAGGCGGCCAGCGTGCGGACGTAATGCGCCGACATCTCTTCCAGATGCACCAGCCTCAAGTCGCACGCCCGCTGCATCGCCTCGCCCAGCGCGGTGATCGAGGGCAGGCAGCCGCCGGGGAAGATGTGCGTGCGGATGAAATCGACCGAGTGGCGATGCTGGGCGAACAGCGGATCGCGGATCACGATCGCCTGCAGCAGCATCCGCCCCCAGGGGTGCAGCAGGCTGGCACACTTGCGGAAGAACGTCTCGAAGTACTCGTACCCGACCGCTTCGATCATTTCGATCGACACCAGCTTGTCATACTGGCCGGTCAGGTCTCGGTAGTCGGCCAGCAGCACCTCGACGCGGTCCGCCAGCCCGGCCTGCACCACCCGCTCGCGGGCCAGTCGGTACTGCGCCGGCGAGATCGTGGTGGTCGTCACCCGGCAGCCATAGCGGCTGGCGGCAAACAGAGCCAGCCCGCCCCACCCCGTGCCGATCTCCAGCACGTGGTCCTCCGGCTTGAGTTCCAGCTTCCGGCAGACCCGCTCCAGCTTGGCCAGCGAGGCCTGATGCAGCGAGGCCTCCGGGTGCGGGAAGATCGCGCAGGAATAGCTCAGCGTCTCGTCGAGCATCAGGGCGAAAAAGTCGTTGCCCAGATCGTAGTGCTCCTGGATGTTTTTCCGGGCGCCGCGGCGCGTGTTGCGGCGCCCCAGATGCTGCACGGCCGCCGCAAGCCTGCGCAGCCAGCTCCACGACGAGTCCAGCCGCACCAGCGTCGCCTGGTTCCGCAACGCGATCCGCACCAGTGACACCAGGTCGTCGCAGGTCCACTCGCCATCGATCCAGCTTTCGGCGGCGCCTAAACTGCCGCCCAGGAGCACGCGGCGGTAAAACCGGGGATCGTGCACGGTGACGGTACACGACAGGCCGCCGGGCCGCCCGTACGACTGGCAGCGGCCGCCTTCCACCAGATCGATCTGATCGTGCACCAGGCCGCTCAGGGCGCGGCGCAGGACCCCGGCTGCGGCCTGGGTCCACCAGCGATCCAAGACAGATTTCATGGCCGTTTCAGTTCCAAGGAGTGAGAAGGACGTTTCGGTTCCAGGGTGCCCGCAGGAGCAGGCGGATGCGGGTAATACGTCGCCCCTTTCCACCACAGCCGCAAGGCCTGGGCGTAGATGCCCAGGGCGATGCGGTGCGTCATCAGGGGATAGCGCCACAGAAGCGGCATCGGGCCCAGACGCGGCCAGGGGCGTCGGCGCAGGGACAGCCCCGCCACGAACTGGCGACGCCCGGAGCGGTAGCTGGCAACCTGCACGCGGAGCCGCGCGCCGGGCGGATGGATGCGGCAGCGATACTCCATCGTGAGCGGCAGGAAGGGGGAGACATGAAGTTGCTTGGCCAGCAGCCGTGTGGGGCCATCCAGCGGTCCGCCGTCGGGCGGGGCCAAGAGGTAGGCATGCCGCTCCCCCCACGGCGTGTTGGTCACTTCGGCGATGACCGCGCCGAGCTGGCCGCCTGCCGTATGGCAGAAGTACAGCGACACGGGGTTGATGACGTAGCCGAAGTAGCGCGGTTGCGTGAGCAGTTGCACCGGACCGACCAGGTCGTGGCGGCCGTGCGCGGCCAGGAAGACGTCCACCGCCTCGCGCAGCGGCTGGCGTGCGTCACCCAGATAATCGTCGCGGCGGAACCGGATGAGGGCTGGGCCAGACGCCGACCAGAGCCAGCCTCCCGCGAAGGCGGTCTGGATCTCGTCGAGGTCGAGGTACAAGGCCGCAAGCCGGTAGCGGAAGCGATGGCGCACCTGAAGCCGCCGCCGATGCCAGACCCAACCCTCATACAGGCACGAGCGCATCGGTCACCTCCCTGCGGCGGGCATGGACGCGGAGAGCCGGGCTGCGGACCGACGGGATGTAGTCCGCGGCGCCAGCACCTCGGCTACCGCCAAGGCACTGACCACGCCATCCTCGTGGAAACCGTGTCCCCAATACGCCCCGCAGTACGACAGCCCGTGGTGCTCGATCAATTCCCGGTGGCGACGCTGCATCGCCGCCCGCCGGGCGTCGAAGACCGGATGATGATAGACCATCCGCCGCAGCACTTTGCTGGGGTCGATGCGATCCTCGGCGTTCAGCGTGACCAGCAGCCGCTGGCGCACCGGCAGGCTCTGCAAACGCGTCATGTCGTACGTGACCGTCGCCGCGGAAGACGCGGTCGCCGGCAAAAGATAGTTCCAGCTCGCCCACGCCCGCCGGTTCTTCGGCAGGAGCGCCGTGTCGGTATGCAGCACGGCCGTGTTGCGCTGGTAGGGAAACGCCGAGAGGATCTCCAGCTCTTGCCGAGTGGCCTGATCTCCCAGCATCCGCAGGGCTTGGTCGCTGTGGCAGGCCAGCACGACATGGTCGTACCTCCGCGGCGGCTGCCCTTCGATCTCTAACTCGATCGAGCCGGCCCGTCTCCGCAGTGCGCGGACTGGCGTCCGCAGCTCGATCCCCTTGCGGAGACGCCCCAGGATCGCCTGGACATACCGCTGAGAGCCTCCGACGACCACCTCCCAGCGCACCTTGCCAGGTAACGCCAGCATTCCGTGGTTGCGATAGAACTCCAGCACCAGCTTGATCGGAAAGCCCGCAAAGGCGCTGCGCGGGCACGACCAGACGGCCGACCCAAGCGGTAGGAAGTACCGCTCGCGGAACGCCTCGCTGTAGCGGTGCTGCGCGAAGAATTCCCCGATGGTCAGCCGCTCATCCAGCCTGGGAAGCAGGCGGCGGGCCTGCCGGTTGAACCGCAGGCAGTCGATCCACAGCCTCCAGAACGACGGTCGCAGCACGTTGGCCGGCTGGGCGAACAGGCCGGACAAGCCGCTGCCGGCATACTCCAGGCCCGTGCGCTCGCAGCGGACGGAAAAACTCATGTCGGTGGGCTGGGAACGGACCTCCAGTTCATCCAGCAGGGCTGAAAAGTGCGGGTAAGTGGTGCGGTTGAAGACGATGAAGCCGGAGTCGACTGCCAGCGTCTGCCCCCCCACGTCGAGGGTGTGCGTGTGAGTATGCCCGCCCGCATAGTCCGCGGCCTCCAGCAGATCAACCTCGTGCCCGGCCTGCAGTTTGAGGGCTGCGACCAGTCCGGAAATCCCAGATCCCACGACGGCGATCCGCATGACGAGCCTCCAAAAATCGTTCAAAACGTTCTTCTAGTATGTCCGGGAACCGTGAAAGCTGCAACGCCATTAACCACCAATCTGGAGAATTTCTGGGAGATTCTTGGATAGGCGGGCAACGCGGACCCTCCTACATTACACATAGAGAAAATCGTGCCGTCTTGGCGGTGACGTCCCGGGTCAGTCTCCTGAACAGAAGTGAAGCAAGACCTTACCCCCAAACAAGTTGCGCGAGCACTCGGCGTCAGTGAGTCGTCGCTGAAGCGCTGGTGCGACCAAGGGCGAGTGCCGTGTTTCCGCACCCAGGGAGGCCACCGCCGGCTTCAACTGGACGATGTGCTCGAATTTGCCCGCCGCTCCGGCCATGGGGTCCTGCACCCAGAAGCCCTTGGAATTCCCCCTAGAAGTGGAGTCGGCCCACGCACGATGCAGGCCGCTCAGTCCGACCTTTACCAGGCCCTGGTCGCGGGCGAAGAAGGAGCGGTCCGCCAGATCCAATTCGACCTGTTCCTGGCCGGAATACCGCTGAGCCGGGTGTTCGACGAGGTCGTGGCCCCAGCCTTCCGACGACTCGGGCAGGCCTGGGCCTGCGGCGAAGCGGAAGTCTATCAGGAGCGACGCGCGGTCGAGGTCTGCTTGCGCGTGCTGTATGAGCTGCGGCAGGCGATCGGCTCGCCCCCGGACACAGCCCCCCTGGCGATCGGCGGTGCACCGCCTCCTGACCCTTACAGCCTGGCCACCACCATGGTCGAACTGGTGCTGCGTCAAAGCGGCTGGAATGCTCAGTCTTTAGGCAGCCGGCTGCCGTTTGCGACCATGCGTGCGGCAATCCGCCAGATGCGGCCGCGGCTGTTCTGGCTCAGCGTCTCTCATGTCGAGGACGAGGCAGCCTTCCTGAAGGATTATCAAGCGTTTTTCGACGATGTGCACCACGATGTGCTGGTCGTGGTGGGTGGTCAGGCTCTACACGCCCACCTTCGGCGCCAAATGCAATTTGCGGCGTATTGCGACAACTTGCAACACCTGGAGACGTTCGCCGCGGCGGTAAAACGGCTCTTGGAGGCCAAGGATGCGCCGCGGACGGAAGGTGCTTGAGCCGCGGCTCGCGGCCAAAAGCCACTGCGGTGATGGCCATTCGATCGCTTTCTTTTTCCCTTATGAACGATTTGAACGTTTTTTGATGTGAATCGGCCGGCGGCCCTGCGGTTAAGAGGTCCGTGAAGCCAAACCGGTCTCCGTGGGATGGTAGGGCAACGAAAGGGTGCCGAGGTGGCGCCCGCTCCTCCCACGCGACACGGCGCTTCAGGAGGTAGCTATGTCGCATCGTAATTGGTTGATGGGTTGGTGGGCGCTGGCGGTGGGAGCGGTAGCGCTCGGATCGCTCATGCAGTGGCAGGCGGCCCGAGCCGCCGAGCCGGCCGGAAAGAACATCGTGCAAACGGCGATCGATGCCGGCTCGTTCAAGACGCTGGTCGCGGCGGTCCAGGCCGCCGGGCTGGCCGAAGCCCTGCAAAGCCCCGGGCCATTTACCGTCTTCGCCCCGACGGATGAGGCGTTCGGCAAACTGCCCCCCGGGACGGTCGAAAGCCTGCTGAAGCCGGAGAACAAGGAGAAGCTGGTCGCGATCCTCAAGTATCACGTGGTCCCCGGCAAAGTGACCTCGGGCGAAGTCGTGAAGCTCACGTCGGCCAAGACGCTGCACGGGAAGGAGCTGCAGATCCACGCCTCCCAGGGAGTCAAGGTAAACGACGCCAACGTGATCAAGGCCGATATCCAGGCCACCAACGGTGTGATTCACGTCATCGACCGCGTGCTGCTGCCGTAGGCTGCGTCACCGGGAGTCCTGGGGCGGAGGTGCGGTGCACGGTTCGCCCGCCTCCGCCGCCTCTTTCCGCGGCGGCCAAGGAAAGAAGCGGCTGGTGCGCTGCATGTAGCGGCGGTATTCCTCGGACCGCTGCGCCAACCGTCGCTCGGTCAGAGCTACTCCCGACACGCGGATGAGTAGCCAGCTCATCAGCAGCGGACTGACGATCGTCCACAGGCCAGCTCCGCCCGCCACCGCCAAGAGCCACAGCCCCCACCACACGAGGAAATCTCCGAAGTAATTGGGGTGCCGCGTGTACCGCCATAGCCCCCGGTCGCACACGCGGCCGGCATGCCCCGGCTGAGCCTTGAAGCGCGCCAGTTGCCAGTCGCCCACGCCCTCGAACAGCAATCCCACCGCCCAAACGAGCAGGCCCGCTCCGTCGATCAGACGCAGTGGTCCACTCTGCGGAATCGCGATTTGCAACGGAAGCGACACCAGCCAGATGAGCAGCCCCTGGAGGCCAAACACGATCCCCAGGCTGGTCAGCCAGAACCGCGACCCTTCGCGCGCACGCAGTGCTGCATAGCGCGGGTCCTCCGACAGACCCCATTTGCGCCACAGCAGATAACCCGTCAGCCGCAACCCCCAGATCGTCGTCAGACCTGCCATCAACCAGCCGCGCTCACCCACGCGCGACGCCGCCAGCAGGCTCGTCCAGGCCACCAGAACGAAGCCCAGCCCCCACACGATGTCGGCGATGCTGGCATCGCGAAGGTGCAGACTGGCCAGCCAGGTCGCGAGCATCAGGCCGGCCAGCGCCAGGGCGGTCCATAGCCAGGTCATTTCCATGGGGGCGGACGGATCAAGCATGGTGGATCCTTCGCTTTGGAGGTTGGTTCTGGCCGCGCCAGGCTGGAGGCACCCAGACTGTTCCCATCCAGCCCCGATGCGGCAGGATGGCGTGTTCCCCGTACGGCTTTGGGGCAATTTATCCTTGTGCCTGGCACGCCCTCGGCCATAGCAGGTGCTGCGGCCCCCCTCGGACGCTCCCGGTCCTGTTCGTGATACGGCCTAAAGCGGACGATGCTGTTTGGCTCGTCGCTCAACCCCATCTCTGGATGGGATCAGAAAACAGTTTTTTACGTCCTTGCTGGTTGCCGGACTTTTTGCGGATCGGCAGCAGGGCCCTGGGTTGACAGGTCAGGGGCGAGCCGGTAAAAGTCACGATATTGAGACTCAACATCAATAGACAGTGCCAGCCAGCCAACCTCCAGGCCAGCCACGCATTGCTCCCACGCACGTGCGCCAAGGGGGCCATTCTATGTTGCGAGGCTGGGCGACACACGGCAGCGCGGCACACGCGGCGACCGATCCGGCCGGGGCTGCCGGCAGACGGCGTCTGGTTCGGGTGTCGCGAGGCGCACCGCCGCGGTCGCGCGGCGCAGCGCGGCCCGTACAGCGGTGTGCCACGCGGGCGTACTGCGGATCACGAAACAGCGGCCATCAGCCACGCCATGCCGTCGCGGCATGCCAGTTGCTCGGCGTGACGACGAACTTCTGGTCATCAAAGTCCCCATACGAGGCTCCGCGCATGAAGGGAGGGAACCCGCAAACGGCGGCCCAACTGCAAGCGGCGGCTCAGCATCGCCATCCGCGGTGGGGTTTTACGCTGATCGAGCTACTGACCGTGATCGCGATCATCGGAGTGCTCGTGGCACTGCTCTTGCCGGCGGTGCAGGCAGCCCGGGAAGCTGCCCGCAGCACCAGTTGCACCAACCATCTGCGTCAGATCGGACTGGCCACGCATCTGTATCTCGACGTGCACCGCGGAGTGATGCCGTTTCATGTGGGGGAGGGGGACATGACCGATCTAAGGCAGTCGGCGATGCAGGCCCTGTTGCCTTTCTGCGAGCAGAACGAGCGGATGTTCCGCTGCCCTGGCGACGTGGGCAGCCGCGAGAGCCCCCTTCCGATGTGGCACTCGCTGGGCAGCAGCTACAAGCTGGAAGGTCGGGCCTTCAGCCAGCCGGCGCTGCCGGAGCGAGTCGTCCTGGAATTCGACGCGAAGCGAGGAGACTGGGTGCCGAAGGTGAAGAAAGCCCAGCCGCTCATCGTGCGGACCCTCGCCCAGCATCAGAGCGGGGTCGACATCAAGAAGGTGCTGGAGGGGAAATCGGAAGAAGATGGCTTCGCCGCCAGCTTCATCCAACTCGCGCGGGATTTGGTGGAGCCGTGGAAGGCGGGCGAAGTCAAATCGCTTCCTTTGCGGGGCATCTACACCGCTATTCCCTATCATCCCACGCACATGCACGCGGTCTTCGTCGCTGGCAACGTCGCACGGTTTTCGGACAAAGCCCAGTGGGAGGAGTTCCGCGGCAAGACGCCTTCAGGCAGCGGTGACTGACGCCGGCGCACGCGCAGGCCATCCCTGCGGCCCGACGTTGCCGCCGCCCGCCATGCACCGCCCAGGCGAGCCAACCACGATCCTCGCCGGCCGGTGCTGGACACAAACGACGCGTGAGAAACGCAGCCAACCTGGAGAGCTTTTCGCATGTCGGCTTATCCGAAGTTTCGAGACCTGCACCTGTACGCCGGCTTGGTACTCGGCATTCCTCTGGTGGTGATCGCGCTGACCGGCGTGATGCTCAACCACGCTGGGCGCCTGGGTCTGAAGCCTCAATCGCGTGGCAAAACGATGTCCTCGGCACACTTGCCAGACAGCGCAGCGACGGTCACGACCGCTGCCGCACACGCCGCGACTTTGCCGCGCTCCGTCGATGGCGCGGGTAAAGCCGGCGAAACCGTCCGCGATCCGCAGCCGGCTGGCATCCGCAGCGACGGTGGCTCTTTCACCAGCCGTCCCGGCGGCTGGCAGGCCTATGCACCGGCGGTCGATGCCGCACTGGCGGCCGCGGGCGAGCTGTGGGGCGACGTGCCGCTGGACCGCATCGAACTGAAGCACGAACCCGAGCGAGGGATGGTCGTCAAGATCAAAGCGGCCCACGACGTTCATGCGAGCGAGCGTGAGATCGTCTGGTCGGTAGCGCAAGGCGGCATCGTCTGGCGGAAGGGACCGCCGCACGCCGGCAATGAGCCGATCGACTGGCAACGCGTGGTCCACGAGCTGCACACGGGCAAATTCTTCAGCCGCACCTATGGTTACTGGTGGTCGGATGTCTCCGGGATGGCGCTGGTGCTTTTGGGCATGACCGGCGGAGTGCTCTACGCGATTCCGCTTATGAAGAAACGCCAGAAGCGCCGTGCTCCCTTGTCGCCAGCCACCGCCGTTTCAGCCCCAGCGCGGCCTCGCACACCCGCCGTTGCCACCTCGGCCACACTCGGGCCGGCAGTGACCGACAACGCCGCGGGTCACGATCCGAGTCACCCATGAACCGACGTTCGCTCTGCTGGGCACTGGCGGGGCTGGCTGGGCTATTGGCCCTTGGGGGTTGGATGATCGCCCGGCACGCACCTGCCCCGCCAGAACCGCCCGACCTGGCGCCAACCGAACTGAAGACGCTGGCCAGGGTCAGCCAAACGCAACCACGCGCGGCGCTGGAGGCGCTGGCGACGCGATGGTCCGACCATGCCCACCTGCTGCAAGTGCATCTGGTGCAACGGACCCCGCGCGGCCCTCTGGTACTAGCCAATTACGATGAAGACAGCGATGATCCTCAGGCGACCCATTGGCTGCTTCCCTGGCCGGGCGTGACCGAAAAGCTCGCGCAGCCACTGACGTCCCCTTGCCTGGCCGAAAGCCAGTACCTCGGCACGACGTACCGCCATCGGCTTTTGCCCCTGGATGCGGCCGGCAGCCACGTGCTGGTCCTCACGACCACCGCACCGCCCCGCTCCGCCTCGCCACCCCTGGCCATCGCATGCTGGGCGGCCAGTCTTTTCGCACTCGTCATGGCATTGGGCGTCTCCCGAGCGGGCGGAGAAGGCTAAGGACTGGCGGAGCGAGGGACCCAGGCCGCCATATTGCGAGTCGACGTCACTTGACGATCTTCCCAGGGGCCTTAACATAGGCAATTGGGGAGCGCCCTGGTAGGCAGTCGCGACCTGCAACTGCACAGGTTTTCGTCGATCGGCTGCCAGGATTCACGTTCGCCCTTTGTGTCGCGACCCGACACGCCGCGAACAATCCCCAGCAGAACAGGCGGTCGTGGCGGAATTGGCAGACGCACCAGCTTGAGGGGCTGGCGCCCGCAAGGGCGTGGAGGTTCAAGCCCTCTCGACCGCACTTTTTTCTTGTCTCTCGCGCGGCGCGGCTTTCTTTCTGGCGCGACGATGCTTCGCGCCCGGCGGGCCTATCGGTCCGGGGCGTGCACGTCCTGCCCTGTCTCGACGCGGCGGCTGTTTTCGGACGGGCGTCTGCTGGACCTCGCTACAAACTGCAAGTCATACCGTGGCAATTTATCCATACGGATCGACAGGGCTACGACTTTTGATCTAAGGTGTTAAAAGAGAAGGACTTGCATTTCTATCGAGTTCGCTCCTCTTGCGCACCTTCATGCCTGGCACTAGCCGGACCGTTCGGCGCGGCCGGTCCGATTGCTCGCCTGGCGGGTTCAATCCAAAAGGAAGCATTGCACCGAGGATTCCGCCGATGCACCCCCGCCGGCTTGGTTTGTCGCTGTTCGAGGTGATTCTGGCGATCGCTATTTTAGGGGGTGCTCTAGCGGTTATCGGCCAGCTCATCCGGATTGGTGCGCGCAACGCGGCCGAAACGCGAGACCTGACCATCGCTCAGCTTTACGCTGAAACTGCGGCCAACCGCATTGCAGCCGGCATCGACCTGCCTGATCCGGTTCAGGATCTTCCCTATAACGACGAGGGAACTTTCATCTACAGCGTCGAGCATGGGCCGAGCAATTTGCCGGGCATGCTCGCCTTGATCGTGACGGTCAAACAGGCCCCAGGCACCTCGACCCGCCCGATCTCTTACACCGTGACGCGGTGGATCGTCGATCCCGAGTTCGCGCAGACAAAAGCGGAAGAAGAAGCGGCTATGAAGCAGCTTTTTGCCGAGGCCCAGGCTGCGGCTACCTCCGCGACCGCTTCCGGGACGACGGCCGGCACCAGCTCGGGCCTGATGGCCGGGAGCGCTCCCGGTGCCTTTCTGGGAGGAGCTGGAGGCGTAAGTCAAGGCGGCGCTGGAGGTTCGGGCGGCCGAGGCGGAGGACCGGACGGCCGAGGCGGTCGAGGGGGTCAGGGTGGCGAAGGCCGCGGCGGCGGGCCTCGAGCACCTCGGGATTGTCCGGCGCGGCGGCGGAGGTGACGATGAGGGCGCGCGCTTCGGCGGGCACGTTTTCCGCGGCGTGGCCGACGGCGATGCGCAT
>Ga0101944_10007941_pt1 | contig 10359 bp, 9 predicted proteins | sample DewCreD2012metaG_FD_75245 | JGI IMG/M metagenome (GOLD analysis project Ga0101944, IMG submission 75245) | Hot spring sediment bacterial and archeal communities from British Columbia, Canada, to study Microbial Dark Matter (Phase II) - Dewar... ...
CAGAGGTGCTGGCGGTTATATAAAACAGGTCTGGTTCGGAATGATAAAAATGTGCCAGGGCTGTACGGGCGTTTAAAAGTCCCCGCGGATCCGGGTCATAGTTCTGAATTGATTCAGAAAAGAACAGATCAAAAATTTCTCGGGGAGGTATAAGCTGTTGGGTAGTAGGGTTGGTGGCCGAAAGATTCGTTATTTGTGTATTATGGTTTTTTAAATCTTCCAGTATTTTGGTAATTTTATTTATTTCCTGAGTTCCGGAGCATCGCTGTGAAAGTTTCATGCATTCACTATAAACGCTATTCTTTTCTATGTGAAGACTAGGAGTCTGTCGGACAAGTCCGACAAGCTCCTAGGATATTAGGTCAAAAAAAGTGGCATCTGTTAAGAATGCCAGTTGTTGAGGGGAAATCAGAATTTGCAGACCCCGGCGGCCTGCACTGATTGAGATGGAATCAAACATCAGGGCGGTTTCATCAATATAAGTGGGAAACTTTTTTTTCATGCCCAGGGGGGAACAGCCCCCGCGGATATAACCGGTAAGGGGCTCCAGGTCCCGGAGGGGCAGGAGGCGAACTGCCTTGTCTCCTGCGGCTTTGGCTGCTTTTTTAAGATCCACTTCGCAGGTACCAGGTACTACACAAACCAGGTGTCCACTGCGTTCGCCTTCCAGTACTATGGTTTTAAAGACCCGGTCCGCTTCAAGGCCTAGAAGTTCCGCCGCATGGGTGGCAGAGAGGTCCTGTTCATTAACCTTATACTCCAGTACCTGAAAGGGTATATGCTGTTGTTCCAGCATACGAATCACCGTGGTCTTTTCCATTATGGCGCCCCTTCTTTCTGTAGGATTTCCTGGGGCCTACAGGGTTTTCACTGCCTGCGCCAGGGCCCGGCCCCGTTCTTCTAAAGTCTTAAGGTCCGTTTCGGTAGGAGCCCCGGGCCATTCATGGGACTCGAGGGATGTCCATTTTAGATCCGCAATAGCTGCCTCATATTCTTTTTTTGCGCCTCCAACCCAGCCCCAGGACCCGATGCGGAGTACCGTTTTGTTGTACACATGCTTTCGTTTCAGAATATCGATGACATAGGCCATGGGGGGGAACATGGCATATTCATAGGTCGGCATGGCTAGTACTATTCCTGCACTTTTATAGGTATCCGCCAGCACATAGGATACATCTTCGTTCGGGACCCGGTGAATAGAGTAGGGAACCCCTTCCGCTTCGATGCCGCGGATGACCGCATCGAGCCCAATCTTGGTATTCCCATACATGGACCCCCAGACGATGGCGATCTCCTTCTCTGGTTTTCCGTTGGTATAGGTTGCATACTTAAGGTAGCGTTCTATAATTTTCATCGGTTCTTTCCGCCAGACGATTCCGTGGCTGGGCGCTACACAGCGGATGGTAAGCCCTTCGAGCTTTTTGACAGCCCGTTCGACAAAAATGGAAAAGGAACCAACGATGTTGGCATAGTAGCGCAGGCTTTCCTTTTCATAAAAAGCATGTTCTTCCGCAGTAAACTGGTCGTCGAAAACCCGGTCTCCAAGGGCCCCAAAGGAACCAAAGGCGTCGCAGGTAAAGAGGGTGCCCGATTTTGCCTCCCAGGTCATCATGGTCTCAGGCCAGTGAACGTTGGGGGTTTCGAAAAACTCTAGTACCATGCCCCCGCCCAGATCGAGCTTATCGCCGGTCTTTACTGCACGAAGGTGCTCTGAAAAGTGGTAAAAGGTCTTTACAAGCTCAATACCTTTGGCGGTGGATAAAATTTCTATATTGGGGTTGATGCTTTTAAACTCCCGGAGCCAGCCGGTGTGGTCCGGTTCCAAGTGATTTAAGATCAGGTAGCTTATGTCCTTAAATGAAATACCAAGGGATGCCAGCTCTGCTTCCAGTTGTTTTGGCGCATCGGTCCAGTCCCGGACCAGATCAATCAGGGCAATTTTTTCGCCCTTAACAACATAGGAATTAAGGGATACCCCCTCCGGGATGGGCCAGATACCTTCGAATAGATCGTCGGTTTTAATGTCCGCATGCAGGCAAAAAACCGAATCAGAAATGGGATATGCTTTCATAGGTTCCTCTCTTATACAAATATTACTAAAAGAATTAAGGTTAGTATAGCAAAAAATGGACCGCTTTCAAGGCTCTGTTTGCACGAATTGGCAATTCTAGGTTATAGTTGTATATTGTTTCATCATAAGGATTGGGAATGGATCAGGATTCAAGGTCTAGGCTGATAGATGAGCTCCTCATGGAAGTTGAAACCGCCTGGAAGCTCTCTGCCGTAAACCCGGCAGCTGCAATAGAAAAGGCTGAGTCACTCTATGAACAGGCTGGAGAACTTAACTCTAAAAAGGGTAAAGCCTGGGCTCTCTTAATAAAGGCGAGAGGGGCCTTTATGATGTCCGATCTGGAACTTGCCAAGACTTCAGTGCTCGATGCTATTGCCTGTTTTCAAAAATATAAAGAAATGACTAGTCTCGCTGAAGCTTTTTTACTTGAATCGGCCATATTTCTCCAGCAGGGATCCCTGGACCGGGCTCTGGAGGATGCAACAAAGACTCTGGAAATTGCAAAATCCTGTGAACATCTAGTGCTGGAAGCCAAAGCGGAAAATAGCATTGGAGAAGTTCTTGTAAAGGCCGGCGCGGTTCAAGAAGGGCTTGAATACCTCATGCAAGCCTCGGAGTGTTTAAAAAAAATAGAAACAAAGGCAGTACAGGAGACTGCTGACCAGGGCGAACGTACCGGTGAAATTCAGGAATTGCAGGCTCGGTTATTCTTTAACCTGGGAAATGCATTCTTAACTATTGGAGAAACCAATAACGCTATAGATTATTTGGAATTAGCCCTGCAAGCGTCAGAGCAGAACCAGGACAGTGCTTCTCAGATTAATATTTTAAAAGGACTTTCTATAGCCCATCGCAGAAGCGGAGATAGAACGAAGGCCCAAAATCTATTGTATCAATCAATAGCTCTGGCTCAACAATCTAAACAGGACCTTTTGCTCTTAGATTTGTATCTGGAACAGGCCCTTATCCTTATAGAAGCGGATATCTATCCTGAAGCTATAGAGACCCTATCCCGAATTATCGCTGAGGGTGAAAAAAATCAACTGCTTCCTACCCTCGCAGAGGCCTATCGGCTCCGTTCCCTTGCCCATGAGCTCCTTGGTGATCCCGCTTCCGCCCTGGAAGATTACAAACAGTTTCATAAAAATCAGGACGCCATTTCCGGTGAACAAATAGCCCAAAGCAAACGGGATGCGGAAATTCTCTTTGAACTGGAGCGGGCCAAAAATGAGGCGGAAATTTACCGGCTCCGGAATGTGGAACTCCGCCAGCATAAGGAAGAGTTGGAACAGAGCAATAAACGCCTCCAGGCTGTTATGGAAATTGGGCGGGTGGTAACCGCTTCGCTGGATATACAGGAAATTGCCCGTACGGTCCATGCAAGCCTTTCACAATTAATGGATGCCTCAGGGTTTTCCCTTGCCCAATATGATGAACCTCACAACCAGATTCACTTTATCCTGTTTATAGAAGACGGAAAAATCCACGAACCCTTTACCGTTGTCGGAGATTGCAAAGATAGTTTTGCCGCCTACGTTATTCAGAAAAAAGAGTTGATCAAACTTGATAATATCGATGCGGAATATAAAAAGTATGTCGAAAATGCACAGCATTTAGGGGGAAGAAAAACAAAGTCCATGATTTTTGCCCCCCTTGTTGTAGGGGGTAAAGTCCTCGGTGCGGTCAGCGTGCAGAGTATGAAAGAGCATGCCTACACCAAGGAAGATGCGGAGCTTTTAAGGTCCGTGAGCAGTTTTATTGCGGTAGCCATGGAAAACAGCCGGACCCATGAGGAATTACTCAGGCTTAATCAGGCTCTGCGGGCCGAAAAGGAAGCCCTGGAACAGCTGACAAAAAAGGTGAGCCGCCTTGCAAACCATGATGGGTTAACGGGTTTGCCGAACCGGCTCCTTTTGGGTGAATTGCTCGAAAAGGCCATACTACGGGCCGCCAGGCACGAAACTATGGTAGCGGTCCTCTTTATGGATTTGGATAACTTTAAGCCGATTAATGATCAATTCGGTCACCATGCTGGTGATTTAGTGCTCATAGAAATAGCCCACCGGCTTAAAAATGCCCTGAGAGCCATGGATGTCATTGCCCGGGTCGGCGGTGATGAATTTGTAGCGCTCCTCACCGATATAGAAAACGCGGAAGCTGCCTCGGTGGTGGCAGAAAAGCTCCTGGATGCTGTAAAAGAGCCGGTCCATGTGCAGAACATTCCCTGTCATCTGGGTGTTTCGATAGGTATAGCCCTATTCCCCAAGGACGGGAAACAGGGGGATGAACTCCTGCACCGGGCTGATGAGGCCATGTATAGCATTAAGCGGGAAAACAAAAACGGATACGTATTTTACCAAAAAAAGAGCAGCCAGGGCTGAGCAAACCCTGTAAGGGATATGCTTAGACGCCTCCAAAAACCTAACCAGGTTTTTTAGAAGCGTCCAATCTTGATTATTTTTTAAGGACCGAAACAACCCGTTCCAGGACCTTTTTGCGGTCCAAGGGTTTTACTATATAGCTTTTTGCACCCAGAAGCAGAGATTTTTTTACCACGTCTTCCTTACCCAAGGCGCTTACCATAATAACTACGGCATTTTTATCAAACTCGAGAATTTTTTCCAGGGCAGACACCCCATCCATGACTGGCATGGTAATATCCATGGTAACCAGATCGATATTAGGATACAGTTCCTTGTATTTTTCAATTCCCTGCAGTCCATCAGTAACGGCTCCGACAACCTCAAAACCCTCGGATGTCAGAATTTGCCCCAGTTGTTTGGCGATAAACATGGAATCGTCAATTATGAGTACCCGATAGGGAGTCCCATCCGGTTTTATACCATCCGGTTCCTTTTCGTTGATACTGGGCATATCGCTTTTGGCAATCATGCGGTATCCTCCTGCTTCAGTTATAACCTAAGTACCGACTTAATTCAAGGGAAAAGTTTTTTGGCCTGCGGAATTCCCGGGGGCAGATTGCTCTTCTATTTCCTGGGCTCTTATGCTAGAGTCGGCCCATGTCGGTTCCCTTTTTTCTTGCTCCCATGGCGGCCCTGAGTCACCGGGCTCTGCGTGAGCTTATTGATGAATTTGGCGGTTGCGATGAATATTTTTCTGAAATGTTAAGCGCCCCATCGCTATTGGCAGCCAATCCTTTAGAATCCTATTATCTAGATAATGGCCCGGTCCCGGAAAAACTGGTCTACCAGCTGGTTGGTGCAGATGCGGACATTCTTGCAAAAGCCGCTGAACAGCTTGATGAACGGGAATGCCGGGGTATAGACCTGAATATGGGCTGTTCAGCACCGGAAATTGTCCGCATCGGAGCCGGTGTCTGGTGGATGGACCATCCCGACGAAGCCTTTTCCCTGGTGGGCCGGCTCAGGAAGGCGATCCGACGCCACCGGTTCAGTGTAAAATTGCGGCTTGGTTCCGACGATAACCTGGACCGCCTGGTGAGCTTCTGCCAGGGGCTTGAACGGGAAGGTGTGGACCTCATTACCCTCCATCCGCGGACCAGCAAGGAAAAGCTGAAGCGCCGCGCGCGGTGGACCGCCGTGGATGTGGTGAAGAACGCTCTGGCTATTCCGGTGGCGGGCAATGGAGACATCGAAGAGGCGGCCCAATTGGTCCACCGCGCGAAAGGCGGCTGTGACGCGGTGATGGTGGGCAGGGCGGCGGCAAAGGCCCCCTGGATTTTCGCCCAGGCCCGATCGCTGGAAGGTCTGCGGGAGCCCCTGCCGGCCGCCCCGGCGGTGGCGTCGGGCAGGCTGTTCATCTCCTTGAGCTTGCGGGCCGCCCCCCGGAAATCCTCCTTCAGGATGAGCCAGATGAATCCCGGGATGTCGATGGAGACCGGACACCCGCTCACGCATGCCGGCTTCTTGCACTGCAGGCAGCGGCTGGCCTCGAGCTTGGCCAATTCCGGGTTGTAGCCGAAGGGAACTTCATTGAAATTCCTGGCCCGGACCTTGGGGTCCTGCTCGGGCATGGGGGTCCGGGGAATCTGGGGCTTTCTTTTCTTTTCGGTCGGCTCGGTCATCCGCGCTTTCCTCCCATGCAGGCTCCTTCCGGGTGGAGGAACATCCTGGCAACTTCCTGCTCCTGATTCAGGTAAGCCCTCTGCCGTTTCACCAGCTCGGCGAAATTCACCTCGTGTCCGTCGAATTCCGGCCCGTCCACGCAGACGAAACGCGTCCTCCCCCCCACGGTGACGCGGCAGGCCCCGCACATTCCGGTGGCGTCCACCATGATGGGGTTCAGGCTGACGACGGTCTTGATATTTCTCCCCCGGGTGACGTTGCAGACCACCCGCATCATGGGCACGGGGCCGATGGCCACGGCCAGATCAATGGGGTTTCCCTCGTCGATCACGTCCTGAAGCACGTCGCTGACGAATCCGTGAAAGCCGTAGGACCCGTCGTCGGTGGAAACCTTGAGGACATGGGCTACTTTGCCCATCTCTTCTTCCAGGATCAGCAGGTCCTTGCTCCGCGCGCCGATGATGGCGATCACCCGGTTGCCCGCCTCCCGCATTCCTTTGGCGATGGGGTAGACCGGGGCGATCCCGATTCCCCCGCCGATGCACACCACCGTGCCGAACTTCTCGATGTGCGTGGGACGGCCCAGGGGACCGATCAAGTCGAGGATCGCATCGCCCGCCTTGAGCCGGCCGAGCTGCAGGGTCGATTTCCCCACTTCCTGGAAGATGAGGGTGATCGTCCCCGCCTCCGGGTCGGCGTCCGCAATGGTCAGGGGAATCCGCTCCCCTTCTTCGTGGGTCCGCAAGACCACAAACTGCCCCGGCTTCCTCTTTCTGGCGATCTCCGGAGCGGCCACTTTGAATTGCTTTACCGAAGCCGCCAGGAGCCTGGCATCGACGATGGGAAACACCTTGGTCCTCTCCTTTCGCCTGGATGGTCGATCCCGGGGCGGGGGCCTCCGGGTCCTTTTTTCCGCCGTCCCCCGCGCCGGGAATCCCGCCCTCCCCGTCAATTCAGCGGGACCATAGCATGATTCCGGAAGGCTTGTCAAACCCGCCCGTTTCGCCGCCTCCCCTCCCTCGGCGGCAGGGGATTGAAAGGGGGGGAGAATTTCAACCCGTGCCCGGCCCCCCGCTCCGTCGCGCCCTCGGCAGCGGCTTCAGCTGAGCCACCGTTTCCTTCGCTTGTAGTGCTTGACCTGGCGGAAGCTTTTCCTCTCGCCCAGGTCGGAAAGGCCCAGGTAAAAATCCCGGATATCCGGATTCTCCCTCAAGCGGTCCGAAGTATCATGCATCACCAGCCTGCCGTTCTCCAGGACATAGGCGTAGGGCGCTACGGTAAGGGCCAGCTTGACGTTTTGTTCCACCAGCAAGAGGGGAATGTTTTCTTCCCGGTTCAAACGGGCGATGATGTCGAAGATTTCCTTGATCAGGAGGGGAGCCAGCCCCATGGAGGGTTCATCCAGGAGCATGAGCTTCGGCCGGGCCATGAGCGCCCGGCCGATCACCGCCATTTGCTGTTCCCCCCCGCTGGTGAAGCCGGCCAGGACGTTTTTCCGCTCCCGCAGCCGGGGAAAGTAGGTATACACCATCTCCAGTCTTTCCCGGATTCCCGAACCGATCCCGCTGAGGTGGGCTCCGACGCGGAGATTTTCTTCGACCGTGAGGTGCTCGAAAACCCGCCTTCCTTCGATGATCTGGAAAATTCCCCTCCGGGCGACTTCTTCCGCCGGGAGGTGGTGGATCTTTTCCCCCATGAACTCAATGCTTCCGTCCGTCACCTCGCCGTCCTCGTGTTTCAGCAACCCCGAGATGGACTTCAGGGTGGTCGATTTCCCGGCCCCGTTGGCCCCCAGGAGGGCCACAATCCCCCCCTGGGGGACTTCGATCGACACCCCTTTCAGGACCAGAATTACCTCGTGGTACATCACCTCGATGTTGTTCAGCTTGAGGATGCTGGGTTTTTTCTCCAAGCCCTTTCTCCTCCCTTGCCCCGGAAGCCGCGGCGGAGAGGCCCGGGGCGAAACCGCCTTGCCTCCCCCCGGCCAACGGCCTTCGGCCCCGGGCAAGAAATCCCGGGATCTCCCTTCGCTCCTACGATCGGCGATTCCTTCCCCCGGGGATCACCATCCGAGCCAGGAACCCCACAGGTTCGGATATTTGGCCTTCAAGTCGATCTCGCCGACGGTCTGGGGTTTCCCCCCGATGACCCTTCCGACCCTTACCACGGAAGTATACCGATGGTCCGTCGGGGTAATGGTCACCGATTGACCCCCGAAATCCTTCAACCCGGGCCAATCCCGGTAGGATTCAAAAACCTCCTTGATCCCGGGGCCGTTCAGCTTGCCGGCCTTATCGGCCTTGCGCATCGCGTCCACCGCCAGGGTGACTTTCACCCATCCCTGAACCTCCCGGATATGGCGCGCCTCGAGCGGGGTCTTGGGGTCGATCTTCAGGGCATATTCGTGAACGATCTTCTTGGCCGGATAGGGATCATGGAAGAGGGCGCAGGAGATCAGCCCGATCGCCCCTTCGGCCGCGGGACCGGCCAGTTTGGGAAGGTTTTCATCGAATCCCCAGGGATTGATGATGAAGTCCGCCCCCAGCCCCAGGGCATAGGCGTCCTTCAGGGTGGCCGAAGTGGACATGGTGGTGTTGCCGTGCCAGGCCAGGTTGGCCCCGAAATCCTTCGCTCGCAGCACCTGGCTCTTCGTATCCAGCGCCGAAAGGGCGACGTCTTGATCGGGCCCGATTTCAAAGCCCAGGAGGTTCGCCTGATCCTTGAGGGCTTTGATGGGAGCGGTCGCGTAGGGGGAGGCCGTGGCGATGAAACAGATGAGCTTGGGTTTGGCCCCCTTCTCCCGAAGGGCTTTCCATTTCGGGTCTTTCTTCCAGACCTCTTCATACCAGTAGGTGATCGCCCCCCGGGCATTGGTCGAGTAGTCCGTGCCGTACACGAAGTTGTAGGGGGTCTTCTTGGGATCGGTGAGGTGGGCGGAGAAGGAACTCGTGAGGTAGGGAATCCGGTCGGCCGTGATCGTGGGAGCCAGGCCCTCCGTGTCGGGGGTTCCCCATCCCAGAATCATGACCACCTTGTCCACGTCCTTGAATCGCTTGTAGGTGGTGATGGCCTCCGGAATCTTGTACCCGTAGTCGTACTGGAACAGTTTGATCGGTTTGCCGTTGATCCCGCCCTGGTCGTTATAATATTGGACCGCAGCCCGGACTCCCACGGCCTCGCCTTTGCCCACGTCCGAAGTCGGCCCGGTGAGGTCCTGCAGCGCTCCCAGCCGGACCTCCTGCGCCCACCCGCCGGAAACGGAAAAGCCGGCGATGGCCAAGGACAAAACGATCCCCCAGATTTTGCTCTTCATGCTTCCCTCCTTTGGACGATGAATGGATAAACCGCAGGCCTTCTCCCCCGCTTCTCCCTCCGCCTTGCGGTCCGACCCCGCTCCTTTTCAAGATCCCCCGGTCCCCTCCGCCCGAGGGCGGAGGGAGGAATCCCTCAATAAGAAAAAGGCCACAGATTGAAATAATTCTTAATCTGCCACCAACGATAGGAGAGCCCATTGGGCTCGAAGATGAGAAACAGGGCGATGGACAAACCGAAGACCGCTTCCTTGACAAAAAGGAATTTCTCCAGCAGAAGGGGCAAGAAGGGCATTAGCTCGACCAGGAAGGGGTTCTGGGTCAGGAGGAAAATCAAGGCCTTTAACCCCTCGGGAATGAGGGTCATGAACATGGCCCCGAAGATGATCCCGTGGATGCTCCCCGCCCCGCCGATCAGGATGACCCCCACCAGCCAGAGGGACCACCCGAAGTGGAAATGCTCGGGGCTGACCGCCGCCAGGGAGGAGACCCAGAAGGCCCCGGCGATGCCCCCGAAGAAGCCGGCCACGAAGAAGGCCATCAATTTGTAGAGCACGATGTTCACTCCCAGGGCTTCGGCGGCGATATCGTTGTCGCGAATCGCGATCCAGGCCCGGCCGATCTTGGAGCGAAGCAGATTGGCCAGCATGAGCGTGCACAGGACCACCAGGGTGATCATCACGTAATACACTTCCCGGTCGGATTGAATGGACCAGGGGCCGATGGTGATGGTCCCGGCCAGAAAGGTGTTGGGAAAGACATACGCGCTCGGGTGGATGCTGATCCGGTCGATCAACATAGGTGCATTTTCGTTCATAGGCTCGCTCGCAACTGCCGGGCGCCGGGAAGGGCGCGGGGAAACCAGGTTGCCCCCCGCCCCTGCCGGCTGGAAGGGTCCGGGAGGGCTTCGCCGCGGGCGCTGGAAACAGGT
>Ga0101944_10007942_pt1 | contig 10359 bp, 8 predicted proteins | sample DewCreD2012metaG_FD_75245 | JGI IMG/M metagenome (GOLD analysis project Ga0101944, IMG submission 75245) | Hot spring sediment bacterial and archeal communities from British Columbia, Canada, to study Microbial Dark Matter (Phase II) - Dewar... ...
CGGCAACAAGCGCGTCTTCGACAACGCCAAGGTCAGCGACCATTTCGCCATCATCCCCACCGCCGAGCCGCCCAAACACCTGACCGAGCCGGAGCGCAAGCTCTACGACTTCGTCGTCCGACGCTTCCTGGCCGTGTTTTTTCCGCCGGCGGAGTTCCTGGTCACCACCCGCATCACCCGCGTCGAGGGCGAGCCGTTCAAGACCGAGGGCAAGGTGCTGGTCAAACCCGGCTGGCTGGTGGTGCACGGACGCGAAGTGGAAGACCCGGAGGCGCCCGCGCTCACGCCGGTCCAGCCCGGCGAGACCGTGGCCACGGAAGCCCTCGAGGTCAAACGACTGCAAACCAAACCCCCGCCGCGCTACACCGAGGCCACGCTGCTCAGCGCCATGGAAGGCGCGGGCCGGCTGGTCGAGGACGACGAGCTGCGCGCGGCCATGGCCGAAAAGGGCCTGGGCACCCCGGCGACGCGTGCGGCCATCATCGAAGGCCTGATCGAGGAGCATTACGTGGTGCGCCACGGCAAGGAGCTCCAGCCCACCGCCAAGGCGTTTTCCCTGCTGACCCTCCTGCGCGGCCTGGGCATCGAGGAACTGACCAAGCCCGAGCTGACCGGCGATTGGGAATACCGCCTCAAGCAGATGGAGCAGGGCCGGCTCAGCCGCCCGGAATTCATGCGCGGCATCGCCGAGATGACCCGGCACATCGTCGAGCGCGCCAAATCCTACGAGCACGATACCGTACCGGGCGATTTCGGCGTGTTGCGGGTGCCCTGCCCGAAGTGCGGGGGGGAATTGCACGAGAAATACAAGACCTTCCAATGCGTCCAGTGCGGGTGGTCGCTGTACAAGATCATCCTGGGCCGGCAGTTCGAGCCCGAGGAGGTCGAGACCTTGCTGCGCGAGGGGCGCGTGGGCCCGCTCCAGGGGTTTCGCAGCAAGCAGGGCCGCCTGTTCAACGCTCTGATGAAGCTGGGGCCCGCCCCGGACTTCAAGGTTGAGTTTGACTTCGGTAACGGAAGGGGCGAACCAAACGCAGCCGGTGAGGCCGGCCCCGCCGCCGAGACCCCGACCGACTTCAGCAAACAGCAGCCCTTGGGCCAGTGCCCGCAATGCGGCGGGGCGGTGTTCGACGCCGGCATGAATTACGTGTGCGAAAAAACCGTCGGCCCGGCGCCCGCCTGCCGGTTCAAGATAAGCAAGGTCATCCTGCAACAGCCCCTGGAGCCGGCCCAGCTCGCCAAGCTGCTGGTCGAGGGCAAAACGGACCTGCTCAAGGATTTCGTCTCCAAGCGCACCGGTCGCAAGTTCGAAGCCTTCTTGGTGCTCAAGGACGGCAAGGCCGAGTTCGAGTTCGCCCCGCGAGAAAAGAAGGCCGGCTCGGCCATGCGCGGGGAGGCCGCTTCCCGGGCCGCCAAGCCGAAAATCCCGCCCGTCCCGGTGGACTTCTCCGGCCAAGAGCCCTTGGGCAAATGCCCCCGTTGCGGCGGGCGGGTGTTCGAGTCTGAAAGCGATTACCTCTGCGAACACACCCAGCGCGCCAGCCGCCCGTGCAAGTTCAAGGTCGGCAAGGTCATCCTCGAACAACCCGTCTCGCGCGACCAGGCGGTCCGACTCCTGGCCGAAGGGCGCACGGAGAAGCTCGAACACTTTGTTTCGCGCAAGACCGGCCGGCCCTTCGCCGCCTGCCTGGTGCTGGACGAGCAGGGCAAGGTGACCTTCGAGTTTCCGCCGCGCTAAGAGTCGGCTGGCCACCTCGCGGCCGGGTTCTTGTCTCGGTTGACCGCGTCGTCAGCCAATAGCCAGCACCGGTCGGCCGGCAGAGCCCGACCGAGCGGGTATCCTGGCGGGCTGCGAACCCTTGTCCAGCGGTCCAAAAGCAAGGTTCCGAGGAACGCGATTTTTTTACAAAATTCCTCTGGACAAGGCGAAGGGGAAGGGCTACTCAAGTAGCACCATGAAAACAGCAATGTTGAAAACAGCAATGTGCGGCAAGTCGTTTTGGATCGGTTGTTCAGCGCTTGCGTTGGTCAGCCCGTTGCAAGCGGCGCCCGTGATTTTCAGCGACGCCGGGCCCACCCCGGTGGACATTGCCGACACGGTCGAGGCGTTCAAGGTCCAAATCAGCCAAACCGGCCCCACGGCTCAAAATAACGGCGTGGGCGGCGGGCCTTTCTCGGTGGGCTTCCGGGCGGTGGATTGGGACCTCGTCCCCACCGCGAACGCCACCCCGAACCTGATGCCCGGCGATTTCTTCAACACCACCGCGCCCGTCGGCGTGGTGATGTCCACCACCGGCGCCGGCTTCCGCGTCAGCGCCAAGACGGGGGAGGGCCGGCCGTTGCGCTTTGGGGACATCCAGCCGTCGTACGAAACCACCTTCCAAAGCTACGATGGCGAGCGGATCATGGCGCCGAGCCTCAGCACGCAGACCGACGTGATTTTCTTTGTCCCCGGGGACAACACCGTCCCCGCTTTTGTGCGGGGCTTCGGCGTGGTGTTTGCGGATGTGGACAGAACCCCGCTGTCCAGCCTGCAATTCTGGGACATCTACGGGAATTCCTTGGGTACGTTTTTTGCCACGCCTTCCGATAACGGGTTAAGTTTTTTGGGCGTGTGGTTCAACGGCCCCGAGGAGGTCGGTAGGGTGCGCATCAACAGCGGCGCACCCCCGTTGTTTGCTGGCGTGGATGACGGTGCATGGGGCGGCTTGGCAGATATGGTCACCTTGGGACCGTTCTTCTTCAGCGAGCCGCTGGCGATTCCCGAGCCCGGCACAGCCGCGCTGCTCAGCCTCGGTTTCTTGGGGCTGCTTTGGCGCCGCCGCTGAAAACTTTTTTTGCGAGTCTACAAGCCGGCTGACCAACAGCCGGCTTTTTTTATTGCCAACAGGTTCAACAGCTCGGCCGCAGCCACCAACCCAGCATCGGCGCCCAAAGCAATGCCGGCAGGTAATCCGCCAGTCGCACCCGCGCCACCTGCAACATCACCAGCGCCACTGGCCACAGGACCAGTCCGGCCGTGGCGCGGAGCAGGTCATCCCCGTGAAATCCGGCCAGCCAAGGCTTGGCCGCGCCGAGCAGCAGAGTCAGCGTCCCTTGAAACGCCAGCACCGGCAGCGCCGCCAACACCACTCCGCCGCCGCGCGAGCGCGCCAGCGCCAGCGCGGCCAGGCCGTCCATCCCTGCCTTCAGCATGAGGGCCCGGGCGTCTCCGCCCAAGGCCTCGAGCAACGGCCCCACCACCGCCAGCGGGGTCAGGCAAAAAACCACCGTGGCGGCGGCGAAAACCTCCGAACCCGTGTCGCCGGCGGGGGAGGTTTCGTTTCCGGTTAGCACCCGGCCGGAAAACCGGCCCAGCCGGTTGAGCCCCTGCTGGAGCCGCAGCAGCCCGCCGGTCCAGCGGCCCAGAAAAAACGCCAGCAGGGCCAGCCCCACAACGCGCATGGCACTCCCCGGCGTTTCACTGGCCGCCCGCCACACGACGTGAAATCCCAGCGCCAAGGTGAGGACTCCCAATCCGGCCGAAAGGCGCTTCTGCCACCTCAGCGGCGGGTCTGGCGCGCGCCACAATCCGGCCAAGCCCGCCCCGAGGATGGCCGCCGTGTTCAAGAAAGTTCCCAGCATTGCGCGGAGCGGGCTTCAACCGGGGCCGGCCCGCATTGGCCCCCGTGGACGGGCCAGGAGCTCGCGAGGGTCGCCGGGGTCACGGACCGGCGCCTCAACCGGCCCTGACCTTGGTGGGTTTGGTGGGCACCCGTTTTTGGCTGGGGTAACCCTCGACCTTTTCGCCGCGCACCCGCAGTGAATGCGCCAGGGCGTACTTGAAGGCCTCGGGCGCCGTGGTCATCGCCTTTTTCAGCGCGGCCGTGGCAGCGGCACCGGGGATGCGTTCGAGGGCGCAACGCGCGTCTTCGCGCACATCCGGGTCGGCCAGCAAGGCGGCCATTGGCTCCACGGCGGGGTCCTCGCCGATTTCCGAAAGCATCCAGAGCGCGTGCTTACGGACGCTCGGGCTGGCGTGGCCCAGCAATTTGACCAACTCGGCCGCGACGGCGCGTCGTTCCGTCTCCGCTCCGGGCCGGCCAGCGTGGCGAACGATCCGTTCGATGGCGCGCCGGGCGGAGCGGGCGATCTCGAAGTGCGGGTCGGTCATGACCTCGGCCAAAGGTCCCACGGCGGGGGCGCCGTACGGCCCGGCATTCTGCCAAGCCGGACCGCGCACGGTGTCGTCGGTGCTTTTGATGCGGGTGACCAGTTCGGCAACGGCAGCCTGGTCGGCCGCGCGGGCACTCGCGCTCAGGGTGGCCCCGGCGGCGAGCAGGGAAACGGATTGGGTGTTCATGGCGTGGAGAAACGGGCGAAGCGCTGCGGCTCAAAGGGTGTACGGGTAGCGTTGGGGCCGGCTCATGAGGCGGCGGGCCTGTTCGTCGCCGACGATTTCCTGTTTTACGGGGTCCCAGTGCAGTTTACGGCCGCAGATGAGGGAAAGGTTGCCCAACACACACAGGAAGGCGGTGGCCACGCCGGCCTCGATGTTCATGATGGTTTTGCGACCGGTCTTGATGCCCTCGAACCAGTCCTCGTGGTGGTCGAAGCGCGGGCTTTTGGGCACTTGCACGCCGCCGGGTGCCGGGGTGTATTCGAGCGCTTTTTGCTCGGTGTACACTTGGCCGTCGCCCACCCAGACAACCAGCTTGTCCTGGTCACCGTAATAGACCGCGCCGTAGCCCTCGCGGATGCCCTCCCGCTTGACGCGCTCGCGGTCGGGGTAGGGCACCATTTCGCCGGGCTGGGCCCAGATGAGGGTCCAGTCCGGGTTTTTGAACTGGTAAGTGACCTCCATCTCGATGGCGGAGTCCCACAAGCCCCGGGTGGGCACGCGGCCTTTGGTCTCGATGGTCACCGGGCCGGTGTGGTCGGCGCCCAAGAAGTGCAGGGCATTGCTCATGACGTGGGCGCCCCGGTCGCGAATCTGGCCGCCGCCGGATTCGAGCAACCAGCGGAAGACCCCGTGCAGGTAGCGGGGGTTGTAGGGCCGCCAAGGCAGCGGACCCAGCCAGAGGTCCCAGTCCAACTCCGGCGGCGGTTCGCTGTCGGGCACCGGATGGTCGTCCGAGGGCGTGGCGTAGTGCCAGCATTTGACGGTGTGGACGCGGCCGAGCATGCCGTTGGCGATGTACTGGTGCGCGTAAAACGCCTCGCGCTGGGAGCGGCCCTGCGAGCCGACCTGCACGGCCACCTTGTGCTCGCGCGCGGCGCGGACCATGGCCTTGCCCTCCTCGATGGTGCAACAGGCGGGTTTTTCCACGTACACGTGCTTGCCGGCCTCGCAGGCGTGCACGGTTTGCACGGCGTGCCAGTGGTCGGGCGTGGAGATGACCACGGCATCCACGTCCGCGCGCTCGAGGATGTAGCGGTAGTCCCGGTAGGGCGTGGCCTTGCCGCCAGTGCTTTTGACCGCGGCGGCCAGGCGGTTTTCGTCCACGTCGCACACGGCGACCACGTTGACGTCGCCGCGGGACTGGCGGGCGAGCATGTAGCCGAGATGGCCGTTGCCCATGCCGCCCACACCGATCATCGCAATGTTCAACCGGTCCTTGGCGCTCGGCGTGCTGTAAGTGGCGCCCAGCACGCGGGCAGGGAGGATTTGGGGCAGGCTGGCCGCGCCCAGACCAATCAACACGGCGCCGGAACCCTGGAGGAATCGGCGGCGGGGAATACCGGGATGTGTCATAGCTGTTGGGCGGAGTCTAAGTGCAGCCGAGGCCGCCGGCCAGCGCTTTTGTGGCCGGCGCCGCACGGTCAATTCTCCTACAGGGGCAAGTGATGGGGGCAACGGGGATGATTGTTACGGCTGAACTTTGCCCCGGAAGTTTAACCTCCGGTTAGGCAGACAATCCCTCGAACCGCTCGACTGCCCGAGCCCAAGGCGCTGGCCCAGGTCCAAGTTGCTCGACTTACCACGCCCCACGCCGTGGCCCTCGCCCGCCAACTCTTTCACAAACTCGATCCGGACCGCTGCAGCGTCAGCCCCGACACTCTCTACCCCCGGGCCCGAACTGCGCGCCAACTGGTGCAGGAGCACGGCGCCCACTCCCTGCTGACCGTCAAGGACCACCGGCTACCCTGCGCGCGCACAGCGAACGGCTGGTGGCAGCACCGTCGGCAGAAACAGCCCCACCACCAAATCACCCCCGACTTCTTCGGGGCTACGAACGCCGAGCATCGGCGCCATGCTCTTCGCGGCCTCCAGGCCTGCCATCCACCCTCCCTTCCCCGTCGTGAATTGGCGCGGCCAAGAACCGTCTCCGCGGCTTTCCGCTTGCCCGGGCCGCGCGTGGCTGCGTTTCATCGGGTTCGTGAGCGGCCTCCGGCTTTTGCACGGCTTCACCCATTTCCGCGGTCTGGGCGGGGTCCAGTCCATGCTCCGCCTGCATCACGCGGGCGACGCCGCGCATGGTCTGGAGTCCGTGTTCTGCGCGTACTTCGAGCCGCTCGAGCCCGGCATACAGCGGGTGCGCGGCTTGGGGCTTTCCGGCTTGAGTTCGATCACCACTGCGCGGCGGCGCTTCCGCCAATTATCTACCCCGCCACCCGAAGTGATGGCCTGGCACAACCTCTGGGGCTTGGCGTTCCTCGCCGACCGGGACCGCGCCGCGCGGCGACTGGGCGTGTTGCACTCGGATTTCCCCGGGCTGGCGGGCTGGCTGCCCGGGCTGCGCGGGTTGTTGGACGGTGCCTTGTGCGTCAGCCGGCCGTTGCTGGAAATGGTCCGGACCGCTCTGCCCGAGCTGACCGGCGAGCGCGCTGCCTGGCTCCCGTATCCCGTGGCGCGGGAACGTCCCGAAGCCCCGCAACCACCCCCGGTCGGGCGGCCCTGGGTGATCGGTTATGCCGGGCGTCTGGCGCGGGCGCAGAAACGCGTGGACCGCTTCCCGGACCTGGTGCGGGCGTTGCGCGAAGACGGGGTGGACTTCCGTTTTGAGTTCCTCGGCGATGGCCCGGAAGCCACCTGGCTGCGGCGGCAACTGGCGGGCGAATCTCACGTGCGGTTTCATGGCCGCTTGGAGGGCGCAACCTACTGGAACGCGCTCCGCGGCTGGGACGCGCTGGTGTTTGTGAGTGACTACGAGGGGTTGCCCATCGCGCTGCTCGAGGCGTTGGCCGTGGGGGTGCTCCCGGTTTACCCCGCCATCGGCTCCGGGGGCGATGCCTACGCCGCCGGCGTGCGACCGGACTTGTTGTATCCGGCGGGCGACCTGGCGGCAGCGGTGCAGGTGCTCCGGCGACTCGCCGCGTCGCCGCCGGAGGAACTGGCCGCGCTGCGACAGCGGGCCAACGAACTGGCGGCACCGCACTTGGGTGACTGCTACCTCGACACCTTTGCCCGGCACACGCGCGCACTGGCGGCCCTGCCCCGAATCTCCCAGGTCGCCCCGGCTCGTCGGGGGTGCGCCCCGCACGTGTGGCTGCCGTTTGGGCTGCTGCGGCGGTTTTGGCCGGGCGGGCTGTGGCGGTGCGTAAGCTGAGCGGCCATGCATCCCGACCCGCCGGTGCCGCCTGATTTTGGCAGTCTTGCGCCGGGCGCAGACCGGCTTTTATGCTGGCGAGCAATGGCTGATTCGTCGCCCCCTTACCCGGGATCAGAGGCGCTCGCCCGGCTGCGGCGGAGTTTTTTGGAGCCGTCCAAAGGCCAGCCGGCTTACCTTGAGCGCCTGTCGTTGGTCCGCGCCTTGCGGGAGCTGGCTGACTTGTTGGAGCACGGGGTCATCCTTGACCTGGGTTGCGGCGTCAAGCCGTACGAAGCACTCTTGGCCCGCCCGGGGGATCGTTGGATGGGCGTGGACAATCCGCCGACCATGCAGGGCTCTTACGGCCACCTGACGCAGGCCGACGTGTTCGCGGATTGCCACCAATTGCCTTTTGCCGACGGCTACTTTGACAGCGTCATTTGCACTCAGGTGCTTGAACACGTACCCGAGCCCGAGCGGGTGTTGCGCGAAGCAGCACGGGTACTCCGGCCGGGAGGAATGCTGATACTTACCGCACCGATGGTCTGGCCGCTGCACGAGGAGCCGTACGATTTCTTCCGCTACACCCGGTACGGCTTGCGACATTTGCTGGAGAGCGCGGGTCTTGAGGTGATCCGCGAGGTGCAACGTGGAAATGCCGCTACCGCTCTGGGGCAGATGTTGCTGGATTTGCACTTTGCTCACTGGCCGGAGTCGCAGCCGGGCAAGGTGTACCGGCAACTGTGCTGCCGGCTGGTGAATCAGGTCTGTATCTGGCTGGATCGGCTAGTGCCGGCACGGCGACTGGCACTGGGCTGGGCCGTGGCGGCTCGCAAGCAGCCTTTGGGCAAAGCGGCCACCGAAACTGAGCACTCCGCTTGGCCGGCGCAGCCATAAGTCCGAACGCCAGCCGGTACTTGGTAAGGGAACTTGCGCCGGGCTCAACGCGCGCGGGCCAGCTCGGCCCTGGTGCGGGCCAGGAGAGCGTCGAGCTGGGGCTGGAGTTCGCGGCGGGTGGCCGCGTTCATCCGGTCAATGAACAGGATGCCCTGGAGGTGGTCCTGCTCGTGCTGAATGGCCTTGGCCAGGAGCCCGCCGCAGCGGAAATGCACCGGCCGGCCGTGTGCATCGAGGGCGCGCACCTCGACCGCCTCGGGTCGGGTGATCTCGCCGTAAATCTCCGGGAAGCTCAAGCACCCTTCGGGGCCGGTGACCGGGGCGTTGAGAGGGGTGACCTGCGGATTGATGAGCACCATCGGCATGGCGGTCTTCGGGTCCACCGACCGGCCCTCGAGTTCGAGGGTGGACGGGCGATCGGTCACGGCGCGGACATCCACCACGAACATTTGCAGGGCACGCCCCACCTGTTGCGCGGCCAGGCCCACGCCTTCGGCGGCGCGCATGGTCTCGAGCAGGTCGGCGGCAAAGCGGCGGATTTCTTCGGTCACTTCGGTGACGGGCGCGCCGGGCTGGCGCAGCGCCGGGTGGCCGTATTTGACGATTTCCAGGACCATGCTCAGTACTGGATGGCGGGGTCGCGCAACGTGGCGACCAGTTCGGGCACGCCCGGGCTTTCTGCGGTGCGCACGTAGTAGCCACTGGTGGTGACGCCCACGAGCAGGGCGTCCAGGTCGTCCAAGCCCAGCAGTTTGCCCAGGCAAAAGCCGGAGTTGAAGTGGTCGCCCGCGCCGGTGGTGATCTTGGGCGTGGGGGTGACCGGCCCCGGAGTGATGGCGAGGCCGTTTGCGGAGATGGCCAGGGCGTAGGCGACCGGGTGGACCACCAGTGTGTGCACGCCCACGCGCTGGTAAATCTCGCGCGCCAGCCCGCTCAGGGCCTCGGGCGTGGGCGCAGGGCGGTCAATGCCCAAGGCCTTGCGAGCCACTTCGTGGGCCTCTTTTTCGTTAAGCCCGAGGATCACGTCGAACCAGCGGCCGAAACCGCGGATCAACTCGAGCGCGGCGCGCAGGTCGGCGTCCTCGCGCTTTTCCGGGTCGGCCAGGTCCACGAAGAGCCGGCGGCGCGGGCCGTTGAGTTTGGGGCAGAGTTCGGCTTGAAGCCGGGCCCAGACCTCGCTCATGTAGGGGAGCATGGTCCAGTTGACGAAGCCCACCAGGTCGGCCGTGGCGAGCTGGTGCTGGAGCCGGTCCAGGCCGTAGCGGTCGCGGAGGTTGGCCCAGTTCATTTCCTTGAGCGATTGGTGCTTGCCGAGCATGACTTTGCCATCCTCGAACTCGACGGCGTAGGTGTAGCCGGGCTCGGCGATCGAGTGCACCTCCGCGCGGCGGGTGAACTCCTTGAAGACCTCGTGAATGGTCGGGTAGCCCAACACGCCCAGATAGGTCACCCGCAGGCCGAAGCGGGCCAGGGCGTTGGCCATGATGGGGCCGTTGCCGCCCAGCTTGGTCATCTGGCTGACGAGTTCGATGTTGGTGCTCTTGCCGGCGGCGGCGGTGATGCGCGCCCCCCACTGGTCCATCTTGGCCAGGCGGGTGAATTTCTCGGCGCTCTCCCGCTTGTCCACGACGTGCAGGATTTCATCCACGAATCCGTCGAGGCCGATGAAGGCGGCCAGTTCGCTGGCCCGGCTCACCGCGCCTGCCAGTTTGTCGGCGCATTGCGCGCGCAGAATCTTTGGATCATTCATAACGGTCTAGCCTGCCGGCACACGGCCGGGAGGGCTTCATGTGAAGGCGGGAGATTGGACGGAAGCCGGGGCTAGCTCAATGAAAATATCGGTTACAGGGCCGCGCCCGCCTGGGCATCGACGAAGAGAAAGCTGTTCGGGTGCTGGCGCAGAAGCGAGGCCGGCACCTCCGGCGTGATCTCACCGCGCACCGTGCGTTGC
>Ga0101944_10007943_pt1 | contig 10359 bp, 8 predicted proteins | sample DewCreD2012metaG_FD_75245 | JGI IMG/M metagenome (GOLD analysis project Ga0101944, IMG submission 75245) | Hot spring sediment bacterial and archeal communities from British Columbia, Canada, to study Microbial Dark Matter (Phase II) - Dewar... ...
CGCGCCCTCCAGATTCTGCGCGACGGCGGCGTCCTGGCCTTCATCTCCAGCAACAAATTCTTCCGCTCCGACTACGGCCAAAAACTCCGCGGGCTGCTCGCCCGGCAGACCCTGCACCGTATCATTGATTTCGGCGATGCGCCCGTCTTCACCGCCATCGCCTACCCGACCATTCTCATCCTCTCCAAGACGCCGCCCGCCGATCCCCAGGTCCGCGCCCTCAACTGGCAACCCGGCCCGCCGGTGGAACAATTTCCAGAGGTCTTCCGCACCCAGAGCTTCCATCTCGCCCAACAAGAACTCCGCCCCGACGGCTGGCGGCTGGAATCGCCCGCCGTGCTCCGGCTGCTGGACAAACTCCGCGCCGCCGGCAAGCCGCTGGGCGAATACGTCAACGGGCGGTTCTACTACGGCATCAAGACCGGCTTGAACGAAGCCTTTGTGGTGGACCGCGCCACGCGCGACCGGCTGATCGCCGAGCACAAATCTTCCGCCGAAGTGCTCAAACCGTTCCTTCGTGGCCGGGACGTGAAACGCTGGCGGGTAGATTTCGCCGGCCAGTATTTGATCAAAATCGAGTCTTCCGAGAACAAGCAGCACGCGTGGTCCGGCAAGCCGGAAAAAGAGGCTGAGAAAACCTTTTCGAGGACGTACCCGGCCATCCACGCGCGGCTCGAACCCTGCCGCCGTGCGCTCATCGCCCGCGACGACCAAGGGAAGTACTTCTGGGAGCTCCGATCCTGCATCTACTGGCAGGAGTTCGAGCAGCCGAAGATTGTCATACCGGCCATCGAACAAACTGTTTCGTATGCGGCTGACTTGAAAGGTCATTACAGCAACGACAAGACGACAATCTGCGTGAGCGACCAGATCAACTACCTGCTGGCTCTTCTGAACTCCAGCGCGTTGTGGTGGTTTATCCGTGCGACCGCCGCCACGAAACAAGGCGGTTTTTACGAGTTCAAACCGATGTATGTCGGCCAACTGCCCATCCCGTCCGCCTCGCGGACGGAGCAGGCGGCGTTGGAGGCGTTGGTGGACAAAATCCTCGCGGCCAAGCGGGCGAACGCGGCGGCGGACGTGTCGGCGTGGGAGCGGGAGATTGACGAGCGCGTCTATCGCCTCTACGGCCTGACGCCGGAGGAAATCAAGCTGGTGGAGGGGAGTGCAATAAGGTAAAGGTGGACGGTTATGACAAGCGGTTTTTTCGATGAAATTAGAGAACAGTCGTTGGTGAAATCGGCCATCGTGTGGAAATACTTTTGGGCTTGGGCGAAAGTCATCATGTCTCAGGTCAAGAGCACCGGCAGGAAAATCGCCTACATCGATTTATTTGCAGGGCCGGGCCGGTACAAGGACGGGACGAAATCGACGCCTCTTTTGGTCTTGGAACGGGCGATTAACGATCCCGACATGCGCCAAATGCTTGTGACGATCTTCAACGACAAGAACGAAGACAATTCCCGGTCATTGGAGCGGGCAATCAACGAGTTGCCGGGCATCGACAAGCTGAAATACAAGCCCACTGTGATGAATCAAGAAGTCGGCACTGAGTTGGTGAAGATGTTCGAGCATATGCGGCTTGTCCCAACGTTGTTCTTCGTTGATCCGTGGGGCTACAAAGGGCTTTCGTTGCAACTGGTGAACGCGGTCGTCAAGCATTGGGCTTGTGAGTGCATTTTCTTTTTCAACTACAACCGGATCAACATGGGCCTCCACAACGAATTCGTGGAAGAGCACATGAACGCGCTGTTTGGGAAGGCCCGGGCGGATGCGTTACGGTCAAAGCTCCAAACACTGTCCACGATAGACCGAGAGCTGACTATCGTCGAGGAACTTTGCCAAGCGCTGAACCCGGCCCGTGACCGGTACGTGTTGCCGTTTCGGTTCAAGGATGACCGCGGCAGTCGGACCACCCATCACCTGATTTTTGTGACCAAGGCTTTCCGCGGTTATGACATTATGAAACACGTCATGGCGGGCGAAAGCTCGAAGCAAGAACAAGGTGTCGCAACGTTTGAGTACAGTCCTGCGGATGCGCGATACCCGGTGTTGTTTGAAATGGCGCAGCCACTCGACGAATTAGAGGCGATGTTGATGAACAGTTTTGCCGGGCGCAGCATGACATTCAAACAACTTTACGAACAACACAGTGTCGGCAAACCCTACATTGGCAGCAATTACAAGCACGTACTGAAAAAGCTGGAGGAAGCGGGTATTATCAGCGCCGACAAGCCGGGCAAGAAACGGCGCAAGGGTACGTTTGCGGACGATGTCGTGATCACGTTTCCGCAAAGAGGAGTTTGAAATGGCGGGCAAATCATCCATCGAGTGGACACAGGCAACCTGGAATCCGGTGACCGGTTGCTCGAAGGTCAGCGCCGGTTGCAAGAACTGCTACGCCGAACGGCTGGCGGCGCGGTTGCAGGCGATGGGCAATGCCCGGTATCGCAACGGCTTCAAGGTCACGCTCCATCCCGACCTGATCGAGGTACCCAAACGATGGCGCGAGCCGCGCCTGATTTTCGTCAACTCCATGAGCGATCTGTTCCATGAGCAAGTGCCGGAGGCGTTCATCCAGCGCGTATTTGGCACGATGCGCGATTGCCCGCAGCACACGTTTCAGATTCTCACCAAGCGCAGCGCGCGACTGCGCAAACTGGCTGCCGCTCTGCCGTGGCCCGCCAACGTCTGGATGGGCGTCAGTGTCGAGGATGCGCGCGTTGTGCAGCGGATTGCCGATCTGCAAGCGGTGCCGGCGGCGGTGCGTTTCCTGTCCTGCGAGCCTCTGATCGGCCCGCTCGATGACCTGACGTTGACCGGCATCCATTGGGTCATCGTCGGCGGCGAGTCCGGCCCCGGCGCGCGCCCGATGAAAATCGAGTGGATACGTTCGATCTTCCGGCAATGCCGGAAGGCGAAAGTGCCGTTCTTTTTCAAACAATGGGGCGGGGTGCGCAAGGATTTGACTGGGCGCGAACTGGGCGGTCGCACCTACGACGAAATGCCGCACAAGCCAAGATCTTCCAAGCCTGAGGTACAGTTTGAACTTGTGCCAACGTAATCCGGTACCCCGGACGGCCAGCTTGCAGGCAGATGTATCGGCGAGGGAACAGGATCAATGCTGTTGGGGGACAGGGATTGACCAGCGGGTCTATCGCCTCTACGGCCTGACGCCGGAGAGAATCAGGGTTGTGGAGGAGGCCGGCAAGTGATGACGGGTGAAGAGAATATTGGAGGGACGGCTTCCACGCCGTCCCCGGGTCGGGGTGGAACCCGACCCTCCACGTCCGATGGTGGGACGGCTTCCACGCCGTCCCCGGGGCGGGGTGGAACCCGGCCCTCCACGGCGTCCGAGGGAGGCGCAACGGCAAACTGGCCTTGGCGGGATTGATGCCGACAGCGCGGCTGGATAAACTCATCTTGTCGGGCACGCCGCCAACCTGTCCCGGTCGTTCGGGCGTGGTCGCAGGTCCGCGTCCGCCTCGAAGTGGCTCAAACCGGGTGAAGCGCGACCAACAAAGCTCATGGCATGAAGCACCAGAACGTTACCGAAGCGTTTGAGATGTTGCTGGGTGAGCTGGATATGGCGCTGCTGCTGACACGCGAGCAGGCTGCCAGCGCATCGCGCGAAGGCCGTTACCAAGCGGCTCAGACGCTGATAGCCGAAGCCCAACAAATCGAGCGATTCATCGCAGAGATCCGCGCCAAGCAACGGGACTGGGCCGCTATCAGCGGCAAATCAGAGACAGACAGCCCGGTAGTCAGTGCCCGCGTGGCCCGTGGTGAACGCACACCCAATGAGGCGTATCGCCTGCCGATTCTTCGTGCGCTGGTCGCGCTCGGTGGCGAGGCGGAAATCGGAGATGTGCTGGAGCGGGTTTATGCGGAAATGAAATCCCGGCTCAAGCCGGCTGATCTCACACCGGTGCCTTCCGACCCTCATATGCCCCGCTGGCGGAATACGGCGCGTTGGGAGCGGCAGGCCATGGTGTATGAGGGGTTGCTGCGCGCAGACTCCCCTCACGGCGTTTGGGCCATTACTGAGGCAGGGCGGAGCTTCCTGGCTCAGCATGGTGGGCCACCCTCCTGACGCCACAGGGAATCAAGGGTGTTTAGCAGGCGAGCAAGTGGCGACGGATGATGAGAATATTGGAGGGACGGCTTCCACGCCGTCCCCGAGCCGGGGTGGAACCCGGCCCTCCACCGCGCCCGCAGACGGCGCGGGTGGAACCCGAACCTCCACGGCGTCCGCAAATGGCGCGGGTGGAACCGCGCCCTCCACGCACGATGGAGGGACGCGTGCCACCGCGTCCCCGGGTCAGAGTAGAACCCGACCGTCCAGGAAACGGCCGGCGCACCAGCCGGTGATCGAGCCTTTCAACCGCGCCATCATTGTGTTTGTGACCGTCTGCACCAAAGATCGGCAACCGCTTCTGGCCAACCCCAATGTGCATGACATGTTGGTCCGCGCCTGGAACATGGCGGATCAATGGATCGTTGGCCGTTACGTCCTCATGCCGGATCATCTGCATCTATTTTGCGCGCCGGGCGTCTGGCCCCCAACACCGTTGCGAACTTGGGTGGAATATTGGAAAAGTCTCGTGGCCCGTGCCGTGCAGGGATTCGGACCTCTTGGAGGGACGGGTTCCACCCCGTCCCCCGGCCTGGGTGGAACCGTGCCGTCCCAGGGTCGGGGTGGAACCCGACCCTCCACGGCGTCCGCAAATGGCGCGGGTGGAACCGCGCCCTCCACGCCCGATGGAGGGACGCCTTCCACCCCGTCCCAACCGGGCCGGGGTGGAACCCTGCCCTCCATTGCGTTCCTCCATTGCGTTCCTTGGCCGGGGTGGGACCCGGCCCTCCAGGCAGTTTTGGCAACGCGATTTTTGGGACACGCAGCTTCGCCGGGCGGAAAGCTATTCGGCCAAATGGGAGTACGTACGTCAAAACCCCGTTCGAGCCGGCCTGGTTGAATCACCCGAGCTTTGGCCGTATCAAGGCGAATTGAACGTCTTGCCTTGGCACGAATGATCCAACCTGCCCCTCGCACGAAATTGGCCCCTTCCCATGGAGGATGTGGTGTTTACCGCGATGGGCTTTTGACGCCAGACTGGCGGGGGGGGCAGCGCCGAGGCGCCAAGAAGCTGGGGCGTAACGGCAAACCGGCCTTGGCGGGATTGATTCCGGCCACATGGTTGGGGAAAGGCGTGCCACCGCGTCCGATGGAGGGACGGCTTCCACGCCGTCCCAACCGGGCCGGGGTGGAACCCGACCCTCCACGGCGTCCGGAAACGGCGCGGGTGGAACCGCGCCCTCCACGGCGTCCATTGGAGGGACGCGTTCCACCGCGTCCGATCGAGGGACGCCCTCCACGGCGTCCCAACTGGGCCGGGGTGGAACCCGGCCCCCCATTGCGTTCCTCCATTGCGTTCCTTGGCCGGGGTCGAACCCGGCCCTCCACCGCGTCCGGTCATGGCGTTGTTCAAGTGTCGGCGTGACCCCCGTTTTCCGGCTTGTCACGGGCTGGGGGCTGGGGCATTGGTACCCACCGGAATGAACGTGCTCAAAACCCGTCCTCTGGCCGCAGCACACCACATGCTGGTTACCTTGGCGTTCTGCGCCGGTGTCCCGAGAATCGAGGCCGCAGACTTCAAGTCGTTGTTCAACGGGCGCGACCTGAGCGGCTGGGTGCAGCGTGGCGGGCAGGCGCGATATGAGGTTGCCGACGGCTGCATTGTGGGCACGACGGTGACCGGCACGCCCAACAGCTTTTTGTGCACCGAGGGCCGTTACGGCGACTTTGTGCTGGAGCTGGAGGTCAAGGCGGATGCCGGCTTGAACTCCGGCATTCAGGTGCGCAGCGAATGCCCGGATCGCGACATCACGGTGGAGCACGGCACGCGGTTGCTGCGCATTCCCGCCGGCCGGGTGCACGGTTACCAGGTGGAGGTGGACCAAAGCCCGAAGCGACGCTGGAGCGGCGGCATTTACGACGAGGGGCGTCGGGGCTGGCTGTGCCCGCTGGATAGCCGACCGGAGGCCGGGGCGGCTTACAAGATCGGCGAGTGGAACAAGTACCGCATCGAGTGCGTGGGCGACCGGCTGCGCACCTGGGTCAACGGCGTGGCCGCGGCCGACCTGGTGGATTCCATGACGTTGAGCGGATTGATCGGCCTGCAGGTGCACAGCTCGAAACAAGCCGGTTTGCAGGTGCGTTGGCGAGACATCCGTCTGCAGGACCTGGGGCGGCACATGTGGAAACCGCTTTGGGACGGCAAGACGCTTGAGGGCTGGCACGTTATCGGCAAGGGCGATTGGCAGATTGTGGATGGGGCCATCCGGGGCACGCATCGGAAGGACGAGGCGGAGTTCGGGCATTTGGTCACGGATCGTCGCTTCGGCGATTTCACCGTGCGGCTCAAGTACAAGGCCGTGCGGGGTAACAGCGGCCTGTATTTTCGCATCGACAAAACCGGCTTTAGCGGGGTGAGCGGGTTTCAAGCCGAGATTGACGCCGAGCGGGACGCCGGCGGGTTGTACGAGACCAACGGGCGCAATTGGGTGCGCCAACCGCGGGCCGAGGACGTGCAGAAGTGGTTTCGTCCCCAGGCCTGGAACACCATGACGGTGAGCGCGCACGGCCGACGGGTCGTGGTCAACGTCAACGGCTACCAAACGGCGGAACTGGTGGATGACCCCGGTCGGACCGAGGGCCATCTGGCGCTGCAGGTCCACGGCGGGCAGGATTGTGAGGTGTATTTCAAGGACATCGAGCTGCTCGTGAAGGCGGAGTAACGCCGGCACGGACGGACGGAAACAGGAGCATCATGCAACACAGGAATCGAGCAAAGCACGTGACGTGGAGACAAGCCTCGGGGGGGTGTTGTGGAGGTCTACTGCTCGCCTTGGTGGCGGGCTGCGCCATGCCGGACGCGCGGCTGACCGCCGCAACCGAACCGGGCGTGCAAATCATCGAACAGGCTGACCGCCTGCGTGTCGAGATCAACGGCCAGCTTTTGACCGAGTATCATTTCAAGGATGTGCCCCGTCCGTTCTGCTACCCGCTGCTGGGGCCGGGCGGGTTGCCGATGACCCGCAACTTTCCCATGAAGGACGTGCCGGGCGAGGAGCGTGACCACAAGCACCACCGCTCGTTGTGGTTTACCCACGGGAGCGTCAACGGCGTGGATTTTTGGTCCGAGGATCGGGATTTCGGGCGGATCGTGCACGACGGTTTTGCCGAGGTGCGATCCGGGCGGGACGTGGGCGTGATTCGCTCGCGCAACAAATGGGTCACAGCGGATGGCAAGGTTGTCTGCCGAGACGAGCGGACCTTGCGCTTCTACAACCGCCCGGCCCAGGAACGGGTGATGGACTTCGAGATCACGATCCGGGCTTCCGAGGGCGAGCTGACCTTTGGCGATACGAAGGAAGGCACAATGGCCCTGAGGCTGGCCGAGACCATGCGCCTCAAGCCCAACAAGGAAAATGTCGGCAGGCCCACCGGCCACATTGTCAACAGCGAGGGGCTCCGCGACGGGGACACCTGGGGCAAACGGGCGGCGTGGTGCGACTACCATGGGCCGGTCGAGGGCCAACTGGTCGGCGTGGCCATCTTCGACCACCCGGGTAACCCGCGGCATCCGACCTGGTGGCATGTGCGGGACTACGGCCTGTTTGCGGCAAATCCGTTTGGCCGGCACGATTTTGAAAAGCTCAGCGACACTCGAGCGGGCAACCTGGTTGTGCCCGCCGGTCAGAGCATCACGTTTCGCTACCGGCTGTATTTCCACCAGGGCGACGAGCGCCAGGCACGAGTCGCCGAGCGTTATGCCGAGTACGCCAAGGCCGCCCTGTCCCCTGTGTTGAATTCCACCCTCAAACCGTAACCTCAAACCTCCATACCATGAATCGTCGCACATTCCTCAAACAGTCTATCCTGTGGACCGCCTCCGCCGCCGTCTGGTCCGGCTGCAAGACCGCTGCCCCGCGTCCGGCAGTTTCCGCCCGCCGCGTGCTGGGCGCCAACGAGGCCATCCGCGTAGCCGTGGTGGGCTTCGGAGGCCGCGGCCAGGACCACATCAACAGTTTCCGCGCTTTGCCCAATGTGCGCATCGCTGCCTTGTGCGACGCGGATCGCAGCATCCTGGATCGGGAATTGCGCCGGTGCCGGGACAAGGGAGAGCAGGTGGAGGGCTTCACCGACATCCGCGAGTTGCTCGAACGGGCGCAGGTGGACGTGGTGAGCATCGCCACACCCAATCATTGGCACTCGCTGGCCGCCATCTGGGCGGTGCAACACGGCAAGGACGTGTATGTGGAAAAGCCGATTTCTCACAACGTCTTCGAGGGGCGCAAAGTCTTCGAGGCCGCCCGGAAGTATGGGGCGATCGTGCAAACCGGCACGCAGTGTCGCTCGTCGGCGGGCTTGCGGGAAGCAGTCCCTTGGATTCAGGCCGGCAACCTGGGCCGTATCATCCGCGTGCGCGGTTTGTGCTACAAGCGCCGCGCCAGCATCGGCAAGACCGTGGGCGACCAGCCAATCCCGGAGTCCGTGGACTACAACCTGTGGCTGGGGCCGGCGCCCATGAAACCCCTGCGCCGTGCGCGGTTGCACTACGACTGGCACTGGGTCTGGGATACGGGCAACGGCGACCTCGGCAACCAGGGCGTGCATCAGGTGGACATCGCCCGCTGGGTCCTGGGTGTAAAGACCCTGTCGCCCGCGGTGCTGAGCATCGGCGGCCGGCTGGGCTACGAGGACGACGGCGAGACGCCCAACACGCAGATCGTTTTTCACGACTACAAGCCGGCGCCGCTGCTGTTTGAGGTGCGCGGTCTGCCCCAGAAGGCGGATTCCAAGGAGATGGACAGCTACCGCGGGGCCAGCATTGGTGTGGTGGTGGACTGCGAGGGTGGCTCGGTTGTGATTCCCAGTTACTCGAGAGCCATCGTCTATGACAAGGCCGGCAAGGAAATCCGGCGGTTCGACGGCGGCGGTAACCATTACGAGAATTTCATCCAGGCTGTCCGCAGCCGCCGCGGCGCCGATCTGCACTCGGACGCCCTGGAGGGTCACCTGTCGGCGGCGCTTTGCCACACGGCCAACATCTCCTATCGCCTTGGCCACACCGGCACGCCGGAGGCCATCCGCGATGCCGTCAAACAGAAACCGGAGGTGGCCGAGATGCTGGGCCGCATGGAGGAACACCTGGCCGCCAACAACGTCAACCTGCGACAAACGCCGGCCACACTGGGGCTTGCGCTCAGGATGGACCCGCGCAAGGAGAAGTTCCTCGGCAACCGGCTCGCCAACGAGATGCTCACCCGGCCGTACCGCGCTCCCTTTGTCGTGCCGGAGCGGGTCTGAGCGTCGGACGAGCGCCGTTGCTTACGCCGGGCGCACCGGCGCGGTTCCGGCTTACTGGGACAACGAGGCCGCCCTCGGCTTGCGGGCTGCGTGGCGTGCCAGACCCGGGCTTGGAGGCGGCTGCCGACGCAGGGTTCGACGATGGCCCGCCTGCCTGGCCCGATAGCGCGGGCGGTCACCCGATGTCGCGGTGGTAGCTTTGGAGCGACTTCACGCCCGCCTTGCCGGCGCGGTACTCAGCAATGCCGACCGCCGAGGCGCGGGCGGCGGCCACCGTCGTGACGTAGGGCACTTTGTATTTGATGGCCGCCTTGCGAATGTAGGCGTCGTCGAACTTGCTGCTCTTGCCCACCGGGGTGTTGATCACCAAATCAATTTGCCGGCTCTTGATCTCGTCCTCGATGTTCGGGCGCTGGTGTTCGTGAATCTTGAAGCTGCGGTCGCAAGGCACGCCATGGGTTCGCAGGAACGCACACGTGCCCGCGGTGGCCTTCAGTTTGAACCCCAGCTCGGCAAACTTGCGCGCCACGTCCACGATCTGCGGTTTGTCGCGGTCGGTGACGGAGATGAACACCGTGCCCTGGGTGGGTAACGGCCCACCGGCGGCTTCCTGGGCCTTGTAGTAGGCCAGGCCGAACGTGGGCGCCAGCCCGAGCACCTCGCCGGTCGAACGCATCTCCGGGCCGAGGACCGGGTCCACTTCCGGGAACATGTTGAACGGGAGCACGACCTCTTTGACGCCCACGTGGGGAATCCTTTTGCGCTCCAGCTTCAGGTCTTTGAGCTTGGCGCCGAGCATGAGCTTGGTGGCGATGCGGGCCATGGGCACGCCGCACACCTTGCTGACCAACGGCACGGTGCGCGAGGCGCGCGGGTTGGCCTCCAGCACATAGACCTTGTCGTTGCAGATGGCGTATTGGATGTTCATCACGCCCACCACATGCAGCTCGCGGCCGATGCGCAGGGTGTATTCCTCGATGGTCTTG
>Ga0101944_10007944_pt1 | contig 10357 bp, 10 predicted proteins | sample DewCreD2012metaG_FD_75245 | JGI IMG/M metagenome (GOLD analysis project Ga0101944, IMG submission 75245) | Hot spring sediment bacterial and archeal communities from British Columbia, Canada, to study Microbial Dark Matter (Phase II) - Dewar... ...
TCGCCACCCCAAGGTGGCGTATTTCGCTCCAAGCGGGAAGGCGACGAGGCTCGGGGGCGTGGCGCCGGCCGTGGTGGCGCAGATCCACCGGGAGGCCGGTTTCGCCCTCACCCTGGTCAAGGCCGACGAGGAGTTCCTCGCGCTCTGGGACGATCCGGTGCTGACGCCCGGCTTGCGGTGGGGGATCTGAGCGCATGAGCGCCGGTAAGGCGGAGTTCCTGGCCTGGATCGAAGGCCTCGCCCGGGTCTACGCGGAGAACCGCGAGCGGCTGACGGAACTCGACTCGGCGATCGGCGACGCCGACCACGGCGCGAACATGCACCGCGGCATGCAGGCGGCGCTCGACAAGCTCCCGGGCGTGGCCGACAAGGACATCGGCACCATCCTCAAGACGGTCGGGATGACGCTGGTCTCCACCGTCGGCGGGGCCGGCGGCCCGCTGTACGGCACGCTCTTCATGCAGATGGGCACCGCCGCCGCCGGCAAGATGGAGCTCACGCTGGCGGACTGGACGGCCGCGCTGGAGGCCGGCGTCAACGGGGTGGTCATGCGCGGCAAAGCCAACCTGGGCGACAAAACGATGGTTGACGCCCTGACCCCGGCCCTGGCCGCGCTCAAGGCCGCCTCCGGCGAGTCCCTGGCGCAGGCGCTGCGCCGGTCCGAGCAGGCGGCCGACAAAGGCAAACTGGACACCATTCCGCTCGTCGCCAAGAAAGGCCGCGCCAGCTACCTGGGCGAGCGCAGCGCCGGGCATCAGGACCCGGGCGCGACTTCGTCGCACCTGCTGCTCAAGGCGGCAGCCGACACCTGGGCGACGGGTTGACGCTCGTCAACGCAGGAGAACCGCTATGACCAAATATGTAGGCGCAGTCGACCAGGGCACGACCAGCACCCGGTTCATGATCTTCGATCATGGCGGCAAGGTCGTCGAGGTCGATCAACGTGAACATGAGCAGATCTATCCCAAGCCGGGTTGGGTGGAGCACGACCCGATGGAGATCTGGCAGCGCACCCAGGAGGTCATCCAGGAAGCGCTGAAAAAGAGCAAGATTGATCCGAAGGACATCGCCGCCGTCGGCGTCACCAACCAGCGCGAGACGACCGTGGTCTGGGAGAAGGCCACCGGCCAGCCGGTCTACAACGCCATCGTCTGGCAGGACACGCGCACCGACCAGATCTGCAACCGCCTGGCCAAGGACGGCGGCCAGGACCGCTTCCGCAAGAAGGTCGGCCTGCCGCTGGCCACCTACTTCTCCGGCCCCAAGATCAAGTGGATCCTGGATAACGTCAAGGGCGCCCGGCAGCGCGCCGCCCGGGGCGAACTGCTCTTCGGCAACATCGACACCTGGGTCATCTGGAACCTGACCGGCGGCCCGAACGGCGGCGTGCACGTCACCGACGTCTCCAACGCCAGCCGCACGATGCTGATGAACCTGGAGACCCTGGACTGGGATCCCGAGATTCTCAAGATCATGGGCGTCCCGCGCGCCATGCTGCCGGCCATCAAGCCGTCCTCGGAGGTCTACGGCACGGCGACCGGGGCGCTGGCCGGCGTGCCGGTGGCCGGCGACCTGGGCGACCAGCAGGCGGCGCTGTTCGGGCAGACCTGCTTCAGCGTGGGCGAAGCCAAGAACACCTACGGCACGGGCTGCTTCATGCTGCTGAACACGGGCACCAAGCCGGTGCAGAGCAAGAACGGCCTGCTGACCACGCTGGGCTACAAGATCGGCAGCCAGCCGGCCGTCTACTGCCTGGAAGGCTCCATCGCCATCACCGGCGCCCTGGTCCAGTGGCTGCGCGATAACCTGGGCCTGATCGCCAAGTCGGCCGACGTCGAGTCGCTGGCCAACACGGTCGAGGACAACGGCGGCATTTACTTCGTGCCGGCGTTCTCGGGCCTGTTCGCGCCCTACTGGCGGAGCGACGCGCGCGGCGCCATCGTCGGCCTGACCCGCTACGTCAACAAGGGCCACATCGCCCGCGCCGCCCTGGAGGCCACCGCCTACCAGACGCGCGAGGTGCTGGACGCCATGAACGCGGACTCGGGCGTCAAGCTCAAGGCCCTCAAGGTGGACGGCGGCATGGTGTTCAACAACACCCTGATGCAGTTCCAGTCCGACATCCTGGGCGTGCCCGTCATCCGCCCGACCGTGGCCGAGACGACCGCCCTGGGCGCCGCCTACGCCGCCGGCCTGGCCGTCGGCTTCTGGAAGGCCGTCGAAGACCTGCGCGTCAACTGGGGCAAGGACCACGAGTGGCATCCGCAGATGGACGCCGCTCATCGCGAGAAACTGTACAAGGGCTGGAAGAAGGCCGTCACCCGCACGTTCGACTGGGTCGAGTAACACGGTCTGTGACCTGGACCGCCGCCCGCCCGCCGCGCGCCGGCGGGCGGCCGTCCGGCCCGCGATGGGGAAGTCCGGAGCGCCCTGCCGCCGAGCGCCCTGAGCGGCTTGGTATTGCCTTGCCGAGCACGCTCCCAGGGCGCTCGACGCGCCAGAACACCGGCCGGGCCCCGGCGGCGAAGGGGTCGTTTTTCGGGTGGTGGGTGTTTCCTTCCAGAGGCCGGGTGGTATGATTATGCATGAACAGGGTTTGTGGTGAGTTTGTGAATAGAAGGAAAGGGTCCGTATGACTGCCCCGCACGTGATCGTCATCGGCGCCGGCTCCACCGGCGCGGCCACGGCCCATGACCTGGCCCTGCGCGGCCTGCGCGTCACCGTCCTGGAGCGCGGCGAGATCGCCAACCAGACCACCGGCCGCAACCACTGCCTGCTGCACTCCGGCGGCCGTTACTGCGTCAAGGACCAGGAGTCGGCCATCGAATGCATCGACGAGAACCTCATCCTGCGCCGGATCATGCCGGACGCGCTGGAGCTGAACGATGGCCTGTTTGTGGCCATCACCGAAGAGGACCTGGCGTTTAAAGAGCAGTTCATCGCCGGGTGCGAAGCCTGCCATATCCCCTATCGCGAAATCGCGCCGCAGCGGGCGCTGCAATTGGAGCCGTTTCTGAACCCCAAGCTGCTGGCGGCCGTGCAGGTGCCGGACGGGGTCTTTGAGCCGTGGCGCTTCTGCGTCGCCTTCCTGGCGACCGCCAAGAAGAACGGCGCCGTCGTCCGCACCTTTACCGAGGTGACCGAGCTGGTGCGTTCCGGCGGGAGCGTCACTGGCGTGAAGCTGCGCGACCTGCGCACCGGGCGGACCGAGACGCTCGGCGCCGATATCGTGGTCAACGCCACCGGCCCGTGGGCCGGGGAGATCGCGCACATGGGCGGCGTGGACGTGCCGGTCTCGCCGACGGCCGGCGTTATGGTGACCGTCGGCCGGCGGCTGAACAACATGGTGGTCAACCGGCTGGATAAGCCGTCGGATGGCGATATCGTCGTGCCCCAGCGCACCACCAGCATCATTGGCACCACCTCCTGGACCATCCTGGACCCGGACCAGATCGATATCCCCAAGGACCATATCGAGAAAATGATCCAGAAGGGCCGGGAGTTGATCCCGTCCATCGAGTTCACCCCGTTGCGCGGCGTCGGGGCGGCCGCCCGGCCCCTGATCCGCAAGGCCAATGCCGACGAGCGCGAGGTCAGCCGGACCTTTGAATGTTTCGACCACAAGTACGACGGCGTGGAAGGCTTCGTGACGATCTCGGGCGGCAAGACCACCACGGCGCGCGGCATGGCCGAGAAGGTCGCCGACATCGTCTGCCGCAAGCTCGGCCTGGCGGCCGAGTGCCGCACCAAGACGACGCCGCTGCTGTCGTATCGGTACTTCTACAATTGACGGAAGACGAGGGACGGGCGGCGAAGGACGAAAGCGCGCGCTTCCGTCGTTCCTCCTGCGTCCTTCGTCCCAACACTATGGCGATAGAAGTCCAGGTGAAGATGTTTCGGTGCCAGGCCGGCGGGGCGCCGCGCTACGAGCGCTACCGCGTGTCGGTGCCGGACGACGCCAACGTGATCGACGTGATCGAAGCCGTCTGGCGCCAGGACCAGACGCTGATGTTCCGGCACGCCTGCCACCACGCCTCGTGCGGCACGTGCGCGGTGCGCGTGAACGGCTATGAGAAGCTGCCCTGCATCGTGCCGGTGAAGGCGGCCATGACCGGCCAGTCCGAAATGCTGATCGAGCCGCTGCGCAACTTCCCCCTGGTCGGCGACCTGGTGGTGGATGTGGCCGGCTTCTTCCAGAAGCAGGCGGCCTCCGGCATGGTCATCACGCGCGACGCCGAGCCCAGCCTGGACGGGCGCGCCTACCAGACCACGGCGGTCCTGGACGCCGAGGGCCGCTGGGTAGACCGACCGTACAACCGTTTCGAGAACTGCATCGAGTGCGGCATCTGTATCAGCGCCTGCCCGACTATGGCGGCCACCGACGGGTTCTTCGGCCCGGCCGGGCTGGCCGCCGTCCACCGCGCCGTGCAGAGCGCGCGGGACCCGCGCACCCGGTCGGCGTTGTTGTCCCGGGTGGATGATGAGCATGGCGTTTGGCAGTGCCACAGCGCCTACGAGTGCACCGAAGCCTGCCCGCAGGACGTGGACCCGGCCGGCGCCATCATGGCGCTGCGCCGCGAACTGGTGGTGCGCCGGATCAAAGCCTGGTTCGGCCGGGGAGAGAAGGTATGACGACGCAATCCGGGCGGCGTCCGCGCCGCATCTGGCAGTGGGGCGACATCCGCAACCGCAAGCTCGGGATGTGGGCCTACATCCTCAACCGGCTGAGCGGCCTGGGGCTGGTGCTGTATCTCTATATCCACCTGGGCGTGCTGAGTATGCTCCAGCAGGGTCCGGCGGGCTGGGACCCCTTCATCGAGATCGTGAAGGCCCCCTGGTTCCTGGCCCTGGACGTGATCCTGCTGGCCGGCCTGCTGATCCACGGCCTGAACGGCCTGCGGGTCACGCTCACCGGCCTGGGCGTCGGCGTGCGCGCCCACAAGACGATGTTCGTGGCCCTGATGGCGGCCGCCGCGCTGGCCCTGGCCTACGGCGCCTGGCTGATCTACACCAAGTGAGGCCGACATGGAGAACTCATTGACGTCGACCAGCCGGCCGCGCACCGGCGCCGGCAGCCTGGGGTGGGTCTGGCAGGCGGTCACCGGCGTGGCCCTGATCTTCCTGGCCGGCCTGCACATGATCGCCCATCACTTCGTCGTCGAGGGCGGCCTGCGCAATTTCCAGCAGGCCCAGGAATACCTGGCGGCGGTCTGGCCGCTGGAGGTGCTCTTCCTGATCGTGGTCACGGCCCATGCCCTGCTGGGGGTGCGCGCCGTGGCGCTCGATCTCGGCCTGAGCGCGGCGGCCGAAAAACGCCTCACCCAGGTCCTGTGGGGCGTGGGCCTGATCACGCTCCTGTACGGTTTCTGGCTGACGTGGATGATTCTGACCTATCCGGCGTAGCGCCGCCGGGCGACGCCGACGCCTGGGAGGCGGCCTTTGCGCCGTACGACGCGGCGACTTATGACGCGGCGCTGGGCTACCTCCGGCCGGACGACGTCGCCCTGGACATCGGCGCCGGCGACCTGCGCTTTGCGCGCCTGGCCGCCGCCCGCTGCCGGCGGGTGTTCGCGATCGAACGGCGGGCCGAGCTGATCCCGGCCGGGCTGGCCGCCGGCGCGGTCAGCGTCCTGGTGGGCGACGCGCGCACGCTCCCGTTTCCGCGCGGCGTGACCGTCGGCGTGCTGTTGATGCGGCATTGCCGGCATTACCGGCAGTACGCGGACAAGCTGCAGGCCGTGGGCTGCCGGCGCCTGATCACCAACGCGCGCTGGGGGATGGATGTGGAAGAAGTGCGGCTGGATGCGCCGCGGCGGCCTTATGCGGCGGCCTCCGGCGGCTGGTACGCCTGCAGCTGCGGGGCGGTCGGCTTTGCGCCCGGCCCGGCGGAATGGATCGATCCGGCTGCGCTGGCCCGCGTCGTGGAAGTCGGCGAGTGTCCGAAGTGCGCCCGGCCCTGAGGTTCGAAGACGCGCCGGGCGCCATTGGGGTGAGTAACGACCATGCGTCTCAAAGATAAACGCGTCGCCGTCCTGCTCGAAGAGGGTTTTGAAGACCTGGAGTTCTGGGTGACCGTGATGCGCCTGCAAGAAGAGGGCGCCAAAGTCACGATTGTCGGCCTGGAGGCCAGGAAGACGGTGCGCGGCAAGAACGCGCTCACCGCCACCAGCGACGCGGCGGCCGCGGCGGCCTCGCCGGACGACTTCGACGCCCTGGTGGTGCCCGGCGGCTGGGCGCCTGACAAGCTCCGCCGCTTCGACTCGGTCAAGAACCTGGTGCACGGCGTGTACGCCCAGGGCAAGATCGTGGGCCTGATCTGTCACGCCGGCCTGGTGGGCATCTCGGCCGGCATCCTGCCCAAAGGCGGCCGCGCCACCGGGTCGCTCGGCATCAAGGACGACCTGGTGAACGCCGGCGCCGTCTGGGTGGACGAGCCGGCCTTCCGCGAGGGCCAGATCGTCTGGGGCCGGGTCGTGGCCGACATCCCCGCCTTCTGCCGCGAGCTGGTGGCCGCCATCGAGAATCCCTGAACCATGGTCGGCATTGTCGTCGTCTCGCATAGCGCGCGCCTGGCGGAGGGGGTCGCCGAGCTGGCTCATGGCATGGGCGGCGCCGACGTGTCGATCGCGGCTGTCGGCGGCCTGGACCTGCCCGGCCGCCCGCTCGGCACCGACGCCTCGCTGATCGAGCAGGCCATCAACCGCGTCTACTCGGACGACGGCGTGCTGGTGCTCATGGACCTGGGCAGCGCGATCATGAGCGCCGAGCTGGCGCTGGAAGCCTTGCCCGATGACCGGCGGGCGAAGATTCTATTGTGCGAGGCGCCGCTGGTGGAAGGCGCGATTGCCGCCGCCACCCAGGCGCGCCTGGGCAGCTCGCTGGAACAGGTGGCGGCGGAAGCGCGCACCGCCCTGACGCCCAAGCTGACCCACCTGGGACACGGCCGGGCCCAGGCGCAGCCGCCCGCCGAGCTGCCGGCGCTGGCCGGCGAAGCTCGCACGCTCACACTGCGCGTCCGTAACCGCCTCGGCCTGCACGCCCGCCCGGCGGCGCGCTTCGTCCAGACGGCCGGGCGCTTCCAGGCCGAGGTGCGCGTGACCAACGCGACCACCGGCCGCGGCCCGGTCAGCGCCAAGAGCATCAACGGCGTCGCCACGCTGGGCGTGCGCCAGGGCCACACCATCACGGTCACGGCCAGCGGCCCGGACGCCGACGCGGTCCTGGCGGCGCTGACGAAGCTGGCGGAGGAGAACTTCGGCGATGTGGACGAAGCGCCGCCGGCCGTCAGCCAGGCGCTCAAACCCACCATCCCGGTCGGCGCCGGCGATCCATCGGCCCTCGCCGGCCTGCCGGCCTCGCCCGGCATCGCCATCGGCCCGATCCGCCGGATGACGACGCCGGACGTCCAGGCGCCGGCGCACCTCAGCGACGACCCGGCCGGGGAGTGGGAGCGGCTGCGCGCGGCGCTGGCGCAGACCCGCCGCCGTATCCAGGCGATGCAGGAGGCCGTCGCCCGCCGCGCCGACCGCGCCACGGCCGACATCTTCGAGGCGCACCTGCTCTTCCTGGACGACGAGATGTTGCTCGAACCGGCGCGGCGGGCGATCTTCGACAGGCGCCTCAACGCCGCCGCCGCCTGGCAGGGCGCGGCGCAGGCCGCCGCCGGCCAGTTCCGGGCCCTGGAGGACGAATACCAGCGCGCGCGCGCCGCTGACGTGGAGGACGTCGGCCGCCAGGTGGTGGCTGAATTGCTCGGCATCTCGCTCGCGCCGACCCTGTCCGGCGCCGGCATCCTGGTCGCCGCCGACCTGAGCCCGGCGGACACCGCCAGCCTGGACACGGCCCTGGTGAAGGGCATCGCCACGGCTCTGGGCGGGCCCACCTCGCACAGCGCCATCCTGGCCCGCAGCCTGGGCCTGCCGGCGGCGGTCGGCCTCGGCCCGGCCGTGCTGGCCCTGGCCGAGGGCACGCCCGCGATCCTGGACGGCGACGCCGGCCGCCTCTTCCCGTCCCCGGACGCGGACCGGCTGGCCGACTACGCGCGCCGGGCGGAGGCCGCCGAGCGCGCCGCCGCCGAGGCCCGCGCCGCCAGCGCGGCGCCCGCCGTGACGCGCGACGGCCGCCGGCTGGAGATCGCGGCCAACATCGGCTCGGTCGCCGATGCGCGCGCCGCCGTGGCGGCCGGCGCGGAGGGCGTCGGCCTGTTCCGCACCGAGTTCCTGTTCCTGGATCGCCGGACCGCGCCGGATGAAGACGAGCAGTATGCGGCCTATCGCGCCGCGGTGGAAGTGCTGGGGCCGGCGCGCCCGGTCATCATCCGCACGCTGGATGTCGGCGGCGACAAGCCTTTGCCGTACATCGACATGGGCCGGGAGGAGAACCCGTTCCTGGGCTGGCGCGCTGTGCGGATGTGCCTGGATAACCCCGAGTTCTTCAAAGTCCAGCTGCGCGCCATCGTGCGCGTGGCGGCCGAGTTCCCGGTGAAGGTGATGTTCCCCATGATCGCGACGCTGGCCGAGTTCCGGGCGGCGCGCGGCCTGCTCCAGGCGGCGCGCGCCGAAGTGTTGGGCCGGGGCGGGCCGGCGCCGGAGCGCGTGGACACCGGCATCATGGTGGAGATCCCGGCGGCCGCCCTGCGCGCCGAACAGTTCGCGCCGGAGGTCGATTTTTTCTCCATCGGCACGAACGACCTGACGCAGTACACGCTGGCGGCCGAGCGCGGCAACAGCCGTGTGGCCCCCCTGGCCGACGCTTTCCAGCCGGCGGTGCTGGAGCTGATCCGGCGCACGGCGGACGCGGCGCGCGCGCACGGGAAATGGACCGGGGTGTGCGGCGAGATGGCCGGCGACCCGCTGGCCGTGCCGCTCCTGGTGGGGCTGGGGGTTGATGAGCTGAGCATGTCGGCGCCCGCCATCCCGCGCGCCAAGCAGATTGTGCGCGGCCTGGATTACGCCGCCGCGCGCGCGGCGGCGCTGAAGGCGCTGGCCCTGGAGACGCCCGAGGCGGTGCGGGCTGCCTTGGCCGGGTGACGGCCTGCTCACGGGCCCTCGGCAGGAGCGCGCCGCCGACGCGAGGCCTCGCGCGCCCGGATAAGTCGCGGGCGCCGTCCGCGCTTACGGTTTCTTCGCGTAGCGGAAATCGCAGACGGCCGCGCCCTGCATGATGGTTTGCGTCCGCGTCAGGGTCACGTCGCCGTTGAAGCCCTCGATCAGGGCGAAGTCGCGGTTGCAGGAGAGCAGGGCGCCTAGTTCCGGGATGCCGAGGGCGCGGTACATCTCGGCGTAGCGGCAGCGCGTCACGTTGAACGCCAGCCGTTCGTCGCTCTGCTCGAGGACGTCCAGTTCCAGAGCCTCGTCCTTCGTCCAGGCCGCCAGCGCTTCCCGGAACGCCGTCAGCGAGTTATCCCCGCTCCGCGCCGCCAGTTGCGCGCCCTGTTCCCGCGCGATGCCGATGATCGTGCGTCGAACGATCTCCAGCACGCGCTCGCGCCCGAACTCGGCCGCCAGCGCCTCCACCAGCGGCGCCACAATCCGCGCCTCCACCTCGCGCCGCCGCAGTACGCCCATCTCGTTCAACCGATCCGACTGAACCGACATCAGCTTCTCCTCTGGTCCGGCCACTCCGGGCCCAGGCACAGGAATCCGCGCTTCAGGAGCGCGGGCCGCGGGTCCACGCCGTAGCCGTAATGCCCGGCCAACCGCAACGCGGCCTGGTAGAAGACCTGGCGCTGGTCCCGGGCCAGCGCGCGGGCGCGCTGCCAGCTGGCGTGCCAGGCGCCGAAGAAGCGGTCGATCGGGCCGTCCGGTTGGGCGTGGTGGATAAAGTTCTTGGGCAGCACGGCCTGGAGCTGGCGCGGCAGAAAATCGCGGCGCAGGCTGGGCGCCAGGACGAGCGCCCGGCGGCGCAGGTCGCCGGCCGCCTTCTCGTAAAGGTTGAACGTCATCAGCCGGCCGGTCGGGTCGCAGGTGCCCTCGATGATCAGGCCGCCGTCAGCCAGCGCGGCCGTCAGCGCCGCCAGCGCCCCGGCCACGGCCGCCTCGTCGTACTGGCGCAGGACGTTGAAGGCCCGGATGACGGCGGCTCGTTCGCCGGGTTGCAGGGGGAGGTTGAAGCCGCCCCAGCGGAACTCCAGGCCCGGCTCGGCGTAGGGTTGCGCGTCGGCCACGCGCTGGGGATCGATCTCGACGCCCAGCACACGCGCGGCCGGGTCCAGGCGGCGCAAGCGGTGCAACGTCTCCACCGAGGTGATCGGGTAGGCGCCGTAGCCGAGGTCCACGTACAGGCCCGGAAGCCGGCGCGCCAGCTCCGGGTAGGCGACGGCCAGAAAGGTGTCGGTCTTGCGCAGGCGGTTGGGCGC
>Ga0101944_10007945_pt1 | contig 10356 bp, 6 predicted proteins | sample DewCreD2012metaG_FD_75245 | JGI IMG/M metagenome (GOLD analysis project Ga0101944, IMG submission 75245) | Hot spring sediment bacterial and archeal communities from British Columbia, Canada, to study Microbial Dark Matter (Phase II) - Dewar... ...
GGGCGGCGCTGGCCGAGAATCCGGAGGCCCAGGCGGCGGCGCACCGCGCGGCCGCGGCGCAGGCGCTGCTGGACCAGGCGCGCTCGGCGGCGTTCCCGCGCCTCGGCCTGGCGGCCAGTTACACCCAAACCGACAACGCCGGGCAGGGCCTGTTTCTGCTGCTCAACCAGCGGCGGGTGGATTTTCAAAGCGATCTGAACCGGCCGGGCGACGTGGACAACCTGCGGGCCAGCATCACGGGTCAGTGGCGCGTGTGGGACTTCGGGCGGCGGCGGTTGGACACGGCCATGGCGCGGCTGGCCGAGGAGGCGGCGCGCGCGGCGCTGGCCGCGGCGCGCAACCGCCTCGCGCACGAGGTGACCCGCGGGTTCTACGGCGCGCTGCAGGCCCGCGCCTTCGTGGCCGTTCAGGAGGAGAGCGTGCGGAGCATCGAGGAGAGCCTGCGCATCGCGCGCGAACGCTTCGGCGCGGGCAGCACGGTGAAGACGGACGTGCTGAACCTGGAGGTGCAACTGGCGCAGGCGCGCGAGGACTTGATCCGCGCCCGGCACGGCGTGCAACTGGCCGTGGCGGGCTTGAACGCGGCCATCGGGCGCGAGCTGGCGCGGGCGGAGGACCTCGACGAGCCGCCGGCCGATGCGCTGCCGGCGCCGCCCGAGCAGAACGATTTGACGGCGCTCGACACCCAGCGGCCGGAACTGAAAGCCGCGACGCTGCTGGCCGCCGCGCAGCGGGAGAAACTGCGGCGGGCCCGGCGGGACTATCTGCCGCTGATCAACGCCTTCGGCTCGCTCGACCGCGACGACGGCGACGGGGGCGGCGCGGAGGACAGCTATTTTGCCGGCGTGGCGGCGGAACTGAACGTCTTCGACGCCGGCCAGACCCGCGCCGCCGTGGCGCAGGCGGCGGCGGAGTGGCGGGCCGCGGAGAGCGAGCGCCGCAAGGCGCGCAACGAGCTGCGTCTGGACGCGACCCAGGCCTATCTGGGCGCGCGCGACGCCTGGGAACGCATGGGCGTCATGGAGCGCAGCCTGGACAACGCGCGCGAAGCGCTGCGCGTCACTCAGGCGCAATATCAGCAGGGCGCGGCGGACATCGGCACGCTGCTGGCGGCCCAGGCCGGCCTGACGGCCACGCGCATGCGGGCCGCGGCGGCGCACTACGACTACCGCATCGCGCTCTCCAACCTCAAACGCGCGCGCGGGGAACTGGCGCCGCCCGAGCCGAAGGGGCGGAGCGTCCCGGCGGTCGCCACGGAAGAACCATAGAGGAGCACGGCGATGGAAATGGAAAACGACGGCGGCAACATGACGGCAGGGGCCGGCGGCTCGCACGCGGCCCGGTGGAAGCGGTACGCCAAGCCGGCGGGGGGGGTGATCGGACTGCTGGCGATCATCGCCTACTCCGGCGGCTGGTTCGGGCGGCGCATCGAACCCGGCCCCGCCGCGGCGGAGCGGGGCGAGCCGCTGCCGCCGGGGGCGGCGACGGCGGACGTCGTGCGCACGAATCTGCCCACGCGCTTGAGCCTGTTCGGCACGACCGCCTCCGAGGCGCGCGCGCAGTTGAGCGCGCGCATTCCGGCCACGATTCGCGAGGTGCTGGTCTCGGCCGGCGAGCGCGTGACGCGGGGGCAGACGCTGGTCACGCTGGACGACCGCGAGTTGCAGGAGCAACTGGCGGCGGCCGAAGCGCAATTCCGGCAGGCCGACGCGGAATACCAGCGCACGCGGCAACTGTTCGAGAAAAACGCGGCCACCCAGCAGGCCTTGACCGCGGCGGAGTCGGCCAGCCGTTCGGCTCGGGCGCAGCTCGATCGGGTCAACGTGCTCCTGAGTTACACGCGCATCGCGGCGCCGTTCGACGGGGTGGTGACCGACCGGCGGATCGAGGCCGGCGATTTGGCGGGTCCGGGGCAGCCTCTGCTGGCGGTGTACGATCCGGCGCGGATGCGGATCGAGGTGCCGGCGCCGGTGCGGCTGGTGGATCATCTGAAGCTGGGCCAGGAGGCGGCGGTGGCGTTGGACCGGCCGGCGCGGACCTATCGCGGCCGGGTGACGGAGATCGTGAGCGAGATCGATCCGCAGAGCCGCACGCAGACGGTGAAAGTGCGTCTGGAGGATGCCGCGGGGGAGGTCTTGCCGGGGACCTTCGGGCGGGTGGAGGTGGACGGCGCGCCGCGGGAGACGCTGCTGGCGCCGGCGGCGGCGATCGAGCGGGCGGGTCAACTGGAGCTGGCGCGGGTGGTGGAAGGGGGGCGGGCCGTGCGGCGGCTGGTGACGACCGGCGCGGCGCGGGGCGAATGGGTGGAGGTGCTGTCGGGGTTGCGCGCCGGGGAACGGGTGGTGGTGGCGCGCGCGGCGGGGGGAGGCTGAGCGATGGACGAGCGCCCTTCCTGGTTGGCCACGGTGGTAGAGGGGTTCCTGAAGGGGAACCTGGCGCTGCTGCTGATCCTGATCAGCCTGGCGGCCGGCGCGGCGGCGCTGTATCTGACGCCGCGCGAGGAAGAACCGCAGATCGTCGTGCCGGTGGCCGACGTGCTGGTGCAGTACCCCGGCGGCAGCGCGGAGGAGGTGGAGCGGCTCGTCGCGGCGCGACTGGAGCGGCTGCTGGCGCAGATTGACGGCGTGGAATACGTGTATTCCATGTCGCGCCCGGGGTTGGCGGTGGTCACGGTGCGGTTCTTTGTTGGGCAGGACCGCGAGGACAGTCTGATCAAGCTCTACAACAAAATCTTCCAGAACATCGACAAAACCACGCCGGGCATTGCCGGCTGGGTGGTCAAGCCGGTGGAGATTGACGATGTGCCGATCGTGACGCTGGCGCTGCACAGCGAGGAGGCCGACACGCACGCGCTGTACCGGATTGCCGAGGAGGTGGCCGGCAAACTGCAGCACATCCGGGACGGCGCCGCGATCACGATTCACGGCGGCGAGCGCCGCGAACTGCGGGTGGATCTGGACAGCGACCGGGTGGCGGCCTACGGCCTCTCGCCGCTGGAGATTGCCGGCGCGTTGCAGCTCTCGAATGCCGAGGCCGAAAGCGGCAGTTTCGCGCAGACGGATCGGCAGATTCGGGTGCTGACCGGTCCGTTTCTCAAGAGCGCCGAGGAGGTGCGCAACCTGCTGGTGGGCGTGCATGGCGGCAAACCGGTCTATTTGCGCGACGTGGCCGCGGTGCGGGACGGGCCGGCCGAGGTGCGCACTTATTCGCGGCTGGGCTTCGGCCCGGCGGCCGCGGACGGGCGGGGGGGGCGGGCGGCGCGGCCGGCGGTGACGATCGCGGTGGCGAAGAAGAAAGGCAGCAACGCGGTCTGGGTGGCGCGCGAGGTGGAGGCGACGCTGGCGGGGTTGAAGGGCAGCCTGATTCCCGACAACGTGGACTACACCATCACGCGCGACTACGGCGCCACGGCCAACGAGAAGGTCAACAGTCTGGTCCACGGCCTGGCGGAAGCGGTGGTGACGGTGATCGGCCTGATTGCGCTGGCGATGAGCTGGCGGGTGGGCCTGATCGTGGCGCTGGCGGTGCCGATTACCTATGCGCTGACGCTGCTGGTGAACCTGTTGCTGGGCTACACGATCAACCGCGTGACGCTCTTCGCGCTGATTCTGGCGCTGGGCCTGCTGGTGGACGACCCGATCGTGGGCGTGGAGAACATCTACCGCCACCTGGCGCTGCGGCGCAAGCCGCGCCACGAGGCGATTCTGGACGCGATGAACGAAGTGTTGCCGCCGATCGTGCTGGCCACCCTGTCGGTGATCGCCGCCTTTCTCCCGTTGTTCTTCATCACGGGCATGATGGGTCCGTACATGCGTCCGCTGGCGGTGAACGTGCCGCTGGCGATGCTCAGCTCGATGGTGGTGGCGGTGACGATTACGCCCTGGGTGGCGGGCCGGCTCTTGAAGGAGACGGGGACGGGGGAGGCGGAGGCCGAAGATCCGACCCGCACGGCGGTGGGGCGGCTCTACGCGCGGGCGGTGCGGCCGTTCATCGAGTCGCGGCGGCGGGCCTGGGCGCTGCTGCTGGCGACCGGCGCGCTGTTCGCGGGCTCGGTGGCGCTGGCGTTTCTGGCGGTGCCGCTCAAGATGCTGCCGTTCGACAATCGGAACGAGTTGCAGATCGTGGTGGACATGCCGGAGGGCACGACGCTGGAGCGCACCGACGCGGCCGTGCGGCGGCTGGAAGACTATCTGGCGGGCGTGCCGGAGACGGCGAACTTCAGCTCGATCGTGGGCGCCGCTTCGCCCATGGATTTCAACGGGCTGGTGCGGCACTATTACCTGCGGCAGGGGCCGCATCTGGCGGACGTGCGGGTGAACCTGGCGGACAAGAAGCGGCGGCGCATGAACAGCCATGCCATCGCGCTGCGCCTGCGCCGGGACCTGGCCGCGCTGGAGCGCGAGTGCGGGGCCAGTTTCAAACTGGTGGAGACGCCGCCGGGGCCGCCGGTGCTGGCCACGCTGGTGGCGGAAATCTACGGCCGGCCGCAGCAGCGCTACGAGGAACTGGCGGCCGCGGCGCAGACCGTCAAGGCGCGCCTCGCTCAGGAGCCGGGCGTGGTGGACGTGGACGACAGCGTGGAGGCCGACCAGGAGGAGCTGTACTTCCGCGTGGATCGGGAAAAGGCCGCCTTGAACGGCATTGCCGTGGCCGACGTGGTGCAGACGGCGCAGATGCTGCTCAACGGCATTCCCGCGGGCACCGTGCACGTGGCGACGGAACAGAACGAACTGCCGATCGTGGTGCGTCTGCCGCGCGAACGGCGGTCGGACGCGGAGCGCCTGAAAACCGTGCTGGTGCGGGGGCGGACAGGCGACCGCGTGCCCCTGGGCGAGTTGGCGCACAGCGAGCGGCGCAGCGCGGAACGCACGATCTACCACAAGAACCAGGAGCGGGTGGTGTATGTGACGGCCGAGGTGGCCGGCCGCGGGCCGGCGTACGCGGTGCTGGCGCTGCAGTCGTGGTTTCGTCGGCATCCGCTGCCCGACGGTCTGCGGGTGGACTGGCGGGGCGAGGGCGAGTGGAAAATCACCCTGGACGTGTTTCGCGACCTGGGCCTGGCCTTCGGCGCGGCGCTGATCGTGATTTACGCGCTGTTGGTTTACGAGACGGCCTCCTACGCGCTGCCGGCGGTGATCATGCTTTCGATCCCGTTGACGCTGATCGGCATCATGCCGGGCTTCTGGCTGCTCAACGCCCTGGCGAATCGGCCGGTGGGCGGCTTTGCGAATCCCGTCTTTTTCACGGCCACGGCCATGATCGGAATGATTGCGCTGGCGGGCATCGTGGTGCGCAACGGGATTCTGCTGATCGACTTTATCCGCACCGGCGCGGCGCGCGGCATGCCGCTGGCGGAGGCGGTGCTGGCGGCGGGGGCCGTGCGCTTTCGGCCGATCTTTCTGACCGCCGGCACGACGCTGCTGGGCGCCTGGCCCATCACGCTGGATCCGATTTTCAGCGGCCTGGCCTGGTCCCTGATTTTCGGGCTGTTCGTCTCGACGGCCTTCACCCTGGTGGTGATTCCCATCGTGTACCTGCTGATCTACGGCGGGCGGGTTAGCGCGCGGCGATAGCGCGCAGGTCGGGCTCGGGCCGCGGCGCCTCCGCGAGCGACACGTAGGTCAGCAGCCCGCGGGCGATGCCGTCGGCCAGCAGATCGCGGTAGGCGGGCTCGCGCAGCCGCGAGGCTTCGGAACGATGGGAGACGAAGCCGCATTCGATCAGGGCCGCGGGACACTGGGCCTGCGTCAGCATTTCGTAGCGCGCGCGCTTGACGCCGCGGTCAGGCAGGCGGGCGCTGCTGAGCACGCCCCAGTGCAGGTAGTAGGCCAGCAGCGCGCTTTGGGGGCCGAAGCGGTTGCCGGGATAAACGCGGGCGTCGCTGCGGGTGGTGTTGGTGGACGGATAGCCGGGCGTGGGCAGCACGTAAGTTTCCAGACCGGTGGCCGCGCCGCTGGGGGAGGAGTTGAAATGGATGCTCACCAGCAGGTCGGCCTCCCAGCGGCGCGCGAAGGCCGCGCGCTCGGCCAGGCTCAGCGTCACATCCCGGGCGCGGGTCAGGCGGACGGTGACGCCGGAATCCGCGAGTTTGACCGCGACGCGGCGTGCGATATCGAGGGTTAGTTTCTTTTCGCAGACGTTGAAAACGCCGATGGCGCCGGGGTCCGCGCCGCCGTGGCCGGGGTCGAGGACGATGGTGCGCACCGGCGCGCGGGAGGCGGTGAAGGCGGGCCGCAGCAGGGGATCAAGGACGTCGGCCAGGTCGGGGCGGGCGAGCAACCACTCCCCGCCGCTGCGCTGGCAGGGCGCGTTGAGCCAGATCAGCACGCCGTTACAAAGCAACTTGCGGCTGCCGGCTTCCAGTTCCAGGGCCACGATGGAGTTCTGCAGGCGGGCCGTGGCGCCTGAGACGCTGAACTCGTGCAGCGGATAAAGCGCCGCCAGTTCTCCGACCGAGACTTGGCCGGCCGCGGCGGCGGCGCGCCAGGCCAGGAGGCCGGCGGTGAGCAGCGCGGCCTTGGAATGCGCGGGGCGCCATGCGCGCGCCGGCCCCCCGCCAGGCGGTCGGGACGGCGTGCGTCCCGCCCGGATACGCGAAGCGCGCCCGGTTCGGGAACTGGAGGGCCGACCTGCGCGTCGGCCGCGCCGGAAACGCGGCCATCGCGAGAATCGCTGACCGGCGGCACCAAGTCCTTGATTCGACATTCTCGGCATTATATAGTCGGGCCGTTGGACTCTGCAACGGGGGAAACGGAGGCGGGGCGCCATGCCGGAAGCAACCAGCGACAAACCGAGCAAGAAAGCGCGCGATTTGTTCAACAAGGGGTTCGGAGCTCTGGAGCGCGGGCAACTGGACTATGCGATCAACATGTTCTACACCTGCATCCAGATGGAGCCGGGCTATCTGCAGGCGCGCAAGTTCCTGCGCGCGGCAGAGATTCAGCGCGGGAAGCAGGCGCGCGGCGGGTGGCTGCGCAAGGCGCAGGCGTTGCTGAAGGGGCTGCCGAAGTATGGCAGCGCCATGGCCACCTTTCGGGCGGGCAAGGCTGAGCAGGCCATGATGGCCGCCGAGGAGTTGCTCAAGGACGACCCGCTGAACCGCAAGTACGTCCTGCTGCTGGCGCGGGCAGCCGATGCGGCCGGGATGCCGGACGTGGCGATTCAAACCCTCGAACTGGCCCGCGAACAGGAGCCGGACGATGCCGAACTGGCGAAACTGGCGGGCGAATTGTATTTGAAGGCCGGCCGGACGAGTGCAGCCCGGGCCGCTTTCGAGCGGCTGGTCGAGCTGCGGCCGCACGACCTGGAGGCCATGCGGGCCTTGAAGAACGCCATGGCTCTGGACAGCATGGCCACCGACGGCTGGGCGCGGGCCCAGGAAAAGGGCGGCACCTATCGCGAAATCATCAAGGACACCAAGGAAGCCACGCTGCTGGAGCAGGAGTCCAAGGCCGTCAAGAGCGAACGGGACGTGGAGGCCCTGATCGCGGAGTTGCGGGCCAAGGTGCAGCAGGAGCCGGAGAACCTGAATTACCGGCGCGCGCTGGCCCGGCTGTACGCGCAGAAAAAGCAGTTCGACGAGGCCATCGGCGTGATTCAGGAGGCGCAGGCCATCAGTCCCGGCGATCCAGAACTCGATCAGCAGCTCAGCGCGCTGCAGGTCCAGAAATACGACGAGGCCATCGCCCAACTGGAGGCGGCCGGCGACGCGGCTCAGGCGCAGGCCAAGAAAGCGGAACGCGACGAATTCGTGTTCCGCAACCTGGAAGAGCGGGTCAAGCGTTATCCGAACGATCTGCGGCTGCGGTTCGAATGGGGCGCCATGTTGTTCGAGCGCGGCGCGCTGAACGAGGCGATCCAGCAGTTCCAGCTTTCGCAACGCAACCTGAAGTACCGTCCCGAATCGCTGCTCTATCTGGGGTTGTGTTTCAAACAGAAGAAGCAGTACGACCTGGCCGTGGATCAACTGCAGATGGCGCGCAGCGAGATCATGGTCATGAACGACGTCAAGAAACGCGTGTGCTACGAGCTGGGGGACACTCTGGAACGGATGGACCGCAAGAAGGAAGCGATCGAGTGTTACAAGCAGGTGTACCAGGTGGACATCGGCTACCGGGACATCGCCCAGCGCATGGAACGGGTGTACGGCAGCGGCGGTTGAGACGCCTCAGGCCTCGGGGGGCGGCGCGGCGGCGGCCGGCGGGGGCGCGGGCCAGCGGCCGGCGAGCGCGTTTTCGATCAATTCCTTGGTGTCCTGAGGAAAATCGCTCTTAAGGATCCACTTGACGAAACCCGGATCCTCCGCGATCAGCGCGCTGAGCGGCGTGCCCCTCTTCTTTCCAAAGTTCAGGACGATCCGGCCGTCGGCCCACTTCAGGCGGCCGGTGCGGTCGGCCCAGGCCGGATCGCGCGGGTTGCAGTATTCGTGCAGGCCGTCCAGGTCGCGGGGGAGGTCGGGATAGCGCTGCAGTTGCGCCTCCAGGACGCGGATGGTGGCCAGGACGTCGGCCTCGGCGCCGTGGGCGTCGAGGTGCAGTTCGTTGCAGTAGTAGGCCAGGGCGGCCGTCAGGTCGCGCGGCACGCGGCGGTGGAAGATGCGCTGCGGGTCGATCAGGCGCCGGCCTTCGAGATCGAAGCGCCGGCCGACGCGGGCGAATTCCTCCTGCAGCATCGGCACATCGAAGCGGGCGATGTTGTAGCCGGCCAGGTCGCAGCCTTCGAAGACGGCATAGATTTCGTCCGCCAACTGGGCGAAGGTGGGGCAATGGGCGACATCCGCGTCGGAGATGCCGTGAATGCGCGTGGCTTCCGGCGGGATGGGAATGCCGGGATTGATGCGCCAGACGCGGGTCTCGCGGCGTTGGTCCGGCTGCAGCCGCACCACGGCCAGCTCGACAATGCGGTCCGCGCGCGGCGTGGCGCCGGTGGACTCGATGTCGAAGAAGGCCAGGGGCCGATCGAGCTTCCATTTGAACAGCGGGGAGGACATGTCTGTTTACGACGACGGGACGCAGCATAGACGCGGGCGCGTACAACAGCAACCCGAAACCGCATGCCAGGGGTTTCACCCCTGGCTGACGAATCGCACCCCTTCGGGGTGCTGGAGCAGGCGGTGGGCCTGCCATTCCGCCTATTTTGGAGGGTCGGGCTCTGTCCCGACCGTCTTCCGGCGCCTTGCAAGCCGCCGGTTGTCGCATGGGACTGCATCTGCCGCCCCGTGGGCGAAGCCGTCCCCGGCGAGCCGCGCGGCAAACCCGCGGCAAAACAAGCCGCCCGCCTGCCGCCCGCGGCCGAGGCCGGATTAGCGGTCGAGGCCGGCCGCCCTATAATCCGCACATTTCACACGCACGCGTTGCATGTGGCACCCCTACAGGGTGCGCGGTAAAGGAATATCCGGTATGCCAGGGGTTTCACCCCTGGCTGACGAATCGCACCCCTTCGGGGTGCTGGAGCAGGCGGTAGGCCTGCCATTCTGCGCATTTTGGAGGGTCGGGCTCTGTCCCGACCGTCTTCGGTGGCCTTGCCACGACTCCAGCCACCGAGGTGCCCGAAACGCGCGTAGCGCCTTGGAGTGCGGCAGTCCTCTGCCGCTTTGCGCCGGCCGTGTCCCCCATCCAAAGCGCCAGAGGACTGGCGCAGTCCAAAAGCTGACGCCCAAGTCCAGCCCCCATGGGCCGCAAGGAACGTCGCAGTCGGAGCGCCGCAAAAGAACGCAAGGAACGCAAAGGGAATCCGCGCCCATGGCCCGCGGTCGCACGAAGCGACTGTTCGATCCGCCGCATACTCTCCACTCAGCACTTTCGCGCTTTTGCGCTCGATGCGTTCTCTCGCGGCTTGGCGGCGGGCTGCGCCATGATTCGCGAGCCGTTGCAGCGCCAGGAATTTATGTTTGATTCGGCAGCAGCCTTGCGTTATGAAGCCGCTCATGCTGGCCGTTCGCGTTAAGTCCGCGCGACGCCAGCAAGGAGGGCGCAACTTCATATAGCAACGCATGGACGTCTCTCGGACGTTTCACGGTTGGACGATTCCCACCCACCGGAGGCATAACTGGCGCCGATGAAAACGAACTACAATTTTTGGCAGCGCAAGCTGCTGGCCTTCCTCCACGATCCGCCGCACAAGGCCCTGGATGTCAAAGACCATGCGCAGCGACGAGGCGGCTTTGTCCGCCAGGCGGGTTTCGAGCTCGAGGATGCGCTGGCATGGTACGAGAAAGACGCCGATCGGTTCGCCGCCGCCGCGGACAGGTTCAACTTTCCGACCTATGACGAGTCGGGCCTTTCCTCGCCGTTCGGCGGACCAGAGCATCCCTTCCGCCACCCTTTGGGCGGCAGCTCCCTGAGCGTTCCCCAGCCC
>Ga0101944_10007947_pt1 | contig 10352 bp, 5 predicted proteins | sample DewCreD2012metaG_FD_75245 | JGI IMG/M metagenome (GOLD analysis project Ga0101944, IMG submission 75245) | Hot spring sediment bacterial and archeal communities from British Columbia, Canada, to study Microbial Dark Matter (Phase II) - Dewar... ...
TGCCGCGCCGCCCGCGCGCAGGCCGCGATGGCGATCCAGGCCCTGTGCGCCGCCAAAGGCGTCGCCATCAGCGGCTTGGGATACTATCCCAACGCGCTGACGCCCAATGCCGACGAAGCCGCCGTCTTCATCGAACACATTCGCCGCGTCATTCAGGCCTCGGCCCTGCTGGGCGTCAAACAAATGAACACCTTTCTTGGCCGCGATCCGGCCCGCACGGTGGATGCGAACTGGCCGCGCCTGCTGGAGGTGTGGCGCCCCCTGGTTCAATTCGCCGAACAGCAGGGCGTGCGCATCGGCATCGAAAACTGCCCGATGTTTTTCACCGGCGACCAATGGCCGGGCGGCCTGAATCTGGCCAGCAGCCCGGCCAACTGGCGGCGGTTGTTCGCAGATATCCCCTCGCCGAATTTGGGATTGAACTATGATCCCTCGCATCTGGTGTGGCAGATGATGGACCCGATCCGGCCGCTGCGCGAGTTCGCCTCGCGCATCCATCACGTCCACCTCAAGGACGCCCGCGTGGACCGCGAACGCCTCAACGACGTAGGCATTCTGGCCACGCCGCTCGAATACCATGCCCCCAAGCTGCCCGGTCTGGGCGACGTCAACTGGGGGCGCTTCTTCTCGGTCCTGACCGATATCGGCTATGACGGACCGGTTTGCATTGAAGTCGAAGACCGGGCCTATGAAGGCTCGCTCGATGCCCGCAAAGCCGCCCTGCGCCAAAGCGCCCGGTTCGTGCGGCAATATCTCGCCACACAAGGAGACGCGAAACCATGATCTACCCCAAGAAGAACGTGTTGGTCCGGCATCCGGCCAATCCCATCGTCAAGCCCGACGACATGCCGGCGGCCTGCATGGCCGTGTATAACGCCGGCGTCACCAAAAAACCCGACGGCGAATACGTCATGGCCAGCCGCTTCGAATCGGCCGACAAGGTCCAGTATATCTGGGTCCTGCGCAGCCGCGACGGAGTGCGCTTCACGCCCGATCCTGAACCGCTGAAGTTTGACGGCCCGCCCGACGTGATGGAGGAATTCACGCGCAATACGAGCGCCAGCGGCGCCGGCCTGAACGCCTGGTGGGACGCGCGCATCAATCCGCTGGAAGGGAAGTATTATCTGACCTACGCTGCCAACTCGAACTATGGCGTGCGCATCGGCATCGCGCAAACGGAGGATTTCAAGACCGCCCGTCCCGTCAGTTTCCCGCTGCCGATTCACAATTACGACGCCGTGTTGTTTCCCGAAAAGATCAAGGGCCAATACTGGATGCTGCACCGGCCGATCGGCCAATGGGGGCCGGCGGGCATCTGGATCGCCTCTTCGCCCGATCTGCATTACTGGGGCAATTGCCAACCGGTGGCCATGGGGCATCGCTTCTGGGAAAACACCAAGATCGGCGCCGGTTCGCCGCCCATTCGCACGGACAAGGGATGGCTGATCATCTCGCACGGCGTGTTTCCGCACACCAATGGCAAGAACTACTCGGCCGGAGCGATGCTGCTGGATCTCGAAGAACCCTGGAAAGTCGTCGCCCGGACCGATACGGCGCTGCTGTTCGTTCAGGAGATTTATGAGATGATCGGGCAGGTCCCCAATGTCATTTTCCCGCAGGCGCTGATTGTCGAATCCGATCGTTCCGTCAAGGTCTATTATGGCGCCGCGGACTACGTCGAGTGCCTGGCGACCGGGAATCTGGACGACCTCATTGCCGCATGCTTTGAACGCTGAATCGCAGGGCCGATCACGCCTGACGAAACCGACGAATAAAAACCTCGCTGACCATCGTTGACTTGCCGGCGCGCCCCAATCCGTTTCTGGCGCGCCGGCAAGCCTTCGAGCAGGAGCTCGACGCCTGCTATGCGACCTGCCCCCAGGATGTCAGCCGTCTGCGGCGTTCTCGTGAACCTGAACCAAGGCTAGGGATTGGGCTTCAGGAAATCCCACAGCGCCGCGCCGTCGGCGTCCTTGGGAACCGGCAATCCGGCGGCGATCGCGGCGGTCGGCGCGACGCTGGTGATCAGCGTGGGGCGCGCGCGGCGGTATCCCTGGCGGACGCCCGGCCCGGCCAGGACAAAATACGAGTCGTCGAGGTGCACGCCGCCGTTGACGCGCGGCCAGTCCCACGTCCCGACCTGTTCGCGCGTGTGCGTCTTCCAGTATTTGTCCATATCGACGCGGGCGTCAGACGCCGGACGCGCCGCGATGAGGAAAACATCGCCGACGCGGTCGCCACCAACGCCGAGGCGGTTGGCGTCTTCATACGGGAGAGCGGCGCGCCAGACGTGGCGGCCCGACTCGTCTTTGTGATCGAGCAGCGCGTCGATGATTTCGTTGCGCAGTTTCTCCTGCGGCAGGCCTGGCTCCACGATGCCGTGCGGATCGCGTCCCTTGACGTTGAGCAAAATGTAAGATCCATGACCGTACGCGACGGTCCGCGACCAATCCGGCTTGCCGTCGGCGCCCTTGACCAGCCAGCCCCGTTTTTCCAAAACGGCAAGAGGGTTCCTGCCGGTGTTGATGCCGGGCAGTTCGCATTCGCCGCCGTGATCGGAAACCAGGCCGATGAGGGCGTCGGGGCCGGCGGCGCGGACGATCCGCTCCACCATGCGGTCGCCCCAGCCCATCACCTTGTCCCACAACGCCCACCCTTCCTGTTCCCGCGCCGGATCGTAGAGCGGATGCCGGGGATCGATCATATAGAACGTCAGGTGCTGGAACCAGTCGGGCGTGTGCCACTTGACCATGAACAGGTCCCAGGGCTGCGTCGAGAGCAGATGCTCCGCCGCGTCGGCATACCATTTCGAAAAGTATTCCTGCTCTTCGACGAACGTCGCCACGTCGGTTCCGCCGCATTGAACGAATTGCTGCGTGCAGGGCAGCCGGACGAACGGCCCGCACTTTTTCACCAGCGGCGCGCACAGTTCCGTCGGATGCGCAAAATCCTCCTGCGAGTAAATCTGACTGACGTGCAGGGCCAGATCGCGCCCGTCGGCCGACAGCTTCAGCAACTTGGCCCGAAGCGGCGCGCGCAGTTTCCCGCCGTCAACTTCATATTCATGCATCACCATCTCCGTCATGCGATTGAGATGGCAGACCAGCAGCGGCGTAGCGCCGCCGCGGCGTCCGTAGATCGCCACGCGGTCATATCCGCCCGCGCCGCGCAGAACCAGGGCGTGGAGCGATTCGGCTTTGCGATAGCGGCTCATGTGCGTCGGGATGATCGGCAACTCGGCATACAGGGCGCCATCGGGCGCGCCGGGCCAATCCCGGACCGGCTCGACGGCAATCGGGCGGACCAGCTGCTGGCCCCACCAGTCGGTGGGCTTAAGGTCGGTGCGATAGCCGCAGGCGGCCTGCAGCGCGCGCGCGCCCCACGAGGGGTTGCCATTTTCGCCGATGTGAATGATGCCGTCCTCGAACGGCAGCGGCCACGATTGCGACCAGTCAATCACGATGGAGCGTTTGCCCGCGCGATGGGCCGCCGTCCACAGCGGCTCGGCCTTCAGCAGCGCCGGATCGAACCCGCTGACCCATTCGTCGAGCGGACGGCCGGCGACGTGCATGTGCATGTTGACGCCATGGACCCACGGCGAAGCGCCCGTGGCCAGACAGGCCCAGTTGGTCCCCGTCTCCCAGGGATAGCACGGCCAGGTCTGCGTCGTGCTCCCGCGTTCGATGAGCGCCTTGACATTGGGCATGACGCCCCGCTCGATGAACCGGTCGAGGAACGACAGCGAAATGGAGTCAAATCCGATGAGGGCAAGTCTTGAAGATTTGGCCATGATATTCGATTCCTTCCCAGTGGATGACAGGATGGCGGGTCTGTTGCAAACCGCGCGCAGCGCGATGGCTGGCAGTCTGCGACAGCCCGCCCCGCCGATGCGACTGATTTTTCCGCTCATTCTTGGAGCCAGTTGCAAAATGTGGAGTAGAAGGGAGCGGGGGCGTCTCGCCCCCCGGAAATCAAGCAATAAAATCATCAAACCGGGGGCGAGACGCCCCCACGGACGGGAAAGACGGAACGTTTCGCTTGTGCGGACGGGAGGAAACGCCTACGCTTGGCATGAAGGCGTTGCATGGCGCGCGCGGCCGGAACAAGCCGGGCCGGAGTGGCCGCCCCGGGCTTGAGCCCGGGTTAGCCCGGGTGGGGACGGCGCGCGCGCGCAAGGCGGCGCCGGGACGCTTCTCAAGCAGATCGCCAAGGAATCGACGCATGAAAATCCATCCGTATTTCGTCCGGCCGCAGTTGCCCGCGCCGCTCGAGCCGTTGCGCGAGCTGTCGCAGAATTGCTGGTTCTCGTGGAACTGGCAGGTGGTGCAGTTATTCATCCGCATGGACCCGGTGTTGTGGGAGCAGGCTTATCAGAATCCGGTCGAAATGCTGGCGCGGATGCCGCAGGCGCGTCTGGAGGAGCTGGCGCAGGACGAAAGCTTCGTGGCGAACCTGAACCGCGTGTATGGCCAGTTCAAGGACTATCTGGCCCAGAAGACGTGGTTCGCGCGCGAGATGGCCGGTGGGACGGCGCCGCGGATCGCGTATTTTTCGTGCGAATACGGCATCGCCGAGGGCCTGCCGATCTACTCGGGCGGCCTGGGGATTCTGTCGGGCGACCATCTGAAGTCCGCGAGCGATTTGGGCATCCCGCTCGTGGCGGTCGGTCTGCTGTATCAGGAGGGTTATTTCCGGCAGTATCTGAACAACGACGGATGGCAGCAGGAGAGTTATCCGGAGAATGACTGGTATAACATGCCCGTGCGGATCGAGCGCGACACGGCGGGCGAGCCGGTGCGCATCCAGGTGGCGATGGACGGCGAGACGGTCCACGCGCAGGTGTGGAAGGCGATGGTCGGGCGCACGCCGCTGTTTCTGTTGGACACGAACATCCCGGAGAATCCGTTGCGCCTGCGGGCGATCACGCGCAGTTTGTATGGAGGCGATCGCGAGCGGCGCATCCAGCAGGAGCTGCTGCTGGGGATCGGAGGGCGCCGGGCGCTGACGGCGCTGGGGATCGAGCCGGCCGTGTTCCACATGAACGAGGGCCATTCGGCGTTTCTGGCGCTGGAGCGGATGCGCATCCTGATGCAGGAAAAGCGCCTGTCGTTTCCTGAGGCGATCGAGGTGATCTGGGCCTCCAGCGTGTTCACGACGCACACGCCCGTGCCGGCGGGCAACGAGCGGTTCTCGATGGAGCTGATGCGCAAATACGTCAAACCGATCACCGATGGCCTGGGCATCGACTGGCAGGGCTTCGTCGCCCTGGGCCGCGTCAATGCCGGCGACGAACGCGAGGACTTCTGCCTGACGGTGCTGGCGCTGCGGTTGTCGGCGTTGAACAACGGCGTGGCGAAGCTGCACGGCAAGGTCTCGCGCGCGATGTGGCAGGGCATCTGGCCCGGGCTGCCGCAGGAGGAAGTTCCCATCCGCAGCATCACCAATGGCATCCACACGCTGACGTGGATCAGCCATGATCTGCGCGAACTGCTGACGCTGTATCTGGGCCCGAAACTCAACGAGCAGCCCTGGGACATGAGCGTGTGGGACCGGGTGGACATGATTCCCGACGTCGAATACTGGCGGACGCACCAGCGACGGCGCGAGCGGCTGGTCTTCTTCGCGCGCAAGCGGCTGCGCGAGCAGATGGAGCGCCGCGGCGTGCGCGGCGAGGTGCTGGAGCAGGCGACCAGCGTGCTGAATCCCCATGCGTTGACGCTGGGCTTTGCGCGCCGCTTTGCGACCTACAAGCGATGCAACCTGCTGTTCACGGATCCGGACCGCCTGCACCGGCTGTTGAGCAATCCGGAGCGGCCGGTCCAGATCATTTTCGCGGGCAAGGCCCATCCGGCGGACCAGCCCGGCAAGGAAATGATCCGGACGATTGTGCATTATGCCAGCGAGGAGCGGTTCCGGCCCTATATCGTGTTCATCGAAGACTATGACATCAATGTGGCGCGCTATCTGTTGCAGGGGACGGACGTGTGGATCAACAATCCACGGCGGCCGCTGGAGGCCTCGGGCACCAGCGGGATGAAGGCGGCGGCCAACGGGGCGCTGAACCTGAGCGTTCTGGACGGCTGGTGGGACGAGGCGTTCGTGCCGGGGCGCATGTCCACCGGATGGGCGATCGGCGGCGGGGAGGAATACGAGGACACCAAGCACCAGGACTTCGTCGAAAGCCATGCGCTGTATGACGTGCTCGAACGCGAGGTGATCCCGCTGTTCTATGACCGGGACCGGACGGGCCTGCCGCGGGAGTGGATTCAGCGCTCAAAGTCGTGCCTGCGGCTGCTGGCGCCCGAGTTCAATACGCACCGGATGCTGATGGACTACACCGAGCAGATGTATCTGCCGGCGGCGCGGGCGCGGCTGGCCCTGACGGCGAACAACTATGAAAAGGCGCGGGCGCTCGCCGCCTGGCGCGCCAAGGTCCGCAGCGAATGGCCCAAGGTGGCGGTGGCGGGAGTGAAGATCGAGGGGACCAACCGGGTGCGCTCGGGCGACGAGATTTCAGTGGATGTCGAGGTCCGTCTGGGGCTGTTGACGCCGCAGGACGTGACCGTGCAGGTGTATTACGGGCCGCTCAACAGCGCGGGCGAGATCGTCAACGGCGTCGCGCAGGACTCCGAGTTCGTCGAGACGCGCGAGGCCGCCGGCGGCGCCATTCACCTGTTCCGCGCGAGAATCCTCTGCCGCGACAGCGGCCGCCGCGGCTACGCGGCGCGCATCATCCCACGCCATCCGGACCAGATGCACCCATTCATGGGAAATACGATTGTGTGGGAATAAGAGCCACGTCGGCAGGCGCCATTGCCGTAACGGGCGAAAAGCTAATGGTCCTTCACAAAGTTTTGTGCGACAGTCCGTTGATTTCTCAAATGGCTGTCAACGGAGTTAGTTGCAAAATGTGAAGTAGAAGGGAGCGGGGGCGTCTCGCCCCCGGAAATCAAGAAATAAAACCACCAAACCGGGGGCGAGACGCCCCCGCTCCCTTCATATTGCAACTGGCTCAACGGACTGGCTTTTCAGGCGGGCAGCGTCAGGAGGAACCGGGTCAGCCCGTCGTTTGCGCCGCCTTCGGACGCCGGGGCCAGGACGACGTCGCCCGAGTGGGCGCGGGCGATGGCGCGCGCCAGACTCAGGCCCAGCCCGGCGCCCTCGATGCGGCGGCTGCGTGATTTGTCGCCGCGATGAAAACGCTCAAACAGCCGTCCGCGGTCTTCCTCGGCGATCCCCGGCCCGGTGTTGGAGACGGCCAATTCGATCCGCCCCTCCGCCCTCATCAACGTGAACCGGACGCGCCCCCCCGGCGTATTGTATTTGACGGCGTTGGAGGCCAGATTGCGAACGGCCAGCGTGACAAGTTCGCGGTCCACGTTCGCATGGATGCCCGGTTCGATCTGCCGCTCGAACGTCAGTTCCGGCGCCTGAAACGTGGTGTCTTCGCAAATATCCTCCACCAGCCGGCTGAGATCGACCTCCTCCCTGCTCAGTTCCAGCCGGCCGGCGTCGGCCCGCGACAGGATGAGCAGTTTCTCGACGATCGAACGCAGCCGGTGCGCCTCTTCGAGCAGCTCGGTCAGGTCCTGTTGGGCCTGACTGCCGGCGCCGGCGTCCTGAATGGCCTGTTCGAGCCGCCCCTGCAGGATGGTCAGCGGGGTTTTCAGTTCATGGGCGGCGTCGGCGCTGAAGCGCGAGGCCTGCTGGAAGCTGTGTTCAAGGCGGTCCATCATGCGGTTGAACAGCTGAATCAGGCCCTCGAAGTCCGGGTCGCCCCGGCGCACGGGAATGCGCTGGTCCAGGCCCCCGGCCGTGACGGCCTCGATGGTCCGCGCCAGCCGGCGCACAGGCCGCAGCGAGCGATGCGACAGGACGGCCGCGCCGGCGGCGATCAGAACCAGCGCCGCCGGCAGGGCAATGAGGAAGGCGCGGCGGACGGCGTGAATCTCGGCCTGAAACGGCGCGAGGTCCACCCCGATGATGACCGTCTCGGATTCCGAGCGTGTGACGGCCATGCGCCAGGCGCGCCGTCCTGCGCTGTGGGTGAAGCATTCGGTGGACGAGACGCTGTCCGGGCGCGCTAACAGCAGCGCCTTGCGGGGGAGGGCCGGCGGAGGCCGGCGCGGGGGCGCGGGCGGGGCGGCGTCGTTCGAGGATTTGGAAACGGCGGGCGGCAGCAGCGTCTCGGACAGTTCCCGGGGCCAGTTGGAGGACTGATAAATGGTCTTGCCCGCGCCGTCTTTGACCATCAGAATGAACGAGCGCCAGCTTTCGTCGCGCTGAATCGCCCGTTGCGCCCGGACCACCAGGTCCCATCGGGGCGTGCGCGCGTCTTCGGGGATGAACAGCAGCCGGCGCGCCTGTTCGCCCAGCCGCTGGTCCATCCGGTTCAGGGCCTCGCGCCGGATCATCCAATAAGCGCCGGCGGCAAACAGCGCCAGCACGACGCTCGAACAGGCCGCCGAGATCAGGGCAATCCGGAGATGAAATGGGAGTTTCATGCTGAAATGCGGCCGGCGCGTCCCGCTCCTGTAATCCGCCGCTGGATTATTGACGAACTTCGCGCGCGAGCAAGGACGCTCCCGGCGCCCGCTCAGCTCTTGATCCGGTAACCCACGCCGCGCACTGTTTCAATGATCGGAGGCCCGCCGGCCTCGGCGATCTTCTTGCGCAGGTGTTGAATATACACGTCAATGATGTTGGTGTTCGGATCGAAGTGATAGTCCCAGACGTGTTCGAGAATCTGCGTGCGCGTGTAGATGCGTCCGGGCGAGCGCATCAAGTATTCCAGCAGGTTGAACTCGCGCGCCGTCAGATCGATGGGGCGGTCGCCCTGATGGACTTCGCGGGTCAGCAGGTTGACCGTCAGGTCGCCGACGCGACGGACGGTCAGGGCCCGTCCGGTGGCCCGCCGGGCGAGGGCATGGATGCGGGCGACCAGTTCCTCGACGTAAAACGGCTTGGTCAGATAGTCGTCCGCGCCGGCTTCAAGCCCCTCGACGCGCTCATTGAGCGACCCGCGCGCCGTCAGCAGGATGACGGGGGTCGTGTTGGCCTGTTCGCGCAGTTGCCGCAGGATGCTCAAGCCATCGCGTCCGGGAAGCATGATGTCCAGCACGATGACGTCGTATTCCTGCGTGGCCGCCTGCTGAAAGCCGTCGTCGCCGTTGTGACAGACGTCCACGACGAATCCCTGTTCCTCCAGCCCCTTGCGGACAAAACTGGAGATGCGCTTTTCGTCTTCGACGACCAGGATTTTCATGGCGCGGAAGATAATCCCCCGCCCCCGCGACCGCCAGCGCTGTTTGCCGGCCAAGCGCAGATTAAGAATTATTAATTTGCCCGCACGGGATGGCTTCATGTTGGATATCCATACTGAACTCGCGAACTGCGGGACGGATAGGGCTGCGCAGTCGCCGAAATTTCAGTCGAAGGGAGTCATGCCATGACAATGAAAACGCGTCACAGGGAATTGACCGCCGTCGCGATGCTGGCCGGGATTCTGGCGCTGACGGGCGCCAACGCCGCCGAAAGACCGGGACCCGAGCCGCATCCACCCACGCTCAAGTTCGTGCGCGCCCACTCCATGGGCCTGGAGTCGCGCAGCCCGGTCCTGCTGCCGGTCGTGTTGATGCCGCCGGCCACCGAAACGGTGACGGTGGACTACGCCGTGACCGGCGGCACGTCCTCGCCGGGCGCCGATCGCATCTGCCGCCCCGGCCAGCTGACCTTCGAGCCGGGCGTCACCAGCCAGGCGATCGAACTGATCGTCATCAACGACGACAAGGGCGAACCCGATGAAACGGTGATCGTGTCGCTGTTCCGCCCGCAGGGCGCCCTGCTGGGCGAGCCGTCCTCCCATGAATACGTCATCCTCAACGACGATCCGCCGACCATCCAGTTCGAAACGCCGGTCTCCTGGGGAACCGAGGCGACCAGCGGGGCCTTGTTCCGCGTCACGCTGTGCTCGGACTGGATTTCCACCGTCTCGGTCCGCTATGCCGTCACCACCGGAACCTCCACCGGCGGCGACGACCGCGTCTGTCTGCCCGGCGAACTGGTCTTCCGTCCCGGCGAAGACATGAAACTCATCCACGCGCGCATCCGGGATGATGAGACCGTCGAGCCTGACGAAACCTTCACCGTCGGCCTGTCACACCTCCGCAACGGAACGCTCGGCAAGCCCGCCTCCCACACTTACGTCATTCTCAATGACGACGGCCTCGGCGGGCCGACCGTGCGCTTCTGCGAGCGGCTGTCCCGCGGACCCGAAAGCGAAGGAAGGGTCCTGCTGTGGGTGGCCCTGACCAAGCCCATGCCGGTTCCCGTGAAGGTGGACTATGCGGTGA
>Ga0101944_10007948_pt1 | contig 10350 bp, 14 predicted proteins | sample DewCreD2012metaG_FD_75245 | JGI IMG/M metagenome (GOLD analysis project Ga0101944, IMG submission 75245) | Hot spring sediment bacterial and archeal communities from British Columbia, Canada, to study Microbial Dark Matter (Phase II) - Dewar... ...
AAAACATGCCAGCACCCATCACGCAGGTCGCCCATATCCGTAATCGGACAATACTCCTGATAGTAGATTACTTCGGGAGCTGCAGCCCAGGCATCCGGTGCCAGGGCCCTGCGCACCGCCGAGGCGCTGCCATCGGCGCCTACCAGATAATCGCACTGCAGCGTCCGGTTCGGATCACCCGTCCCGCCGGGCTCCAGTATCTTAGTATCACGCAGAAAAATGTCAACCCTGACCTGCTCCGGTTCAGCCGTAAATCCGCGAAACAGACAGTTTTCTCTCAGCGACGCTCCGGATTGCTTCACCAGCCAATGGTCAAATTTGTCGCGCCACGCATTCAAATAAGTCTGGGTGAAGGCATGGCCGTCTTTGGGTATCTCCCAGAGATACGGTATAAAGCCCTGCTCGTGCTGCCATTCGATGATCTGCGATGCATGAATTGTTTTCGGCTCGCAGTAAATGTCCTCCGGCGGCAATGAGCCAAAGAACTGCTGCAGCAATTTCTGCGTCTGCCCGAACAGAACGCCCGAACAGGTTTTATGCCGCGGCAGCGATTCTTTTTCGATAATTAGCGCTTGCACACCCGCGTCATGCAAGGCCTTTGCGCATGATGCGCCGGCAGGCCCGGCGCCGACAATGACCACCTGCTGCTTTTCCATAATGACTCCTTTATGGTGCAATATTGTTAGACACCCAATGCCAGCCCTGCAGCGCCCACTGCCAGGCCAACTATAAACGCGATAAGCTTTATGCCCAAAAACGCGCGTCTCGAGTGTGCCAGCATCGGCAGCATGCCATGGCCGTCCTGAACGATTGAACTTGCCAGCAAAATGCTCAGCGGCACAGCGTGCTGCGCATACAACACCACAAAAACCATGTGGGGCCCGGATTCAGGAATGAGACCGATCAGACAGGCAACCAACAACACCGTCCAGGTGTTTTGTTGAATTATTGTTTCCAGATGCAGTTGCTGCGTTGCCCCCTGAATAACCAGCATTGCCCCCAGCGTCCATAAAAAAATACGCGGCGCGTGCCGCATCACCACATGGTCCCAGAGATGTTCTTCAAGAAAATGCTCGGGAACCGTTACCACTATAAAAAGCGCAGCCGCGCTGACCACACAGAGCGTGACGCGTATCCAGTCCCATTCAGGATCTCCGATCTGTCCGGTTATCAGGGCCGATAAAAACAGCGCCAGTCCGAGAATCATGGTGCCGCGCGCTGGCGAACAGTGCTTGATCTGTTTCACTATATTGCCGCGGGTGACACACAGCGGCTGCTGTTCACGGTGCAGCTCAAAACCCTCGCAGCCGCCAATCTGGCTGCTGAGATGTTTTTTAAAACATATGTCGATAAGCACCCCGGTTCCCAACCCCACCGTGAACAGAACGCCGTGAATGAGAAAAGCCGTGCGGGGAAACATCGCGAACATCACAAAGGATTCGTCGCCTGCTGTTGCAACCATTGCCGCAACAACTGCTCCGAGCGTTATCATGCGGTGCGTGTAGAGCGCAACCACAGCAAAGGCGCCCAGGCATCCGGGGCTTGCCCCCAGCAATGCAGCAAGAAAATACTGGCTCCAGCGGTTCGATAGCATTTTTTTCTGCCAGGTGCCGCCGGTAAAGACATTTACATATTCGATTACCAGCATCATGACCAGAACAAAGCCGGTGATCACGATAGTTTGTTTGATAATCTCAATGATAGCCATAGGTAGCTGTCTATACCGCAAGAGGATGCTGGGGATATGCAAAGGATTTTATTGGTGATCCTATTGCAAGGGCTTTTGAGCGTCAATGATTAAAGACATCATCCTGATTTCACCATTTGTGTTGCGGTGGTCAAACCGTCTGGAACGGTAGATAAAGCCATCTTCAGGATTCCAGTCCTTGAAATGAAAATTGCCCTGCTCATCACAATATTCAAGCAATTCTACCGTAAACCCGGCGCTTTCAAAGACGGCTGAAAGCGAACGGTAATTATAGACACTTTTATGCTGCGCCTGGGGATACTCGCGTGGTCTGGGGAATCCCTTTCGCATCAGTTTCTGATAGTGCGCATCAGGAAAATATCCATCAGGGACGGCACATCTAACATACCCACCAGGGTTTAAAAAATCAAAACAAATCTGGGCTGCACATCTCCCCTCTTCTTCAGTGAGGTGCTCCCAAACATGTTCGGCTAAAATGCAATCTATTTTTCTGTTTTTAAAACTGAGCTCCCAATCCTCCCGTTTAAGCAGGTTTAAATGTTCTTCCTGCGTTGATATCCATCCGGGATACGACTGTGCAGACGCTCCGACAATAATTCTGACCGGCACCCCCTGTGGCACATGGCGAATATCTATCATTTGGCTGCGACAGCAAGTTTATGCAACACATTTTTCCATATTTGTGCTACTGTGCTGGTTATTGCTCCACAATCATATTCAATGACGGATTTTTTTTGTATCATAGCAGCGGTTACCATTTTATCGTAAGGAATTTTTCCAACAACTGCGACACCCCGCGCCGAACAGTGGTTTTCAATCTTTTCCGCATTCTCCGGGTTGATGTCATATTTGTTGACGCACACCAGCGCGGGGATATTAAAGTGAGCTGCTGTCTCCAGCACGCGTTCCATGTCATGGAGCCCGGACAAGGTTGGTTCCGTAACGACCAGCACCAGATCAACGCCGGTGATTGAAGCAATGACCGGGCATCCAATGCCTGGAGGGCCATCTATAATAATAAGTTGTTTGCCCTCTTTTTCGGCAATCGCTTTGGCCTGCTGGCGGACGACGCTTACCAGTTTTCCGGAATTATCTTCAGCGATACCCAGACGCGCATGCACCATCGTGCCGCAGCGTGTTTGGGATATAAACCAGTGACCGGAGCATTTATCCTTCATAGTAATCGCCTGAACAGGACACACATATGCGCACACGGTGCAGCCCTCGCAGCGCGTGGCATCAACGCTGAAAGCGCGGATTGCCTCAAAGCGGCACATATCCTGACACATGCCGCACTGATTACATAAGGATTCATCAATGTGCGCGGTTTTTCCGCCGTAGAATTGTTCTGTATGTTGTATGTGCGGCTCAAGTATCAAATGCAAATCCGCAGCGTCAACGTCGCAGTCAGCAAGCACGACATTCTGGGCGCAGGTGGCAAATGCCGCAGTAATCGTCGTTTTGCCGGTCCCCCCTTTGCCGCTAATGATCGTAAGCTGTTTCATAGTTCAGTGCGCACTGTCTTCTTTTTTCCACACGTCCTTTTCCGTGCCCTTGACAGGGTCAATGCAAAGAAAAGTTATTTCATACGGCTCTATACGAATGAGATTGAACCGTTTCAGCGTTTTCACAACCTCTTCTTCCAAGGCCTCTGACGATACGTTTTTGTTTTGTAACATTTCACCAAGAATTTTTTTAACCCCGGCGTAAATGCCAAACATCTTCACGCGTTTCATGAACTCGTCACGGTCATTGTTGAGGTTAATAAGCGACGCTATCCCCTGGATTTGCAGACTGCGATTAAGTTTGCTGTGGTCCATCGGATGATAGATGCCCACGGCTACCCTTGGATTAGATCGGATATTACGGATTTTCAATCCCGGCTCTCCCGCGATCCAGATGGTCAGCCCGTCATTAAAAAAGTCAGCGGGCGTTGCCCGTGGCGTGTTTTCATGGACGGTCGCCAGCACACAGGCAAGCCCATGTTGCAGAGGACATCCCGGTTTTGTGGTGGTTCCCTCCTTGCTGCTTGCCTCGTTGAGGAACGAAACGATTTCTTGTTCTAACTGCTCTTTGTCTTTAGTATGCTTTTTTATGCCCGCCTCAATTGACTGTTTTTCCGCACCGGCTGCGTTATCCATATTTTAATTCTCCTTTCTCCTGAGTTCGTTAATTTAATTACAGGCATGGCATGAAAAATCCCCGGCATGCATGGCGCGCGTGCGGGAAAAATCACACGCATAATTTTGATAAGATAGCGGCATACATGTTCTGAAAATCTTGCTTGAGATCCGGCACTATGGTTACCGCCGGTTGCCCGCGTGAATAGCCCTCAGCAATGCAGCGGTTCCAGGCAAGTTCAAGCAGCACCGGAATACGCTCTGCAGCGCAATAGTTTTTAACTTCGTCATTGCCGATATCCGCGCAATTGATAACCACGCCAAACGGAATTTTCAGCTCGCGCATTGTTTCTACGGCAAGTTTTAAATCATTGAGACCGAAGGGCGTCGGTTCGGTCACCAGAATAACATAATCAGCACTGCGAACCGTTTCAATGACCGGGCAGGACGTGCCGGGCGGGGCATCAAGAATGACGACCTTTTCGGGGTCAATGAGACGGCGTTGCTGTTTTATGATCGGCGTTGCCATGGGCTCGCCGACGTTGAGCAATCCCTGTATGAAGTCAATAGCCCCTGCTGTTCCCTGCTCAATAACGCCAATGTCCCGCTGCTGCTCCGTAATAGCGTCTTCAGGACATATATAACTGCAGCCGCCGCAGCCGTGGCAGAGCTGCGGAAACAGCAGCAGTTTTTTACCCAGCAAAACCAGCGCATGATAGGCACACAAATCCACACACTTTTTGCACTGGGTGCATTTTGTTTCGTCTATGACGGGCACCGGTATGGTGACTGAGCGTCTTTTATGAATTTCGGGTTTGAGAAAAATTGCCGCGTTTGGCTCCTCGACATCACAATCAAAATATTGAACATTTTCAAGCGAGAGCGCCAGATTAATCGCGATGGTTGTTTTTCCGGTTCCGCCTTTTCCACTGGCGACGGCAATGATCATGGGTGTCTCCCTGGAGTCGGTGCATTAATCGTGAGCGACGAATATAGCGGAAGGGGGATGCTCAGAAAATTCCTGAGCCCGTTTCGTCAACCATTTTTCAAGTTTTGAAAAATCAGCTTCGATAGCGGATTCCGGACAGAGCCGCATACAGGAATAGCACATGATGCAGTTCTGGTTAAATTCCGGAAACGGGTCGCAGGTTATGGCATGCGCCGGACAGACTGCCTTGCAAATATTGCAGGCGGTGCAGCGGTTTTTGTTAACGATTTTCTGCGGCAGCACCTGTCGGGCGTAATTAATGTCTATGGTGCGCATCGGCTCGCGAATGGGTTCTGGCAGGTAATTAAGCGTTGAGAGATCTATCGACAGCGGAGGCTGCGAAATAATGGAGTTATGCACGGCAGCCACTAACTGGTCAACCAGCTTTTCATCTGCTTCATCGGGATGACCTGCTCCTAAGGGGTGTTGATAGCGCCACATCAGCGAATGGACAGCCAATATTTTAGCTGCCCCGATAACCGCATAGCTTTTTTGCGCAAGCATTTCAGCCATTTCAAACAAGGCGACACCGCTGGTAACCCCTCCCCAGGTGACAAACGGCACCGCATACCCATCCGCGTTATCAGGAAGCTGAGCAATAAACTGGGTAACAATCGGCACGGGATGGCAGGCATAAACCGGCGAACCGATAAACAGGCAGTGTTCTTTATGGGCATGTTTAATGTCATAACCAACGGTCGCTTCATCCAGGTTTTGAGCGAGATCGTATGTGGCGACGTCATAGCCAAAATGAGCCAGCGTGCTGCTGATCCGCTGCGCTATTTTGCGTGTCGTCCCTGCTGGTGAGCAATACACAATAAAGGCTTCCATAATCAGTTTTTTCCCCTTTCTTCAGACAACGCAGTATCCGATTATCCGTGGGCTGTTATTTGCGTATCATCTGCTGGCCGCATTTTGGGCATGTCACCTGATAACAGGGAACGCCCGCCTGATGGGGAACCGTGGCACCGCATTGCGGACAGATACATTCGCCGCCCGGACCAGCGCCGGCGCGATTACCTCCCCTGCTGCCGCGTCCAGCGCCGCGCCCCATGCCTCTGCCCGTTCCGGGCCCCATACCCCGCGGTCCCGTTCCATCACCTCGTGGCATACTAATCACCTCCTTTACGGTTGGCTGTCGATTTATGATTTTGCGCCCATGCCGGCATGAGCGGACACCGAGGGACTGCTCACCGGCTTAAGCAGCCCCTGTTTAAACTTCTCAATGGCTTCTCGTGCAGAACCGGTAAGGCCCACGTAGATGGGGATCCCCGCAGCGCTTAACGCGTGAAACGCATTCGGCCCCACGTTACCGGTCAGCACAGCCTGAGCTCCTTTATCAGCGATCAACTGGGCGGCCTGTGTTCCTGCTCCGCCTCTGGCCGTAATCGCCTGATTGTCAATGTATTCATAGGCCATGGTTTCCGTATCCACCAGCAGAAAACCCTGTGCCCTGCCAAAACGGGGATCAATGATCGCATCAAGATTCTTGGCTGACGCTGAAATACAAATTTTCATAGGTGTTATCTCCTTCACCAAGCACGTGCTCGTTAAAATTTTTTCAATTCAATCCGCTTTAACGCGCCGGTTTTAAATTGTTCCACCGCCTCGCGTACCGTAAGTCCTTGGGGCGCTTGAAACATACTAATTCCGCCGCCGTTCAGCGCGTCAAAGGCGTATGGTCCAATCTGGCCGCTGATAACGACATTAACCCCTTCATCAAACATCGCTTGAGCACACGCGGTGCCGGCCCCCGAGGGAATGTCTGCGCTGTGGTTTTTTAGTGCTTTCCAGACGCCCGACTCGGCATCAACGATGACAAAATAATCGCATCGGCCAAACTGCGCGTGTGTTTTTGCCGCCAACGTATCTCCGTGCGCTGATACCGCAATCTTCATATCTCACTCCTCAGTCATGTCCGCCGCAACTGTCCTCGTGGTCATGGCTGCAGGGAATGATGCCGCTCACCCGGCCATCGAGATATGCCTTGAGAACGTTTTCTACAATGCCTCCCACGCCAGTAGCGACGTCAATGCCAAAGCCGTTGAACAGGTCAATTGCCCGGGGCCCCATGCCGCCGGCTATCATAACATTGACCTTCTGCGCGCTGATGAACTCGGGAACCTTCCCGGGGACATGATTATTATAATAGGGATTGTTGATTACCTGAACTTTTTTGATGTCTCTGCCTTCAACATCAATAAGCGCAAAATACGGACACCGTCCGAAATGACCGCTCATTTCCGATTGGAGACCCTGGTTTGTTTCGCATGAAAAAGCAATTCGTTTCATACTGTTTTAACCTCCTGAGTTAGTTTATTTTTTAAACAGTCCTGCGACAAACGATGATTTCTTATTCACCCCGTCCAGCATTTGTATCCATTTCTCGGCAATTGACTTGAAAGCGCTTGAAACAGGTGATTCTGGATAGCAGTTGACAAACGGCCTGCCGTCATCAGTGCAGACCACCATCTGGGGATCAAGGGGAATTCTGCCGAGAAACGGGATTTTCATTTGCGCTGCGATGGCCTCGCCGCCGCCGACTTTAAACAGATCAATTTCTTTCTGGCAGTGCGGGCACACCATGCCGCTCATGTTTTCCACGACAGCGATAAGAGGGATTTTTAATTCCTTGCAGAAATTGATGCTTTTGCGTGAATCAAGCAGCGCAACATCCTGGGGGGTCGTAACAATAATCGCGCCGTCAACTTTTTTGATCAAATGCGCGATACTGAGAGGTTCGTCTCCCGTGCCGGGCGGGAGGTCCATGACGAGATAATCCAGATCGCCCCAGTACACCTCGCCAAAAAACTGTTTTAACAGGCTGTGCTTTAGCGGCCCTCTCCAGATAATAGCATCGTCCTCATGGCGAAGGAAAAACCCGATTGACATGACCCGCAGATTGTCCGGCGTCAGCACAGGCAGCATACCGTTCTCTGATCCATGCGGCCGCTCAAAATCAAGCCCCAGCATTTTAGGCACATTAGGACCATGAATATCCGCATCAAGAATGCCCACATCGTAGCCCAACGTGCTGAGCGTTGCTGCAAGATTGACGGCAACCGAACTTTTGCCGACGCCGCCCTTGCCGCTTAACACCATGAACTTATGGCGCACCTGTGCCATATTTTTTTCAATAAGTTTCTGATCATGCGCCTCCTTCTCTTCTTGGGAACATTTTTCGGCGCTCTCGCAGGTTTGACAGGTGGCGTCGCTGTCACACGTTTTCTTATTCATACTTCGCGTCTCCTTTTAGATAGTGGTACATATTTAAAAACATCTTAAACCTTGACCGCATTGTTTGTTCATCTGTGTTGGCGTCCATATCCGAATGAGCCGTCTCGACCGCCATCACGGCTGCTCTCAATAACCGGCGTGGTAAAAAAGGAAAATAATATCAAAATAAGACAGATTACAATAAAGAAAACAGCAGCAATCTTTTTTAATGCCGTGTTGGCGAAGGTTCGCTGATAGGTGTTTAGTATCCATTTAAGATGCAGCGCGATATGGAGCGCAAGCAGAAATAGCAAACTATAGCCGAGCCACAGGTGGATGGTGCCCCATTCGTGCCGGTCAAGCCCCAGCCAGTAGAGTTCAGCATTTGTGCCGTAAACCAGCCATCGTTCTTTCCCCGGAATGAGAACAAATTTCATAAGGAAACCGATTCCTGCCAGTGCCATCATGATCATCAGCATGAGGCTGTCAATTACGAAATTTAATTTTGACTTTTCTATCACGGGTAATTCCTTTATCCCTGATACATTACGCAGCTCACATACTTAACCGCGGCGGGGAAAAAGAAGCTAAAATGACTTCTTTTTCCCTGCAGTCTGGCGGTCAGTCCTCATCTTTTGTTTCAAGTTCCTCTAATCGTTTCCGGATTTCCGCAAGTTCCTGCTCTAAAAACGCGGCCTGATTTTTTAAAAAATTCAGTTCCTGTTCCGCGCTCGGAACGGCATAGGGCGCAGCATAGGGAACGTAACCGTAATATGGCCCTGGACCGCACCACCAGTAGCGGCCACGACCGCCTCCATACACTCTTCCTCGACCACCTCCCCACGGGATGCCGCCTCTGCCTGCGCCGCGCATAAACGGCCCTGTCCAGCCAGAGGGGTATCGGGCGCCGGCGCCCGGAGGACAGAAGCCTCTGCCGCCACCGGTTCGCGGGCCCATTCCCATTGGACCTGTTCCATCAAAACCTGGCATATATAACACCTCCTTTCTGCTGAGAAAGTTCCTGACGTTAACCGTCTGATTTAAGTGTTTTTCCCTTGCGGCTGTTAATACAAAAACGCCACCGCCTTCGTCGTCCCGGACATGCCATGGTGCCCGGTTCCAAATCGCCGCGCAAAAAAAGATCCAGCGCTCGTTGAGCCTCGCCGGTTATCCAGGGTATGACCCTGATGTTCTGTTTTTCTAATAGATTTTGAAGAAAGTTGGAAATGCCGCCACAAATTACCAGATCAACGCCCATACTTTTGATCTGCGCTGCGCGCGGCAATGCCTCATAGGGGCCAAGAGATAATTCGCGCGTCGTCGTAACAATCCCCCCTTCTATATTCACGAGAAGGGCAGTTTGCGCGTGATCAAAATTGGGTGAAACACGGGTTCCGAACAGCGGTATGGCAATCTTCATTCTTTTTTCCTCTGTCAGGATATTTATCAAGGAACGTGCCGTTATTGCATTAATCAAAAACAATTAGTTATATTAGATGGTTAGATGAAATATAGGCAAAAGCGGCATAAAATATTATGCCGTCTATGTTGCATTAATAAAACATTTTTGCAACGTATTTGCTGCATTTTAGCAACAGAGCAGAATGAAATATTGACAGTCAGTGCCTGTTCAGTTATACAGAAATACACAATGTATGTTCCAAAAAAAATCTTATTGCCCGTATTGCTGCATTAGCTGAAACTAAGAAGCCATGGCGATAAAAAAATCAAATACATTCCGGGTAGGCGCAAAAAAACTGATTGCAGTTCTCTGCACGCTGGTCTTTTTTTCAGCATGTGTTGCGGTTTATTTTGTTCACAAACATCATCCGCTGCAATCAGTAGATCCCAGGGATTTTGATGCCTCCTGTTACTGGATTAAAACTGACAAGGCAAAAAAAGAGACAAACTGCGCTCACTTGTTTACCGGAATTATACCGGCAGCCTTCCGTCTTATCTGGGTAAAGGTTATTATAGGGCGTCTTGCCCCGGACCTTTTTATTTCTCGCCTCGCACACATCTTTTGTTTTTACTCACCTCGTTCGCCTCCGTTGACTCTGCAATCTATCTAAAAGAGAAGCCGTTTATTTATACTTAACTGCTCCCATATTTAGAAAGCCTGCCTGATCATACAGCAGGTATGAACTTTTTTCTAAAAATACTCCTGGTGCGGGCGACCGGTCAATTCTTGTTGCCATGCGTTTCCCGCACAAGCGTGTTTAATTTTTTGGAGGATTGATAATGAAATACCCATACTATATTATTGTGATACTTTTTTGCAGTTTGATTGCCGGGAATGTTTATGGTGTTTCTGACAA
>Ga0101944_10007949_pt1 | contig 10350 bp, 6 predicted proteins | sample DewCreD2012metaG_FD_75245 | JGI IMG/M metagenome (GOLD analysis project Ga0101944, IMG submission 75245) | Hot spring sediment bacterial and archeal communities from British Columbia, Canada, to study Microbial Dark Matter (Phase II) - Dewar... ...
AAGATGCAGCCTGTGATTGCCCGACGTTTGCTTTACAACTCGCTGGTGTATTTAAACCAGCGAAGCGGGAAATAAAAAAAGCAGAGGTAAACACTTTTCATTCCCCGGCAGCCCTGATCATCGCCAGATAATTGGCAGGGGGAACAAATTCAGGAATGCTGTTGCCCGACCCGAGGGCATATCCCTTGCATCCCGTTTTTTTAATCAGGGCTTTTGCACGGGCATATATTTCTTCAGGGGTATGGCGGCACAGAAAGTCAACATCGATCCCTCCCATGATGGCGATCTGTGAGCCCCATACATCAATGGCCTGCTCTACAGGAAGGATGCTGTCTTCAAAAGAGTGTTTGGCATCGTACTGAAGAAAGCCGGTGATGTCATCCATCAGCGAAGAGAGATTGCCACAGGAATGAAGAATTGCCGGTTTACCCTCTTTGTGAATCACCTCCACAATCTTTTTATGCCAGGGAATCACATAACGCCACATGGATTCCGGATCGAGCATGGGCTGGGTTTTAAAGCCCCAGTCATCGTTCACAATAGCCGCCCCGATGGAAGGGATGGACATAATAATCTCATAATAACGGAGCAGACGGCTTCCTACGGCATCAAAAATATCTTTTACCAGTGCTTCATCTTCATACAGCATATAACACAGCCGTTCATAGCCTGTCAGGCTAATCACATTTTCCAGTACCCCTCCCGGCCCACAAGCAATAAATTTCATTCCCGGAGCAAGACAGGAGGCTAATTTTTCATATACATCGTAATTGCCTTTGTCCGGATCAGGCCATGCATAAGATTCAAATGTGCGGCGATCGGTAATAACAAAACCCTCATTTAACGAAATACTGGCTTTTTTTTCATGATCGGCCACGGGAAATTTTAATCCGTCGTACAGCCAGGAGGGAATGGTGGCATAATCATATCCTGCGGCATAAAACGCTTTGATAAGCAAACGGAGATGTTCTTCATTGTCTGCGTCAGGACTCAGTTTTTCGCCGGTTAAAAGCTGGTAAACCGTGTCATTCATAAAAAACTCAAACAATACAGGCCGTGAAGGTTGCTGACGATGCAACACTTTTAACAACTCTTCAAAATCAGGGGCACGCATACATTTTTTACTTTTAATTAAAAAAAATTAAACGGCAGCAATGCTTTTTTTCAATGCCATCAGATTCTCATAAGGGGTATTCACGGGAATCTCACATCCTGCCGACATAATAAATTTTTTCCCCTTTTCACTTTCGGTCAGTGTCTTTGCGAGCTGCAACACCTCTTCTTCTTTTTTATGCTGAATATCCACCGGGTTGAGGTTGCCGGAGAGCGTAACAGATGGCCCGAAAAGACGGTGTGCCTCGTCCATGGAGGTCATATAATCAGGGTCAAACCAGTCGATAGACAGTGCCGACAGCCATTTCCACAGATGACGTGTGTCGCCACAGATATGCATTTTCACATACACGCCAAGGGAATGAATGTAATCAATCAGTTCCTTATGCCGCAGAAAAACGAATTTCTCGTAGGTATCCTCATCAATTTGCGAACAGATGGCATCACCTATGCCTATCAGATCACAGCCTGCTTCTGCCTGGGCTTTTGCAAAATCCTTTGCTGTTTTCAGGCAGATATCGAGCAACCGTTGAGCAACATCAGGGTCAGTCATCAACATCATGAGCATCTGTTCAACTCCTGCAAGGTCGCATGCTTCAGCAAGAGGCCCTTCAATCCAGCCCATCACCGGAAATTCATCGTGCAGGTATTTTTTAAAAAGAATGGCGCCCTGAATCCGGTCAAGGGTCCTTTCGCAGCGATACACATCAGGATTTTTAAGATGGAAAACATCTTCCGGTTTTTCGATGACAGGATGCAGACAACGGGGTACCCCTTCTGCCACATATTCCACAGGGGCACCAAACGCAGAAGTCTCCCGGTAAGGATCGGAAATAAGACTTACCATGTCCATGCCAAAATACTCAAGACACCGGAGATTGGCTTCGACCAGCACACGATGATCGGAAGCAAACTCACCATAAGTTTTCCCCACAAAACGGGCTGCAAAATGCATCAGGATAGGATAAAACAATATCCTTTGAGGGTCTTCGCCTTTCATGAGCCGGATAAAACAATTGCGGGAATTCATGCCAAATGTTTTTAACAAAGGTAAGAGAAAAACAGCATGGAAGGTTTATTCTTTTTTTACCATCAATAATACTATATTTGCAATGTAAGCAAAATTAAAGAACATGCATCCGTTGTTGGAAAAGATCACCTATGCCGAAGGGAAATCGTTTCAATTAAAAAAAGTAACCGGAGCTTTCTGTACGGCTCCCTGGCATTTTCATCCGGAATACGAACTGGTGCTGATATTGAAAGGCAAAGGGATACGGCACATCGGCGATGCTATTTCTCCCTTTGGGCCTGGCGACCTGGTTTTTCTGGGGCACAATCTTCCCCACATCTGGATAAGCAATCCTGTGTATAAGACCAACGGCAAAAAAGATAATTCCTCGTATTATGTTTTACAATTTAACGACCAGCTGTTGCCTTCAACCCTTCTGTCATTGCCGGAATTTATTTCATTGAAAAAATTGCTGGAGCAATCCCGTTATGGGCTATGGATCAAAGGGGGGATATGCAAAAAAGCAAAGATGTACCTGCAGCATATAGAAAAGAGCGAAGGACTGGAAAAATACATTCTTTTTTTACGCTTGATGGATCTGCTCAGCAAAAACCCTTCCAATCAACCGCTGGCAAGAGCCGGTTATGTGAAAAATTTTTCGGTTCCCGTGAACAGTCGGCTGGAAAAGGTGTACCGCTATGTCATGGATCACTGTCACGAAGAAATTTCGGTGAAACAGGCTGCAGACATTGCCCTGATGAATGTGGCTGCCTTCTGTCGTTTTTTTCACAAAGCCTCGGGACGTACATTTACACGCTTTGTTAACGAAATACGCATTGGAAAAGCCTGCCGCCTTTTTACTGAAAAAGACATTTCAATTTCCGAAGCGGCCTATGCATGTGGTTACAATACCCTTTCCTATTTCAACCGCCAGTTTAAAAAAATTACAGGGCTCAACCCTCAGCAATACCGGAGAAAGATTGCATTTTCCTTCAGGTAAAAAAGCCATTCTTCACGCAAAAAATTTGTATCTTTGCCTGTGCAACGCAGGTGGTTCTGTCGCCCTGTCTCATGGCAGGGAGGAAAGTCCGGGCAGCACAGGGCATTACCCTTCCTAACAGGAAGATATCCGAAAGGGTATGGGAAACGGAACAGAGAATGACTTCCTGCCGCAAGGCAGGTGAGGGTGAAAAGGTGAGGTAAGAGCTCACCGGTACTGCAGGTGACTGCAGTAGCCGTCCGTCCGGTAAGCTGTAAGGCCATGTATATTACGGTTCATCTGAAAGATGACTTTTGCGGCTCGCAAAAGGGTTGTACCTGTACAACCGCCGTAAGGGGTAGGCCGCACGACTGAAAGAGCAATCTTTCAGCAAGACAAATGACAGAACTTATTCCCTGCAGGAATAAGACAGAACCCGGCTTATACACCTGCTGATGAAAACAAGAGGCTCCGGCAAACAAGGAGCCTCTTGCCATTTTTACAGGAACAGATTATCTTTAGAGAATGATTTAAAAAACACACCCACATGAAAAAGTGTATCGTTCTGCTTATCATCGCAGGAGCAGGTGTAATTTCCTGCCAGCGAACCACCCTGATAAAAAATGACAACGGCGTCATTGTCCGTAATTCCCTCGGAAGTGTTGCAGTAGCAATCATGGATACTCACCTGGTGCATGTGCAGGCCACCTCCGACACCTTTCCCACGGGCAAAAGTCTTATCATCCCCGACACCATCAAAAGAAAAAAAGTGCCATGGCAGACCGAAACCACGGAGAACGAAATTATTGTGAGCACCTCCTTCCTGAAGATTCATATCAATAAAGCCAATCTGTCGCTGACCTTCCATGATGCCCATGGAAAAATCATTTTGCAGGAAAAGGGTCGCTTCATCCGTGATACCATGGTGGCCGGCGAAAAATGCAAACACTGCAGACAATATTTTTCCTTTGCTCCCGGTGAAGCCCTGTATGGACTGGGGCAATATCAGGACGGGGTAATGAATCTCCGTGGTTGTGCACGGGAATTGTTTCAGCAAAACACCGTGGACGTGACCCCTGTGCTGGTTTCTTCAGAAGGATACGGGCTGCTATGGCACAACTATTCCTTCACCCAATTTAACGACACTGCTTACCTTCCGGGCAAAGGAAGCACCGGATTTTTCCAATCCGAGGTGGCCGATGGAGTAGATTATTATTTCTTTTACGGCCCTGAACCTGACAGGGTAATTGCTTCCTACCGCTACCTGACTGGCAATCCACCCCTTTACGGCAGGTGGGCATACGGCTTATGGCAATGCAAAGAACATTACCACACCCAGCATGAAATTCTTACCGTAGCCCGCGAATACCGGAAACGCAACATTCCTCTCGACAACATTGTCCAGGACTGGTTTTACTGGAATCCTTTCCCGTGGGGTTCGCATGCTTTTGACCGTTCGCGCTATCCACAGCCTGAAGAACTGACAAAAGAACTCCACGAAAAGTATCATCTTCACATAATGATTTCGGTATGGGCAAAATTTTTAGCAGGAAGCAACAATTACAAAGAACTGAACGAAGCAGGAGTTTTGTATCCCGTATGCGGACCTTTTGGAAAAGAACAATATTATGATCCTTATCATCCCGAAGGAAGGAGGATATACTGGAAACAAATTCATGATTCATTATACACCAAAGGCTTTGATGCCTGGTGGCTGGATGCCACAGAACCCGAAATGGGAGACCTTCGTGCGGACAGCATAAAAAAAGCCATGAAAAATTATCTTGGATCAGGAGCCCGTTATTTGAACACATATTCCCTGATGACCACAAAAGCTGTTTATGAAGGACAACGTGCTGTTTCAGATAAAAAGCGGGTATTCATTCTCACCCGCTCAGCCTTTGCCGGTCAGCAACGGCATGCAGCAGCCTCGTGGTCGGGCGACATTCATGCGTCGTGGGAAGTGTTCCATCATCAGATTGCCGGAGGATTAAACTTGTGCCTTTCGGGGTTGCCCTACTGGACCACCGACATTGGCGGCTTTTTTGTGGATGACTTTCCGGGAGGAAATCAGAACAAAGAATATCAGGAGTTGTTTGTGCGCTGGTTTCAGTTTGGCGCTTTCTGCCCCATTTTCCGTGTGCATGGCACCAGCACACCGCGGGAAATGTACCTCTTCGGAGATCAGGGATACTGGGCTTACGATGCCCAGTTAAAAGCCGACCAGTTAAGATACCGCCTGCTTCCCTATATTTACTCGCTGGCATGGAAAGTTCATTCACAGGGCTACACCCTCATGCGGGCCCTCGTTTTTGATTTTCCTTACGATGAAAATGTATATGCCATTGGCGACCAGTTTATGTTTGGCCCTGCCCTGCTTGTAAATCCTGTCACCGGGCCCATGTACCACAAAGATTTCGTCAATATTCAAAAAATTTCAAAGATCATTCCTGCAGATTATCTTTACAGCGCTGATGGCAAAGAAAAAGGCCTTACGGCAGAATATTTCAATGACATGGACTTTACCCGGAAGATAGTCACAAGAAAAGATTCGGTAATTTGTTTTGACTGGGGATTTTTGCCTCCCTGCCGGGGAATAAAAGAAGACGGATTCAGTGTGGTGTGGAAAGGACAACTGGAAGCACCGGAGACGGGAGAATATGTCTTTGCCACTGCAGCCGACGATGGCATCCGCCTGCGTCTTGACGATGTGGTTCTGATAGACAACTGGCAGCAACAACCTGTTACATGGAAAGAAGCCCGGATGAAACTTGAAGCAGGAGTAAAATACGACATACGGGTTGAATATTTCGACAAGCAGAACGGAGCCGTGGCGAAACTTTTATGGATTACTCCCTCGCAAATGGCCAGACTGAAAGCAGAAGAAAAGATTTTCCATGCCCAATCGCTGAAAACCCGGAAAGTGTACCTCCCTCAGTCAGCAGGCTGGTATGATTTCTGGACCCATGAGAAACTCTCCGGACGGCAAACCATTGATGCCCCTGCCCCCATCGACAGAATTCCGTTGTATGTGAAAGCAGGATCAATCATCCCGCTGGGACCGGTGATGAACTATGCCACTGAAAAAAATTGTGATCCGATAGAAATCCGTATCTATCCGGGAGCAAACGCTTCGTTTACCCTGTATGAAGATGAAAACGACAATTACAATTACGAAAAAGGTTTGTATGCAACCATCACCTTTGAATGGGACAATGCATCGAGGACTCTTGCCATCAGCGAACGGAAAGGAGAATTTCCGGGGATGTTAAAAGAACGGACTTTCATCATAAAAGCAATAGATAAAAAAGATTCAGAAAAAAGAATTACTTATCATGGAGCCCCTGTATCTGTCCGTCTCTGATTTACGGAATTTTATTTCCCTGCCCCATTCTCAAAAAATCAAGTGTGCTGCCGCTTGCAGGACAATTTGCTGATTACCCATGATAATTCGGAAAAAATATATCTTTGTCGTTTGTTATTATTTTGCAATTCATGGCTGTAACAATTAATCCGAAGGACCTTGATAAAATTATTATGATAGGCGACAGGGTGCTTGTCAAACCTAAGTCTCCTTTAGACAAAACAAAATCGGGTTTGCTGTTGCCTCCTACCGTACAGGAAAATGAACCCCTGCAGGCGGGTTATGTGATCAAAGTAGGCCCGGGCTATCCCATTCCGGCCATTAACGATGCCGACGAACCATGGAAAGGCATCAGGGATCAGGTAAAATATGTCCCCCTGCAACTTCAGGAAGGGGATCTGGTGGTATTTCTTCAGAAATCTGCCTGGGAAATAGAATTCAATGACGAAAAATATTGCATCATTCCCCAGTCGGGCATCCTCATGCTGATAAGGGATGAAGGAATGTTCAAATGAAACCTTCAAGAAAAGAGGTGAAGAAACAAAATTTAATACGGAGAGAAAAATTTTCCTGACACCGGAAATACAGTTTGATTATGATAAAATTTTTGAAACAAGTACTGGCTGCCGTCATCGGAGTTTTCATCGGAGGAATTTTATTGTTTTTCTTTTTCCTCTTTATTGCAGGCATTCTCATTTCATCCCTTTCCCATGAAGAAAAAAAAGAAGTTTCTCCCAACAGCATTTTGATGATAGATCCCTCAAAACCTATTGATGACCGGACTCCCCGGGATCCTTTTCAGCGTATTGATTTACGCACCCTGACGATTAAGAAACAGCCAGGGCTCAATGATTTGCTCCGTTGCATCAGGCAGGCACAAAAAGACTCAAGAATAAAAGGTATTTATCTTAAACTTCCGGCTGTCAATGCCGGCATCGCCGTAACCGATGAAATCAGAAGGGCATTGATTGACTTTAAAAAATCGGGAAAATTTGTTGTGGCGTATGCCGACAACTACACGCAAAAATCTTATTTTCTTGCCACTGCTGCCGATAAGATATACATGAATCCGGAAGGAAATTTTTTATTCTGGGGATTAAGCAGCGAAGTATTTTTCCTGAAAGGGATGCTTGATAAATTAGGGGTTGAACCCGAAGTGATCCGGCACGGAAAATACAAAAGCGCTACCGAAATCTTTGAAGAGAAGAAGATGAGTCCTGAAAACAGGGAACAAATCAATGCTTATCTCTCTTCGATATGGAATTACCTGATTGAACAAATTGCGATTTCCCGGCACATCAGCAAAGACAGTCTGAATGCCTTTGCTTCCCTGCTTGCCGTAAAGACTGCTCCGGAAGCGTTGAAGTACCGTCTTATTGATTCTGCCCTCTATAAAGATGAACTCATCCATCAGCTTTCCCTGCTCAGCAATCATTCCGGAGAAAAGCTTTCCCTTGTCACCCCCGAAGATTATCTGACAACACTGCCGGATGAGCAACAGGCAACAAAAAACCGCATTGCGGTTATCTATGCCGGAGGCAGCATTACCATGGCACAGGATGACGAGGAAGACAACATTGTGGCAGAAAAGCTTGCGGCTGTTTTGCGGGAAGTCCGTAAAGATTCTTCGGTTAATGCAGTTGTCCTCCGCATAAACTCTCCCGGTGGAAGTGCCCTCGCCTCCGAAATCATATGGAGGGAAGTACAACTTACGTCCAGAGTAAAGCCTGTGGTTGCTTCGATGGGAAACCTGGCAGCTTCGGGAGGATATTATATTCTTACCCATGCCACCACCATCATCACCAATCCGGTTTCCCTGACAGGTTCCATAGGCGTATTCGGTGTTTTGTTCAACACCGCTCCTTTTCTGGAACAAAAGCTGGGCATTACCACCGACAAGGTCAACACCCATCCCCATGCAGACATGTTTTCCATGACCCGGAAGCTCACCCCTGAAGAAAAACAATTGATGCAAAAAGAAATTGACAGGGTGTACCACACTTTTGTTTCCCATGTGTCAGAAGGCAGAAAGTTGCCTTACGACCGTGTGGAAGAAATTGCCGGAGGACGGGTATGGACGGGAATGGATGCCTGCAGGATAGGACTGGCCGACTCTACAGGAGGATTGCAAAAAGCCATTGAAACAGCAGCACAACTGGCAGGACTAAGCCAGTACACCGTGAAGGAACTGCCGGAGGCAAGCAATAAATGGTATTTTTTACTGAACGATCTTTCCGGACGGTTGACCTCATGGTTCTCTTCTTCTTTCCGTGAACAAAGCCTCCTTATGCGTTACCGCAGAGCCCTTGAAGAATACCAGGGAATTCAGATGAGATTATTAACCCTCCCGGAATTGAATTAAAATGCGACTGATTTTTCATTTTCCCACATTTGCTTAATCCGGTATCGCTTCTTCAAAAAACCGGCATTTTTTCTCCATGCCGCAAATGAGGTAAAGAACAGCAAAGACAAAAGCCCATGGCAAAACTCTTGCGGGAAAAGAGAATAATTATGTTACTTTGCAGGGAAAATAATGAAAAGGTGCTTTGCCGGCTTTTTAAAAAGAAAAGGAATCTATGATAGACATTGAAAAAACACTTGCTGAAAACATTCAAGAAGCCATAAAAGTTCTTTACCAGCAGGAAGTGGAACCTGCACTCACAAAGGTACAGAAAACAAATAAAGAATTCACCGGCGATTATACCTATGTTGTTTTTCCCATTTTGAAACGATGCAAAAAATCACCCGATCAGGCAGCAAAAGAAATAGGCAATTACCTGCTGGAACATTTTCCTTTTATTGAAAAATACGAAGTTGTCAAAGGATATCTTAATCTTTCCCTGAAAAGTTCTTTCTGGATTGAGTTGTTGCATTCGCTTTCGCAGGATTCTTCTTATGGACATCAGGCCGTTTTGCCCGATGCTCCTGTGGTGATGGTGGAGTATTCTTCGCCCAATACCAATAAACCTTTGCATCTGGGTCATATACGCAACAACCTGCTGGGCTATGCCATTTCAAAAATCCTTGAAGCCACAGGACATCAAGTAATCAAAGCCAATCTTATCAATGACAGGGGCATTCACATTTGCAAATCCATGCTGGCATGGAAAAAATGGGGAAAAGGAGCCACGCCGGAAAGCACAGGCATCAAAGGCGACCATCTGGTGGGAGATTATTATGTACTGTTTGAAAAAGAATACAGGCAACAGGTGGCTGCCCTGATGAAAGAAGGAATGACAGAAGAAGAAGCCGAACGGAACGCTCCACTGATCAAAGAGGCACAAGCCATGCTGGTAAGATGGGAACAAGGCGACAAAGAAACACACGACCTATGGAAGATGATGAATGGCTGGGTATATAAAGGGTTTGATGCCACCTACCAGCAACTGGGTGTGTCGTTCGACAAGATTTATTACGAATCCGACACTTATCTTCTGGGCAAGGAACTTGTCATGAAAGGACTTGAAAAAGGCATTTTCTACCGCAAAGAAGATGACTCGATATGGGCTGATCTGACGGCCGATGGTCTTGACCATAAATTGTTGCTGCGCAGCGATGGCACCAGCGTATACATCACCCAGGACATCGGAACAGCGCATCTGCGATTCAATGAATATCCCCTTGACAAATTAATTTATGTGGTGGGCAACGAACAAAATTATCATTTCCAGGTTCTCTCTCTTCTGCTGAAAAAGCTTGAATTTCCATGGGCAGACCGCCTGGTTCATCTTTCCTATGGCATGGTAGAACTTCCCGAAGGGAAAATGAAATCGCGGGAAGGAACAGTGGTGGATGCCGATGATCTGATGGAAGAGATGATTCAGACCGCCCGGCAGATGGGAGGTGAACTGGGAAAACTGGAAGGCTTCAGCGAAGAAGAAAAAG
>Ga0101944_10007950_pt1 | contig 10350 bp, 3 predicted proteins | sample DewCreD2012metaG_FD_75245 | JGI IMG/M metagenome (GOLD analysis project Ga0101944, IMG submission 75245) | Hot spring sediment bacterial and archeal communities from British Columbia, Canada, to study Microbial Dark Matter (Phase II) - Dewar... ...
ACCGACGCCGGCTCGACCAGCGGCGTCGTCTCCTGGCAGAGCCAGAGAATTTCGTCGAAGAAGCGCTCGTACAGCTCGAAATGCGCGGGAACGACCACCAGGTCCGGCACGGCGCGGCGGGCGCGCCCGACCGGCCATCCGGGGCGGATGCCGAGCCGCCGCGCCTCGGGGCTTGCCGACAGCACCACGCCCCGCCGCTCGCCTCCGACCACGACGGCGCGCCCGCGCAGGCGCCGGTCGGCCGCCTGTTCAATCGAGGCGAAGAAGCGGTCGCCGTCCCAATGGGCGATGGCGCGGGCCGTCACATTCATAGTGTAAAACATTACACATTCAGATGCGCCCGTCCTGCTGGCGGCTGAAAGACGCGAAAAGCGCGCTTCCGCGGAAGGCCAAGGGCGGCGCGGGGAACTTTTTCCGCTGAACGCAGAAAAGGTGATAATCTGGAGCGGAATTCCGCCTTGCGAATTGTACCGGGGCGCAGAATGAAATTCATCTGTTATTTTTTGTGGCTGGCAGGGTGGGCTGCCGGGCTGTGCGGGCAGAGCAGGGAACCGGCCTCGGTCCAGACAAAGGAATTCAGCGGGAATATCGAAAACTTCCTCTACGATTCCCAGCGGCGGCAGATTCTGATTGCCGCGGGCAACGAAGTTCTCGGAGTGGATCCTGAGACACTCGAGCTGTCGTGGACGATCCGCGCAGGCGGAAAAGCCGGCAAGATGGCGCTGTCGTCCGACGGCGCGCGCCTGTTTGTCGCCCTGGATGAGCGCGGCGCGATCGAGCAGTACCAGATGCCCGGGCGGGAGCTTGAGAAGACCATCCAGCTCAAAACGGATGAGCGGGGCGATCCGGTGCGCGTCACGGCCATGGCGGAGATCCCGGACCGCCCCGGATGGCTGGCCGTTGGCGAGCACTCGAACCGGGATATGTGCGCAGGGGAGGGGGTGGCGTCTTTCTGCACGTCGCGCGTGTCTATCTACGCCAACGGAGAGCCGCTGCCGGCGGCGCTGGAGGGGCTGTACGCCGCCGCCCTGCGCGCACAGGACGCCCGGACGCTGGAAGCCGTGGGGCAGACGCCATGGCTGGCAGGGGCCGACCGCCCTGTTGTGTTCGAGTACTTCCAGCTTCAGGTCAGCGAAGATGGAGTCCGCAAAGAACGCTCCCTGTGGACGAATCTTCCATTGCCGGGATGGGGTGGGTATCTGCCTCTGGCGTGGCAGGGCAACCGGATCATCTCGCCTGTCGGTCACGTCTGGGATGCCGGAGAGAAAGTCGCCGCAGGGCGCCTTGGGTGGCTGACGTGGTTCCTGCCGCCGTGGAGAGCGGCTTGCGCCGCCCCGGGAGGCGCCAGCCTGCTGACGCTTCGCTGGGAGGAAGAGTGGGAACTGGCGAGGCATTCGCTGGAGACATTCCGCAAGACGGATGTGGCGGGTATGGATCTGCCGGCGGGGGATTGGGGTGGTCCTTTCGGGGAGCCGCGGGCGGTCTTGTGCACGGAGAACCAGATCTGGTTCGTGCGGCACAAGAGCCTGATGACGGCCCGTGTGCCCCAATGGACGCCGGTGGATGACCGGCCGCCGGCCGCCGCCCGCGGCGCGGATGGCGTGGTGCGGTATTCGATTGACGCGAGCGACGCGGTGTTCGATCAGCACCGCGGACTGGTGTGGCTGAGCGTGCGGGGGCACGTGCCGGCGCTGGGCAACTCGGTTGTGGGGCTGGACGCGGTGACAGGAGAGCTCCGCGCCCAGGTGCTCGTGGGCAGCGAGCCGGGGGCGCTCACGCTCGGCTGGGGCGCGGAGAAGCTCTTTGTTGCGCTGGACGGGCGGGGTCTGGTTCGCGCGGTGGATCTGGACACGCTGCAGCCCGGAAGGCCGTTCCCGCCAACGTCGGAGACCGACCGGTACCCGGCAGGCCCCGTAGACGGAGTGGCGCCGGTGGAGGGCAGGCCGGACAGTGTCATCGTTTCGGCCGTATCCATTGGAGCGGATCCATACCGCTATCGGGTGAATATCACGGTGTTTGACGGCGGCGTCCCGCGGCCGAGGTTCCTGAGGGAAACCATCAACCGCATGATCCCGGCAGGCCCACGGGACACTTACTACGGCATCTGCACGGAACTCCACACAGAAAATGGCTACTACTACCGGCCTGTGTACCGGTTTGCGCTGGAAGAGGACGGAATCCGCGAAGCGCGCCTGCTGAGCAACGTGCCGGCCAAGCATCGCAGCAGCGTCGTCATGTCGGACGGCTTCATGTATACGGGGTGGTTCAAGGTGGGGGGCGACGCGGACAGGCTGATCGGCTTCTTCGATCAGGGCGGGGTTCCGGTCGTCTTTCCGGAACAGCGCCGCGTGGCTATTGTCGATGAAACGTACGAGGAAGGGCGGTTCGGACTGCTGGTGAGGGAATATGACACGGACACGTTCATCCGCACGAGGGAAGCGAGGTACGGACTCCAAGACTGGACCTTCCGCCACATGGCGCGGGACCTGAAAGCGGTGCGCGGCGCCGCCGATCGGATCGTCGTCTGCCACCGCGGGGAGGTGCTCGTCCTGCCGCTGAAGACGCTGGCGCCTTCTCCCGCCGCCAGGCCTGTTTTCGCAGAAGCCGGGGTTGGGCTGCGGCGCCTGTCAGCGCCCGTGCGCGATATCGCCGTACGGCCTGGCACGCAGGAACTGATCGTTGCTGTGGGCGGAGAGGGAGGCGCAAACGGCAACAGCCTCTGGGTGATGGACGGCCCCACCGGGACGCTGAAACGGCGCATGTCCGCCGGCTCGGAGCCGGTGATTCTGGCGCCGGCGCCCGATGGCCGGTCCGTCTACACGTGGCTTGCAGGCGAGTGGCAGGTGGTCAGGCATGATCTCGAGACAGGCGAAATCACGGCAAAATTCACCATTGATCCGCTGAATCCCCGGATTCAGCGGTCCGGAATCAACGACATGATCGCCACAGATGACGGCGGGCTTCTGGTCAGTTTTCAGGGCGTCCCGATTTTCGTGTTCGACGAGGGCAAGCCGAGACCCGAATATGACATGAACGAACTGCTGAACGGCTCTCCAGTAGGCGCGTTCCGTCTAGCCGTGGATCGCAGCCGGAACACTTACTATGCGCTGAACCATGCGGTCAGCAGCAGGGAGCTGAAGCGGATCGACGTCGGCGGTAGCGGCGTCAAGCCCCGGTGGCTGCGTCCGGACACGCACGCCATTTTCGGTCTGACCGTCAAAGCGGCGGAAGGGCGCCTGTTTTCGGATCTGGGAGTGGAAATCGACCCTTCGACTCTGAGGCCCGTCCGTCAATTCGAGGGGGAGCCTTGGCCGTGGAACGGCTGGATCCAGCTTGCATGGCTCCATCGCTTTGACGGAATCCTGCCTGTGGTGCACAGGTCCACGGGGCAGATAGCTGTCGACTTGCAGGCCCGGAGGCTTTACCGTCTGCTGAAGACGGATTCCAACACAGTCGTGCTGCACGAATTCCATCTGGACTCCGGACTGCGCATCGGGAAACTGGAGATCCGGTCGCCGCACGCTCCGTTAAGCCTGGAGGTGCTGAACGGCGGGCTGCTCGCCTGGCATAACGAAGGAGGCGAGCTGTACCTGCTGTGGGCAGGCGCGATCCCGAAGTTGCCGCAGCCGGTTCCGTCCAGTCCGGTCCCCGGGCCTCCCCAGAGTCCCGGAGTGCGCGTCATCGATCTGGAGGTGGCGCGCCTTGTCTGGGACGCGAGCAGGAAGCTGCTGATCGGCACCATTCCGAACCGCGAGGCGGACCGCGGCGACAAGATCGCATTCATCGATCCGGCCAGCGGCGAGGTGACGCGCACGATCGATGCCGGATACTCTCCGTGGCGGCTTGCGTTGACGAACGGCGGAGACACGCTGGTGTACTCCCGCGGCGCCTACCGGTTCGATGGCGGCAGGAGGACTGAACTAAACTGGATGGACCTGCGGGATGGGACGATCCTCAGTAGGGTGCCAGCGCTGGCTGAAAGGCCGGACCAGCATTACCGGGGCTTTGCAGATTGGGTCATCCTCCCCGGTGCAAAAGAACTGGTACTGGCCCAGGAAGTAGCGTACGAACCGGTCGGCGACCGCTACGAATCCCGCCGGTGGCTTCGATTGTATGAGGAGGGGGTTGCGGGCGGGCCCGGGATCGAATTGCCCTACTGCGAATCCCTCTTCTTCGTGGTTCCGGAACAGCCTGGCAAGGCGTTCTGCCGCGTGTTCGCCGGCCTGCTGCAATTCAGCGCCGGGGAATCAGGCGAGATCCGGCTGGATGAGATCCCCGTCGACTGGCGCGCCGAGCCGTTCGCCCTGCAGGAGGGCGCGGACCCGGAGCACCTGGCCTACCTTGAGGATGGTTTTGTTCTGGATGCCCGCGAGATGAAGCTCGCGGGGCGTCTGCCTGCCAGAGGTCTGCCGGCGGTGGAGGGAGACGTCGTCTACTATCTCGACCGGATCAACTGGACGCACCTGAAGAGTGAATTCCAGTTGAGAGCTTTCCACCGGCGAACTTTCGAGCTGCTCTGGAGCCGGCAAATCGTCACCCGCAGCGAGAATTACAGCGAATGGGGCCGCAAGCCCGTGCCCTGCGGAGAAGGCTGCCTGGCGATTGCGGCCGCCTCCGAGATCTATCTCGTTGATACGAACCAAAAATAATCGGGGGCTGCTGGCGCTCGTTTCCCGCAGCATCGCGCCCGACGGGGAGCGCCTTCGTTGGCGATTCCCCGCCGGAACCCGGAACGGGCGTTGACTCATGGATCAGAAGTTGAACCGGCCGCCGACGACGATGATGCGGTTGCCGCCGGCGGAGGTGATGCGGCCGAAGTTCAGGTCATTGATGTTGAGGTTGGGGGCGCCCCACTGCGGCGAGTTGGTGGCGTTTTCGAAGATGGCGTTGAACTGGACGTTCATCCGCTCGGTCAGGCGCACGGTCTTGATGACGTTGGCGTCGAAGCGGAACGTCATCGGGCCGTAGAGGAAGCGCTGGTTCATCGTGCCGAGCGTGCCCGGGGCGGGATTGCTGAACAGCAGCGGGCCGGTCTCGCTGCCCACGCGGATGGCGCGGAGGGTGGCGCGGTTGCGCACGCCCGCCACGGGGATCGTGTCGTTGATCGGGTCGAACGTCTGAACCAGGTTCGGGAAGAAGATCACGCCCTGGCCCGTGCGCGTCGGCTTGCCGAGATGGCGCTTGACGTCGCCGTGGCTGACGGCCGTGTTGTCGTCATAGTTGTTGAAGGTGAGGGCGCCATTGGCGAAGACGCCGAGCGGATCTCCGGAGAAGATGTTGAAGATGCTGCCCACCTGCCAGCCGCCGATGAGGTGTTTCCACCAGCGGTTGCCGCTGGCCCAGCGGCGCCCGGGGCCGAAGGGCAGGTCGTAGATGACGTTGGAGCGCATCACGTGGTGCACGGAGAGCGCCAGCAGGCGTTTGTCGAGCCGGCGGTTGCGCTGCGTGCGGAAGCTGTCGACCTGCTCCTGCCCGTCGCCGTCCTCGTCGCCGATGCCTTTGGCGAAGGTGTAGTTCCACTGCACGCTGAGATCGCGGGCGCGGTGCAGGTACTCGATCTGCATGGAGTGGTAGGTGGAGTTGGAGAGGTTGCCGAACAGGCGGGCGCTGGCGAACTGAGGGTTGGCGCTGACGAAATTCTCCGGCAGCCCGCCGTTGCGGAGCAGCCCGCCGTTGACGCCGGTGAGGTAGTTGTTGTTGCTCAGGAAGGAGGCCAGCGTGCCGACGCTGCCGGAGGCGAAGTAGCCCTGGGTGGTGGTGTTGATGTCGCGCAGCACCTGCGAGCCGGTGAGCGTCGTGCCGTTGACGACGCCGCGGCCGGGCACGTTGAGGCCCATGAGCATGCGGTCGAACAGCGGCGCGTTGCCTCCGTTGCGCGTGATCATGAAGGCCTCGAGGATGCCGTTCTCGAAGATGTTGTGCTCGTTGACATCGGCGCCGCGCATCAGGCGCGTGCCCTTGCTGGCGACATAGGCGACGCTGACGGTGCCGTTGCGGCCGATCGACCGGTAGATGCCGGCGTTGTAGTTGTGCACGTGCGGGATGCGCAGGCCTGTGTCGTAAGTCCGCACGATCTGGGTGCGGTCGGTGAAGGGGATGCGGGACAGCGGCGCGCCGCTCGGCTGCAGCGGCAGCTGCGCGTTGGCCAGCTCGAGCTTGTTCGCGCTGAAGAAGTTGATGACCTGGCGGAGCCCCGGCTGATCGCCGCTGACGACGTCGAGCAGGCGCAGGGACTGCCGCTCGTAGGCGATGGAATATCCGGCGCGGAACACCGTGCGGTTCTTGCCGAACCACGGAATGTTCCAGGCGATGCCGACCGCGGGGCTCCAGTTATTCCAGTCGTTGTTGTAGACGCGCTGGCCGGTGTTGTCCGTTTTCGGACCAACGAGGATGACGTCGGTCATCTGGCCGCGGTTGGCGCCAGGCTGGAACAGATCTCCCCACGTCGTTCCGGAGATGCCGAAGATGGACTGCGAGCCGCCGGCGAGCGCCGCCGTCTTGCCGTTGATGTCATAGGGCACGCCGTAGAATTCGTAGCGGATGCCGAGATTCAGCGTCAGCGACTGGCTGACCTTCCAGTCGTCCTGGAAGAAGAGCGCGAATTCGCGCTCGCGCCAGGTGCGCTGTTTGACCTCGCCGGGGAGGAAGACCGGGTTGCGTCCGCCGGGGGAGTTCATCGCCTGCTGCAATTGGGCGAGGCTGCCGTTGAGGTCGTTGAGAACGTTCTGCGCGAAAGTCTGGTTGGCGCCGATGCCCGGCACGTTGCCCATATTGGCCACGGGCACTCCGCCGGCGCCCGTGATGGCGCGCGGCAGCACGGTAAAGGAATTGAAGCCGTTGGTCGAAACCGACCAGAACTGGCCGCCGAATTTGTAATTGTGGCGGCCGCGGATCATGGACACCTTGTTGAACAGCTGGTAATTCGGCGAAATCCGGCCTTGCGGATCGTTGGAGATGTTGACCGGGTCCGTGATCGTGCCGAAATCGACGGCGAAAGGCGTCGAGCCGGCTTTGGGAAGGATGGAAGCGTCCACCTCCCAGGGCGAGAAAAAGCGGTACAGCGGGCGGAGCGCGCCGGCGCGGAATTCGTTCACCGTGGAGGCGGACAGCGTCGAGGTGAGCGTGAGCTGATAGAGATAATCCCTCTGGCGCACCGCGCCGCCCGTGACTGCCGGGAAGGGCTGCGCCATGAAGCCGTTGACGTCGTCGCTGCGCTCGCTGGAGAACGAGAAGCTCAGACGGTGGCGGTCCGACAGAATGTGGTCGAATTTCGCGTTGAAGTTGTTTTCGTCGAAGCGGTAGGGGCGCTGCCACGTGAAGCCCGCGGTATTCAGTCCGTCGCCCGCCCTGTAGTTGTTCGGCAGCGGCATGGCGTCGATGTAGCGCTTCACGAGCCCGGTGGAGTCCATTCCCGGCCGCGCCGGATCGACCTGGAAGATATTGAACGTGGTCAGGGCGGCGCCCGTCGGGCTGACGGGATTGCCATTTTCGTCCACCGTCGGACGGGCTGCGTTGAGGTTGCCGTTCTGCACGCCGGGGAAGAAGCGGAACAGACCCTGCCGCATCGGGGCCGTCCAGACAGTGGAGGTGACCGTCTCGCGCTGCCGGATTTTCTGGCCCTCGTACAGGAAGTGGAAGAACGTCCGGTTGCGGATGACGGGGCCGCCGACTCGTCCGCCGAACTGGTTGCGGATCAGGTTTTCGCGCGGGCTGACCGGCTCGCCTGTGCGCGGATCGCGCCCGTTCGCATTGTTGAACCAGGTGTTGGCGTTCAGCGCCGTGTTGCGGTGGAAGTTGAACAGCGAGCCGTGGAACTCGTTGGTGCCGGAGCGCGTGATCATCTGCACGTTGCCCGAGCCGCGGCCCAGCTCCGCGTCGACGGGCTGGGTCACCACTCGGAATTCCGCCACGCGGTCCACGCTGGCGAAAATCGTCGAGCTGACGCCGACGTTGATCCGCGCGTCCTGGACGTTGATGCCGTCCATCTGGATGTTCAGGTTGCCCCGGCGCGTGCCGTTGAAATTCGCCCCCACCGTGCCCGCCATCGTCGTCGTGAGATTGAGGACGTTTCGCGAGCTGACGGGAAGGTCGAGCACCTTGCGTTCCGTAATCACGCCCGACATGCTGGCGGTCACGTAGGAGACCGGGTTGTCGGCGTCGGCCGAGACTTCGACAATCTCGGTCGTCGAGCCCAGCTCCAGCCGCAGATCCACGTTGACGCGGGCGCCGACCTCAAGCCGGATGCCGCCAAGCGTCAAGCGTCGGAAACCCTGCTTCTCGGCCTCCAGCCGATACTCGCCAGCCGGCAGCGTGGGAAAGCTGTACGCTCCCACGTCGTTGGACACGGTCCGGAAGGCGACGCCGGTCCGCGCGTTCGTGATCACGATGGAAACCCCCGGCACGCTGGCGCCTGTCGGGTCGAGCGCCGTTCCTGAAACGGAGGCGTCCGTCGACTGCGCCATGACAACCAATGCTGCCGCTATCAAGCCAGTGAAAAGCTGCGCGAGCTTCCGCATACAACACAAGTCTCCCGTGAAGTGAAAAGTGTCAACCCGCGAAGCGTGGCGAGTTCAGGCCATGCCCCTGTCCAGAACCAGCTGCCGACAAAGCAGCTGATTTGGGTGCAGTATAGAGCACGAAAAGTCATTCACGCAAGAGGTTTCCCCGGCCCCTCCGGCCAGCATCGGAGAGCCTTGTGCTGCCCTGGCAGGCGGCATGGGCAAGCGCCCGACAGGGCGCTGCTGATGCGGCTCACTCCATCCCGGGGAGCGGGAGCAGCCTCGCGGATTCGTCTTCCAGGATCAGCACCCAGTCCTGGCCGCGGCCGCGCGTGGGGGGCGTGTAGGTCTGGAAGCCCTGATTGTCGGTGCGGTGCACCAGGTGCGCGACGCCATAGCGCGGGTCGTACCAGATTTCTTTCAGCCGCTTCGCAGGCAGGCGGCTCTTTTCGATCGTGAACGGCTCGCCGAACGGGCTGTAGACGATCAGGAAAGATCCATCGGAAGCGCGGGCGGCGCGCACTTTCGCCCCGCCCGTCTGGGGAGCGTTGAGCAGGAGCGTCTGGTCCGGCACGAGCTTTGCGAACGAGCGCGATTCGAACAGCCGGCGCACGTGGCCCATCTGAAACGCGCCCGGGTGGTCCAGCGCCTCGCGCCACGGAACCGACGGCCACAGGATGGGCTTGCGTCCTGGCTGCCACATCTGCCACACGCTGGCATGGCCGTAGGTGTGGCCGCAGGCGCCGGCGAGGATCGCCCAATACGCCGCCTGGCGCACGTCGAAATCGTCGAAGCGCTCCAGCCGGCTGTAGTTGGCCATATAGAAACCGACAGGGATCAGTTCATAGCGAGGCTCGCCGTCGAGCGTGGGCCGCAGCGGCTGGAGCCGGAGGTCGCGTTCGATGAACAGCCCGGTGTCGTGATCGCGCGCGCCGTGCGACGTCTGATTCATATGAAAGTCGAGCCACGGCGCGTCCTGCAGCGCCAGCGACGATTGGCCCGGTCCGCGCGGATGGAACGTGATCAGGTGCGCGCCGCCATCGCCCTCGCGCAGGCCGCGCGCCATGGCGTCGATGATGGCGCGCTCTCCGGGTGTTTCGACGTTCTGGTCCCCGCCGAGAATCCAGATCAGCGACGCATCGCGGTACCGTCTTCCCAGGAAGAGCCCGAAGCGGTAGGCCTTCTGAGCGTCGAAGATCTGGTTCGCCCCCTGCTTCCAGTAACTGCCCCAGGTGGGCAGCAGGCCCACCACAAGGCCCAGCCCGTTGGCCCGTTTCACGATCCAGTCCGCATGGCGGAAATAGGCTTCGTTGGGGCGGTCCGGGTCCCGATTTTGCAGAGCCAGGTCGCCGTGGGCGTTGGGTTCATCCAGTCCTCCAAGCTCAGCCAGGAGCACCGCCTGAATGACGGTGAAGCCCTTGGCCGCGCGGTTGCGCAGGTAGAGATCCGCCTCCTCGCGGTTCAACCGGTGGAACAGCTGCCAGGCGGTATCGCCCAGGTAGAAGAAAGGCCTGCCGGAGGCGTCCTCGAGGAAGCGGCGGTTTTCGGAAACCCGCAGCCGGGCGGGCGCCTGCGCGTCCGCAGCGCCCGCGAGACATGTCGCAAGAAGAAACGCGGCAGACCAGCGAGGCGCATGCATGCCTCACATCATATCCGCCGAGGATGTCCGCGGAAGAGCCTCAGTGGCCGCGCACCGACGGCGCCGCGGTGAGCGACTCCGCCTTGCTGAACTGCGGCCAGCGGAAGCCGTAGAATGCGACGAACAGGAAGCAGAACATCGGCACGATGAAGCCGCGCGACATGTCCGACTTGTCGGCGATGAAGCCCATCAGTTTCGGCAGCAGCGCGCCGC
>Ga0101944_10007952_pt1 | contig 10343 bp, 8 predicted proteins | sample DewCreD2012metaG_FD_75245 | JGI IMG/M metagenome (GOLD analysis project Ga0101944, IMG submission 75245) | Hot spring sediment bacterial and archeal communities from British Columbia, Canada, to study Microbial Dark Matter (Phase II) - Dewar... ...
ATGGCGGTTGCTCCCAGCCGCAGAGCCGGTTCGACCGGCAGGTTGCTGACCGCGCCGCCGTCAATCAGGTAACGCCCTTCTTTTTCCAGCGGATTGATCCACGGCGGCAGCGCCATAGACGCTAGCACGCCGTCCAGGACGGATTCGTCCAAATCCATGCCGAAGATCACCGGCGAACCCGAATTCAGGTCGGCTGCTACCGGGTAAAAGCGGATCTTGTTGAGATCGCGGAACCGCAGGTCCGGTCTCAAGCCGTTATCGATGGCAAATTGGATGATTTGCTGCTGGGATACTCCCTTCGATTTGGTGAAAACTGCCCGCATCGTCTGCCACCACAGGTTGGTGGGCAGCAAGTCCTGATCCACCGTCTTTTTCCATACCTCTTCGAGCTTTTGGATACTGCGGGCGTTAAACCCGTGAATTGCCAGAAACGCCCCATTGGCAGCGCCGATGGACGTGCCGGTGATTAGGTCGGGACGGTAACCCGCCTCCAGCAAAGCGCGCAAAGCGCCGACCTGCAGCGCGCCGCGCGCCCCTCCACCGCCGAGTACAAATGCCAACTGCTTTTTGATCATGCACCTCTCATCGATCGCTAGGATTGAAAATAGAATGAATGCCTATCTTCTGGGACATCGGTCCCGATCCGGTCCCCGAATGGGTTTGGATGGGTAAATTATAGCCGGGTTATCGTCCGCTATCAACCCGGATTCACCGTCTCTTCCCAGCCCGGTAGGATACAACAAAACCTGCCGGGGGTGAAAGAGCCAGTACTGCTCAGCCCATCCATCTGCCGAAAAAGAATCCTGCCAGGCTGACAATGAGACTCAAAACCGTCCCCCAAGCCATATCCACCACCGCCACCAACAGCGGAAAGTCTTTCAATGTGGCGAGGTTGGTCAGGTCATAGGTAGCGTAAGTGATCAATCCATACAACCCTGCTCTCAGTAAGGTAATCGGCAGCGAGCCTTCTTTAAGACCAGGAAGCAGGACAAATACCAGCAGTCCCAAGATGAACAGCAGATAAAATATGATCGCCGCCATCCAGTTGGTAGATGACGCCAGCAGGTAGCCGAGCTGCTGCCGGTAGAAATTGCGCGCCACCACCCCCAGCCAGACCATATCAACGGCAAAGAACACCACCAGCGCAGCCAGATAGAGCTTAATGAAATATGCCATGGTCCTCACCTCGGGCTTAAAATTGCGAATGGTCATTTTTCGATCTTCTTTAACAGATCAAGCGTCGCCGAGACAACCTGTTTCCACTGCTCCTGCGGCGTGATCTCCGCCGTGCCATCCCCCGGCTGCAACCCGTAATCACCGAACTGCGAATGATTCCCGCCCTCGATCTTCACCCATTGGGTATCTGCTGGCAGGAGAGCAGCCGATTCCTCTAATTGCTTGCGAGATACCCCATCCTTCGTCCCCGCGATCGAGACGACCGTCAGCTCGCGGTCTGCCAGGCTGTCGGTATCTGCCGGGTAAGATGCCCACAGCGCCAACCCGGCTACCTTGCCGGGGTGGGTGAAGGCATAGCGGGCTGCCATGGCGCCGCCGAGCGAATGCCCGCCGATTGCCCAATACTCAATGCCGGGGTACGCGGCGATGACCTCCTCGGCTTTATCCGGGGCGAAGACCGCCAGCGAAAGCGGCATCGGTACCAGAACTACCAGATACCCTTCCCGCGCTAACGGCTTGAGCAGCGGCGCGTACGAGCGGTAATCCACCCGTCCGCCGGGGTAGAAGATAAAGCCGGTCTGCGGTTCGATGCCGTTGGGACGGAAGACCGTCCAGTCCTGCACCTTCTCTACCAGCACCGTCTCGTCTGTCTGCAGGGCAGCGAGCGCCGCTTCGCCGGGTCCCAAAGGAAAAGATGCCCAGGCAATGAAACCACCTAATGCGATGGCTAGAGAAATTCCAAGGAGCAGTAGAATGCGTTTCCAGAGATGCCGCATGTTGATTTTACTCTTAATAGCGCAGGATCAAGGCGATACGCTGGTAGGCTTCCAGTTGTGCATGATCCATAAAAACCACCTGCCCTTGCTTGCTGAGTACGGTTTCGATGATCTCATCCACAACATCATCGATAACATCTGGAGCGGCAGGGTCTTCTGCCGGGATCAGGTGATTACCGCTTTCATCCAACCGCGCCGGGAAGTGAAAATCCTCTTCGACCAAAAGCAGCCTGCCGCGCCCTTCGTTTGCCATCCGCCAGACTTCATCAATCGTAGCGGCGGACTTCCGTTCGCGGATGGCTTTTTCTAATTCCAGTAAAGTCAGCCGGCGTTGTTCAGCCAGATTAACTTTAACCAAATCCCAAACCAGTTGACCCAATTTGTGCGGCGAGGTCTTGGCGTGACTGCCGGTTACGGTAGTTAGAATTGAATCTTTGTGGGTGGTAACTTCGTTGAAAAACGCCAAGAAGCGCTCGACGCCCACGACCACCAACGGCAAGGGATCATTTGCCAGGAACGGTTTCAAGGCTGCATCTACCTGGCGGAAGAATTGGCGGTGCCGCTCATCCCGGTAAGCGGATTTACGGATGCCAAAACCGCCCGGCAGGGGTTCTGCTCCGCCCGGGCCCTGGTGAATCATAGGGAAGCCGCCCTCTCGGATTTCGATTAAAACATCCGCTGTCGCTTCAAAAAGGCGGGTGGGTTTCTCACTCAGCGCCAATACCCAGTAGCGCGGAGTCCGGTTCATTGCAAATACAAGATCGCGTGTAAGGAAAGTCTCGTCCACAACCACCCGTTCTTTCAGGGGAAAAGGCAAGTAAAACGCCCGTGCCAAATCGGCATTCACGTACATAGCCAATCCATCCAAAGTATTGCGGTAATCGATGCTCTCTGCAAGTTCTTGCAGCCGGATCAATACCGCTTCTACCTCACGTTTGTTACGATGCATTAACAATCGCTCCGCAGCTTGTTTGACCAGATTCTTGACGCGGATCGGATCCTGTCGTTTTTGAGGTGCGCTGCGGTGGGTAGGAAGGGTGATTGTAATTGCAGGATATCCTTTGACCTGTTGAAGCAAATTTATATCATGCCGATTCATAATGTGTCCTCATTACCAGCTTCGTTTTTCTATATCATACCACAGCTTTGTATCCAGCCATTTTAGATGAGTGTACGAATCAGAATGTAGAGATGAAAAGCACCCAGAAAGAAGAAACCGATTATCAGAAGAAAAGAGATAACGCGCTTTTGCCAATCGGCCGCCTCGCCGTTTAGGATTGCCAGTAGCATCGTAAAAAAGTTGATCTGCCCATGCTGTTCCAGTTGAGCCTGAACCTCCTGTTTCTCTGTTTCCAAGCTGGCGAGTTTCTGCCGGGCAGTGTTTTCTTGTTCCAATAAGTTAGCTAATGCCTCTTCTTCTTTAGACTGAAGGGTCTGTTTTTCATATTCGTGATTTATCTGTGCCTTTGCCAGGGTTTCTTGTTGTTCGCGAATTTTGGCATCGAATTTTCCCTCAATCGCCAGCCGCTGTTCTTCGGGGATGCCGGTGGGTTGACTACTGCGCAGGGAATATTCGAGCGATTCGCGCCAGCGCAGCAGGCTGAGTGCTTTCGATTCCCCGAAGCCGGGTACGGCGACAATGGCTTCTTGGGTAACATCCCAAGCCGTGAGAATACCGGCTTCATGCAAGTCTTCTGCCAGGACGGGACCGATGCCGGGGATCTGATCTGGATCAATGGCAACCGCCCGTAAGCCGGCTTCAAGATGCTGCATCTGCAAATCTTGCAGTGCCCGCGCTAATTCTCCTTCCTGTTCTGCCCGTAAGGTCTCGATTGTTGTCTTGATCTCGCTTTCCAATCGGGTAATGTTTTCTTGGGCTATGATTTTCTGTGTTTGATATTGCTCTTTGATCGCCTTAATCTGCTCCAGGGTAAGGGCAAGGCCATCTTTAAACTTAATGCTTTCCTGGCCAATTTGCTTCAACCGGCGAAGCAAGCGATGCTTTTCTTTAACCTCTGGCTTGCGCAGGTAATAGAAAAGCAGAAACGCTGCCAGCAAGAGAAATACGATCAGGCCGATAGAAGCGGTGATCTCAGCCAGCCAGTAGAGCGGTTTTCCCGCCAGGAAGAACACCCCTCCCGCAATCAGTGCCAGGATAAGTAAGAATAGAATCGTCCAATCGAAAATTCCCCTCGTTTTGACCATATCGCCGCTAAAAGTTATCTTTTCCATCTCCAACCTCCTTTTGTTTATCTCCTAGACGAATCAACCACTCCTCATCTTCACTGCCGTTTACCAGATACACATAATCGGATTGATAAAGATAATAGGTTCCGCATTCTGGACATTGCCAAAGCTGCTTCTTGCGGCTGCTGAACGGTTCGTAATCGTATCTTAAGCATAATTGACCGGCGGCTGCCGGCAGGTAGGTGTTGTCTTCTTCGTGACCGAATTTCTGCGAGGCATGTTCCTGATCGGCTAAGTGTGCACAGATTTTGCAGGATGGCGGTTTATTGTTTCTGAAGGACAGGTCTGACATATCTATCCCAAAAGCCCCTGGTTCATCACTGAAAAAAGCTTAGGCAAGAGCGGATCGACCCTCTATACAACCCTATTTTGATTATAGCATCTTATCTGACGAGGTCGATCGATTAAGGCTAACAGGTTAAGACCAAGATATCATGATTACCCAATATCTGATTTTGTAGATTAAAACATCACCTGCAGCAACGATGGAGACTTGCTGCGGATGGCAGAAATGCTGATGAAGATTAAAAGAGGATAGGATGATCAAACACCAAAGGTATCGAAAAGTTTACCAGCCCCATCTCTTTTATCCAAACGATGAGCGAATTGGCAGGGATGGTGTACAATGATCTTTGGGGAGATATGACAGATGGAATGCCGGCAAATGTCTGCGGAAATGCCATTTTAGCGTAGAGGTAGGAGTAACCTGGAACCCCGGTGGAAAGGGATGGGTTTTGCAGATGAGACGAACCAAATTTGAAATCGACTGGTATCACAATCCCCTGATGGGATGGGTTTTGAATATTGCCACCCGTTTGGTCTATTGGAAGGCAATACGAAAACCACTGGTGAACATTGCCGATCATTGGTTGGCACGGAAATTGACCTCATCCGAACCCCTCAGCGGCTTTGCTAAGATCGAGGCACAGCGCAATCTTATCTACCGGGCTGTTCTGCGCACCGTTGACCGAGCCTTATCGAACAGGACGTTAAACCTGCAGGTTGCCCAGAAGATCTTTCGTTTGTGGGGCGGAGTACGCTTTCAACCCCAATCGCGCCGGCGCATTGTAAAGCAGTTTGAAAAAGATTATGAAACCAAACCTCCCTGGTTCCTGGTGATCAGCCCAACCCATGCCTGCAACCTCAACTGTGCCGGTTGTTACGCCAATTCCGGTAACGGGAACACCTCCGCTGCCACCCTGCCGTGGGACCTGCTCGACCGCATCATGGGGGAAGCCAGGGATTTATGGGGGGTGCCCTTGTTCGTCTTCTCCGGCGGTGAGCCGCTGACCTACCGCTCGCAGGGCAAGGATTTGCTCGATATCGTTGAGAAATACCCCGACTGCCTGTTCCTCATGTTCACCAACGGCACGCTTGTAACCCAAGAGACTGCCCGCAGGCTGGCAAAATTGGGCAACCTGACCCCGGCGATATCGGTTGAAGGCTTGCAGCATTCGACAGACCAGCGCAGAGGAACGGGCATCTTCGGCGGTGTGCTGCGGGCGATGTCGTATCTGCGTCAGGAAGGTGTCCCCTTTGGCGTTTCCATCACCGCCACCCGTCAAAACTGCGACCGCATCCTCTCGGACGACCTGCTCGACTTCTACTTTGGCGAACAAGGCGCATTTTACGGCTTCATTTTCCAATACATGCCCATCGGGCGCAATCCTAATCCAGATTGGCTGCCCACCGTCGATCAGCGGCTGGCTTTTTACCGTCGCTCGTGGCAGGTGGTGAAAGAACGGGGTATTTTCCTGCTCGATTTTTGGAATCACGGTCCGCTGGTCGAAGGCTGTATTGCCGCCGGACGCGAGCGGGGCTATTTTCATATTGACTGGAACGGAAAGGTGATGCCGTGCGTGTTCCTGCCTTATGCGGGGGCGGATATGGGCGAAATTTATGCCGGCGGCGGCAATTTGATTGACGCCTGGAAGTCGCCTTTTTTCCAAATGGTACGGCAATGGCAGCGCGAGTATGGTTACGGCTGTCAGGAGGTCTCGGCGCGCGGCAATTGGATGCTGCCCTGTCCGTTCCGCGATCACTTCAGTCTGCTGCGATCATGGGTGGAAACCTGCCATCCCCAGCCCGAAGAAGGGATTGCCGGTCCCTGGATGCTGGAAGAGACGTTCTGGCAAGGGATGTCCGCCTGTGAACAAGAGCAATTTCGTGCCATGCAATTGCTGTGGGAGAAAGAATTTGTGGGAGGAATGGATCAGGGATGAAAGGGCGCTTAATTGGGCTGTTTGCCGGCTGGATTCTGCTGGTTTGCTGTTCTCTATTCACCCCGCCGATCCACCCCACCCCCATTCCGCCCGCCGATACTGCCGCCGCACTGCCATCCTCACCGCCGGCCGATGCCGAAGTTCAGCCTTGGAGACCCGAAAAGGGCATCTCCTGGCAGATCCAGTTCAGCGGAGAGATCGACCTTACAGTAGAAGCCGATTTATTCGATCTGGATTTGTTTGAGACCGATGCCGAAACGGTTGCCGAACTGCAGGGGCGCGGCAAAAAGGTCATCTGCTACCTCAACGCTGGCGCCTGGGAAGATTGGCGTCCCGATGCCGACCGCTTCCCGCCGGAGGTCATCGGCAGGGATTACGAGGGCTGGGAGGGGGAGAAATGGCTCGATATCCGTCAGCTGGATGCGCTCGCTCCCGTCCTGCGCGCCCGCCTTGACCTGTGCGCGTCCAAAGGCTTCGACGGGGTCGATCCCGATAATATTGACGGCTATACCAACCCGACCGGCTTTCCCCTGACCTACGACGATCAGCTTGCCTTCAACCGCTGGCTGAGCCAGGAAGCCCATCGGCGCGGCCTCGCCATCGGGCTGAAGAACGACCCTGAACAGGCTGCCGATTTGGCAGATGATTTTGATTGGGTGCTGAGCGAGGACTGCTTTGCCGAAGGCTGGTGTGCCGATTTTCAGCCGTTTCTCGATGCCGGCAAAGCCGTTCTGGCGATCGAATACACCGACCGGGTACAGTCGCTTGAACCTTTTTGTGAGCAGGCGCGCAGTCTGGGCATCAGCCTGATCCTGAAAAATCGCAATTTGGATTCATACCGTCAAACCTGCCTCTGAGACGGGGTTGAGAAGGAAATACCGAATGAAACGTATCTTTTATCCCCTTATTTCAATTCTTCTGCTGATCGGTCTTGCCTGCAACCTTGCGCAAGTCGCCGCCCCCGCCGAGGAATCCACGCCAGCCCCGTTTTCACCGTCTGCATCCCCGCCGGAACACACATCGGTTGCGACTTCTCAGCCCACCCTGCCTCCAGGCACCGTCTATTATGTCTCGCCGGATGGCGATGACGCCAACCCGGGCACGGAGGATCGTCCCTGGCGCACCATACAAAAAGCAGCCCAGACCCTGTCGGCGGGTGAGACCGTCTATCTCCGCGCCGGCACGTACGCCGAACAACTCGTCCCCCAGAACGACGGCAATGAGGGGAAACCGATCACCTATGCCGCTTATCCCGGGGAAACGGTCACCATCGATGGCAGCAGTGTGACGGTGCCGGAATACAGCGGGCTGATCGACCTGAGCGGCAGGAGCTACATTATCATTCAAGGTCTGCGGGTGATCCATTCGAACCAAGCCGGTATCTATGCAGATGGCTCCAGCCACATCCGCATCGAGGGCAACTACACCTACGATACCTACTCCTCAGGCATCGGGGTATGGTCGAGCCGCGAGGTGATTGTTGCCGGGAACGAGGTGATACTGGGGTGTAACGATGGCGGTCAGGAAAATATCACCATCGGTGGCACGGATACTTTCGAGGTGTATGAAAACCATGTCCACGACGGCGGTCCCGGCACCAACGGCGGCGAAGGTATTGACATCAAGGACGGCTCGAGCAACGGCAGGGTGTACTTCAACCATGTTCACCATCTGGTGAGGTTGGGTATTTACCTGGATGCCTGGGATAAGCACACCCACGACATCGAAGTCTTCGGCAACATTGTCCACGATACCCAAAATGACGGCTTCACCCTGGCTTCGGAGATGGGCGGGTTGCTCGAACGGATCCGTTTGTATAACAATATCGCCTACAACAACCGCTTCCTGGGGATCAACCTTTCACAGAACGGCGATTCGGCAACCCACCCCATGCGCGATATCCAGCTGATCAATAACACGGTGGTCGGCAACGGAAGCGGGGATTGGGGCGGCGGGATCAGCATCGACAGCCTGGAGATCGAACAGGTGATCGTGCGCAACAACATCGTCAGTGGCAACCTGTCCTTTCAGATCGTGGTTGGACCCGGCGTTCCGCAGGCGCAGGTAACGATCGATCACAACCTAATTGACAGCTTCCGCGGCTACGAGGGGGAAGTGCACGGCACAGAGGTTGTGGAAGGCGATCCCCGCTTCTTCGACCCGCAGGCAGCAGATTTTCACCTCCAGAACGATTCCCCGGCGATTGACCGCGGCGCGGTGGATTCCGCCCCCAGCCAGGATATGGACGGCGACCTCCGCCCGCAGGATGGCGATGGCGACGGCGATCCGGCAGTGGATATCGGCGCGGATGAGGTTGTCTCGGCAGGGGGTACCCTTCAGCGGCAGATCAGTTTATGCGCCGACCCAGAACCGCCGCTGATCACCGACCTGGAGGTGTATCAGGCGCCCCAGCTGGAGGAACCGCCGGCGCGGCTCCCTTTCCGCGATCCGGTCTTTGGGCGGTGTCTGGTACGCGTTACCGACCGCAAGACCGATATCCAATCCGGCGGGTTGAAGAACGAATATTCGCGGGTGCAGTCGTTCAACGCAAATGGCACCCGCCTGCTCGTCCTCAGCACGCAAGGGGTGTGGGTGTTGTATGACGCGTCTTCCCTAAAACCGATCCGACCGCTATCCATCGATATAGACCCCCGCTGGAGTGCATCCGACCCGTACCTGATTTATTATTCTTCCGGCACCCAACTGATGGCTTACCATACCGAAACGCAGGAAACCATCCTCATCCATGATTTTGCCGGGGATTTCCCCGGTCAGCCGCTTTCGGCAGTGTGGACACGGTACGAGGGCAGTCCCTCACAGGACGGCAGGACATGGGGATTGATGGCTGAGGACGCCGATTGGCTGACCAGCGCCTTGCTGGTTTATGATTTGGAAATGGATCAGGTTACCGCTGTTTTAGATACCCGCGGCTGGCAGGAAGATGCCCGCGAGATCGATTCGGTTACCATCAGTCCGCTGGGCAATTATTTTTTAGCCTATCTGGATAAATACTGTGAGCCGGGCAGTCTGGGTTCGGAAGCCAATCCGTGCGGCTTGATGGTGTATGACCGCAGTCTGAAGAACGGGCGCGGGCTGCTGCGCCTGATCGGACATTCGGACACTGCCCTGGATGTCAACGGGCGCGAGGTGCTGGTTTATCAGGATATCGATACCGACCATATTTCCATGCTCGATCTGGAGAGCGGCGAAATAACCCCCCTATGGGAGATCGATTTCAGCTATACCGGCATCGGCTTGCACATCTCCGGGCGTGCCTTCGACCGTCCGGGCTGGGCGGTGATCTCCACCCATGACGGCGATGAGGCTGCTCACACCTGGATGGACGACCAAGTCTTTCTCATCGAATTAAAGCCGGGCGGGAGGGTAGTCCGCCTGGCGCATACCCACTCGCTGGTGGATGAGAATCAGGAGCACGATTATTGGGCAGAGCCGCAAGCCAGTGCTAACCCCGACCTGACCCGCGTATTGTTCACCACCAACTGGAACCGCTCCGGCACGGAGGAGGTAGAGATGTATATAATTGTGCTGCCGGCGGATTGGGAGAACCTTCTCCCATAGTCAGGCAAACGCCCCAAGAAAAAGATGAGAGGTTACAACCTTTCCAGCCAGCCGTTTATTACTTCTTTGTTGCGGTTTTCGGCATGGTGGTATTTGATCTTCAGTTCCCGCTTGAGATCATCCAAGGACCAGCCGGTGGAATGCAGCTTTTTCAGCACACCATTCTTGACCAGCTCCCAATCGCCGGGTTTGGTCGTCGCCAGGATATCTGCCAGCCGGTGCAGGCGGTAGGCGGAGTTGATTTCCTCCAGCGTGTAGCCGTCTAACTTCTCCAGGACAATCTTTTGCAGGGTTTCCCACAGCTTGGGGTCGCTGGTTTCGGTATAAACGCGGTTGATCGGTT
>Ga0101944_10007953_pt1 | contig 10343 bp, 9 predicted proteins | sample DewCreD2012metaG_FD_75245 | JGI IMG/M metagenome (GOLD analysis project Ga0101944, IMG submission 75245) | Hot spring sediment bacterial and archeal communities from British Columbia, Canada, to study Microbial Dark Matter (Phase II) - Dewar... ...
CGCCGCGCGTCCGAACCCAACCGCAGCGCCCGCGCCAGTTTCTGAATCAACACCAGCCCCCCGTAACTGCTCACCCGCCGTTCGCCCGGACCCGCCGCTTCGGCCTTGACCACCCGGTCCCGGATCGTTTGCAATGCGTTCACCACCGACTGGCATCCTTGTCATGGTTTCTGCACGCTCAACGAAAGCGAAAACCGCGCCAGTCAATGGTTTTCTACTTCCAGCCCCCGGACAGATCAGAGGGGTTGACGGATGAGGGTGCCAGAGGGGAAAGTGACAAGCACGGAACAGCAGGCCAGGCGGACGGGGGCCATCGTGTCCGCGCTGGACAATCCGCTGCTGTCGGAGTTTGTCGTGCGCGCCGTCGGTCTGAAAAAAATCTACGTCATGGGCGGCGAGGAAATTCACGCGCTGCGGGGCGTGGACTTGACGGTCAAGCGCGGCGAATACGTCTCGATCATGGGTCCGTCCGGCTCGGGCAAGAGCACGCTGTTCAACATGATCGGCGGCCTGGACAAGCCCGACGCGGGCCAGGTCTTCATCGACGAGGTGGACATCGCCTCGCTCGACACGTTCGAGCTGGCCTGGCTGCGCTGCCACAAGGTCGGCTACATCTTCCAAACCTTCAACCTGATCCCCGTGGCCAGCGCGTTGGAAAACGTCATGATGCCGATGCTGTTCGCCGGCATGAACCAGGCCGACGCGCAGGACAAGGCCGCCGGCATTCTCAAACGCGTCGGCTTGGGCCATCGCATGCTGAACAAGCCCTCCCAGCTGTCCGGCGGCCAGCAGCAACGCGTCGCCGTCGCCCGCGCCCTGGCCAATGATCCCGCGATCATCCTGGCCGATGAGCCGACCGGCAATCTCGACCTGAAAACCGGCGAGGAAATCATTCACACGCTCGAAGGCCTCAAATCGGAGTTCCACGTCACCATCATCACCGCGACACACGATCACAAGATGCTCGCCGCCTCGGACCGCGTCATCCATCTGACCGACGGTCAGATCACCGATATCAAACGGCGCGAGGAACTTCAGATACACGTCGGAACCATCACCGAAGAAAAGGCTCACTGACATGACACAGGCCCTGCCGTCCGATGCGGACGCCATGCGAGCGATTCTCGACGCGATTCCTTCGATGGTCTTCGTCGTGGATTTCGACTTCCGCATTCTGGCCGCCAACCGCGCCGCCGCCGAAACCTTCGGCGAACAGGCCCGCGTCCAACTGAAGCGGCTGTGCGGCGAAGTGATCCACTGCCTTCGCAACCTGGAATCGGAAGACGGTTGCGGGACCACGCCCTTCTGCCCCAACTGCGATCTGCGCAAGGCCGTGGACGCCGCGCGCCAGCAGGCGCCGCTATTCCGCCGCCGCACTTCCATGCGCCTGCAGCGCGACGGGACGGAACGCCTCGCGCACTTCGTCGTTACCGGCGCGCCCATTCAATACGAAGGCCAGCCGCGGGCGCTGCTGATTCTCGAAGACGTGACCGAGCTGATCGAGTTGCGGCAGCTCATTCCGGTTTGTTCGCACTGCCGCAAAGTCCGGACCGATGACGAATACTGGGGGGATTTATTGAGTTATCTGTCCAAGACCACTAATCTGCGATTCACGCACGGCATCTGCCCCGAATGCCTTCAGAAAGAGTATCCCGAAGACGCGTCGGCCGTGATCGAGGCTGCGCGCGCCCGGGCCAAGGCAGCGCGCCAGCGGCAGACCAAATCCAAATCCTGAGGCGACCCATGCATCCCCTGTTTGACCTTGTGTTGCAGGACCTGCGCGTGGACGCCGCCCAGATGGCAGAGGAAGGCCACGATCCGGCGGCGCTGAACCGCGAGATCGACGCAGCGGCCGCGACCCAATCGCTCGACGCGCTGGCGCGCCTTCAGGAGGACCTGTGGCGACGCCCCTCGCCTCCGGATTTTCCTTATGAAGAGCCTGGCGACTGGGAAACGATCTCGGCCGGATTTCCGAATCCCGAATCCCATGCCCGGTTCTACGGCTCGGATGACGACCTTTACGACCGCATCCACGGCGGATGGCTCGGCCGATGCGCGGGATGCCAGCTGGGCAAGCCGCTCGAAGGCACGACATGGCCCGACAAGATCAAACAGGTCCTGGAATTTGTCGGCTCGTGGCCGCTGACCGACTACATGAATCCCGCGCCTGAGGGGATGAAAGTCGAGCAGCTGCCGGACTGTGATTTCTTCCAGCGCAACCACACGTGGCGCAACACGTTGTGCAAAGGCCGCTTCGACCACGTCGCGCCCGACGACGACATCCACTACGCGCTGGTCAGCCAGATGGTGTTGCACGAGCATGGCGTCGAGTTCACTTCCGAGCAGGCGGCCGCAGTCCTGACGCGCGTCATGCCGCTGTCGTGCCTGTGGGCTTCGGGACGCAATCTGTTCCGCCGGACCGTCTTCGGCATCCCGCCGGCGTTGGCCGCGCGCTACGGCAATCCCGCGCGCCAGTCGTTGGGCGCGCAGATTCGGTGCGATCCATACGGGTGGGGCGCGCCGGGCAACCCCGCGCTGGCCGCGCGCATGGCCTTCAAAGACGCAGTAAACTCCCAGGTCCGCAACGGGATTTACTCCGGAATCTTCTTCGCCACGCTGATGGCCGACACGCTGGCCCATGGCGATCCGGTCCGCGCCATCGACACGGCGGCGGGCTACGTGCCGCCGCAGTCGCGCTTCGCCGAAATGATCCGGTTCGTGAAGGCGCAATGCGCGGCGACGGAGGACTGGCAGGCCGTCAACGCCGCCATCCTGGCGAAGTGGCCCGAGGAATCGAAAAAGTTCAATCACTCAATCCCCAACGCCGCCATCGTTTTGCTGGGATTGATCAAAGGCGCCGGCGACTTCACACGGACGCTGGGCATCACCGTCATGGCCGGACTCGACACCGACTGCACGGGGGCAACCGCCGGCTCGATCCTGGGCTGCGCTCTGGGCGCGCAGCGCATCCCGGCGCGGTGGATCGAACCATTCCATGACACAATCCGTTCCGACGTCAAGGGAATGTTTGAATTGCGGATCAGCGAGACCGCCCGGCGCATGACCGAGCTTGCCCTTCCCCACGCCCGCCGCGCCTGAACCGTTGACAAGCCGTCCGGCCACAGGTCAAGTTCGCGACATGGCAATGGAGAAGGCCGTGCGTTCCGATCACGCGTCAACGGAAAGAACATCCCTGTCCGCAAAAGCCGACATATTGAGCATTCATGGGCAAAGAAACGTGGATGAGGCCAGGCGCTTGGGGTCTTATTGGCAAGGCGCCGGCGGCGGGATGACGGCGGCGCAAACCGGGCAGGCCTGCATCCGCAGGGGCGGCTCCAGGTGAGCCTCGGCAAGGAGGTCGGGATGACGGAAAATGTCCTCCGTCGGGCCGTCGGCCGTGACGCGTCCGGCATGCAGCACGATCACGCGCCTGCACAAGTCCATCACCAGATCGAGGTCGTGCGTGGCGATGATCTTCGTGTGCGGAAAGGTTTTGAGCAACTCGATGATCTGGCGGCGCGTCCGCGGATCGAGATTCGACGTCGGCTCGTCCATCACCAGGATGTCAGGCGCCATCGACAGCACCGAGGCGATGGCCACGGCGCGCTTTTCGCCGCCCGACAGCCGGTAGGGCGGGCGGTCGCGCAGATGCGCCGCGCCGACGGTCGCGAGCGCGCGCGTCGCCAGGGCGTCGATCTCATCCGGCGGTGTTCCGAGATTGCGCGGGCCGAAGGCCACCTCCTCAAACGCCGTCGGCATGAACAATTGATCGTCGGGGTCTTGAAAAATCATCCCCACTGCGCGGCGCACGTCGCGCAGCGTTTCTTTCGTCACGGGCCGGCCGCCGATGCGCGCCTGCCCCTTTGACGGCAGCAGGCAGCCGTTCAGGTGCAGCAGCAGGGTTGACTTGCCCGAACCATTTTCCCCAATCAACCCCACCGACTCGCCGTGCGTGATGCAAAAAGACACGCCGCGCAGCGCCGCCGTCCCGTCAGGATAAGCGTAATGCAAATCCACTGCTTCGACGAGGTGATGGCTCATGGCAGACTCCGCATCACGGCCTCGCCCAGCGCCCGGGGCGCATTATACAGCCGCGCCGCCACGAACAAAGCCACCCACGCCAGCACAAAGACGGCGTCCACGGCCCGAAACCGCAAAACCCGGTCTGTGCGCATCCGTCCGTCAAATCCGCGCGACAGCATGGCCGCATGAATGCGGTCCGCCCGATCCATCGAACGCAACAACAACTGTCCCGCAAAGGGTCCGAAAGCCCCCAGCGGCAAACGGCGCCGCCCTGCGGAGCGCAGTGACCAGGCCCGCAGCATCCGCGCCGCCTCTTCGGCCAGAACGAACAGGTAGCGATAAAGCAGCAGCAACTGAACAACGAAAACGCGCGGAACGCGGAGGCGATCGAGCGCCACGCAGACGGCGCTGAAGCCCGTCGTCGCGATCAGGATCACGGCCGCCGACAGCGTCAGCAGCGACTTCAACAGAATCGAGGCGAACGAAATCCAGCCGCCGGAGATGTCCAGCGGGCCGATCCGCACCATGGCGGCGCGGTCGAAAACCGGATTAAACGCGCCAATGAGCGCGACAAACGGCAGCGCCAGCAGCACCTTGCTCAAGACGATCCGCGGCGGCAGACCGTCCACCGCCATCAGCGCGATGGGATAGACGACCAGCGGAATCAACCCCGCGATCTCATACTTGCCGAACGACACGACGGCGACGATGAACGCCAGCGCGGTCAGCGTCTTGGCGCGGGGATCGATCCGGCGTAGGGGGCTGTCCCGGACGGACAGCGCGTCCAGCCCCCGGATATCCAACAACGCCGTTTCAATGTGAGACACAGGTCATCATCCCGCCAGGGCGCGCGGACGCATCGCGCGCAAGGCCAGACCGATGGCCAGCGCCAGCGCCAGAGTCAGCGCCGCGCCGACGAGGCCCGCCACCGACGTCCCCACCTGAACCACCGGCGCCGCGCCTTCGGAATCGGCGGCGAACTCTTCTGCCGCCGGCTTCGGGAAATCGTAGTCCGGCAAAAAGGCCGTTCGTTGTTGGAGGCGTTCGAGGCGGGCGTGGATACCCTGCCCGGGACCGGACAACTCTTCGCGGCCCGAAGCGCGAATCATCGCCCATTCCAGCCCGTCCGGCGACGACGAGGCGAACCATGACAAGACTCCCGCCGTCAGCGCCGCGGCCACTGCCAGCGAGGCCAACAGCCGCGCCATGGGAAGCGGCCCGACCCGACGGCTGGCGCCGGCCGCCTCGACGATTTCGGGCCGGATTTTCCAGACATACCCCACCACGGCGGCTGTCACAATCCCCTCGACGATCCCGATGGCCAGATGAATCGGGAGCATCAGCAGCGCGAACGTCTTGAAGGGCAGTTCCGAAATGCCGGACGAAACGGTTTCAATCACGACGGCCAGCGCCCCCAGCTGCAGTCCCGCCACCGACGCCACGGTGGCCCCCAGCAGCAGACGGCCCGGCGTGGGGCGGCGGCCGGCGAGGGGGCGGTAGATCAGCGGATACGCGACGAAGCACGGGAAGAAGCCGAGATTGAAGACGTTGCAGCCCAGGGCCAGCAGGCCCCCGTCGGCGAAAAACAGCGCCTGTATGGTCAAGACCGAGGCAATGGTGAGGAACGCGGCGTGCGGCCCGAGCAGGATGGCCAGCAGCATCCCGCCGCCGAGATGTCCGCTCGAACCGGTCAGAGGGATGGCGAAGTTGATCATCTGGGCCGAAAAGACGAAGGCGCCCAGGATGCCCATCAGCGGGATCTTGCGATCGTCCATTTGCCGGTTGATCCGGCGCGCGCTATAAGCGGTGACGGCGCCGGAGGCGGCCCACATCGTGGCGCCGACGGCCGGCGAGATCAAGGCGTCAGCCATGTGCATGAGCATGTCTCCCCAACAGTGGCGCGCGGGCGCCACCGTCGTTGTTCATACGAATGTGAAAATATTAATACTGCCGTTCGGGCGCGGGGGCAAGGGCAATCCGCGCCCCCCATCCACATCCAGCCCTTGACAGCGGCGACGGACGCCCCGGAACATGCCGCCGGCTGCGAACCGATGGGAGCCACGTCATGCGCGCCGCCCTCCGAATCTTTCTGCCCTGGCTTGTCGCCCTGGCCTTTGTCGCGCTGGGCGTGTGGTATGTCTCACGCCATTGGGACGAACTGGCCGGCATCGGCCGCGTCTCGAGCGCCGACGCGGCGGCGCTGGTCGTTCTGATCGGCCCGTGGCTTTATCTGACAGGACTGCAGAACAAACTCGTCCTGCGCCCCCTCGGCGTCGCCCTCAAGGAGCCGGAACATTTCGCCCTGTTCATCCTCACGACGCTGGGCAACTATTTTCTGCCGATGCGCGGCGGCATGGCCCTGCGCGCCGTGTATCTGAAGACGCGCCACGGGCTGCCGTTCTCCGAGTTCGTCGTCGCGCTCAGCGGCGCCGGCGTCATTCAGTTTGCCGTCATCGGTCTCAACGGCATGGCCTCGCTGCTGCATCTGCGGGCGGCGCACGGCCAGTTCAGCGCCGTCATGTTCGGTCTGTTTGCGGCGTTGACGGCGGCAATGGGGCTGATCTTCGCGATCCCGCATGACGGACTGTGCCGCCTGGCGCGCGCGCTGCGCCTCCGCCCCCTGATCGCGATGACCGACGGATGGGCGCGGCTCAAGCGCGCCCCGCGCGCAGTCGCCCTCAGCGCGCTGGTATTCGCGGCGTGCTCGTGGAGTTACGCGCTGTTGTTCCACGTCGCCTTGCGCGCGCTGGGATTGGGCATGGATTTCGGCGGCGCGCTGTATATCTCCAGCGCGGCGCTGGCGGCCGTGTTGACGGGCGTGACCCCGGCGGCGCTGGGCGTGGTCGAGGCGGCGGCCATGTTCGCCGCCCAATGCCTGGGCGTCGCGCCGGCCCACGTGCTGCTCGTCGCCCTGCTGACGCGCGCGGCGACGATCCTCTTCGGCGCGGCCGCCTTCCTCCCCAGCTGGCTGTATCTGCAGCGTGAAATCCGGCGGGGCGCCTCCGCAGTCAGCCTGGCCGGCCTCTTCCGCCGCGCCGCGCGCGAGCCATCCTGATCGCCGGGCGCGTTCTCCACGGATTGTCTTTCGATCTCTCAGGCCTTGTCGCCGCACCCCATCGCCCGCGCGCGACCCGCGCCATGAAACGCGTCGATCATCCGCGCCACGGCCACGCCGGCCGGAATCGTCAGCGCCGCGAAACTGGGAATCTGATAGCGGGGAATCGCGTGCACGAGCGCATACAGCGTGATCAGCGCCCCGGGGATCGCCAGGGTGTTGAACCAGGCCAGGTCCCGCCGCGCCAGCGAACCCAGCAGCGCCACCGCGCACAGCGCCAGCAACAGCCGGTTCCACCCCATCATCGCCCAACGAACCACGGGCAGCCGCGACACGGTGTTGCCCGTCAGCGGATACGGCGCGTCCACCTTGGGATGCAGGCCCAGCATGATCAGGAGCCGTTGCGCGCAATGGCGCGCCCGCGTCGTGAACGACGGCGGGCCGGAAGCCTCCATCGTCCGGGGCGCCTTGGGCAGGGCCGGCTCCGGGCCGCCCGCGCCGTCGATCGGCGGGGCCGGACCGAACATCTCTTCTTTGACCGTTGTGCGCGCCGCCTCGATCTCGTGCCCCTGTTCGATCATCTCGGCGACGCGATGCGTGGCCGTCCGCGTCTGATCCAGTCCCGTGATCAACACGATGGGCCGGCCGAACGTGATCTGGTTTCGGATGACCCAGGGGCTCCACGCCAGCGCGAACGCGCCGAGGCAGGCCCCGGCGACGATCGCCGCGCGCGCGGGCTGCCGCCGCGCCGCGAGCGCATACAGCGCATACAACCCCGCCGGCGCCGCCACGAGCGGAAACGCGATCATCCGCACATGGGCCGTCAGCGCGCACAGCGCCCCCAGCAGCGCGCCCCAGCGCGCCGCCGCGGAGACCGTCTCCGCGCGAAACATCCGGTCATTGACCCACACGATGCACAGCAGGCCGAAAATCGTCAGCGTTTCGGTGACGAACTGCGCGGGAAATACCACCACCGGCGCATAACTGGCATACAGCAGACCGGCGGCCCAGCCGGCGACGTCGCCGCCCAGTCGGCGCGCCATACCGAAGACGAGAATTGCCCCCGCGCCCGCCAAGAGCGCCTGGACAAAAAGCGCGGCCAACGGCTGGGGACCCAGCAGCCCCACAAACGGCGCCAGAAACATCACGTAGGCCACATGATCCTTGGCCAGAGGCGCGCCGGGATTCTGCGCGAATTCGCCGTGGCGCCACATCACCGAGGCGCATTGCAAATAATACAGGGAATCGGTTTGAAAGGGCCGGCCGCGGACATAATAGATGATCAGCGCCGACGCCGGGACGAAGACTGCCAGAAACAGCGCCGCGCAGGCCACCCGCGGCGAACGCCACGCCGGCGGCCGGGCGCCGGCGCGCGCTGATGGGATCGGTTGTGTGGATTCGGCCATGGGCGTCGCGAGCGCAATCATGGCCATTGCCGTCGGACTGTCAAGGCAGGGCTTGGCGTCGAATCGCTCCGACCGATGCGCTTGCGCCCCGCGCCTGCCGTGACCATACTCCGTTGCGGACTGTTCTCGCGAGCCAAGGGCGGCGGGCGCCGGCCAGGCCCGGTCGCGTGTGGCAAACGTTCACGCCCCGCGCCCAACGGAACCTTGCGCAAAACTCTGTGATGAATCAAGGAGAGCAACGTGAGCCACCGTCTGGACCGAAGAATCTTTCTGGAGAGCATGGGCGCGGCGCTGGCCGGCCTGGCCGTTCCGTCATGGGCGCGCGCCGCCGCCGGTCCCGCGCCGGGGGGCGCAAGCCGGCCCAACATTGTCATCATCCTGGCCGACGATTTTGGCATCGACAACGTCGGCGCCTATGGCGGGGCCTATGCGACGCCGACGCTGGACCGCCTGGCTGCCGAGGGGATGCGTTTCGAATGGGCCTATTGCACGCCGGTATGCGGTCCCAGCCGCGCTCAACTGATGACGGGCCAATACCCGTTCCGCAACGGCGGCATCGACATTGACGGGACCATGAGCGCGGCCACGCCGCCGCGCGCCCCATCGCTGCCGGCGCTGCTGAAGTCGGCGGGTTATGCCACCGGCATGGCGGGCAAGTGGGGGCAGCTTCAAAAGAAGCCGGGCGAATGGGGCGTGGATCGCTGGATGGTTGCCACGCGCGGCGGCGGCTACTACTGGCGAAACTCTTGGCTGGAAAATGACGCCGAGGTCACCCGCGATGCCCCGGTCTATTTCCCCGATGAAATGGTGAACTTCACGCGCCGCTTCATCCGCGAACACAAGGACCGCCCGTTCTTCTTCTTCTATTCCATGAAGAACCCCCACGTCCCGCTGGAACGCACTCCCGACAGCGCGCCGGACGTGACGGACCAGGCGCAACTTTACACCGACAACATCGCCCACGTGGACAAGCAGGTCCGCCTGCTCCTCGAGGAGCTCGACGCGCAGGGGCTGCGCGACAAGACGCTCGTGCTCTTCACCGGTGACAATGGCTCGGCTTTTTCGAAAGCCACAATTCACGGCCGCCGCATCCTCGGCGGCAAAGTCCAGATGAACAATGGCGGCGCGCACGTGCCGTTCCTCGTGCGCTGGCCGGGCTTCGTCAAGCCGGGCGCCGTTTGCCCGGACCTCATTGACTTCACCGACATTGTGCCGACGCTGTCTGAAGCGGCCGGGGTTGAGCTGCCGAAATCCCACGTCTTCGACGGCCGCAGTTTCCTGCCGCAACTCACAGGCCGGCCCGGCGCGCCGCGCGAGTGGGTCTTTGTCCAGATGGGCCATTACTACTTCGTGCGCAACCGCCGCTGGCAACTCAACGAATCGGGCGTCCTGTGCGATCTTTCCGATCTGCCCTACGAAGCCCGGCCCATCCCGCCCGACGCGGCCCCGCCCGAAGCCCGCCGGGCGCGCGAGCAACTCCAGGCCGTCCTCGATCGGCTGAACCCGCGGGCCGGCCTGACGTGGGACTCATGGCGCGGCTTTGGCAGCCGCGGCCCCGGCAAAAAGCCGCCCAAAGGCGCCGGAGGCTATGAGCTCCAGGTTCCCTCCCGGGAAGCGCCGCCGCCGGTTGCGCCAGAAGCTGGCCGCGATGACAAGGAAGAAGCCGTGGAATAGAGCGGGCCGCGCAACGCCGCATGGCCCGCGCCATTTGCGGTTGATCCGCGGCGGGCTTGACTTGTACTCGACAGTCAAAAGTTTTCAGAGCCAGATTCGACCTTACGGACTGGTCTGCTCTTTTAGCAGCGCCATGTTCAGTGTAGTCATCTCTTCGACGATGTCGCGCATTTTCCTGTAGTTGG
>Ga0101944_10007956_pt1 | contig 10340 bp, 7 predicted proteins | sample DewCreD2012metaG_FD_75245 | JGI IMG/M metagenome (GOLD analysis project Ga0101944, IMG submission 75245) | Hot spring sediment bacterial and archeal communities from British Columbia, Canada, to study Microbial Dark Matter (Phase II) - Dewar... ...
CCTCAGGCTGCTCGGCCGCCTTTGACGAGGCGCTTGCAACCCCCAGAGAACGTTTACGAAGCCTTCGCTTTCTCGGCTTCTTCGCGAATCCAACTAAACACAGCCACCGCCGCCGGAAGCCCGATCGTTCCCGCCGCAAGGGCCACGACTTGCTCCAAATCTCGCAAGGCGATTCCCGAAGCGAGCGCCTTTCGCACGCTGGCCCGCACGGCGCCTTCCCGAAGCGCCCCCACCGCAACGGCAAGCTTGATCAAACGGCGCATCCGGTCTTCGAGCGGACCCTCGTTGCCCGCTTCTGCGATGGCATCCCACGCTTCCCCCAACTTGGGAAAGCGTCGGACGAATTCCTCGTACGCTTTCGGCGGCTTCGGCTGCTCTGGCGCCTTTCGCTGTTCCATGATACCCCGCTACCATCTCCCCTTGCAGCGGTCAACGAGCCGAACCGGCACACGCAAGGTCAAGCGCGCCGTCGCGAGCCCTACGCCGCCGCTTCCAAACCACCCACTGGCGCAATTAAACGCAAAAGGGGGCAAGACAATCCCGGGCGTAGCTTCCCCTCCCTCCGATAAGGAAGGAAAGCCTTGAGCACACACGCCCTTCGCCCCTGAACCGATCTTGTGAAGCTGCATCGCGAATTCCGATATCGGGGCAGGTGCGCTTACGGAGGCGGCATTTGCCGTGCACGTCGGGGCCATCCCTGCGAATAACCCCAATGTTACCGCGGTGAATCGAGACTCCGGGGCCCTTTTCCGCGCGACTTACCTCACGGCGAATTTAAGGAGACTGCTCAGACAAGTGCTAACAGCGCCCGGCTGGCAGCTACTCAGACTGCCCTTCGCCAGGCAGCCTCTCGATGTCCGCCTCCTGCAGCGGCTCCTCGACTGCATTCCGGAGCCATGAGGAGTCGAAGCCTTCTGAGGAAGTTCCTTCAACGCTGAGAGTGACTTTCCCGTCGTTGGACTTGTCCGCCAGGTTGGCAATCGCGGGAAACGCCTTGAAGATCTGGTCCCTCGTGGCCTTGAACTTCAATCGCACGGTAGTCTGGCGCGCCGGCCCCGGAGCACCACGCACGCTGGCAGGATCCGTTCCACCCCCGACAGGCTCAGCATGCGGCCCGGACGTGTCAGCCAGGTCCTCAGGCCTCACGGGAACGGGTCCTGGTGCGGGAGGCGGTGTCGCTTCGGGGATGGCCGCAGGAACCATGATGAAGCCAGATTCGAAATCGACCTCGTCCTCGGCAAGCGTCCTTCCGATCACCAGCTTGTCCCGAGCCACCTGGAACTTTCCGTTGGGGCCGAGCGCAGGCTGTGATCCGCTTGTGTACGCAAAGATTCCCTCTGCCACCCCACGCGCAATGGCTTTGCGAACAACGTTCGACGATTCGAGGCGCGGCGGGGCAATGTCCCGAAAGAAGGAGTCCAGCACCTCCGATACCTTCACGCCCAACACTGGCGATTCGCCTGGGGAAACTGGCTCTCCCAATCTCACACGCTCTGCGACCTTGCGAGGGGTGACGCTGCCATGCACACGCGGTGTCCCCACGCTCGTGAGAAGCTCCATGATCCGCTCGTGAATCCCGGTTGCTTGAAGGGGTCGGCCGCCACGCTCTACACGCTCGATGTCGATCTCCCCGCTTGCGACGCGCGGCAGCCATACTTCTGCATAGAGGTCGCGCAAGCATGCTTCCGCCGCCGCTTCTTCGGTGCGCTTCCTCTCTTTGAGTTGGTCGAGCTGGTCCCTGGTCAGGCGGAGCTGCTGCTTCTTCGCGTCTACGCGCTCGATGGCCAGGAGGTAACGGACCGCGCGGCGGAGCGCCTCGATCTGCTTCTTGTCGGGGATGGCCAGCCCGAGACCGTTGCGGTAGCGCCTCGGGCGGTCTCCATACTTCGAGAGATACTCCTTCGCCTGTCGTTCCTGGTCACTCTTGCTCTCCCCCGCGAACTCCAGCGGGAGATAGGCAACCAGGAAACGAGGGTCTTCGTCAGGGATATCCTGGCTTTTCTCTGGCCAGACCACGGCTGTGTGGTGTGCTGCAAGGCGAGCGTCGAGCATCTCCTTGATTTTCTCCCGAACCGGACCGCGTCCTTGTGCTTGCGCTTCCTCGCGGGAGACGCTCTGTTCTGCGTCTTCGATGAGCTTGGTGATGTTCGGGTCCTTCTTGAAGCAGTACCGGGCGCCGTCGTAATGTAGGTAGAGGCAGGTATTGCGGAGTTCCGCGAGGACCGCAGTCGCCGTAATGTTGTCGAGGTCGGGACCGACGCACGCCGCCAGAAGTTCGCTCTCGGTCACGCCGGGCGGAAGGGGCTCAACGTCGTCGGCGCCCTGACGCCGGAGACCTCCGAAGGAGTAGATGAGGATGGCCGTGGCCAACCGCGTCGCAGGCTTGACGCTGGTGAGTTCGGGTGTCTCCCGTGCCATCCGCTCGTCGATTCGCTTCGCACGGGCATTGGGCCCTTCGATATCGGCGTTGATGACCGGATCGTAGTCGTTCTGGACCCCGAGTTCTTTCAGCATTTTCACCCGAACATCCACGTCGTTAAGGGGCACATCGCCGGGCCCAAGGAGCAGGTGAGCGCCGCCGTTTTTCTTTAGAGAATACATACACGAGGCGAGGAAGCGGAGCGCCCCCCGCGTGCGCTGGAAGCCGTCTACGGCCGTCCATCGCTCGCGCATCACATCGATGAGAGCCGGGTGGAACGGGTACGCGGCACGCATGCGGTCGCGCAGCAGAAAACCTTCCTCCTCGGCCTGTTTCCGCTCGGCGGACGAGTCGGCGTGGGCCCGGCGCATGCCGGTCAGAACCTCTTGATATGCCGTCGCTACCTCCATGGCAACACTGGGGTTAGGAGGAGCACCAAGGAGGCGGCGTTGCAGGATGGGCAGGATCTCGTCTCCAGTGACCGGTTCCCGAAGCTGATCGACCCGTGCGGCGAGCTTGTCGATCTCAGCAAGCAGGGCAACGTTCCCAAGCGCCTCCCGAGCGCTCCAGGTCAGGGAGTAGACGAGCGCCGCGTTTGTGCTCCCGGACACTTCGACCGTCAGATTCTGGAAGAAGTCCTTGGCTTGTCGTTGAAGGGTCGAGTCGAGCACCGCCACCGCGGCCGCCCGCTCCATGTACTTCAGGACCTCGTCGAGCAGAATCAGAACCGGGCGCCCGCCGGCCCCTTTGGTGAGGACATCCCGGATCACGTCCCCACCAGGAGCGACGCGATCCTCATCATGCTGGGCGACGATGGGGAAGGCTCTCTCCGGGTCGATCTGCCAGGCGAGCCAGCCCCACATGGTTCGAATCGTGCGCCCGCCGTCGACTTCCTTCCCGTTACGCGCATCGAACTTCTCTCCATCGAACACTGCGACTGCCACGTTCTTCGGCCGGGCAAACCCCTTCCCGTCTGGGATACTGTCCAGGGCTTCGCGTGCACGAGCGGCGTGAAGGAGCGCCGCGAGGGTGTGCGACTTGCCCCCACCGAAGGGCGTGCGGAGCTTGAGCACCCGGTTGTAGCCCCGCTTTCCGGCAAGCGCCGCCAGCACTTCTTCGAGAAGTTTTCGCAGATCCGCTGTCAGGTAGGTCGCCCGGAAAAAGGCCTCCGGGTCGCGGTTTACGACCGGCACGTTGGGGTCGCCTGCGGCGATGGCTCCCAGATCAATGGCGAACACCGCCTCTGTCAGCGTACCGGCTTCGACGTCGGGGTGCAGTTTCACGACATCAGTCCACGGAGGAAGGGCTCGCGTGCTCATCGGATTGTTCCTCGTTTACATGCAGCAATTCTGGTCATTCGGGTCATCTTCGGGTCATTCGACACTTCCACCAAGCCGGCCAACTCGCACATTTGTCCCATCGCGCCAATCGCGCCAGAATCACGCCATGATCGCGCCAATCGCGCCAATTTCTCGCTACCTCGATTCATTGGCCTGCCTCATACCAGGTGGCTTTTGCCGTACCGTGTTTCACCAAGAGCCCCTTCTGCACTAGCTCTTGAAGGTCGCGCTGTAACGTCCGCTTGGGCCCCTGTACAAGCTCAGCGTACTCGGCCAGTGTGATTCGTCCCTTCTCCGTCGCATAGCGAAGTGCCTTCATCTGCCGCTCGTTCAGCCCGACCCCCGCAAATCGCTCTTCTACAGGGATGGTCTTTCGGAAGACGGTCCGAAACGAATCGCCGTAGGACTCGAACTTCGGCTCCGGCAGACCGGCGGCCCGGCAATCATCGATCATCCGGCGGATGCCGGTGCCGAACTGCTCGATGTACTTGATCAGGAAAAAAGCGTCCGCGATCAGTTTGTTGCGCGGCTTCGATTCATGCGGCCTCCTCAGGTCTTCGACCGTCAGACCGGCGGGCAAGCCGCCCGGATTCCACACGGCGAGACTGTGATCGAAGATCCGCACCTGGACGTTGCCGCTCGCGGCGTAATCGCGGTGGCACACGGCATTCGTGATCGCTTCACGAACGGCATCCAGTGGATATTCCCATCGCTCGCTCCGTTCCAATTTCCCCTCGATCTTCACCGCCATGCTCGTGTTGCGCCGCACGAACGCCATCGCCTCCTCGACCTGCCCAATGATATCGCCTTCGATCACCTTCAAGTCGAGAAACTCCACTTCGTCGTCGCCCTTGAAGCGCGCGCAGCGCACCTTCGCCTGAACGAGAAACCGCTGCGGGTTCTTGCCGAACAGGAGCAATGCCGCAATAGTCGGCTGCCCGTTCTGCACCAGGTTCAACTGACGGACCGCCCGCTCGACCGGGGTCTCGGGATCAATGGCCCATTCGCGTTCTGCCCTGGCTCGGGCCAGAAATCGTTGAACCTTGTCGCGATCGATATCGTCCAGCGTGGCGTCCGGCCGGGCCGTTTGATCCCAGGTCACCCCGCGCGTGGCCAGGTAGAGTTCCGCGATCTCGGCCGCGGACAGCACCTGGTTGGTCCTCCCGGACCGGCGCAGGGCGCGACCGAACGCCGATACCGGCTTAGTCGTGCTCTCGGTCACATCCACCACGATAAGGGTTGCGCCGGCGCGCACCTGCGTTGCGATCGCCGGCACGAGTTTCGGCACGGTGTTCTGCGCGATCTTGTTCGTAAGGTCCTCCAACGTGCCTTTGCCGATCTGTACGCCGACCACCCGGCCATCGTCCGCCACGCCGATGTAGAGGCGGCCGCCCTTCGCCGTCGCAAAGGCCGCGCAGGTTTCCTCGATCTCCTTCCACTCGCCGAGGGAACGCTTGAGCTCGACCGTCTCACCCTCAGCCGGGATCGCTGTGCTTTCACGCAACACGCGCTTCACGTCGAACCCTTCCTCCCCGTGTCGAACAGCGTGCCTTCGTCCATCGCCAGCCGCTGATCGATGAGTGCACGCCAGTTGGCAAGCAGCTTCTTCAGGGCTGCTTGCTCCGCGACCGTCGTGATCACAACCCGTTCGCTGCTGTCATCCGAGCCGCCTGAAAGTGCTCTTCCCGCCAAGGCTTGCGCCACCAGACGCAGACGCTCGCGGTCGGGCCGGGCCTCGTCGAGGAATTTGTTCAGGCTTCGGGGCTGGTTCTCCACGAGCCACAAGATGCGGTGCAGGGCATCGATGAGCGGGGCGGAAGTGCCATTCTCGGGCAGACCGAGCTTTTCATGCTCACCCCGCTCGGTGAAGTCACGCAAGCGGTACTTTCCCTTCTTCTTTTCGACCAGCGCGTGCCGTCCGGTGGAGAGGCCCTTCGGGCCGTCGAGCTCGACGTTCTGGCCGTAGGTGAAGACGATGGCCTCGCCGGCATCCAACTCGGCGGACCGGTAGGTGTGGCGCCAGAGGACATAGAAGCGGCTCGGGCCATCCACGGCGGCGACGCCGCTTCGTGGCACATCGAAGATGCGTTCCAGCATCAACTCCTGCACGATCCCTTCCACCTCGGCCAGGAATTTCTCGGCGGGGACCTCCTCGCCGTTCTCGTACTCCACACGAGAGAAACGCGTAAAGGCGCGCATGCCCGCACCCACTGCCGCGATCTTGAGATCAGCATCCGGAATCCCCATCTTCCAGAGCGAATCCACACGCTCGCGGACGATTTTCTCCAGCTCCGGACGGACCTGGTTCTCGTAGGAGCCCGTCTGTGCCCCGTCCCGTTTGCGCGCGACGAGGAAGATGCTGGAGGCGAGGGCGGCGGTATCCATGGCAACAAGCCGTGACTTCATCTCGGTATCGAGTGGCCAAGCCTCGGTGACAGTGAAGCCGGCCTGGCGCAGGGCATCCACGAGTGTGGACCAGCCGAGCGTCGTCTTGTGGGCATAGACCACGGTCATCTGGCCGCCGGGCTTCAAGACCCGGTGCGACTCACGAAACGACTGGGCCATCATCTTCTCGTAGGCCAGGCGTGCCTTCTCCTTCGAGCCGCCGTGGCGAACCGGGTCGGCCACCGCCTCGCTCTTCTTTGGCGTCGTCTCCGTGGCGAAGTGCTCCGGGTAAAGGTGCCCGACCGTGCGCCGGAGCCATACATAGAAGAAATCCGAAAGCTTCGCGTAGTCGACATTGTCGTAGTAGGGCGGGTCGGTGATGACCGCGTCGAACGAGGCATCGGGCCAGGGGAGCGCAGTGGCGGAACCGCGGGTGACGGTGGCGGGATGGCCTGATCCCGCGGTGAGTCCGATCGAGTCGAGCACACGCCCAAGGTGTTCGTTCCAGTCTCCAGCGCTGCCAGCGAACGGTACGGATTCGCCGAAATCCCACACCATGGGAATAGCCTGACGACCGAAAAGATGTCGCGCGCATTGGGCGACAGGTTCCCATGCGCACAGAGAGGTGTTGCAATCGATCACCTTGTCGAGAGCGCAAGCAAGCATCGTCGCGACCCCCTTCGCTCTCTCACCTTCCACGCCCTCACGCTGCAACTCCCCCACACACTCCCGCACAGCCGCGGCGAAGGTGAGCAGACAGAGCATCTGGCGGGGGGTGAAGAGGTCGCCGAAGGTCGTCAGGCCGTATGGCAAACAGATGCCGCCAGTCATACGCCCTTCGATTTTTTCACTCGGCACCGTCAGCCCGGTGCGGCGGCAGAGCGCCTCGATGCGCGCACCGATCGCGGCGTCATCGGGTGCCTGCTCAGGGACATCCGTGGCCGAGAGGTACACCTTCCCCTGCCGGCCCGGCCGGGTGCAAACGACCGCCATCAACTGCTCTCCCATCCGCTTCGCGCACCCCTCGGCCTTCACGTAGTCGCTGTCCGCGACCGTGCCGCAGAAGGGACAGGTCGCATTGCCGCCCTTGGAGAAGCTGGCGGGGTCGAAGCCGAGGCCCTTCTCTGTGCGGCTCTCGACCACCTCGAAGCGAACCTTTTTCTCGCCCTCTGGCGCGACCATCTTGAGCGCGACATAGCGGTCCTTCTTCTTGCACAACCATGTCTGCCGCACGAGCGGCACTGTCGCCCCGCACTTGCGGTTCTTGCAGCGCACCGTCCGTGTCCAGAGGTAGGCGACGGGCACGAGGAAGCCGGGCGGTACTTCGTTCTTCTTCGTCGAGTTCCAGATCGTCGTCTGAGACTCCGGCCTGCGCCCCTTGTACTTCGGGTCGGGGATGAGCGGATACAAATCACCGATCTCGGCCTTCACCTTCTCCAGCACCCAGTTGCCCCAGTAGCGGACCTCGTCGGCCAGGCCGCCCCAGGTCGTCCCTGCCTGCGCCGCGTCCCGCGACGCGGCAGGCAGGTCGCCCTTTGCATTCTTCGGCCCGGTCATCCCACGCGCGTTCGGGTCGGGCTTGCCGTACTTCTGCGGGTAGACGAGCGTGCAGAGTTCGATGATGTGCGCTACGGGATTCAGGTCGAGCGCGTAGGCCTCGCAGCCAAGGCGCAATGCCTCAAGCGGGATCGCCCCGCCGCCCGCGAACATGTCGAGCACCTTCGGCCGCGGCGCGCGCCCCTCGACGATATCCTCAACCGTGACCGGCTTGCCGGTTTCCTTGGAGAGCCGTTCCGCGTGGGCTTCGAGGATGTGCTGCCGCGCCTCGGCGATGACCTGCGGCGAGCCGGGGTACTGGCAGAGTCGCTCCACGAACTTCGCGGCGTTGGCCCTGCCCAAGCTCTGCTTCTTGTTGTCCGGCCCGTTCTCCGGGATAAACCGGCTCGCCGGCACCAGCGCCCCGTACACCGCCGCCCGGCAGGCCACGAGCGGCCGTCTCGCCCACCACAGGTGAAGCGTGGAGATATGTCCCTTACGGACAGATTTCTCCCGCGACGCTTCCGTACTGATGGCCTCGATCGGTAGATACTCCTCAATAAGCCTGCGGTCGTCGGTCATGGAGCCTCTCCAAACCAATTCTGCAACGTCTCCCGAAGGCGCAGAAACGCGGAATCCTGGCAGCGGTCCACGCTAACGGTCTGCGCGAGAGTCCGATAGATGGCGGACGACCGGGGCTTTCGCACTTGCCACAAGGCGCACTCCACGGCGGTCTTGGGATCTCGCGGCTTCGGAACCTCGGCCTCCCAGAGTCCATTCTGCGTAAGCCAGGACCGCAGCGCGGGTTCGCGCCCAGACCAGCCGAGCGCCTCGTCCACGTGCGGTGAATCGCTCCACACCCAGACCTCGAGTTCAGGAGCAATCACGATGGCGCGTGCCCAGTCGTCGAGCCTGGCCTCGGCCAGCTCGCTGTCGAGCGCCGCTTGGGCATCTGGAGGGGCACCTTCCCAAGCTGCATCCAACAACAAGAGCCCGTGCTGGTACTTGTCCCGGAGGGGGCTCATAAACTCGACGCCTTCGCGAAACACGCCGGGGTCCCTCCGCGGATGAACGACCACCTCCGCGCGAAGCGGACGAATCTTCAATGCCGCATGCCGCTTGAGAAGCTCGCTTACGGCAGCCTCCATGTTTTTGTCCGGCACAAGACAGATCAGATCGTTCATCCCAAGATTCCGCTCGCAAAGAGGGTTCCCAAGTCGAGCCTCCCGTGCCACTCCCGAAGCTTGGGGTGCGCGTCGCCGGAGACGATGTCTGTTGCCCCTTGCTCATCGCGCGCAAAGCAGAGGATTTCTCCGGGTTTGGCCATGCCGAGAATCACCGGAGAATGCGTTGCGAGCAACACCTGGGCACCGTAGACCGACGAGAGGGACTGGTAGACCGTTTCGACCGCCCGCGGATGGATTCCGTTCTCCGGTTCCTCGATGAGATAGATCCCCGAAAGATCCGGTACGTACGCCAACAGAGTCAGTGCGAGCAGGCGCAGCGTCCCATCCGAAACAAGCCAGGACGGAATCGCAAGTCCGTTCTTGGAATTCAACACGAGATACCGATGCCGATCTTCCTCTCGCTCCCGGGTCTCGATGCGCTCAATGTCCGGCAAAGCCTCGCGGACGTGCGCGACCCAGTCCCGCAAGCGATCCGGGTGTTCCTTTTCAAGGGTATGCACGACCCACGGCAGGTTGGAGCCGTCCGTGAGATAGCCCCTGGCACGACCGGGGGGACTCGGCAGGCGCATGGCCTCACTCGAAAGCACCAGCCGCTGGATGCCCTCCATAAGGAGTTTGCGGAACCACGTGGCCACGGGGAATCGCTCTTCGTCCTCCGGCAGACTGGCGAGTGCCGCCTTGTCGGCCGCCACGCGGAACGGGTTGTTCCAGCCCGATGTTTCCGACCAGAACGTGACGCGCTCCGGCTCATCGCCTCGACCGACTATTTTCTTCCAGCCAGTCGGGGTGCGCTTCCGAGGAGCTTGCACAACGCTGTCAGGAGGAGCCGGTGGTTCGGGAAAGAGTGTCTTCTGAACGGGACGCGAAGCCTGCTGTTCAGGTCGCAGCCACAGATTCTCCGACACAACACGGAGTGGGCCGGACACGTCCACTGCGATTTCGTAGCGACAGAGATTGGTATTTCCGTTCTTGAGACGGTTCTGACGATCGGAAGGGATGGCGACTTCGATAGCCAGTTCGAACGTGTTGCCTTGGCGCATCCAAGAGAGCTGTTTCGCATCCGGGGCACGGTGTGGGATGGAGAACTTGGGATCTCCCTCCACGGCTCCGGTAAGCCCCACACGGAGAAAATCTCCCAGAAAGGCGGGAACGTCGAGGAATGTGGACTTGCCGCTTGCGTTCGGGCCGACGAGCACGTGGAAACGTCGTAGACGACACGAGGCGTAGCGCAAAGAACGATAACCCAATGCCTCGATACGCACTATAGATCCAGGAGCGGATCCAATACTGTCATCGTTCATGAACGACCTTCCCTTTGGCTTCGGGCTGCGCTTTCGACCGCTTCAGCCGGAATCTCGAAGAACCGCGCCGCGACGATTTCCCGCTTGGCGTGGTCGAGCCGCACAGCGGGATTTTGGATTCGGACCAGCTCGGGGCTAGGTCCCAGCGGGTCCCAGACCACGTAGAGCCAAT
>Ga0101944_10007957_pt1 | contig 10339 bp, 5 predicted proteins | sample DewCreD2012metaG_FD_75245 | JGI IMG/M metagenome (GOLD analysis project Ga0101944, IMG submission 75245) | Hot spring sediment bacterial and archeal communities from British Columbia, Canada, to study Microbial Dark Matter (Phase II) - Dewar... ...
GATCCTGGCCGGCGTGCTCCTGAAAATGGGCGCTTACGGGTTCATGCGCTTCGCCATGCCCCTGTTCCCGTACGCGGTCATGGAGTACATGCCCTACATCAGCGCCCTGGCCGTCATCGGCATCATATACGGCGCGCTGGTGGCCATGGTGCAGCCGGACATGAAGAAACTCGTGGCCTACTCGTCCGTGTCCCACCTGGGTTTCGTGATGCTGGGCCTGTTCGCGCTCAACGCCCAGGGCGTGCAGGGCGCGCTGCTTCAGATGATCAACCACGGCTTCAGCACGGGCGCGCTGTTCCTCATCGTGGGCATGCTCTATGAGCGCCGCCACACGCGCATGATCGCAGACTACGGCGGCATCGCAAAAGTTACGCCCATGCTGTTCGTGTTTTTCCTCGTGGTCACGCTCTCGTCCATCGGGCTGCCGGGCCTGAACGGGTTCGTGGGTGAAGTGCTCATCATGGTGGGTTCGTGGTCCAACCAGTTCATGGACCACTCCATTTATTTCACCATCGCGGCCGCCACGGGCGTGATCCTCGCCGCCATCTACATGCTCTGGATGTTCCAGCGCGTGATGTACGGCCCGGTCAAGAACGAGAAAAACCAGAATCTCGAAGATCTTTCGCCCCGCGAAATCGCGGCGCTCGCGCCCATGATCCTGTTCATTGTCTGGATCGGCGTGTACTCGAAGCCGTTCATGAAAACCATGGAAGCCTCGGTGCGCGACTTCAATGTGCAAATCGAGGCCCGTTTCAAGGCGTCTCAAACGGTTCCCAAAGGCGTCAAGGCAATCGTCATTTCTGCGCCGCAGCAGCAACTTCCGGCAGAGGAGAAGGTCACAGAGTAATGCCCAGCCTGTCCGACATACAATTCTACCTGCCCGTGAGCATGGATTTCGTGATGATCATCCCGCAGTTGGCGGTCCTCGCCTTCATGCTCGGCATCCTGCTTCTGGACCTGCTGTTCAGCGACGACGAAACGCGCTCCACCGCGGCCATCGCCGTGCTGGGCCTGGCCTGCGCCGGGTTCTACTCCCTGCGCGTGCTCTGGGGATCTTCAAGCTACGCTTTCAACCACCTGCTTCTCATTGATAATTACGGGCTGTTCTTCAACGCCCTGTTCTGCGGCGGCGCGATTCTGGCCGTGCTCATCAGCGCGCGCTACATCGAGCGCGAAGGCATGGCCCTGGGCGAGTATTATGTGATTCTTCTGGGCGCGGTTCTGGGCATGATGATCATGGCCTCGGCCGGCAGCCTCATCACCGTGTTCGTGGGCATCGAAACCCTGTCCATTTCCCTGTACGCCCTGGCCGGCTTCAACCGCGAAAAACCGGTGTCGGGCGAAGCGGCCATCAAATACCTGCTGCTGGGATCGTTCGCCACCGGGTTCCTGCTCTACGGCATCGCGCTGATTTACGGAACAACGGGCAGCTTCGACATCATCACCATCGGCGACCACATCAAGGCGCACGGCGGGCCGGACAAGGTCATGCTGCTCGGCGCCGTGCTCATCCTCATCGGGTTCTCGTTCAAGGCGTCTCTGGCTCCGTTCCACATGTGGGCGCCGGATGTTTATCAGGGCGCGCCCACGCCCATCTCGGGCTTCATGTCCACGGCCGCCAAGGCCGCGGCCTTCGCCGTGCTGTTCCGCGTGCTGTCCATCGCCATGCCCGGCCTGCACAAGCACTGGCACGCCCTGCTCTATGTCATCGCCATCATCACCATGATCATCGGCAACTTGAGCGCGCTCGGCCAAGGCAACATCAAGCGAATGCTGGCGTATTCGAGCATCGCGCACGCGGGTTATCTGGTCATCGCCATCCTGGCCGCGGGCCGGGGCGAAGCGCTCGGCGCGCAGAGCATCCTGTTCTATCTCATCGCCTACACGCTCATGAACATGGGCGCATTCGGCGTGCTGTCCGCGCTGGCGCGCCGCAACCAGAACAATGAAACCATAGACAGCTTCGCGGGCATCGGCTACCGCCATCCCGCTTACGCCGCGGCCATGACCCTGTTCCTGGTGTCCCTGGCCGGCGTGCCCCCCACCGCGGGATTCTTCGGCAAGTTCTACATCTTCCTGTCGGCCGTGCGCGCGGACATGATTCCGCTGGCCATCATCGGCGTGCTGAACGCCGTGGTCTCGGTGTTCTACTATTTACGCGTAGTCGTGGCCATGTACATGCAGGAACCGGGCGAGGAAATCGAGCGCGACAAAATCCTGTGGTGGCCCGCGGCTCTGGCCATCGGCATTTCCGCGGCGGGCATCATCGCCATGGGCCTGCTCCCCGGCCGGTTCATCAACCTGGCCGCAAGCGCCATCCTCTCCGGCATCTGAAATTCCACAACAGGTTTTTCATCAAGCGCATCGCATATCCGCGGCAACGCGATCGCGGCGCTTTGGTGTTCTATGGCAGGATAGACAGGATGGGCAGGATTAAACCGGTCTTGATACCAGCGAAGCATTCTAAAGTAAATCTCACATGCTGAATTGCTTGATTCGCGAACCGGGCCTTGTGAGCGCCAGGTCATAATTCGTCTGAAGATTCAGCCAGAACTGCGGGGAAGTCCCGAATGCCTGTGAAAACAGCCAGGCGGTTTCCGGAGAAATCCCCCGTTTGCCTTTCACAATTTCGTTCACCCTCTGCGTGGGAACCTTAATCCTGGCTGCAAGCTCAACCTGGGTAATCCCCGCGGGCTTGAGGAATTCCTCGTACAGGATGCTTCCCGGATGCGCAGGAATCCTGTTTTTGGGCATCATTGCGACCACTCCATTCAATGGTAATCCACCAGTGAAACCTCATGCGCGCCGCCGCCGCTCCATTTGAAAACAACCCGCCACTGGTTGTTCACCCGTATGCTGTGGAACCCGCTTAGGTTTCCGCGCAGCGGTTCGAGCCGGTTCCCCGGAGGAGATTTCAAGTCTTCAAGAACATGTGCTGCATTCAGCATATCCAGTTTGCGCAGAGCCGAGGCTATAATCATGCCAGGGAATCGTTTCGCGCGCCGCGAATCAATGCCATGATACAAATCTTCCGTGGCCCTGTCTCCAAAGGACTCAATCATACATCCCTATTATAGCACATACACGGTATCCCGGTAAATATGTATTTGATTCCGTCGGGTAGAGGAATGGCGGCATTAGCACAATAACAGCATCGCCGCGAGTCCTCTTGTTCCGGCAATACTCAAGAAGTCCGGAGCTGTCTTAAAAAACCAGCGGCAGGCCCATGGGCGTGCGGGAATCCAGAAGCAGATGGGTCATGTAGGCGAGCATGGCGGATCTGGCCGCGGCCTTGACTCCAGAGCGGAAATCCTCGCGCCGCTCGATGCGCTCGAGCACTAGAACGGCGGCCGCAAGTGTAGCGGCGCTGTGAAAAAACTTTCTGTGATAACGGTTTGTGGGCGGTTCGAGGATGTCGGGCATAGCGCCGTAGAGCGCGCCCAGCAGAGCGGTGTGGCCCAGCCGCTGGGTGTCCACAGGCTCATTGTTCATTGCTAGGTCCGCGGCGTATGCGGCGGCCGCGGCCGCGGCGCCCACTCCGGCGTGCAGAATTGTCAGCGGCATGCAGAATCCCCCTGTGCGGCAGAATCATGGCGCGCATTCAAATTATAGAAACGGAATCCGCGGGCATCCAGAATGTTCCGGGGCCGGGCGATCATGCGTTGTCGAGAAATGGCGAGGCCAGCGACAGGAGTTCGTCTATGAGAAACGGTTTGTTCAGAAACACGGGCGCAAGGGGAACGGCGGCAGCGGGTTCGGGGGCGGGCGCGTTGTCGCCGGACATGATGATCACGCCGCAGCGGGGGAATTGCTGTTTGATTTTGAGGGCGAGATCCGCGCCCTGCATGTCGGGCAGATGCCTGTCTATCACGGCCAGAGCGATGCGCGGGCCGTTGTCGCGGAAAAGCGCCAGCGCGCCCTCGCCGTTTTTTGCGGTGAGAACATCGCAGTCCTTTTCCCCAAGAACTTCGGCCACGAAATCGAGAACCTCCGGCTCGTCGTCCACAATGAGCGCGGCGGGGCGCGTTTGCGCGACAGCGGCTGGCGGCTGCGCATTCGCGGCGGCAGGCCCGGTCCCGGCGAAAGGAAGATAAACGGTCACGGATGCGCCGCGGCCGGGCGGGCTGGCCAGTGCCAGGCGCCCGCCATGGCCCGTGATGATGCCGTGGGTCACGGCCATGCCCAATCCCGTGCCGCGGCCCATGGGCTTGGTTGTGAAAAACGGTTCGCACACCTTGTTGAGAACTTCGGGGGTCATGCCTGGCCCGTCGTCCGTGAAACGCGCAAAGCACCACCGGCCCGCGGGCAGTCCGGCGGGACCGGTCTCGCCGGGCGCCACCGTGACTTCGCCCGTCTCGATGGTGAGCGTTCCCGCGCCATCCATGGCGTCGCGCGCGTTGGTGCAGATGTTGATGAACGCCTGCAGCAACTGGTTCACATCCCCTCGCACGGGGTCCAAGTCCCGTTTCAGAATTGTGGACACGCGCACAGACGGCGGCATGCTGCGCTCGATCATGGGCAGGAGTTCCCGCTCGATGATCGTGTTCAGAGGCAGGGTTCGTTCCGAGAGTTTTTCCTTGCGCGCGAAGGTGAGCATTTTCATGGTGAGATCGCGCGCGCGCTGCGAGGCTTTATAAATCTGGCGCAATTCGTGGTGCGGGGCTTCCCCCGGCAGCAGGTTCATGAGCGCGATCTCCGCGTTGCCCATGATCACCGTAAGCAGATTGTTGAAATCGTGGGCGATGCCGCCGGCCATGGTGCCGATGGCTTCCATTTTTTGCGAGTGCAGCAGTTGCTCTTGAAGCGCGTCCTTCTGCCGCTGGGCGATGCCGCGTTCCCTGATTTCGTTTTCCAGTGCGATGTTGTACGCGCGCACGCTGTGGTAATGCCGCATGCTGCCGCGAAGCCCGCGCAGAGCCACGATTGCGAACGCCAGGATGCCCGCCGTGACCAGGGCGGCGCAAAGCAAGGCCATGCGCTGGCGATCATAATGCTCGTAATGGCGCAGAATTTTTTCCTGCTCCGCATACATGGTCAAATAAGCTGTGTTCTCGCCGATGACGAGCGCTCCGGTGGTGAACATTGCGGGCCGGCCCGCCACCCTCGCCACCTCACTGAACTGGCCCTTTCTCCCTGGCGTTTTATCCACGGCGCGGCGGTGCCTGTCAAGAAGCCGCCGCAGTTCCCGGTTGCGGGGGGAGAGAGAGCCGCTGTTGCGCGTAAACTCGCTTTCGAGATAGCCGATGACATATCTCGTCCGGCCTTTGTAAACCAGTATGAAGTTCCCATACGCCAGGGATTCGCCGGGGCCTGGCTTGTTCGCGTCGAGGATTCGTTTTTCGAGATCTTTGGTGATGGCGCCGCTGGAGATGTAGTCATCAATGATGTTCGTAGCGTAGTCGCCCACGGACATGCCCAGCACATTGACGCCCTGAAGGTACTCCAGTGCGATGTCCAACAGGTCGCCGGTATAATTCATGATGGTGCGCTGGCGGCCCATGTACATGTCCAAAACGAGATGCCTGTCATAGGTGTTGTAGAAATGGAAGGCAGTCCACACGCCCGCGGCCAGGCACAGGGTCACGGCGATCACCGCAGCCTGCATGGCCCTGAACCCGCGCGGGTTGAGCGGTGGCGGGCCGGGGGCGGCTGCCGTGGCGTTATGTTCTGTGTGCCGTTGTCGTGTCATCGCAGCAGAGCCTTGCGCAAAGGGGAAATCCGGGCCGGAAGGCACAGGCGCATTATGACAAAAAACAGCATTAGTGTCAAAAGCGTCTGTTCCGCTTGAAGCCCCTGGGGGTGAGGCTTCTTTCTCCTATGATAAAACGCACAATAAACAATTCAATAAAACCGCCCCGAAATGTCAATAACGACACAAATATGCATGAAAACCATGCGTATTGACGGAAAGATCATGCGGTGTGCAAGTGATGCAAGGGAAATGCTGACAAGATGGCCGCCGGAGGCAACGCAATGCGGCGCTGAAGAACTCGCGGCCCGCGAAGCCGCAGCCGTTAAGAGGAAGATCGGATTTCATCCTGCCAATCCTGCCAGAAAAATCTCCGCGCGCAAAGCCGGGTGCGCGCAGCATGCGGCGCGGTAACGGCGCGATATTTGAGGGGAAAACGCGGGGGCGTTTTCAGGCATGAAAAAGCCCGGCGGCGACCTACTTTCCCACGGAGTCTCCCCCGAAGTATCATCGGCGCTGGAGGGCTTAACTTCCGTGTTCGGAATGGGAACGGGTGTGGCCCCTCCGCAATTGCCACCGGGCAAAAAAGCAAAGGATGTAAAGGTACAGGGCGATGCGGCCGGAAAGGGCCGACCCCTGAAAAGGGCACAGTGTGTTGTTTGCGAAACGCGCGGTTTCGAACGAGCAATTGGTATTAAGTCAAAATGGTCAAGCTCTCGGCCTATTAGTACCGGTCAGCTGAACATGTCGCCACGCTTACACCTCCGGCCTATCAACCTGGTAGTCTTCCAGGGGCCTCTCGCACCTCGAGGGTACATGGAAATCTCATCTTGAGGGGGGTTTCCCGCTTAGATGCTTTCAGCGGTTATCCCGTCCAGACATAGCTACCCAGCTGTGCCGCTGGCGCGACAACTGGTGCACCATAGGTCTGTCCATCCCGGTCCTCTCGTACTAAGGACAGAGCCTCTCAAATTTCCAACGCCCGCGAAGGATAGGGACCGAACTGTCTCACGACGTTCTGAACCCAGCTCGCGTACCGCTTTAATGGGCGAACAGCCCAACCCTTGGGACCCTATTCAGCCCCAGGATGCGACGAGCCGACATCGAGGTGCCAAACCTCCCCGTCGATGTGAACTCTTGGGGGAGATAAGCCTGTTATCCCCGGGGTAACTTTTATCCGTTGAGCGACGGCCCTTCCACACGGGACCGCCGGATCACTAGGTCCTGCTTTCGCATCTGCTCGACATGTCTGTCTCACAGTTAAGCACCCTTATGCCCTTACACTCGATGCACGATTTCCGACCGTGCTGAGGGTACCTTTGAGCGCCTCCGTTACCTTTTGGGAGGCGACCGCCCCAGTCAAACTGCCCACCTGACAGTGTTCCCTGGCCGGCTAACGGCTCAGGGTTAGGGTCCCAACCTAACAAGGGTGGTATTCCAAGGTCGGTTCCAGGAGACCTGACGACCTCCCTTCAAAACCTCCCACCTATCCTATACATGCTAGACCGAAACTCAGTGCCAGGCTACAGTAAAGCTCCACGGGGTCTTTCCGTCCTTTCGCGGGTAACGCGCATCTTCACGCGTAATGCAATTTCGCCGAGTCCCATGCAGAGACAGCGCCCAAATCGTTACGCCATTCGTGCAGGTCGGAACTTACCCGACAAGGAATTTCGCTACCTTAGGACCGTTATAGTTACGGCCGCCGTTCACCGGGGCTTCGGTCGAGAGCTTCGCCTTGCGGCTAACCCCCTTCCTTAACCTTCCGGCACCGGGCAGGCGTCAGTCTCTATACGTGGGCTTTCGCTTTGGCAGAGACCTGTGTTTTTGCTAAACAGTCGCTTGGGCCTTTTCACTGCGGCCGCCTCGGGCTACATGGCAAGTTTGACCCTGCCAGCGACCCTACCGCGGCACCCCTTCTCCCGAAGTTACGGGGTGAATTTGCCGAGTTCCTTTGCATGGGTTCTCTCGCTCGCCTTGGGATACTCTCCCTGTCTACCTGTGTCGGTGTACGGTACGGTCACCAGCACACTCCCTAGAGGCTTTTCCCGGCAGCATGGAATCAACCAGTTCCCCGAACCCAAGGGTTCGAGTCCTCGTCACCTTTCAGGGTATGTGAGGAGATGCATTTGACACTTCCTCCCCCTACGGGCTTTCACAGACGCGTCCATCAGTCTGCTGGCCTATCCTTCTGCGTCCCCCCATCGGTAGTAACGCATACTGGTGGTGCAGGAATGTTGACCTGCTCGCCATCGCCTACGCCTTTCGGCCTCGGCTTAGGGCCGACTAACCCTTGGTGGACGAACCTTCCCAAGGAAACCTTAGACTTACGGCGGAAGAGATTCTCACTCTTCTCTCGCTACTCATACCGGCATTCTCACTTCCACTTCGTCCAGCAGTCCTTACGGTCTGCCTTCAACCTAGTGTGGAACGCTCCCCTACCACTCCGCTTGCGCGGAATCCGCAGCTTCGGTGCAATGCTTAGCCCCGTTACATTTTCGGCGCAGAATCACTTGACCAGTGGGCTATTACGCACTCTTTAAAGGATGGCTGCTTCTAAGCCAACCTCCTGGTTGTCTAAGTAACTCAACATCCTTTCCCACTTAGCATTGCTTAGGGACCTTAGCTGGCGGTCTGGGCTGTTTCCCTCTCGTCTACGGAGCTTATCCCCCGCAGGCTGACTCCCGTGATACGGCAAGGCGGCATTCGGAGTTTGATTGGGTTTGGTAAGCTTTCGGGCCCCCTAGTCCATTCAGTGCTCTACCTCCGCCCGCTAGTTACACGAGGCTATCCTTAAAGATATTTCGGGGAGAACCAGCTATCTCCAAGCTCGATTAGCTTTTCACCGCTATCCACAACTCATCCAAATCCTTTTCAACGAATATTGGTTCGGGCCTCCACATGGTCTTACCCATGCTTCACCCTGGCCATGGATAGATCGCTTGGTTTCGGGTCTACAGCATGCTACTCAATCGCCCTATTCAGACTCGCTTTCGCTTCGGCTCCAGGTTTTAACCCCTTAACCTCGCAGCATACCATAACTCGCCGGTTCGTTCTACAAAAAGCACGCTGTCAGGCATTCCGGCCCGAAGGCACGGCATAGCCCTCCAACGGTTCGTAGGCATACGGTTTCAGGTACTATTTCACTCCCCTAGCCGGGGTTCTTTTCACCTTTCCCTCACGGTACTGGTTCACTATCGGTTACCGAGTCGTATTTAGCCTTGGAAGGTGGTCCTCCCGGATTCCCACAGGATTTCCCGGGTCCCGTGGTACTCAGGAACCGCTCATCGGAGGCGTTTGCATTTCGCGCACGGGGCTATCACCCTCTGCGGCGCTGCTTCCCAGCAGCTTGCGCTATACAAACACTTTGTAACTCCTAGGCCGGCCGGCAGACCAGCCAAGAACGGTCCTACAACCCCACAGAGGCAACGCCTGCCGGCTTGGCATCCCTGTGGTTTGGGCTATTCCCAGTTCGCTCGCCGCTACTACGGGAATCTCTGTTGATTTCTTTTATGCGGGTTACTAAGATGTTTCAGTTCACCCACTTCTCTTCTCCCGGCCTATGTGTTCAGCCGGGGATGGCGGGGCATGACCCCCACCGGGTTTCCCCATTCGGAAATCGCCGGATCTACGGATGCTTACTCCTCCCCGGCGCTTATCGCAGTTTGCCACGTCCTTCTTCGACGCTCGGTACCAAGGCATCCACCGTATGCCCTTCGTAGCTTGACCATAAAATGTCAACTATGAAGAGATCTTGAAATTGCTCGCGCGTTATTCGCGTTTCGCTTTACACACTATGCACTTTTCAAGGTTCGGCGGCCTGGCCGCGGTCTCGCGGTTCCGGCCCATCAAAAAGCCCCGGCAGAGTGCCCGGGGCGCAGGATTCCATCTTGGAGTCGCGCTCCGTGCTATTCCTTCAGGACTTGTGTGTCAGTCAGTTTGTAGACTTTCAATGCTCCAAACTTTTTACAAGTTTCGACAACAGTGTATTATAAACACCTGTCATCGGCCCTGTCAAGTTAAATTTCAAACTTTTTTCAAGAACCTCCCGGCACTCGCCGGGTGCAAATAACAGTATAAGGGTTTCCGCCGTTTGATCAACAACTATTTCGAGATTTTTTGTGAAGCGTGAAGCGTGTAGCGGGTAGCGAGTAGCGTGTAGGGAAAATCAAAATCAAAGCCGGGACAGCGCTCCAGGCGGGGGCGGCAGAGCGCGGCGAACGGGGGCAGTTGAAAAACGCCCAAAGCTGCGCAGGGGCGCAAGCGCAGTAAAAAAATCGGGACTGGGACCGTGGGGCTGTTGAAAAACTCGTTATTTGCTTTCTTGGCATTGTTTCCAGGTACCGCAAATGAGCAAAAGTGAGGAAAAACACCGGGACTGGGTGCGTTTTGCGACAGCAAAACCTTGCCTGTCCCGCGTTTTTTCCGGCGCCGGGACTTTTTCACCCCCCTGTCCCCAGGTTTTTTTCTCCCCCGCACTTTTTCAACAGTCCCACTGTGCCCTTTTTACGGCCGCCGGACTTTTCATCCCCCCCCCAGGGTGCCTTATATATAAGGATGATAGAATATAGCGGCATCTCGCGCCGGGCCGAGCAATCGCCGGGCGGAGATGATGTTTTGATGAAGTATTCTGCCGCTCAATCAATACACAGC
>Ga0101944_10007958_pt1 | contig 10338 bp, 18 predicted proteins | sample DewCreD2012metaG_FD_75245 | JGI IMG/M metagenome (GOLD analysis project Ga0101944, IMG submission 75245) | Hot spring sediment bacterial and archeal communities from British Columbia, Canada, to study Microbial Dark Matter (Phase II) - Dewar... ...
TAGCCGTCGCCGCTTCAGTTCCATCGTTTCGTTGGCAGGCGCGCCTACCGCTGTCTTCTTTGTACGTGCCATGGATTCACCTTTCCGGCCTCATAGAGGCCACTAAGATTATATCATATTTTCCGAGCGGAAAAAAACGCTCAGCGCGGTGCTAGGCCATAGAGCTGTCGCATCATGCCTAGGGCTGCGCCTACGTCCAAGCTCAGCGTATCCATGATTTTTTTAATAGTTTTTTTCGTGGGATCGCTCAGCTTACCAACTCGTTTAATTTCGTGGTAGGTAGAAGCTAGGACAAAGCCTAATTGCATAGCAATATGAGGCGTCATTTCAGGATTGTTTAGTACATCTCTTTCGATCCATGATGTATAGCTGACTTGCCGGATGTAGCCTAAGGGTAGGCCACCTTGCGAGAGAGCATCGACAAAGATTTTTGTGATATTGTTGGAACCTGGACGCGCCTTAAAATAGGCAAATGGTTGTACGTTTTCACGTCCATAGTATTCCCAGTTAGGTGCTAATTTAACGGCAAGCGGAAACGGGTATAGTATGGAAAGATCGGCGCGAAACTCCGGTTTTTTGATATCCGCTTTCCGCAAGGGTCTATCCGCACGGCTTTTCAGATCGTGGTAAAGTGTAAGTGCATCTTTCCACGGTACTTTGTACCGTTTTTCTATCAGTTTTACTATGGCATGGTAAGTATATTTCGGCTTGCTCATTCGAGTATCCAATCGGGTTGTTCAATGATGTTTTCATCGTCGTATGGTAGTTCTGTTTCGACGATATGCTGCCAGTCAATCGCGGCTGGCAACGTGTAGTATGTATCGCCTTTTTTCAGCCATAACTTACGGCGATGAGGCATCAAAGTCATCACACGTTCCCCACTAAACCACATGCCAGTTAATTCGGAGCGATTGCGGGCGGTAGCTTGGCGGTAGCCGATAAAGCGCCGAATCGGCACCCTAATTTCGGCGCGTTCTTTATCGCGTTTCCACGCATCTTTTACAGCATCAAAACTAATGTATTTTTGCTCGAAACCGCGTGTTCTTATTTTGTCGCCTATCCAGTAGACTCCCGCCTGAGCAATCCATGCATTTTCATAACGCTGCACTTCCCATTCCCCGCACGCCGAACCTACAGATAACGGTAGCGGTTTAGCGGCTACAATACCATCAGTAGCTACCAGTAATACACTATGATTTTCCCGAGCAATCGCTCGATAAATCATCGCACGAGTATAACCAGTAATCCACGATGCATAAACTACGTTCCTGTATTGCTGTTTTCCAGTGGTTTGAGCCATCTTTCCATAGATGGAATTTAGACCTAATTTAAGCGGATAGTGTCTTTCGTCGCCTTCTTTTTTGTAGGCTATCCTTGCGTCAATCGTGCTCTGAATCCACGGGAACGCAAGTTCAGTATCCATGCAAACAAAACCATATATTATTTCGATGAGCTTTCCATGCACTAAAATAGCTTCGTTTACTTCATACGATGAATACCATCCTTCCCCTTCGTTTGGGTAGAGTAAAGACGGTAAGTTTTTTCCATTAATTCGACGTAGGGGAAAAGGACCCCATACGTTATTGGTTTGGAGCTTCCACCGAACCAGATAAAAGCCCGCTTTACCCGGTATGAATTGTTTAGTTTCTCTCCAGGTAATTCCTAGCGGAATTTTCGTGCAAGCATAGGGATAAGCGCTGTTAATGTCATATATATAGACCGTACCGTTGTATGGGCCTATGATCGACGTCTCAGACCTACCGCCATAGTATGATAATTCGGCAATTTCGCGGATGTTTTCCGGTATTTGAGGGGTGAGATTTTTGTACCCATAACGCCGAAACAATGCGGTAGCAGTACTACCCGCACCGCAATAGGACGTTAGCTGCAAACCCACGTCGGTATGCAGGGAAACGATGCGTTCCAAGTATTGCGCTAATAGCTTACATTCGATGGCACAATATCGTTTAATTTCGTCGATATTGGATACGGTAAAGCTGCTACGTTCGCCCTTCATCCGTTGGATAAAAGCCAGATCTTTTTCGTCACCTAATTGCCATTGTTTAATGACGGTGGCAAAGGACGATTGAGCGAACCCTCCCGCGTCCCATAGGCGAAAAGTACGTTTGTTTTCTCGATTAGTAAGGGTAAAGTATTTACCTGGAACGTGCTCAATACGGAATTGCGCCCAATAACAGCGCGTAGTGGTTCGCAATCGCTGTAAACAATGAGACGGCAAATCCTTGAGTAGCATCGAAACGTCATAGTCGAAGTAAAAACCGACGTAAACAATATGGGCCTTCGGCAAATTACATAACCATTCTAGGGGTCTTTCCGGCGTGCCAAAGTCATCGAAATCACGCATATTGCCCCGAGAATCACTCGCGCAAAGATAGACTAATTTATCGTCGATTGCTTCGGTCTCTTCGATCTCTGATTCTTAGCTGCGATGGACGCTTCGGACAACCGCTTTTAGGATGCACTACTAATCCGCATTTTTCACACATTTTCATATCCCCTTAAATACACGAATGGCGCAAAAACGATTCCGTCTTTGCGCCATTATGGACGTTACTTTTGCTCGAAGGTTACTGCCGTAACTGGTTTTTTCTGTCCGGGCTGGTGAATGACGGCAAGGGTTAGTTCGCAGCGTTCGCCGTTCTCTGTTTCGAGGCCAATCGTGATATCAGAAACAGCGTATTTTTCGATCTTAATTCCCTTGCGTAATAATGACGAGTAAAGCGCTTTGTCTAGCATAGTTTGCTCCGTTAACAACAAGCGCTTAGAACGGTACTTGGTCCTCATCGTCTGCCTGTTCTGCCATCATTTTTTGCGCATCTGGGAGGCGTTTAGTTAGGGTCGATTGTTGGGTGGGAGTTAGGGGCTCCATTTTCCATTTCATCCCATCTTTTCTAACGATTCCGGCGTACCATACGCCGATTTTTGCGTTACGAAACATGGCCTGAAAACCTACCGCGATCTGCATCAGCTTATCGGTGAAAATTAGCACTTTACATGCCTGGCTATCGCCGAATTTAGTTTCCACGTCTTTTTTGCTTAAAACGACGAATGCCGTGGGCTTATTTTCATAATCTTTTAGCGCGATTTTTTCGTAATCCCCCAAATTTGGCAGAACAAATCCAGGAAAAGTAGCTTCCTTAGCATTGTTTTTCATCGTAAACCCTTTCGTTTCTTATAGTTACAGGCGAATACGCCTGTCTCTAATCTAACAAGGATAGGTGGTTGGGTAGGGTAGGATTCTCCCGACCCCATCCGGTTAGTACTAGTATAAAGTAGTTACATGAACACCTTGACAGGAAAATGTTTAATACATTACTGGCGGAAAATGTTATAATAGCTTCATGGCATACCTAGCAGACGACCTGGACCTGGACGATTTTTCGTTTAGCGATTCCAGCGAAAAAACAAGCGAAAAATCCGCTGAAAAAGTGGCGGAAGCACCAACAAAACAACGGCGCAAACGGCGTAAACGTGCTGTGATTTTCCGTAATGAGGATGGGAGTATTGATACGTCAAAGTTAGACGATGAAGGACGTGAAATACTAGCCCAGTTGCAGGCGGAAAAACCAGAAGAAAACAATGCATTACCTACCGAAGTAGGCGCAACTTTACTCACAGTATTTGTCGCGGTTGAAACGCAAATCGTAGCAAAGAAAACAGGGCTTGCAGTGGGGGAAGTACAACCGTGCTTTGTACCCCCGCCACCTATTGCGGAAAAAATGAGTGAAGCGGTTACAAAGGTACTCAATAAATACGCGGGCGGTTTGACTCGTTTTGCGGACGAAATTGCGCTGGCATGTTTGATAATTGTTTGGCAAACTAACGCATTTGCCCAACTAAACGCTATCAGGGAAGCACAGGCGAAAGGCGAACAATGATCGCCATATATGGACGCCGCAGGCAGGGAAAAAGCACACTGGCGCTATCTATTGCGCTATCGCGGAGCGATACCGTTGTAGTCTTTGACCCTGCTAATATGTATGGCAATTTGCCCGTCCATGTATTGAGCGATTACGATTCATTCGATGCCGCGATGGAAGTTGATAAGGTTTTTCGCATCGTTCCGTCCAATCCAGAAGCGGCATGGGAGGAATTGAGCGATTACCTGGATTCCGGCAGCTTTCGCTGGCGCGATTACGTCCTGATTATCGATGAAATTAGTCTTATCCAATCGCCTCATTACTTACCCGTTTCTCTCGAACGTTTCGTGCGATTAGCGCCGAAAGATATCACGGTGATTGTAACTACCCATCGTCCAGTTGATACTCACAATTTGTTGCGAAGTCTCGCGTACGACGTGTTTGTTTTTCAGACTAATCTCAAGCGCGATTTGAACTATTTTGCGGATAACTATAGCCCGCAATTAGCAGCAATTGCTACGGAATTAGGTCCGCATGAAGTAGCTCATTTTTGGCTAGGAAAAGGTGGTAAAGTGTGCATCGAAAGATGGAGCGATCCTACCTTGTGGTACGTTGATATTGGAAGGAAAAACTAATGCCCGATGAACCCGAAGTGAACGGACCTTCTGATGCGGTAATCGAGCCAATACCCGAAAAACCGCTGGAAAAACCGCCGGAAAAAACCTCTATTGAGTCGGATATTGATGAGATTAAGGCGCAATTGGAAAAGGAACGTAAACGTAATAAACGATTGCTTAACAAGCTGAAACGGCGTGAAGAACAAATACCTGATATTACCGCTGATTTGCCTGCCGATATCGCTTCGGAAGTGGTGAAAAAGCCAAACCGCAAAACTATATTAGAAAGGATGCTAAAACGATGAGTCAAACGGCAATTCAAGATATTGCTGTAGTCTTTATTGCTGCGATTGCGGCGGGTTTTTTGTTTGTATATCTTACCGATACAACCGTAATCGCTAGCGCGTGATAAAGGAAGAGCCATGAAACCCGGAGAAATCTTTGAGCTTGCTATCACAATTATTGCTGGCCTATATGGTCTGCAATTGGGCGGAAAATTCGCACGGAACATGAAAGCGCCGAAAGCGTAAAACGAAAGGGCAAAAATATGTATCCACTATCTTCCTTCGGACGTTTCGAGTATATCGACAACGTACCGTTTACTGAAAACACTCAGCAAACCATCCGCACACAAGGTGGTGTTTTGCCATCAGACCGTTTTCTTTCCTCTCTCATTTTGCAGTTTCGCGGCCGCGCCACCATGCCCGCGAGTAGCGGTCCATCCGGTGTCGAGGCGGAAGGCGTCTACAACGTTATTGAGCGCGTAACGGTGGAAGGTTACCATCGCGCGCGCCAAAAACAGGAAAAATTTATTGACTTGCGCGGTGTGGATTTATGGCAATTGCAGCGGTATTATTTGCCTTCGCTGTTTCCAGCATCGCCCACAACGCTATCCACTACCGCATCAGCGACAAATGACATTGATTTTACACTGATGATTCCGTTTACTCCGTTGCGCATGCCCGTACACGTGCAATCGCAATACTTGCTCGACGCGCCGAATTATGACGGGCTGAAATTGACCGTGCAATGGGGGGATACGCTATCCATTTTCACGGGTGGTACCGCCAATCCCACGTGGAGCGCTTTTGGTTCGTCATCGGGCACGCCAGAATTGCGGGTATTCGGTCAATTTGCGCTGCAAGCTACAAGATTTGCAGGGTTTGTTCCAGGGCGTGTTTGGCGCTATTTTCAGGAGGTTACTGGTTCTCTCGTTACCACTACCGCTACAGGAGTGCGCCTTGCGGATCTGCCGAAAGGCCACGAATTGCGCAGCATTTTGCTCAAAAGTGGTACGAAATCAACCGGAATCACGGCGGGCAATAATGCCTTTGCGACCCTCACCGAATACCTGGACAATATCAACGTCAATTTGGGCTTGAACAAGCCGATTCGGCGCTATCGCGGTTTTGACTCCATCCATTGGGACGTGGGAACGGCGTACAATCTTGCGGCGCGAAATACTGGTATTGCGTTAATTGACTTCTCACAATACGGGTTGGTGCAAGAAGCGCTGAATACCCGTCCACTCGTGGCAGGCGCGAGCGGAAACGCGGACCTGTATTTGAGTGCCGATGTTAGCGGAAGCTCGAATCAGGCCTTGATGATTGTTTATGAGGAGTGGCGAGAAAAACCACTTTCCTTTGTACGGCGATAAGCACCCAATAGCGGGCAGAGAAACCTGCCCGCATTTTCCACGAAAGGACTGAAAAATATGTTTGATTACGCGAACGGTTTTCTTTCAAGCGGAGGTATTACACTCCCTGGTGGAACGCAAGTTATTTGGGGACCGCAATACCCCACAACCGGACAATATCCGGTCTATGATCCGCGCCAGATTGATTTAGACTGGCAGCGACGACAAGCGGAAAGGGATCGCAATATGCTATTACTCATTATCGGCGCGGTACTGCTTTTTATGGTCATGAAATGACACCTTTAGTTCTCATTGCTTTGTTGCTTGTTTTGGCAGGAATGATGCTGCAAACAGGTGGCGATACGCGAGTAAAAAGAATCGCGCAAGCTATTGCGCGTGCGGAGGGTTTTTATCATCCCTCCGGCACAACCAAACCGCAAAGGCTCAACAATCCAGGGTCTATTTTTGGATCAAACGGTCAAATGATCCACTTCGAGACAGTAGCGGATGGATGGGATGCCTTATACCGTCAAGTGGAACGAATGCTGACCGGAAACTCGCGGTATTATTCGCCGGAAATGACCATTGTGCAAATCGCTCAAATCTATACCGGAGAACCGCACTATATGAATTGGGCTAACAATGTGGCAAATGCACTTGGAGTTAGCCCCAATACTCCGCTAAAGGACGTATAAAATGGCATGGTTTCTCTCTGAAATAGCGCCCGTGGGCGCGTGGGCAAAACTGGAAGTAAAAGGACAATTCCTATGGAGTGCTCCTACCGAAGCGGAACTGGCGCAATCGGTGGTTACCTCTATTCCAGAATTATCGGTGGTTAGCGTGGAAACAGGCGATTGGTATATTGTGACAAAACCTGTCACAGTTTACTGCAAAGTAATTCGCTCATTTTCGACGAAAGAAGCAAGTGATCGTTTTGGGCGTGAACTATCACGCCTATGGAATGTATTTAATGCGGGTGCGGATATCAGCTACTCCCGCGAAGTATCCATTACAAAAGAAACTAAGCCTGATTTAACGGGTATGCTTAGTCTGATTTCGCTGGCAGTAATCGGCGTAGTAGCCGTTTATTTTTACTCTCGATTGAAAGGATGAAAACAAAATGACAAAAAAGGTAGCTTTGTGGCTGATGGTAGGCGGGGCTGCGGTAAGCCTGTATGATGCAATGGCGAAGGGAAAAAATGATGAAGCGAATCCGCTATATGGTCCAGGAAAACCTCTCGAATCTTTTCGCTGGAAGGTCTACACTTCTACCGCCACAGGAACCACTCCTGAGAAAAACTATTACATTTCGGTATCGGACATTGCGGCAATTGTGGGCGCTTACTTCTTTTTTGTGAAGTAAAAGGATGGAATTATGAGCAATCCGGCAAAAGACTTTTTCGCTAAGTATGGCAGTTATCCAGTGTATTCTGGACAACCTGATTGGGACGCGGAAGTAGGACGATATGTGCAAGCGGCGTATGATGCTTTTCAGGAATTTATCGGCTTGCTTTCCGTCGAAACAGCCGCACGCGGATACATTACTACCGTAGTGGATTCGTGGTATCCGACGCCCGGATTGTTGACCCTTCCATCCGGCACTTTTCAATACACTAAAGATGGAATTAGTAGTGTGTACAGTTGGAGCATTTCTCACGCGGCTGATTTTTCCACGATTGGCAGCGCGGCAAACCGCATAGATCGCATTTGGAGCGACGTAAAAAACAACGTGGCAGACGTTTCTTTTACGCCGCAAGGTTACTCCTCTCAAGCGGTTTTTTATGACCAACAAGCGGCGCAAGAATGGATGATTAAGGCTGGATTGATTCCGCCACCTACTCCCGCAATTGATACCAGTTATAAAGCGGTATTGGCACAAGCACAATCCACAACAAATCAAGTGCCTCAAGCTGCCACTACAACGCAGCAATCGCTCGATACTACTCCGCAGGCAGTTCACGGCGGAACGGTGGCGCAATCGCAAAGCGAAACTGCGATTCCGCTATGGCAGCAAACGTTTTATACAATGGCTCAAAAATGGGTCGATTACTATAATACACACAACCTCGTAAATAAGCAATTGACATTTGATGAGTGGAATTGGCACTTGCGCGAAGCGACGCAAATTAATAAATTGCCTGCGCCGGAAGACTTCGGCATTGCTCGCACTAATCCCATGCCTAAAATTAGCATTCAGGAATACGATGAATTAACGGGAGAATGGTTCAAAGTTTACTTTGCGGGTGGTGGTGGAATTGGGCAAGGCACTAATCAAAACGCTAGCGAATCGCAAGCATCGGCAAATACGGTACATTTTCTTTCGCTATTTGCGTGGATTGTATCACTGTTTAATGGAGCAAAATAATGGCTTGGGAAGGGTATTATAGCTTTCCCGAAGTGCCGCCCGAACCAGACCCAATTGGTTTCACGGAGTCATTCCCTATGTCCTATTTTTCGCAGCAATCTGATGCGCCGTCTACTGGCTGGTTTCCGTTTACTTTTAACGTAGGATTAGACGGTTTTTCCAGCGTTCCCGGCACGGTAAAACCACCTACCACGTCCCAATCACTCACGCAAATAGTGGATTATTGGGAGGCGCAATTCAAGGCCAACCTAGGTATGTATCAACAAGGCACTAGATCTGCTACAGACGCAATCGCGTTTTTCGACAGCGGCATGGACAAAATGCGAACGGATATGTATGCGTTCGGCACACAAGGTGTTCGCAGTTACGCCGAACGCGATAGACGCGCTGAAAACGGTCAATATTTACGGTGGGATTGGCTAGCTTATTATCGCGATCCTATCGTACAAAACAGCGGTTTGCAAGCACCCGAAAAACCGCTGACTCCGACACAATTATCAGGGGGGCAGTCATATACTCCTATTGGGACGCGATCCGATGCGCCTTTTGGGTTTAAGACGGAGCATCTATTATTGGTCGGATTGCTCCTAGTAGCTCTGTTTTCGTTTCGGAGAAAATAAGATGAGACTATTTGCCGAGCAAAATAGCCCACGCATGGTGTTTTTTGGGAGTCGTCATTTAATCCATATTCAGATACAGATTTTTTCCGGCACATTGCGAGTAGCTTCGAGCAAACAATCGCTAGAAGCAAATGAAGGGTTTGAACTATCCTCTACCACCACCATTTATGATCTATGGTGGCGCGGGGAAGTCTGGATCGAAGGAGTTGGTGGAACGGCGGAAGTAGAGTTTTTGGGGGTATTGGATGTTTAGCCATCCGTGGCATGAAACAATGCACTTTTTCTTAAGGGAATGGTGCGCCGAATTAGCGCGTATCGTTCCCTATCCCCTTGCGTGGGAAGTCATCTATGTTTCGGGCAAGGGAAGCTATGCTGTTTTACGTCCGCAATGCCCGCACTATCCGCCCAATTATCAGCGAACACTTGATTACGGTTTAGCGGGTTTGGTTGCGCCTTCAGACTTCTATCGGTGGTACTTGCCGTGTAAAGAACCGCTTAAGATTGTGACAAAGGACAACTCCAATTATTTAAGTAGAAACCGTGCTTATGTAAACGCTCAAGTGGCACGGTTAGTGTACGATGCAATGGTGCTCTTATGAGTGGAAAACAATTTGCTTTACTTATCGCCTTTTTAGGCGGTATCGCGTGGCTTATTTGGAAGCGCAAGGATGAGCCAAACGCGCCTGTTACTGCGAGCACAAGTTTGGGTAACAACACTGCGTCCCAATCCTCTCAAACCGTTACGCCGTCTAACAATTATGGCGATCTTGCAGCTGCAATTATGGCCTTAGCAAACGGAGTAGTACCACCGATATTTTTCACAGCTAACGGCACATTATCACCGGGTAATACCACCGTGGTTTTGGATGAATCGGGTAAACAAATGAAAGTCTATGCTCACACGTTTACTACTGATGACACTACAGGCGGTATGGTAAGGGTTCGTAGCGGATTAGGAGCTTTGTTGTGGCAGGGTTTTTTCAAGGCGTCTTCTACTAATTCTCATGGCGCGAATCTTGCTTGCTCATGGCCTACGTTCCTTTATGCTTCCAGCGTAGGGGAAGGCTTGCGAATTGATAGCGATATTCCCGTAAGATACAGTATAAGTTACTGGAAGGAATAGCCTATGGCTTTAATAGATTTCGAGGGGTTTGACGATAATGATAATAGTTCCTACGGGAATTATTTTACCTTCAATTTTCTCGGAAACCTGACTCCG